>FUFK010041109.1_pt1 | contig 54934 bp, 13 predicted proteins | sample 1021851 | NCBI WGS metagenome assembly FUFK01 (sample SAMEA51879418, study PRJEB19060) | metagenome | reverse complement strand
GAGGGCTCGCCGCCCTCAAACTCCGCAGGTTTTTTTAGAATTGGCATTTCCACAAGAAAACCAATTTTAAGCGCTTCTAACGCAATTTTTTGAATTTTTGGTATAAGACCGAAGAAAAAGAAAAAAAGTTCCGCTAAAAAAAGAAAAAGTGGCTTATTGTCGATGTTCTGTATCTGTTGAATTGGATATTTGTAGGTATTAGGTTCAGCTCTTATCATTATGACCTGGAAAAATAACCACCTCCTTCGACTTGATCTTAAGAGGTAGGGTTGTGGTCTTTTTACCAGGAAAGTTTTTTATTTAAACAGATCTGAATGCGAACCGATCCTAATTAATTTAATTACATCCGGGGATTCCATCTGAAACCATATAATCAAAAGATCTGGTTTGATATGGCATTCCCAATTTTCCTTATAGTTCCCCTTCAATTTGTGAGGTAACATTGACTTAGGAATTTCAGACGCTCCGCCTTTTTCAAGCTTTTTAAGAACGTCAACAGCTGCGGTGTAATCTTTTTGTGTTTTTTTTATTTTTTTAAGGTCTTTTTTGAACTTGGTCGTAGGCTCTAAATGGTACATTTTCACTACAATTTTTCAAGCCATTCATCCAGGTTCTCTATCCGTTCCAGTTTCCTGGTACGAGCTTCCTCAATAGCTGCTTTAGTCGTGTCATTGGGGAGATTCCCAACATCACGGTATAGCAATTTTTCGATATAATTATTCAGGCTTCTTTTATCAGCTCTAGCCCTTTCTTTTAAGGCTTCCAGAAGATCGCCGTTTAATCGAACTGCGGTTTGAACTTTTGAACTCATAACAACATATTTTCAACAAATATAAAGTATAACATAGTGTTATACAAATGTATCCATATTGATATTTATAGAAAAGCGAATGCTGCCACCCCGACATTTCTTTATGACTACCTGCCTTCTAAGCAGACGTTCCTATTTCCTGATCCAGTTCCAGATCCCTTGGATCATCCACACGAATAATCCTGAAATGACCCCGACAGCTAAGTTTAATAATATTGCTTCCATAAGTAGTTTTTTAAATAAGTATCTGCAAGTTTTGAAAACGCCACATTTTTTGGTGTGACATGATTAATCGAAGCAATCTAAGCCAGGGAAGAATATTAGAAAAGGACATTGAAAATAGGGTAGTGGAATATCGAATATTTTATAATGCTTTTATCTAGAAAATGATCAGAAAACCTTTTGAGCGAAGCGATAAATTTTGACTTCCATTCTTATTATATAAGAACAAAAAAACACAATAATATTATAGTACTAAAATGTAAGGTTATTATAAAAAAAGAGGGAGCAAAAAATGAATTCTGCTCCCGAAATTATACTTGTGTATAAAGCACCCAAATGGCTCTTCTCAAGGTCCTCCTCAGGTTGCCTCTTTGTCTTTCCTTTGGGTATTCAAATATAGCATTATTTTTCGTATTCTGAAAGAATAGCAAGACGGAACGCCACTTTCGCTACGCTCTGTGGTGTTCGGTCTTGCCCTACGGGGTTAAAAATCAACAGTTTAACCACTACCCTAAGCTCTAAAATAATTTTACTATATTTACAAAAACGTATTCAAATGGGTGATAAATCAAGTACAGTAAGGGTTCAACCATATACAAAGGAGTTGATTAACAAACACGCAAAGCGGTTGGGGATCTCTCAAAATGACCTCATTTATAAGGCGATTTTATCAGCAGAAAAGAACAATTTTGAAGATGAAAATTTATTAGAAAAGACTTTAAAAAATCAGTTGGATCGAGTGTTCGGATTTTTGAAAACACAGGACAAAAATTTACTTCAGGTACAAGAAAATATTTTGGGTTCGATGAAGCTTTACGAAAATGTAGATAGAATGGCTGTACTAAAATTTTTCTACCAAAAAACGAATGAAGAAATTACCAAATACGCTAAAGAAAAATATCGATCAAAACCTGAAACTGGAGTTAATTTCATTAAAGCTTTCAGGGAACTTTTTGAGGAAGTTTATTTTAAGCTGATCGATGATTTTGATGATATCGAAATCTACAAACAGCAAGTAAAAGTTTATCCATCCGAACAGAAAAAGTAGATCTTATGCAACATCAATTCAACAGTCAGAGTACCAACGGCGACAAGAATACGGGAAGCAGTTCTAACCTTACTAACTATCTTGATAAGGAAGTACAAAATAATTGGTTCAATGCTGAACGGCAGGATATTAAAACTGACCAAGTAAAAAATGAAATTGATAGCAATGCAAAAGGTGGAGTAAAGAAAACTGACATTAAATTTTATGAGGTTCAATATATGCCAAGCCACAAAGAGCAACAGGCAATCATTGAGCACGCAACAGGCAGAAACGATGTTTCTGATTGGCAACAGCTTTCTCCTGGAGAACAGGAAAAAGTTAAAGCTTCCTTTGCTGAATATGTGCGAGAAGCACAGAACATTCAGGCTAAAAACTTCAACAAAGAAGGAATTGAAAGCGGTAAGGATCTGAAATACTTCGCTAAGATCGAAACCCAAAGGAAATTCAAGGGAACCGATGAGGAAGTAAAATCTGGTAAATTCAAACAAGGCGATTTAAAACCAGGACTTCAAATGCACGCTCACGTGATCCAGTCCAGGAAAACAGCCGATAAAAAACGAATGATATCACCAATGGCAAATGCTCGTAAAGTTTCTGCTAAAAACCCTGTCAAAGCGGGATTTGATCGACAGATTTTCACCAATAACATTGAGCAGGCATTTGATAAAAAATACAATCACACCAGGGAAATTAAAGAAACCTACGAGTGGCAGAAAGCCAACAAATTCAATAGGTTAGATCGTAAAATGGAACTCGAAAATCAGGGGCAAAAAACATTTTTAGAAAAAAGAAATGCATATTTGTATAACAACCCCCAAGGAACTCCTTCTTTAGTTGAAAGATCTAGAGATCAAGAACAAAATAGAGACCGAGGAATGAGTCGATAACTTAACTTTTATGCTTGAAACTATACTAATTCTAATACCTATAGGAGCATTAGCAGCCTATATTTATAGAGAAAGAACCAAAGAATCTATTCGGAACAGTATAATTATTCTAGTGATCATGTATGCTTGTGCCTGGATGATGACGCACTACGATAAAGATACCCGGCTAGTATTTCGATATATCCCTTTTATAGGTTTACTAGGAGGGTATTTTTACGCAATATACTTAGGATTAAGAGGAAGAAAGAAGAGTAAAAACAAACTTACTGAAGAACAGAAATCTACATCTTTCAGTTTTTCTGGAGGTGGTAAGGATCTAAGTATTGTAAATCCTTTTCGTGGAATTCTCATTGTTGGAGGTGCGGGAAGTGGAAAGAGTAAAACCTTTATGTACCCAATTATTCGTCAATGTGCAGAGAAAGGCTTTACAGGAGTTCTTTACGATTTTAAAAGTCCTGAACTTATGAATTATACTGAATCTTGTTATAATCATTCAAGACCTTCAGTACAAGTTCAGAAAATTGATTTTAAAAATATTCTAAATTCTCAAAGAGTAAATCCTTTAGCTTATGTCCAAACGGCTATTCATGCTACAAATTATACGCAAGCATTTATTTATAATCTAATGCCTGAGTATATACAGAAGCAGGATTTTTGGAGTAGATCTATGTTATCTATATTTTCAGGAGCAATTTGGTATTTCAGGAAGAACCAACCAGGACTTGCTACACTTCCTCATATTTTTGCATTTTTCTTTTCTACTTCAGCAACAAAAATTGTTGAAATTTTAAGCCAAGACAATGAAATCAAAGGATATATATCTTCACTTGCTGAAGCAGTAGAACAGGGAGCAGAAAGGCAGGTTGCAGGAGTTTTAGGAACTCTCAAAAATGCTATAGGGATATATAATACTCCAGACCTTTTTTGGATATTATCTAAAGATGAAACTAATCTAAATGTCAATGATCCTGTAAACCCGACAATGCTATTAATTGGTAACAATTCAGCTTTAGCTGATAGTTATGCTCCACTTTGCTCTTTAATCATAACCGTTAGTAGTAAACTAATGAATGAACCAGGTAAAGAGAAAAGTGCTATTATAGTAGATGAATCCCCTACGATTTATCTTCCAAATTTTGAGCAAATTCCAGCTACAGCAAGAAGTAATAAAGTTGCTGTCATTGTCGGGGCTCAGGATATCAGCCAAATGAACGACAAATACGGAGATGATAAAACGGAAGTATTAATATCAAATCTTGGAAATCAATTCTATGGAAGAACCACTAATAGAGAAACTGCGGAGCGAGTGGTTAGTATGTTTGGACAAAGAGAAGATATTGTAGAAATGACTTCTAAGAGTGGCGGTAGAATAGGTGCACAGATTGGCTGGTATGGTGGAGGAAGGACTAAAAGTCAATCCATACAAAAGAGAGATCGAATAAAAATCCAGCAAATGACCACTTTAGAAGCAGGGGAGTTTGCAGGACTTTTAGCAGAAGGTAAGACTAAAGAATTTTTAGAAAAAGTTGATCTTCAGAAAGAAATACAAGAAGAAATAGGAATTGTAAATAATGGTTACACTTTAGATAAGGCAACTGCTAACTTTGAAAAAATATACTCTGATATCCAAAGGTTTTTAGATCAGGAAGCGGACAAAAGCAAAGTCAATGTAAACGAAGATTTTTAAATAAATAATTATGGCACTCACTATTAGAAGCTTATCTCCTGAGGCTGAAAAAACTTTAGAGCATATCAAGAAAACAAAACCTTCAGTAAATACTAATACTAAAGCGATTGATTTTGTATTATCAGATTATTTGATTCAAAAAGAGACCGTTCAAAGTATGCTTAATAAATATGAGAAACTGAAAGCTGAATTAATCGAAAAAGAAGAGGAAATAAGGCTTGTAAAAGAGGGATTCAGAATTATTGATTCTTGGACTAAAGAAAGATTTTGATTGCAAACAACAACCGGCTCTTAGCAAGATCCACCCGGAACCATATTTAAAATGATTGCAAAAACAGCTGGCCAGGCTTTTCCGGAAGTGAATTTTTGCAATCATTTTATTTTACTGCAGATCTTCCGGAAGTAAAAAATACAATTGATATGATTGCAAAACTTATCTCATTCAACTGCACCAAATATTAACTAAGCCAGACAAGCTGTCTTATCTAACATCTTGGATTGTCTCATTTCACTAAGTACTATAATAGTATTTCAGAATTATCCAGAAATAAACTATATATACTCAGAATGATATATATAGCTACGACAGTTAAAATGAAGTATAATAGAAATTTAGATATTTTATCTCTGGAGGGGTCGAAACTCATATTAAGGTAGTGGAATATTGACAATTGGGTAGTGGAATATTGACATAGCATTTTAATTTTATTGGATATTAATAGATATTAGAGAAAATTAAGGTAGTGGAATATCGAACTTATTTAGAGTCGAACTTTTTTCTTTGCTCAATAATCTTGTAATATTCATTATAATCATCTTTACTAAGGTGCTTTTTCATCCACTCTTCCATCCCTATATCATTCTTTTCCATCACATAACGACTAAAGGAAAGAACACTTTTACAAGATTCGAATCCCTTATTTTTCATGTCATTCCGCATGTTTTCAGGTAAGCCGGTTAACCATTCTTTAAAATCTGTTTCCGTAGGCTCCAGGTTCTCTGCTTCCTGATGATATATATAAGCAGCATTGCCAAATCGAAATAATCTAGCGTGTTCCTCACGCTCTTCTTTTGGAAGCTTTAAAAGAAATGCTTCTTGATTTTTCTGTTGTTCTTTATTTGGGTGTTTCATTATATCAATTTAGGGTAGTGTAATATCGAAACTAACGCACTTCGTTTGTTGCCTTAATTTACCTACCTAAAAAAATTTTAGTCAGGTAAATTAAGGTGTTTATTATTTTCTTGGAAAACAACATTAATACAGGTTTCACGACCCCTGTTTTTAAAACTGAAATCAAAAGTTGTTCCTATCAGATCCTCTTTTATTTCTTCCTCAGTTAAATTCTCAATCGAAGTAAAAAAGTCTAATTCAGAATTTTTGAAGCATATTTTAATATAAGATATCATATTAAAAAATTTGACAAAGATCTTATTAAACAAATACTTAGCACAAAGTTAAACCTTACTTTTTATACGGCTTATCATTAATTTAGAGATCCACCCACAAAATTAGGATCATATCTATAAGCAAACCCTTTATAATATAAGTGTCTTTCATATTCCTTCTGAAAATCGAAATGCTTATCGGTATGAATTACGAACTTTTTTCTTAGCTCTTTCAAAGAGTCGTAAGGTATAAAATCTGCGAGAGGTTTTTTATAATAGAAATAAGAATCATCTTCTTTAGATTTAAGATGAATTTCATCATTAATACATTCAAAATCAATATTAAATAATTCAGATAAACCATCTATCCTTAAACATTTGAAAGTGTTTTTAATATGATTTTCGAGATCTAAATCATTTGTTTTAAACACAAAACTTTTTCTTACATCAACGGAATATTCTTCAATATATCTTGTATAATTATTTGTGGAACAAACATAATCATATATCCGTTTAGGAACATAATTAATAGTCTTACCCACTTTAACACCATTCCCATGATGTAGCACCAGGCAATATAGATACATGGTATTCCCCATTTGCTTTACAGTCGAATCAAACAAACATTTAAGATACTCGTATTCCTTAGGAAATTTAGCCTTAAACCAATACTTATCTAAGAGCCATTTGGTATAGGCTACATCAGTAACAATTTTATTCAGATGGGAGCCTTTATATTTTCCAAAAGGGATTACCATATGATTGATTTAAGAATTGATTTCAAAATGAATGTATATCGGATATAGGAGAAAAAAAGCTAATAATGCGAATACTATTAAAACTAAAATAATAGCTTTTGTACTACAGCCCGATTTTTTTTCTGGAGCGTCTAACGGCATTGTTTAATAAATTATAGTTTCTGCTTTATATCCATAGTCCAGAAGAATATTTTCAAGATCCTTAATTTGCTTTTCAGACAAATCCTGCGAGTTATCTAGGAAGTTCATTAATCGAAGCTTCGGAACTCCTGAAGCTTCTGCTAATTTTCGGACATCGATAAGCTCTCTGGAGAGAATGAAGTTTCGTAATTCATTTGCATTATAATTCATATTATTTCAGTTTTTATACTTGTGGTTAAGCCAATTCTAAAGAAAACCTTATTAAAACAATTATCACACATAAAGTACTGTAGAGAGAAAATAAAGGACCAAAATGACTATAGACAGTGCTGAAAAAATCAAGAAATATTTTAAAATCTTCTTTTGATGCCTGGGATTGTTCAAATTCATTTCAGTCCAGTTTTTTGTCTTTTGCTTCAATGAAATTTCGTTCTCTAAGATTGTTCAAAATCAACTCCATTTGTCGTTGATGACTTTCTGCAGATCTTTTGTGATACTCTAACTCTTTTTTAAGTATTGGGTGTTCTATAAGCCTTTTCTGGAACTCCTGGTATTCTTCATTGGTGAACCCTTCTATTACATCATATTCATGCTCTTGTCCGGCATTGTCCGCAGACTGTCCGGATTCTGTCCGAGAGCTGTCCGCAGACTGTCCGCTATATTCATTTTTTAAGACTTCTAACATTTTTTCAGAGATCTCAAACCTATTGTTATCAAAGGAAATATACGTGCTTAAATACCTGCGGACAGTCCTGTCCGAGACATTCAATATTTTAGCTATTTCTTGTGTGGAATATTTCATATTTCTTCAAGGTTTTTTCTTATTTGTTTGATAAAAAAACCAGTAGGATTTGACACCTCAAATTCGATAGCCATTTCATGAATATCCTTTACCCAATCTCTAAATTTTTCGTGGCTAACAGCTTCTTTCAATAGCTCAATATTATTTTTCATTCCTTTATCAGTAAATCCAAACTTTTCTTTTAAAGTAAATATCTCTTCCTTTGAAAGTGTCCACCGTACAGATACATTCTTATTAAGGCTCCTTTCTTCTAATTTAGGATCTCTATTCTTTGGAATGAAATAAGGTTTAAAGTTAACTCCAGTAATTTTTTTCCCAGTTTTAATTTTTTCAAACTTAAAAGAATATGGAGCATGTTTTGTGAGTTCTTTTTGAGCAGGAATAATAACTTTATTAATAAAGTTACCAGGACGATCTTTGTACTTGTCCTCAATCCCAAACATTTTTTTCAGCTTGTCTATTCCGTAACTGATAGGCTCTGTCTTTCCTGATAATAATTCATAGAAACGCATAGCATAAACACTTTCAAAAGCCATAGCAGTTTCTAACTCATATTTTCTACTCCCCTTTGAAAAATTAAGAAAAGCTTTCATTAATAATGGAGTAACAGTAAACTTCACAAATGAATCTCGCTTTTTAATTACAGGCATTTCTATTATACCATAGAAACCCCAGGTTTCAGAATCTTCATATTCAAATCCTTTTTGCCTAAGACTTACCAGAGCTTCTTTTATAGGATCATAATTCTTAGAATCTGGATTTGGTAAAAAACATTTGATAGGCATAGTAAATTCGGTTTTACCAAATAGATCTTCCTGCATTGAAAAATCATACTTCAATTTTAAACCTTGTGTTTTTGCCTGGAGAACTTCAACAATTCGATATAACACCCTTTTCTCGTCGGCATTGAAATCATACTTTGCTGTTGTCATCACGTACGATTGGATAACATCTTTATTCTTAATCTTCATCAAATAGTTGATTTGTAGGGAGCAAGATATTAAATACTACTTATAAAACCAAAAGTAGGACTTAGTATTATTCAAGTAGCATTTAATTTAAATACTACTTACATATTTAAAAGTTGAAGTTAGTATTACAAAAGTAGTAGAAAAGAGAAAAAATAGTATTGCAAAAGTAGTAGTTAGTATTACAAAAGTAGCAGTAAGAAATCTAAAAAACTCTATTAAGTCAGTAATAACTAGGATTTACACAGATTTTAAAAACTATCGGTAAGTCATAAGTATGTTTTGACTTTTTAAGTAAGTCATTAAACTCTAAAATTTGAATTTGATAAAAAGGAAAGTACAGTTGAGGGCTCGCCGCCCTCAAACTCCGCAGGTTTTTTTAGAATTGGCATTTCCACAAGAAAACCAATTTTAAGCGCTTCTAACGCAATTTTTTGAATTTTTGGTATAAGACCGAAGAAAAAGAAAAAAAGTTCCGCTAAAAAAAGAAAAAGTGGCTTATTGTCGATGTTCTGTATCTGTTGAATTGGATATTTGTAGGTATTAGGTTCAGCTCTTATCATTATGACCTGGAAAAATAACCACCTCCTTCGACTTGATCTTAAGAGGTAGGGTTGTGGTCTTTTTACCAGGAAAGTTTTTTATTTAAACAGATCTGAATGCGAACCGATCCTAATTAATTTAATTACATCCGGGGATTCCATCTGAAACCATATAATCAAAAGATCTGGTTTGATATGGCATTCCCAATTTTCCTTATAGTTCCCCTTCAATTTGTGAGGTAACATTGACTTAGGAATTTCAGACGCTCCGCCTTTTTCAAGCTTTTTAAGAACGTCAACAGCTGCGGTGTAATCTTTTTGTGTTTTTTTTATTTTTTTAAGGTCTTTTTTGAACTTGGTCGTAGGCTCTAAATGGTACATTTTCACTACAATTTTTCAAGCCATTCATCCAGGTTCTCTATCCGTTCCAGTTTCCTGGTACGAGCTTCCTCAATAGCTGCTTTAGTCGTGTCATTGGGGAGATTCCCAACATCACGGTATAGCAATTTTTCGATATAATTATTCAGGCTTCTTTTATCAGCTCTAGCCCTTTCTTTTAAGGCTTCCAGAAGATCGCCGTTTAATCGAACTGCGGTTTGAACTTTTGAACTCATAACAACATATTTTCAACAAATATAAAGTATAACATAGTGTTATACAAATGTATCCATATTGATATTTATAGAAAAGCGAATGCTGCCACCCCGACATTTCTTTATGACTACCTGCCTTCTAAGCAGACGTTCCTATTTCCTGATCCAGTTCCAGATCCCTTGGATCATCCACACGAATAATCCTGAAATGACCCCGACAGCTAAGTTTAATAATATTGCTTCCATAAGTAGTTTTTTAAATAAGTATCTGCAAGTTTTGAAAACGCCACATTTTTTGGTGTGACATGATTAATCGAAGCAATCTAAGCCAGGGAAGAATATTAGAAAAGGACATTGAAAATAGGGTAGTGGAATATCGAATATTTTATAATGCTTTTATCTAGAAAATGATCAGAAAACCTTTTGAGCGAAGCGATAAATTTTGACTTCCATTCTTATTATATAAGAACAAAAAAACACAATAATATTATAGTACTAAAATGTAAGGTTATTATAAAAAAAGAGGGAGCAAAAAATGAATTCTGCTCCCGAAATTATACTTGTGTATAAAGCACCCAAATGGCTCTTCTCAAGGTCCTCCTCAGGTTGCCTCTTTGTCTTTCCTTTGGGTATTCAAATATAGCATTATTTTTCGTATTCTGAAAGAATAGCAAGACGGAACGCCACTTTCGCTACGCTCTGTGGTGTTCGGTCTTGCCCTACGGGGTTAAAAATCAACAGTTTAACCACTACCCTAAGCTCTAAAATAATTTTACTATATTTACAAAAACGTATTCAAATGGGTGATAAATCAAGTACAGTAAGGGTTCAACCATATACAAAGGAGTTGATTAACAAACACGCAAAGCGGTTGGGGATCTCTCAAAATGACCTCATTTATAAGGCGATTTTATCAGCAGAAAAGAACAATTTTGAAGATGAAAATTTATTAGAAAAGACTTTAAAAAATCAGTTGGATCGAGTGTTCGGATTTTTGAAAACACAGGACAAAAATTTACTTCAGGTACAAGAAAATATTTTGGGTTCGATGAAGCTTTACGAAAATGTAGATAGAATGGCTGTACTAAAATTTTTCTACCAAAAAACGAATGAAGAAATTACCAAATACGCTAAAGAAAAATATCGATCAAAACCTGAAACTGGAGTTAATTTCATTAAAGCTTTCAGGGAACTTTTTGAGGAAGTTTATTTTAAGCTGATCGATGATTTTGATGATATCGAAATCTACAAACAGCAAGTAAAAGTTTATCCATCCGAACAGAAAAAGTAGATCTTATGCAACATCAATTCAACAGTCAGAGTACCAACGGCGACAAGAATACGGGAAGCAGTTCTAACCTTACTAACTATCTTGATAAGGAAGTACAAAATAATTGGTTCAATGCTGAACGGCAGGATATTAAAACTGACCAAGTAAAAAATGAAATTGATAGCAATGCAAAAGGTGGAGTAAAGAAAACTGACATTAAATTTTATGAGGTTCAATATATGCCAAGCCACAAAGAGCAACAGGCAATCATTGAGCACGCAACAGGCAGAAACGATGTTTCTGATTGGCAACAGCTTTCTCCTGGAGAACAGGAAAAAGTTAAAGCTTCCTTTGCTGAATATGTGCGAGAAGCACAGAACATTCAGGCTAAAAACTTCAACAAAGAAGGAATTGAAAGCGGTAAGGATCTGAAATACTTCGCTAAGATCGAAACCCAAAGGAAATTCAAGGGAACCGATGAGGAAGTAAAATCTGGTAAATTCAAACAAGGCGATTTAAAACCAGGACTTCAAATGCACGCTCACGTGATCCAGTCCAGGAAAACAGCCGATAAAAAACGAATGATATCACCAATGGCAAATGCTCGTAAAGTTTCTGCTAAAAACCCTGTCAAAGCGGGATTTGATCGACAGATTTTCACCAATAACATTGAGCAGGCATTTGATAAAAAATACAATCACACCAGGGAAATTAAAGAAACCTACGAGTGGCAGAAAGCCAACAAATTCAATAGGTTAGATCGTAAAATGGAACTCGAAAATCAGGGGCAAAAAACATTTTTAGAAAAAAGAAATGCATATTTGTATAACAACCCCCAAGGAACTCCTTCTTTAGTTGAAAGATCTAGAGATCAAGAACAAAATAGAGACCGAGGAATGAGTCGATAACTTAACTTTTATGCTTGAAACTATACTAATTCTAATACCTATAGGAGCATTAGCAGCCTATATTTATAGAGAAAGAACCAAAGAATCTATTCGGAACAGTATAATTATTCTAGTGATCATGTATGCTTGTGCCTGGATGATGACGCACTACGATAAAGATACCCGGCTAGTATTTCGATATATCCCTTTTATAGGTTTACTAGGAGGGTATTTTTACGCAATATACTTAGGATTAAGAGGAAGAAAGAAGAGTAAAAACAAACTTACTGAAGAACAGAAATCTACATCTTTCAGTTTTTCTGGAGGTGGTAAGGATCTAAGTATTGTAAATCCTTTTCGTGGAATTCTCATTGTTGGAGGTGCGGGAAGTGGAAAGAGTAAAACCTTTATGTACCCAATTATTCGTCAATGTGCAGAGAAAGGCTTTACAGGAGTTCTTTACGATTTTAAAAGTCCTGAACTTATGAATTATACTGAATCTTGTTATAATCATTCAAGACCTTCAGTACAAGTTCAGAAAATTGATTTTAAAAATATTCTAAATTCTCAAAGAGTAAATCCTTTAGCTTATGTCCAAACGGCTATTCATGCTACAAATTATACGCAAGCATTTATTTATAATCTAATGCCTGAGTATATACAGAAGCAGGATTTTTGGAGTAGATCTATGTTATCTATATTTTCAGGAGCAATTTGGTATTTCAGGAAGAACCAACCAGGACTTGCTACACTTCCTCATATTTTTGCATTTTTCTTTTCTACTTCAGCAACAAAAATTGTTGAAATTTTAAGCCAAGACAATGAAATCAAAGGATATATATCTTCACTTGCTGAAGCAGTAGAACAGGGAGCAGAAAGGCAGGTTGCAGGAGTTTTAGGAACTCTCAAAAATGCTATAGGGATATATAATACTCCAGACCTTTTTTGGATATTATCTAAAGATGAAACTAATCTAAATGTCAATGATCCTGTAAACCCGACAATGCTATTAATTGGTAACAATTCAGCTTTAGCTGATAGTTATGCTCCACTTTGCTCTTTAATCATAACCGTTAGTAGTAAACTAATGAATGAACCAGGTAAAGAGAAAAGTGCTATTATAGTAGATGANTCCCCTACGANTTATCTTCCAAATTTTGAGCAAATTCCAGCTACAGCAAGAAGTAATAAAGTTGCTGTCATTGTCGGGGCTCAGGATATCAGCCAAATGAACGACAAATACGGAGATGATAAAACGGAAGTATTAATATCAAATCTTGGAAATCAATTCTATGGAAGAACCACTAATAGAGAAACTGCGGAGCGAGTGGTTAGTATGTTTGGACAAAGAGAAGATATTGTAGAAATGACTTCTAAGAGTGGCGGTAGAATAGGTGCACAGATTGGCTGGTATGGTGGAGGAAGGACTAAAAGTCAATCCATACAAAAGAGAGATCGAATAAAAATCCAGCAAATGACCACTTTAGAAGCAGGGGAGTTTGCAGGACTTTTAGCAGAAGGTAAGACTAAAGAATTTTTAGAAAAAGTTGATCTTCAGAAAGAAATACAAGAAGAAATAGGAATTGTAAATAATGGTTACACTTTAGATAAGGCAACTGCTAACTTTGAAAAAATATACTCTGATATCCAAAGGTTTTTAGATCAGGAAGCGGACAAAAGCAAAGTCAATGTAAACGAAGATTTTTAAATAAATAATTATGGCACTCACTATTAGAAGCTTATCTCCTGAGGCTGAAAAAACTTTAGAGCATATCAAGAAAACAAAACCTTCAGTAAATACTAATACTAAAGCGATTGATTTTGTATTATCAGATTATTTGATTCAAAAAGAGACCGTTCAAAGTATGCTTAATAAATATGAGAAACTGAAAGCTGAATTAATCGAAAAAGAAGAGGAAATAAGGCTTGTAAAAGAGGGATTCAGAATTATTGATTCTTGGACTAAAGAAAGATTTTGATTGCAAACAACAACCGGCTCTTAGCAAGATCCACCCGGAACCATATTTAAAATGATTGCAAAAACAGCTGGCCAGGCTTTTCCGGAAGTGAATTTTTGCAATCATTTTATTTTACTGCAGATCTTCCGGAAGTAAAAAATACAATTGATATGATTGCAAAACTTATCTCATTCAACTGCACCAAATATTAACTAAGCCAGACAAGCTGTCTTATCTAACATCTTGGATTGTCTCATTTCACTAAGTACTATAATAGTATTTCAGAATTATCCAGAAATAAACTATATATACTCAGAATGATATATATAGCTACGACAGTTAAAATGAAGTATAATAGAAATTTAGATATTTTATCTCTGGAGGGGTCGAAACTCATATTAAGGTAGTGGAATATTGACAATTGGGTAGTGGAATATTGACATAGCATTTTAATTTTATTGGATATTAATAGATATTAGAGAAAATTAAGGTAGTGGAATATCGAACTTATTTAGAGTCGAACTTTTTTCTTTGCTCAATAATCTTGTAATATTCATTATAATCATCTTTACTAAGGTGCTTTTTCATCCACTCTTCCATCCCTATATCATTCTTTTCCATCACATAACGACTAAAGGAAAGAACACTTTTACAAGATTCGAATCCCTTATTTTTCATGTCATTCCGCATGTTTTCAGGTAAGCCGGTTAACCATTCTTTAAAATCTGTTTCCGTAGGCTCCAGGTTCTCTGCTTCCTGATGATATATATAAGCAGCATTGCCAAATCGAAATAATCTAGCGTGTTCCTCACGCTCTTCTTTTGGAAGCTTTAAAAGAAATGCTTCTTGATTTTTCTGTTGTTCTTTATTTGGGTGTTTCATTATATCAATTTAGGGTAGTGTAATATCGAAACTAACGCACTTCGTTTGTTGCCTTAATTTACCTACCTAAAAAAATTTTAGTCAGGTAAATTAAGGTGTTTATTATTTTCTTGGAAAACAACATTAATACAGGTTTCACGACCCCTGTTTTTAAAACTGAAATCAAAAGTTGTTCCTATCAGATCCTCTTTTATTTCTTCCTCAGTTAAATTCTCAATCGAAGTAAAAAAGTCTAATTCAGAATTTTTGAAGCATATTTTAATATAAGATATCATATTAAAAAATTTGACAAAGATCTTATTAAACAAATACTTAGCACAAAGTTAAACCTTACTTTTTATACGGCTTATCATTAATTTAGAGATCCACCCACAAAATTAGGATCATATCTATAAGCAAACCCTTTATAATATAAGTGTCTTTCATATTCCTTCTGAAAATCGAAATGCTTATCGGTATGAATTACGAACTTTTTTCTTAGCTCTTTCAAAGAGTCGTAAGGTATAAAATCTGCGAGAGGTTTTTTATAATAGAAATAAGAATCATCTTCTTTAGATTTAAGATGAATTTCATCATTAATACATTCAAAATCAATATTAAATAATTCAGATAAACCATCTATCCTTAAACATTTGAAAGTGTTTTTAATATGATTTTCGAGATCTAAATCATTTGTTTTAAACACAAAACTTTTTCTTACATCAACGGAATATTCTTCAATATATCTTGTATAATTATTTGTGGAACAAACATAATCATATATCCGTTTAGGAACATAATTAATAGTCTTACCCACTTTAACACCATTCCCATGATGTAGCACCAGGCAATATAGATACATGGTATTCCCCATTTGCTTTACAGTCGAATCAAACAAACATTTAAGATACTCGTATTCCTTAGGAAATTTAGCCTTAAACCAATACTTATCTAAGAGCCATTTGGTATAGGCTACATCAGTAACAATTTTATTCAGATGGGAGCCTTTATATTTTCCAAAAGGGATTACCATATGATTGATTTAAGAATTGATTTCAAAATGAATGTATATCGGATATAGGAGAAAAAAAGCTAATAATGCGAATACTATTAAAACTAAAATAATAGCTTTTGTACTACAGCCCGATTTTTTTTCTGGAGCGTCTAACGGCATTGTTTAATAAATTATAGTTTCTGCTTTATATCCATAGTCCAGAAGAATATTTTCAAGATCCTTAATTTGCTTTTCAGACAAATCCTGCGAGTTATCTAGGAAGTTCATTAATCGAAGCTTCGGAACTCCTGAAGCTTCTGCTAATTTTCGGACATCGATAAGCTCTCTGGAGAGAATGAAGTTTCGTAATTCATTTGCATTATAATTCATATTATTTCAGTTTTTATACTTGTGGTTAAGCCAATTCTAAAGAAAACCTTATTAAAACAATTATCACACATAAAGTACTGTAGAGAGAAAATAAAGGACCAAAATGACTATAGACAGTGCTGAAAAAATCAAGAAATATTTTAAAATCTTCTTTTGATGCCTGGGATTGTTCAAATTCATTTCAGTCCAGTTTTTTGTCTTTTGCTTCAATGAAATTTCGTTCTCTAAGATTGTTCAAAATCAACTCCATTTGTCGTTGATGACTTTCTGCAGATCTTTTGTGATACTCTAACTCTTTTTTAAGTATTGGGTGTTCTATAAGCCTTTTCTGGAACTCCTGGTATTCTTCATTGGTGAACCCTTCTATTACATCATATTCATGCTCTTGTCCGGCATTGTCCGCAGACTGTCCGGATTCTGTCCGAGAGCTGTCCGCAGACTGTCCGCTATATTCATTTTTTAAGACTTCTAACATTTTTTCAGAGATCTCAAACCTATTGTTATCAAAGGAAATATACGTGCTTAAATACCTGCGGACAGTCCTGTCCGAGACATTCAATATTTTAGCTATTTCTTGTGTGGAATATTTCATATTTCTTCAAGGTTTTTTCTTATTTGTTTGATAAAAAAACCAGTAGGATTTGACACCTCAAATTCGATAGCCATTTCATGAATATCCTTTACCCAATCTCTAAATTTTTCGTGGCTAACAGCTTCTTTCAATAGCTCAATATTATTTTTCATTCCTTTATCAGTAAATCCAAACTTTTCTTTTAAAGTAAATATCTCTTCCTTTGAAAGTGTCCACCGTACAGATACATTCTTATTAAGGCTCCTTTCTTCTAATTTAGGATCTCTATTCTTTGGAATGAAATAAGGTTTAAAGTTAACTCCAGTAATTTTTTTCCCAGTTTTAATTTTTTCAAACTTAAAAGAATATGGAGCATGTTTTGTGAGTTCTTTTTGAGCAGGAATAATAACTTTATTAATAAAGTTACCAGGACGATCTTTGTACTTGTCCTCAATCCCAAACATTTTTTTCAGCTTGTCTATTCCGTAACTGATAGGCTCTGTCTTTCCTGATAATAATTCATAGAAACGCATAGCATAAACACTTTCAAAAGCCATAGCAGTTTCTAACTCATATTTTCTACTCCCCTTTGAAAAATTAAGAAAAGCTTTCATTAATAATGGAGTAACAGTAAACTTCACAAATGAATCTCGCTTTTTAATTACAGGCATTTCTATTATACCATAGAAACCCCAGGTTTCAGAATCTTCATATTCAAATCCTTTTTGCCTAAGACTTACCAGAGCTTCTTTTATAGGATCATAATTCTTAGAATCTGGATTTGGTAAAAAACATTTGATAGGCATAGTAAATTCGGTTTTACCAAATAGATCTTCCTGCATTGAAAAATCATACTTCAATTTTAAACCTTGTGTTTTTGCCTGGAGAACTTCAACAATTCGATATAACACCCTTTTCTCGTCGGCATTGAAATCATACTTTGCTGTTGTCATCACGTACGATTGGATAACATCTTTATTCTTAATCTTCATCAAATAGTTGATTTGTAGGGAGCAAGATATTAAATACTACTTATAAAACCAAAAGTAGGACTTAGTATTATTCAAGTAGCATTTAATTTAAATACTACTTACATATTTAAAAGTTGAAGTTAGTATTACAAAAGTAGTAGAAAAGAGAAAAAATAGTATTGCAAAAGTAGTAGTTAGTATTACAAAAGTAGCAGTAAGAAATCTAAAAAACTCTATTAAGTCAGTAATAACTAGGATTTACACAGATTTTAAAAACTATCGGTAAGTCATAAGTATGTTTTGACTTTTTAAGTAAGTCATTAAACTCTAAAATTTGAATTTGATAAAAAGGAAAGTACAGTTGAGGGCTCGCCGCCCTCAAACTCCGCAGGTTTTTTTAGAATTGGCATTTCCACAAGAAAACCAATTTTAAGCGCTTCTAACGCAATTTTTTGAATTTTTGGTATAAGACCGAAGAAAAAGAAAAAAAGTTCCGCTAAAAAAAGAAAAAGTGGCTTATTGTCGATGTTCTGTATCTGTTGAATTGGATATTTGTAGGTATTAGGTTCAGCTCTTATCATTATGACCTGGAAAAATAACCACCTCCTTCGACTTGATCTTAAGAGGTAGGGTTGTGGTCTTTTTACCAGGAAAGTTTTTTATTTAAACAGATCTGAATGCGAACCGATCCTAATTAATTTAATTACATCCGGGGATTCCATCTGAAACCATATAATCAAAAGATCTGGTTTGATATGGCATTCCCAATTTTCCTTATAGTTCCCCTTCAATTTGTGAGGTAACATTGACTTAGGAATTTCAGACGCTCCGCCTTTTTCAAGCTTTTTAAGAACGTCAACAGCTGCGGTGTAATCTTTTTGTGTTTTTTTTATTTTTTTAAGGTCTTTTTTGAACTTGGTCGTAGGCTCTAAATGGTACATTTTCACTACAATTTTTCAAGCCATTCATCCAGGTTCTCTATCCGTTCCAGTTTCCTGGTACGAGCTTCCTCAATAGCTGCTTTAGTCGTGTCATTGGGGAGATTCCCAACATCACGGTATAGCAATTTTTCGATATAATTATTCAGGCTTCTTTTATCAGCTCTAGCCCTTTCTTTTAAGGCTTCCAGAAGATCGCCGTTTAATCGAACTGCGGTTTGAACTTTTGAACTCATAACAACATATTTTCAACAAATATAAAGTATAACATAGTGTTATACAAATGTATCCATATTGATATTTATAGAAAAGCGAATGCTGCCACCCCGACATTTCTTTATGACTACCTGCCTTCTAAGCAGACGTTCCTATTTCCTGATCCAGTTCCAGATCCCTTGGATCATCCACACGAATAATCCTGAAATGACCCCGACAGCTAAGTTTAATAATATTGCTTCCATAAGTAGTTTTTTAAATAAGTATCTGCAAGTTTTGAAAACGCCACATTTTTTGGTGTGACATGATTAATCGAAGCAATCTAAGCCAGGGAAGAATATTAGAAAAGGACATTGAAAATAGGGTAGTGGAATATCGAATATTTTATAATGCTTTTATCTAGAAAATGATCAGAAAACCTTTTGAGCGAAGCGATAAATTTTGACTTCCATTCTTATTATATAAGAACAAAAAAACACAATAATATTATAGTACTAAAATGTAAGGTTATTATAAAAAAAGAGGGAGCAAAAAATGAATTCTGCTCCCGAAATTATACTTGTGTATAAAGCACCCAAATGGCTCTTCTCAAGGTCCTCCTCAGGTTGCCTCTTTGTCTTTCCTTTGGGTATTCAAATATAGCATTATTTTTCGTATTCTGAAAGAATAGCAAGACGGAACGCCACTTTCGCTACGCTCTGTGGTGTTCGGTCTTGCCCTACGGGGTTAAAAATCAACAGTTTAACCACTACCCTAAGCTCTAAAATAATTTTACTATATTTACAAAAACGTATTCAAATGGGTGATAAATCAAGTACAGTAAGGGTTCAACCATATACAAAGGAGTTGATTAACAAACACGCAAAGCGGTTGGGGATCTCTCAAAATGACCTCATTTATAAGGCGATTTTATCAGCAGAAAAGAACAATTTTGAAGATGAAAATTTATTAGAAAAGACTTTAAAAAATCAGTTGGATCGAGTGTTCGGATTTTTGAAAACACAGGACAAAAATTTACTTCAGGTACAAGAAAATATTTTGGGTTCGATGAAGCTTTACGAAAATGTAGATAGAATGGCTGTACTAAAATTTTTCTACCAAAAAACGAATGAAGAAATTACCAAATACGCTAAAGAAAAATATCGATCAAAACCTGAAACTGGAGTTAATTTCATTAAAGCTTTCAGGGAACTTTTTGAGGAAGTTTATTTTAAGCTGATCGATGATTTTGATGATATCGAAATCTACAAACAGCAAGTAAAAGTTTATCCATCCGAACAGAAAAAGTAGATCTTATGCAACATCAATTCAACAGTCAGAGTACCAACGGCGACAAGAATACGGGAAGCAGTTCTAACCTTACTAACTATCTTGATAAGGAAGTACAAAATAATTGGTTCAATGCTGAACGGCAGGATATTAAAACTGACCAAGTAAAAAATGAAATTGATAGCAATGCAAAAGGTGGAGTAAAGAAAACTGACATTAAATTTTATGAGGTTCAATATATGCCAAGCCACAAAGAGCAACAGGCAATCATTGAGCACGCAACAGGCAGAAACGATGTTTCTGATTGGCAACAGCTTTCTCCTGGAGAACAGGAAAAAGTTAAAGCTTCCTTTGCTGAATATGTGCGAGAAGCACAGAACATTCAGGCTAAAAACTTCAACAAAGAAGGAATTGAAAGCGGTAAGGATCTGAAATACTTCGCTAAGATCGAAACCCAAAGGAAATTCAAGGGAACCGATGAGGAAGTAAAATCTGGTAAATTCAAACAAGGCGATTTAAAACCAGGACTTCAAATGCACGCTCACGTGATCCAGTCCAGGAAAACAGCCGATAAAAAACGAATGATATCACCAATGGCAAATGCTCGTAAAGTTTCTGCTAAAAACCCTGTCAAAGCGGGATTTGATCGACAGATTTTCACCAATAACATTGAGCAGGCATTTGATAAAAAATACAATCACACCAGGGAAATTAAAGAAACCTACGAGTGGCAGAAAGCCAACAAATTCAATAGGTTAGATCGTAAAATGGAACTCGAAAATCAGGGGCAAAAAACATTTTTAGAAAAAAGAAATGCATATTTGTATAACAACCCCCAAGGAACTCCTTCTTTAGTTGAAAGATCTAGAGATCAAGAACAAAATAGAGACCGAGGAATGAGTCGATAACTTAACTTTTATGCTTGAAACTATACTAATTCTAATACCTATAGGAGCATTAGCAGCCTATATTTATAGAGAAAGAACCAAAGAATCTATTCGGAACAGTATAATTATTCTAGTGATCATGTATGCTTGTGCCTGGATGATGACGCACTACGATAAAGATACCCGGCTAGTATTTCGATATATCCCTTTTATAGGTTTACTAGGAGGGTATTTTTACGCAATATACTTAGGATTAAGAGGAAGAAAGAAGAGTAAAAACAAACTTACTGAAGAACAGAAATCTACATCTTTCAGTTTTTCTGGAGGTGGTAAGGATCTAAGTATTGTAAATCCTTTTCGTGGAATTCTCATTGTTGGAGGTGCGGGAAGTGGAAAGAGTAAAACCTTTATGTACCCAATTATTCGTCAATGTGCAGAGAAAGGCTTTACAGGAGTTCTTTACGATTTTAAAAGTCCTGAACTTATGAATTATACTGAATCTTGTTATAATCATTCAAGACCTTCAGTACAAGTTCAGAAAATTGATTTTAAAAATATTCTAAATTCTCAAAGAGTAAATCCTTTAGCTTATGTCCAAACGGCTATTCATGCTACAAATTATACGCAAGCATTTATTTATAATCTAATGCCTGAGTATATACAGAAGCAGGATTTTTGGAGTAGATCTATGTTATCTATATTTTCAGGAGCAATTTGGTATTTCAGGAAGAACCAACCAGGACTTGCTACACTTCCTCATATTTTTGCATTTTTCTTTTCTACTTCAGCAACAAAAATTGTTGAAATTTTAAGCCAAGACAATGAAATCAAAGGATATATATCTTCACTTGCTGAAGCAGTAGAACAGGGAGCAGAAAGGCAGGTTGCAGGAGTTTTAGGAACTCTCAAAAATGCTATAGGGATATATAATACTCCAGACCTTTTTTGGATATTATCTAAAGATGAAACTAATCTAAATGTCAATGATCCTGTAAACCCGACAATGCTATTAATTGGTAACAATTCAGCTTTAGCTGATAGTTATGCTCCACTTTGCTCTTTAATCATAACCGTTAGTAGTAAACTAATGAATGAACCAGGTAAAGAGAAAAGTGCTATTATAGTAGATGANTCCCCTACGANTTATCTTCCAAATTTTGAGCAAATTCCAGCTACAGCAAGAAGTAATAAAGTTGCTGTCATTGTCGGGGCTCAGGATATCAGCCAAATGAACGACAAATACGGAGATGATAAAACGGAAGTATTAATATCAAATCTTGGAAATCAATTCTATGGAAGAACCACTAATAGAGAAACTGCGGAGCGAGTGGTTAGTATGTTTGGACAAAGAGAAGATATTGTAGAAATGACTTCTAAGAGTGGCGGTAGAATAGGTGCACAGATTGGCTGGTATGGTGGAGGAAGGACTAAAAGTCAATCCATACAAAAGAGAGATCGAATAAAAATCCAGCAAATGACCACTTTAGAAGCAGGGGAGTTTGCAGGACTTTTAGCAGAAGGTAAGACTAAAGAATTTTTAGAAAAAGTTGATCTTCAGAAAGAAATACAAGAAGAAATAGGAATTGTAAATAATGGTTACACTTTAGATAAGGCAACTGCTAACTTTGAAAAAATATACTCTGATATCCAAAGGTTTTTAGATCAGGAAGCGGACAAAAGCAAAGTCAATGTAAACGAAGATTTTTAAATAAATAATTATGGCACTCACTATTAGAAGCTTATCTCCTGAGGCTGAAAAAACTTTAGAGCATATCAAGAAAACAAAACCTTCAGTAAATACTAATACTAAAGCGATTGATTTTGTATTATCAGATTATTTGATTCAAAAAGAGACCGTTCAAAGTATGCTTAATAAATATGAGAAACTGAAAGCTGAATTAATCGAAAAAGAAGAGGAAATAAGGCTTGTAAAAGAGGGATTCAGAATTATTGATTCTTGGACTAAAGAAAGATTTTGATTGCAAACAACAACCGGCTCTTAGCAAGATCCACCCGGAACCATATTTAAAATGATTGCAAAAACAGCTGGCCAGGCTTTTCCGGAAGTGAATTTTTGCAATCATTTTATTTTACTGCAGATCTTCCGGAAGTAAAAAATACAATTGATATGATTGCAAAACTTATCTCATTCAACTGCACCAAATATTAACTAAGCCAGACAAGCTGTCTTATCTAACATCTTGGATTGTCTCATTTCACTAAGTACTATAATAGTATTTCAGAATTATCCAGAAATAAACTATATATACTCAGAATGATATATATAGCTACGACAGTTAAAATGAAGTATAATAGAAATTTAGATATTTTATCTCTGGAGGGGTCGAAACTCATATTAAGGTAGTGGAATATTGACAATTGGGTAGTGGAATATTGACATAGCATTTTAATTTTATTGGATATTAATAGATATTAGAGAAAATTAAGGTAGTGGAATATCGAACTTATTTAGAGTCGAACTTTTTTCTTTGCTCAATAATCTTGTAATATTCATTATAATCATCTTTACTAAGGTGCTTTTTCATCCACTCTTCCATCCCTATATCATTCTTTTCCATCACATAACGACTAAAGGAAAGAACACTTTTACAAGATTCGAATCCCTTATTTTTCATGTCATTCCGCATGTTTTCAGGTAAGCCGGTTAACCATTCTTTAAAATCTGTTTCCGTAGGCTCCAGGTTCTCTGCTTCCTGATGATATATATAAGCAGCATTGCCAAATCGAAATAATCTAGCGTGTTCCTCACGCTCTTCTTTTGGAAGCTTTAAAAGAAATGCTTCTTGATTTTTCTGTTGTTCTTTATTTGGGTGTTTCATTATATCAATTTAGGGTAGTGTAATATCGAAACTAACGCACTTCGTTTGTTGCCTTAATTTACCTACCTAAAAAAATTTTAGTCAGGTAAATTAAGGTGTTTATTATTTTCTTGGAAAACAACATTAATACAGGTTTCACGACCCCTGTTTTTAAAACTGAAATCAAAAGTTGTTCCTATCAGATCCTCTTTTATTTCTTCCTCAGTTAAATTCTCAATCGAAGTAAAAAAGTCTAATTCAGAATTTTTGAAGCATATTTTAATATAAGATATCATATTAAAAAATTTGACAAAGATCTTATTAAACAAATACTTAGCACAAAGTTAAACCTTACTTTTTATACGGCTTATCATTAATTTAGAGATCCACCCACAAAATTAGGATCATATCTATAAGCAAACCCTTTATAATATAAGTGTCTTTCATATTCCTTCTGAAAATCGAAATGCTTATCGGTATGAATTACGAACTTTTTTCTTAGCTCTTTCAAAGAGTCGTAAGGTATAAAATCTGCGAGAGGTTTTTTATAATAGAAATAAGAATCATCTTCTTTAGATTTAAGATGAATTTCATCATTAATACATTCAAAATCAATATTAAATAATTCAGATAAACCATCTATCCTTAAACATTTGAAAGTGTTTTTAATATGATTTTCGAGATCTAAATCATTTGTTTTAAACACAAAACTTTTTCTTACATCAACGGAATATTCTTCAATATATCTTGTATAATTATTTGTGGAACAAACATAATCATATATCCGTTTAGGAACATAATTAATAGTCTTACCCACTTTAACACCATTCCCATGATGTAGCACCAGGCAATATAGATACATGGTATTCCCCATTTGCTTTACAGTCGAATCAAACAAACATTTAAGATACTCGTATTCCTTAGGAAATTTAGCCTTAAACCAATACTTATCTAAGAGCCATTTGGTATAGGCTACATCAGTAACAATTTTATTCAGATGGGAGCCTTTATATTTTCCAAAAGGGATTACCATATGATTGATTTAAGAATTGATTTCAAAATGAATGTATATCGGATATAGGAGAAAAAAAGCTAATAATGCGAATACTATTAAAACTAAAATAATAGCTTTTGTACTACAGCCCGATTTTTTTTCTGGAGCGTCTAACGGCATTGTTTAATAAATTATAGTTTCTGCTTTATATCCATAGTCCAGAAGAATATTTTCAAGATCCTTAATTTGCTTTTCAGACAAATCCTGCGAGTTATCTAGGAAGTTCATTAATCGAAGCTTCGGAACTCCTGAAGCTTCTGCTAATTTTCGGACATCGATAAGCTCTCTGGAGAGAATGAAGTTTCGTAATTCATTTGCATTATAATTCATATTATTTCAGTTTTTATACTTGTGGTTAAGCCAATTCTAAAGAAAACCTTATTAAAACAATTATCACACATAAAGTACTGTAGAGAGAAAATAAAGGACCAAAATGACTATAGACAGTGCTGAAAAAATCAAGAAATATTTTAAAATCTTCTTTTGATGCCTGGGATTGTTCAAATTCATTTCAGTCCAGTTTTTTGTCTTTTGCTTCAATGAAATTTCGTTCTCTAAGATTGTTCAAAATCAACTCCATTTGTCGTTGATGACTTTCTGCAGATCTTTTGTGATACTCTAACTCTTTTTTAAGTATTGGGTGTTCTATAAGCCTTTTCTGGAACTCCTGGTATTCTTCATTGGTGAACCCTTCTATTACATCATATTCATGCTCTTGTCCGGCATTGTCCGCAGACTGTCCGGATTCTGTCCGAGAGCTGTCCGCAGACTGTCCGCTATATTCATTTTTTAAGACTTCTAACATTTTTTCAGAGATCTCAAACCTATTGTTATCAAAGGAAATATACGTGCTTAAATACCTGCGGACAGTCCTGTCCGAGACATTCAATATTTTAGCTATTTCTTGTGTGGAATATTTCATATTTCTTCAAGGTTTTTTCTTATTTGTTTGATAAAAAAACCAGTAGGATTTGACACCTCAAATTCGATAGCCATTTCATGAATATCCTTTACCCAATCTCTAAATTTTTCGTGGCTAACAGCTTCTTTCAATAGCTCAATATTATTTTTCATTCCTTTATCAGTAAATCCAAACTTTTCTTTTAAAGTAAATATCTCTTCCTTTGAAAGTGTCCACCGTACAGATACATTCTTATTAAGGCTCCTTTCTTCTAATTTAGGATCTCTATTCTTTGGAATGAAATAAGGTTTAAAGTTAACTCCAGTAATTTTTTTCCCAGTTTTAATTTTTTCAAACTTAAAAGAATATGGAGCATGTTTTGTGAGTTCTTTTTGAGCAGGAATAATAACTTTATTAATAAAGTTACCAGGACGATCTTTGTACTTGTCCTCAATCCCAAACATTTTTTTCAGCTTGTCTATTCCGTAACTGATAGGCTCTGTCTTTCCTGATAATAATTCATAGAAACGCATAGCATAAACACTTTCAAAAGCCATAGCAGTTTCTAACTCATATTTTCTACTCCCCTTTGAAAAATTAAGAAAAGCTTTCATTAATAATGGAGTAACAGTAAACTTCACAAATGAATCTCGCTTTTTAATTACAGGCATTTCTATTATACCATAGAAACCCCAGGTTTCAGAATCTTCATATTCAAATCCTTTTTGCCTAAGACTTACCAGAGCTTCTTTTATAGGATCATAATTCTTAGAATCTGGATTTGGTAAAAAACATTTGATAGGCATAGTAAATTCGGTTTTACCAAATAGATCTTCCTGCATTGAAAAATCATACTTCAATTTTAAACCTTGTGTTTTTGCCTGGAGAACTTCAACAATTCGATATAACACCCTTTTCTCGTCGGCATTGAAATCATACTTTGCTGTTGTCATCACGTACGATTGGATAACATCTTTATTCTTAATCTTCATCAAATAGTTGATTTGTAGGGAGCAAGATATTAAATACTACTTATAAAACCAAAAGTAGGACTTAGTATTATTCAAGTAGCATTTAATTTAAATACTACTTACATATTTAAAAGTTGAAGTTAGTATTACAAAAGTAGTAGAAAAGAGAAAAAATAGTATTGCAAAAGTAGTAGTTAGTATTACAAAAGTAGCAGTAAGAAATCTAAAAAACTCTATTAAGTCAGTAATAACTAGGATTTACACAGATTTTAAAAACTATCGGTAAGTCATAAGTATGTTTTGACTTTTTAAGTAAGTCATTAAACTCTAAAATTTGAATTTGATAAAAAGGAAAGTACAGTTGAGGGCTCGCCGCCCTCAAACTCCGCAGGTTTTTTTAGAATTGGCATTTCCACAAGAAAACCAATTTTAAGCGCTTCTAACGCAATTTTTTGAATTTTTGGTATAAGACCGAAGAAAAAGAAAAAAAGTTCCGCTAAAAAAAGAAAAAGTGGCTTATTGTCGATGTTCTGTATCTGTTGAATTGGATATTTGTAGGTATTAGGTTCAGCTCTTATCATTATGACCTGGAAAAATAACCACCTCCTTCGACTTGATCTTAAGAGGTAGGGTTGTGGTCTTTTTACCAGGAAAGTTTTTTATTTAAACAGATCTGAATGCGAACCGATCCTAATTAATTTAATTACATCCGGGGATTCCATCTGAAACCATATAATCAAAAGATCTGGTTTGATATGGCATTCCCAATTTTCCTTATAGTTCCCCTTCAATTTGTGAGGTAACATTGACTTAGGAATTTCAGACGCTCCGCCTTTTTCAAGCTTTTTAAGAACGTCAACAGCTGCGGTGTAATCTTTTTGTGTTTTTTTTATTTTTTTAAGGTCTTTTTTGAACTTGGTCGTAGGCTCTAAATGGTACATTTTCACTACAATTTTTCAAGCCATTCATCCAGGTTCTCTATCCGTTCCAGTTTCCTGGTACGAGCTTCCTCAATAGCTGCTTTAGTCGTGTCATTGGGGAGATTCCCAACATCACGGTATAGCAATTTTTCGATATAATTATTCAGGCTTCTTTTATCAGCTCTAGCCCTTTCTTTTAAGGCTTCCAGAAGATCGCCGTTTAATCGAACTGCGGTTTGAACTTTTGAACTCATAACAACATATTTTCAACAAATATAAAGTATAACATAGTGTTATACAAATGTATCCATATTGATATTTATAGAAAAGCGAATGCTGCCACCCCGACATTTCTTTATGACTACCTGCCTTCTAAGCAGACGTTCCTATTTCCTGATCCAGTTCCAGATCCCTTGGATCATCCACACGAATAATCCTGAAATGACCCCGACAGCTAAGTTTAATAATATTGCTTCCATAAGTAGTTTTTTAAATAAGTATCTGCAAGTTTTGAAAACGCCACATTTTTTGGTGTGACATGATTAATCGAAGCAATCTAAGCCAGGGAAGAATATTAGAAAAGGACATTGAAAATAGGGTAGTGGAATATCGAATATTTTATAATGCTTTTATCTAGAAAATGATCAGAAAACCTTTTGAGCGAAGCGATAAATTTTGACTTCCATTCTTATTATATAAGAACAAAAAAACACAATAATATTATAGTACTAAAATGTAAGGTTATTATAAAAAAAGAGGGAGCAAAAAATGAATTCTGCTCCCGAAATTATACTTGTGTATAAAGCACCCAAATGGCTCTTCTCAAGGTCCTCCTCAGGTTGCCTCTTTGTCTTTCCTTTGGGTATTCAAATATAGCATTATTTTTCGTATTCTGAAAGAATAGCAAGACGGAACGCCACTTTCGCTACGCTCTGTGGTGTTCGGTCTTGCCCTACGGGGTTAAAAATCAACAGTTTAACCACTACCCTAAGCTCTAAAATAATTTTACTATATTTACAAAAACGTATTCAAATGGGTGATAAATCAAGTACAGTAAGGGTTCAACCATATACAAAGGAGTTGATTAACAAACACGCAAAGCGGTTGGGGATCTCTCAAAATGACCTCATTTATAAGGCGATTTTATCAGCAGAAAAGAACAATTTTGAAGATGAAAATTTATTAGAAAAGACTTTAAAAAATCAGTTGGATCGAGTGTTCGGATTTTTGAAAACACAGGACAAAAATTTACTTCAGGTACAAGAAAATATTTTGGGTTCGATGAAGCTTTACGAAAATGTAGATAGAATGGCTGTACTAAAATTTTTCTACCAAAAAACGAATGAAGAAATTACCAAATACGCTAAAGAAAAATATCGATCAAAACCTGAAACTGGAGTTAATTTCATTAAAGCTTTCAGGGAACTTTTTGAGGAAGTTTATTTTAAGCTGATCGATGATTTTGATGATATCGAAATCTACAAACAGCAAGTAAAAGTTTATCCATCCGAACAGAAAAAGTAGATCTTATGCAACATCAATTCAACAGTCAGAGTACCAACGGCGACAAGAATACGGGAAGCAGTTCTAACCTTACTAACTATCTTGATAAGGAAGTACAAAATAATTGGTTCAATGCTGAACGGCAGGATATTAAAACTGACCAAGTAAAAAATGAAATTGATAGCAATGCAAAAGGTGGAGTAAAGAAAACTGACATTAAATTTTATGAGGTTCAATATATGCCAAGCCACAAAGAGCAACAGGCAATCATTGAGCACGCAACAGGCAGAAACGATGTTTCTGATTGGCAACAGCTTTCTCCTGGAGAACAGGAAAAAGTTAAAGCTTCCTTTGCTGAATATGTGCGAGAAGCACAGAACATTCAGGCTAAAAACTTCAACAAAGAAGGAATTGAAAGCGGTAAGGATCTGAAATACTTCGCTAAGATCGAAACCCAAAGGAAATTCAAGGGAACCGATGAGGAAGTAAAATCTGGTAAATTCAAACAAGGCGATTTAAAACCAGGACTTCAAATGCACGCTCACGTGATCCAGTCCAGGAAAACAGCCGATAAAAAACGAATGATATCACCAATGGCAAATGCTCGTAAAGTTTCTGCTAAAAACCCTGTCAAAGCGGGATTTGATCGACAGATTTTCACCAATAACATTGAGCAGGCATTTGATAAAAAATACAATCACACCAGGGAAATTAAAGAAACCTACGAGTGGCAGAAAGCCAACAAATTCAATAGGTTAGATCGTAAAATGGAACTCGAAAATCAGGGGCAAAAAACATTTTTAGAAAAAAGAAATGCATATTTGTATAACAACCCCCAAGGAACTCCTTCTTTAGTTGAAAGATCTAGAGATCAAGAACAAAATAGAGACCGAGGAATGAGTCGATAACTTAACTTTTATGCTTGAAACTATACTAATTCTAATACCTATAGGAGCATTAGCAGCCTATATTTATAGAGAAAGAACCAAAGAATCTATTCGGAACAGTATAATTATTCTAGTGATCATGTATGCTTGTGCCTGGATGATGACGCACTACGATAAAGATACCCGGCTAGTATTTCGATATATCCCTTTTATAGGTTTACTAGGAGGGTATTTTTACGCAATATACTTAGGATTAAGAGGAAGAAAGAAGAGTAAAAACAAACTTACTGAAGAACAGAAATCTACATCTTTCAGTTTTTCTGGAGGTGGTAAGGATCTAAGTATTGTAAATCCTTTTCGTGGAATTCTCATTGTTGGAGGTGCGGGAAGTGGAAAGAGTAAAACCTTTATGTACCCAATTATTCGTCAATGTGCAGAGAAAGGCTTTACAGGAGTTCTTTACGATTTTAAAAGTCCTGAACTTATGAATTATACTGAATCTTGTTATAATCATTCAAGACCTTCAGTACAAGTTCAGAAAATTGATTTTAAAAATATTCTAAATTCTCAAAGAGTAAATCCTTTAGCTTATGTCCAAACGGCTATTCATGCTACAAATTATACGCAAGCATTTATTTATAATCTAATGCCTGAGTATATACAGAAGCAGGATTTTTGGAGTAGATCTATGTTATCTATATTTTCAGGAGCAATTTGGTATTTCAGGAAGAACCAACCAGGACTTGCTACACTTCCTCATATTTTTGCATTTTTCTTTTCTACTTCAGCAACAAAAATTGTTGAAATTTTAAGCCAAGACAATGAAATCAAAGGATATATATCTTCACTTGCTGAAGCAGTAGAACAGGGAGCAGAAAGGCAGGTTGCAGGAGTTTTAGGAACTCTCAAAAATGCTATAGGGATATATAATACTCCAGACCTTTTTTGGATATTATCTAAAGATGAAACTAATCTAAATGTCAATGATCCTGTAAACCCGACAATGCTATTAATTGGTAACAATTCAGCTTTAGCTGATAGTTATGCTCCACTTTGCTCTTTAATCATAACCGTTAGTAGTAAACTAATGAATGAACCAGGTAAAGAGAAAAGTGCTATTATAGTAGATGAATCCCCTACGATTTATCTTCCAAATTTTGAGCAAATTCCAGCTACAGCAAGAAGTAATAAAGTTGCTGTCATTGTCGGGGCTCAGGATATCAGCCAAATGAACGACAAATACGGAGATGATAAAACGGAAGTATTAATATCAAATCTTGGAAATCAATTCTATGGAAGAACCACTAATAGAGAAACTGCGGAGCGAGTGGTTAGTATGTTTGGACAAAGAGAAGATATTGTAGAAATGACTTCTAAGAGTGGCGGTAGAATAGGTGCACAGATTGGCTGGTATGGTGGAGGAAGGACTAAAAGTCAATCCATACAAAAGAGAGATCGAATAAAAATCCAGCAAATGACCACTTTAGAAGCAGGGGAGTTTGCAGGACTTTTAGCAGAAGGTAAGACTAAAGAATTTTTAGAAAAAGTTGATCTTCAGAAAGAAATACAAGAAGAAATAGGAATTGTAAATAATGGTTACACTTTAGATAAGGCAACTGCTAACTTTGAAAAAATATACTCTGATATCCAAAGGTTTTTAGATCAGGAAGCGGACAAAAGCAAAGTCAATGTAAACGAAGATTTTTAAATAAATAATTATGGCACTCACTATTAGAAGCTTATCTCCTGAGGCTGAAAAAACTTTAGAGCATATCAAGAAAACAAAACCTTCAGTAAATACTAATACTAAAGCGATTGATTTTGTATTATCAGATTATTTGATTCAAAAAGAGACCGTTCAAAGTATGCTTAATAAATATGAGAAACTGAAAGCTGAATTAATCGAAAAAGAAGAGGAAATAAGGCTTGTAAAAGAGGGATTCAGAATTATTGATTCTTGGACTAAAGAAAGATTTTGATTGCAAACAACAACCGGCTCTTAGCAAGATCCACCCGGAACCATATTTAAAATGATTGCAAAAACAGCTGGCCAGGCTTTTCCGGAAGTGAATTTTTGCAATCATTTTATTTTACTGCAGATCTTCCGGAAGTAAAAAATACAATTGATATGATTGCAAAACTTATCTCATTCAACTGCACCAAATATTAACTAAGCCAGACAAGCTGTCTTATCTAACATCTTGGATTGTCTCATTTCACTAAGTACTATAATAGTATTTCAGAATTATCCAGAAATAAACTATATATACTCAGAATGATATATATAGCTACGACAGTTAAAATGAAGTATAATAGAAATTTAGATATTTTATCTCTGGAGGGGTCGAAACTCATATTAAGGTAGTGGAATATTGACAATTGGGTAGTGGAATATTGACATAGCATTTTAATTTTATTGGATATTAATAGATATTAGAGAAAATTAAGGTAGTGGAATATCGAACTTATTTAGAGTCGAACTTTTTTCTTTGCTCAATAATCTTGTAATATTCATTATAATCATCTTTACTAAGGTGCTTTTTCATCCACTCTTCCATCCCTATATCATTCTTTTCCATCACATAACGACTAAAGGAAAGAACACTTTTACAAGATTCGAATCCCTTATTTTTCATGTCATTCCGCATGTTTTCAGGTAAGCCGGTTAACCATTCTTTAAAATCTGTTTCCGTAGGCTCCAGGTTCTCTGCTTCCTGATGATATATATAAGCAGCATTGCCAAATCGAAATAATCTAGCGTGTTCCTCACGCTCTTCTTTTGGAAGCTTTAAAAGAAATGCTTCTTGATTTTTCTGTTGTTCTTTATTTGGGTGTTTCATTATATCAATTTAGGGTAGTGTAATATCGAAACTAACGCACTTCGTTTGTTGCCTTAATTTACCTACCTAAAAAAATTTTAGTCAGGTAAATTAAGGTGTTTATTATTTTCTTGGAAAACAACATTAATACAGGTTTCACGACCCCTGTTTTTAAAACTGAAATCAAAAGTTGTTCCTATCAGATCCTCTTTTATTTCTTCCTCAGTTAAATTCTCAATCGAAGTAAAAAAGTCTAATTCAGAATTTTTGAAGCATATTTTAATATAAGATATCATATTAAAAAATTTGACAAAGATCTTATTAAACAAATACTTAGCACAAAGTTAAACCTTACTTTTTATACGGCTTATCATTAATTTAGAGATCCACCCACAAAATTAGGATCATATCTATAAGCAAACCCTTTATAATATAAGTGTCTTTCATATTCCTTCTGAAAATCGAAATGCTTATCGGTATGAATTACGAACTTTTTTCTTAGCTCTTTCAAAGAGTCGTAAGGTATAAAATCTGCGAGAGGTTTTTTATAATAGAAATAAGAATCATCTTCTTTAGATTTAAGATGAATTTCATCATTAATACATTCAAAATCAATATTAAATAATTCAGATAAACCATCTATCCTTAAACATTTGAAAGTGTTTTTAATATGATTTTCGAGATCTAAATCATTTGTTTTAAACACAAAACTTTTTCTTACATCAACGGAATATTCTTCAATATATCTTGTATAATTATTTGTGGAACAAACATAATCATATATCCGTTTAGGAACATAATTAATAGTCTTACCCACTTTAACACCATTCCCATGATGTAGCACCAGGCAATATAGATACATGGTATTCCCCATTTGCTTTACAGTCGAATCAAACAAACATTTAAGATACTCGTATTCCTTAGGAAATTTAGCCTTAAACCAATACTTATCTAAGAGCCATTTGGTATAGGCTACATCAGTAACAATTTTATTCAGATGGGAGCCTTTATATTTTCCAAAAGGGATTACCATATGATTGATTTAAGAATTGATTTCAAAATGAATGTATATCGGATATAGGAGAAAAAAAGCTAATAATGCGAATACTATTAAAACTAAAATAATAGCTTTTGTACTACAGCCCGATTTTTTTTCTGGAGCGTCTAACGGCATTGTTTAATAAATTATAGTTTCTGCTTTATATCCATAGTCCAGAAGAATATTTTCAAGATCCTTAATTTGCTTTTCAGACAAATCCTGCGAGTTATCTAGGAAGTTCATTAATCGAAGCTTCGGAACTCCTGAAGCTTCTGCTAATTTTCGGACATCGATAAGCTCTCTGGAGAGAATGAAGTTTCGTAATTCATTTGCATTATAATTCATATTATTTCAGTTTTTATACTTGTGGTTAAGCCAATTCTAAAGAAAACCTTATTAAAACAATTATCACACATAAAGTACTGTAGAGAGAAAATAAAGGACCAAAATGACTATAGACAGTGCTGAAAAAATCAAGAAATATTTTAAAATCTTCTTTTGATGCCTGGGATTGTTCAAATTCATTTCAGTCCAGTTTTTTGTCTTTTGCTTCAATGAAATTTCGTTCTCTAAGATTGTTCAAAATCAACTCCATTTGTCGTTGATGACTTTCTGCAGATCTTTTGTGATACTCTAACTCTTTTTTAAGTATTGGGTGTTCTATAAGCCTTTTCTGGAACTCCTGGTATTCTTCATTGGTGAACCCTTCTATTACATCATATTCATGCTCTTGTCCGGCATTGTCCGCAGACTGTCCGGATTCTGTCCGAGAGCTGTCCGCAGACTGTCCGCTATATTCATTTTTTAAGACTTCTAACATTTTTTCAGAGATCTCAAACCTATTGTTATCAAAGGAAATATACGTGCTTAAATACCTGCGGACAGTCCTGTCCGAGACATTCAATATTTTAGCTATTTCTTGTGTGGAATATTTCATATTTCTTCAAGGTTTTTTCTTATTTGTTTGATAAAAAAACCAGTAGGATTTGACACCTCAAATTCGATAGCCATTTCATGAATATCCTTTACCCAATCTCTAAATTTTTCGTGGCTAACAGCTTCTTTCAATAGCTCAATATTATTTTTCATTCCTTTATCAGTAAATCCAAACTTTTCTTTTAAAGTAAATATCTCTTCCTTTGAAAGTGTCCACCGTACAGATACATTCTTATTAAGGCTCCTTTCTTCTAATTTAGGATCTCTATTCTTTGGAATGAAATAAGGTTTAAAGTTAACTCCAGTAATTTTTTTCCCAGTTTTAATTTTTTCAAACTTAAAAGAATATGGAGCATGTTTTGTGAGTTCTTTTTGAGCAGGAATAATAACTTTATTAATAAAGTTACCAGGACGATCTTTGTACTTGTCCTCAATCCCAAACATTTTTTTCAGCTTGTCTATTCCGTAACTGATAGGCTCTGTCTTTCCTGATAATAATTCATAGAAACGCATAGCATAAACACTTTCAAAAGCCATAGCAGTTTCTAACTCATATTTTCTACTCCCCTTTGAAAAATTAAGAAAAGCTTTCATTAATAATGGAGTAACAGTAAACTTCACAAATGAATCTCGCTTTTTAATTACAGGCATTTCTATTATACCATAGAAACCCCAGGTTTCAGAATCTTCATATTCAAATCCTTTTTGCCTAAGACTTACCAGAGCTTCTTTTATAGGATCATAATTCTTAGAATCTGGATTTGGTAAAAAACATTTGATAGGCATAGTAAATTCGGTTTTACCAAATAGATCTTCCTGCATTGAAAAATCATACTTCAATTTTAAACCTTGTGTTTTTGCCTGGAGAACTTCAACAATTCGATATAACACCCTTTTCTCGTCGGCATTGAAATCATACTTTGCTGTTGTCATCACGTACGATTGGATAACATCTTTATTCTTAATCTTCATCAAATAGTTGATTTGTAGGGAGCAAGATATTAAATACTACTTATAAAACCAAAAGTAGGACTTAGTATTATTCAAGTAGCATTTAATTTAAATACTACTTACATATTTAAAAGTTGAAGTTAGTATTACAAAAGTAGTAGAAAAGAGAAAAAATAGTATTGCAAAAGTAGTAGTTAGTATTACAAAAGTAGCAGTAAGAAATCTAAAAAACTCTATTAAGTCAGTAATAACTAGGATTTACACAGATTTTAAAAACTATCGGTAAGTCATAAGTATGTTTTGACTTTTTAAGTAAGTCATTAAACTCTAAAATTTGAATTTGATAAAAAGGAAAGTACAGTTGAGGGCTCGCCGCCCTCAAACTCCGCAGGTTTTTTTAGAATTGGCATTTCCACAAGAAAACCAATTTTAAGCGCTTCTAACGCAATTTTTTGAATTTTTGGTATAAGACCGAAGAAAAAGAAAAAAAGTTCCGCTAAAAAAAGAAAAAGTGGCTTATTGTCGATGTTCTGTATCTGTTGAATTGGATATTTGTAGGTATTAGGTTCAGCTCTTATCATTATGACCTGGAAAAATAACCACCTCCTTCGACTTGATCTTAAGAGGTAGGGTTGTGGTCTTTTTACCAGGAAAGTTTTTTATTTAAACAGATCTGAATGCGAACCGATCCTAATTAATTTAATTACATCCGGGGATTCCATCTGAAACCATATAATCAAAAGATCTGGTTTGATATGGCATTCCCAATTTTCCTTATAGTTCCCCTTCAATTTGTGAGGTAACATTGACTTAGGAATTTCAGACGCTCCGCCTTTTTCAAGCTTTTTAAGAACGTCAACAGCTGCGGTGTAATCTTTTTGTGTTTTTTTTATTTTTTTAAGGTCTTTTTTGAACTTGGTCGTAGGCTCTAAATGGTACATTTTCACTACAATTTTTCAAGCCATTCATCCAGGTTCTCTATCCGTTCCAGTTTCCTGGTACGAGCTTCCTCAATAGCTGCTTTAGTCGTGTCATTGGGGAGATTCCCAACATCACGGTATAGCAATTTTTCGATATAATTATTCAGGCTTCTTTTATCAGCTCTAGCCCTTTCTTTTAAGGCTTCCAGAAGATCGCCGTTTAATCGAACTGCGGTTTGAACTTTTGAACTCATAACAACATATTTTCAACAAATATAAAGTATAACATAGTGTTATACAAATGTATCCATATTGATATTTATAGAAAAGCGAATGCTGCCACCCCGACATTTCTTTATGACTACCTGCCTTCTAAGCAGACGTTCCTATTTCCTGATCCAGTTCCAGATCCCTTGGATCATCCACACGAATAATCCTGAAATGACCCCGACAGCTAAGTTTAATAATATTGCTTCCATAAGTAGTTTTTTAAATAAGTATCTGCAAGTTTTGAAAACGCCACATTTTTTGGTGTGACATGATTAATCGAAGCAATCTAAGCCAGGGAAGAATATTAGAAAAGGACATTGAAAATAGGGTAGTGGAATATCGAATATTTTATAATGCTTTTATCTAGAAAATGATCAGAAAACCTTTTGAGCGAAGCGATAAATTTTGACTTCCATTCTTATTATATAAGAACAAAAAAACACAATAATATTATAGTACTAAAATGTAAGGTTATTATAAAAAAAGAGGGAGCAAAAAATGAATTCTGCTCCCGAAATTATACTTGTGTATAAAGCACCCAAATGGCTCTTCTCAAGGTCCTCCTCAGGTTGCCTCTTTGTCTTTCCTTTGGGTATTCAAATATAGCATTATTTTTCGTATTCTGAAAGAATAGCAAGACGGAACGCCACTTTCGCTACGCTCTGTGGTGTTCGGTCTTGCCCTACGGGGTTAAAAATCAACAGTTTAACCACTACCCTAAGCTCTAAAATAATTTTACTATATTTACAAAAACGTATTCAAATGGGTGATAAATCAAGTACAGTAAGGGTTCAACCATATACAAAGGAGTTGATTAACAAACACGCAAAGCGGTTGGGGATCTCTCAAAATGACCTCATTTATAAGGCGATTTTATCAGCAGAAAAGAACAATTTTGAAGATGAAAATTTATTAGAAAAGACTTTAAAAAATCAGTTGGATCGAGTGTTCGGATTTTTGAAAACACAGGACAAAAATTTACTTCAGGTACAAGAAAATATTTTGGGTTCGATGAAGCTTTACGAAAATGTAGATAGAATGGCTGTACTAAAATTTTTCTACCAAAAAACGAATGAAGAAATTACCAAATACGCTAAAGAAAAATATCGATCAAAACCTGAAACTGGAGTTAATTTCATTAAAGCTTTCAGGGAACTTTTTGAGGAAGTTTATTTTAAGCTGATCGATGATTTTGATGATATCGAAATCTACAAACAGCAAGTAAAAGTTTATCCATCCGAACAGAAAAAGTAGATCTTATGCAACATCAATTCAACAGTCAGAGTACCAACGGCGACAAGAATACGGGAAGCAGTTCTAACCTTACTAACTATCTTGATAAGGAAGTACAAAATAATTGGTTCAATGCTGAACGGCAGGATATTAAAACTGACCAAGTAAAAAATGAAATTGATAGCAATGCAAAAGGTGGAGTAAAGAAAACTGACATTAAATTTTATGAGGTTCAATATATGCCAAGCCACAAAGAGCAACAGGCAATCATTGAGCACGCAACAGGCAGAAACGATGTTTCTGATTGGCAACAGCTTTCTCCTGGAGAACAGGAAAAAGTTAAAGCTTCCTTTGCTGAATATGTGCGAGAAGCACAGAACATTCAGGCTAAAAACTTCAACAAAGAAGGAATTGAAAGCGGTAAGGATCTGAAATACTTCGCTAAGATCGAAACCCAAAGGAAATTCAAGGGAACCGATGAGGAAGTAAAATCTGGTAAATTCAAACAAGGCGATTTAAAACCAGGACTTCAAATGCACGCTCACGTGATCCAGTCCAGGAAAACAGCCGATAAAAAACGAATGATATCACCAATGGCAAATGCTCGTAAAGTTTCTGCTAAAAACCCTGTCAAAGCGGGATTTGATCGACAGATTTTCACCAATAACATTGAGCAGGCATTTGATAAAAAATACAATCACACCAGGGAAATTAAAGAAACCTACGAGTGGCAGAAAGCCAACAAATTCAATAGGTTAGATCGTAAAATGGAACTCGAAAATCAGGGGCAAAAAACATTTTTAGAAAAAAGAAATGCATATTTGTATAACAACCCCCAAGGAACTCCTTCTTTAGTTGAAAGATCTAGAGATCAAGAACAAAATAGAGACCGAGGAATGAGTCGATAACTTAACTTTTATGCTTGAAACTATACTAATTCTAATACCTATAGGAGCATTAGCAGCCTATATTTATAGAGAAAGAACCAAAGAATCTATTCGGAACAGTATAATTATTCTAGTGATCATGTATGCTTGTGCCTGGATGATGACGCACTACGATAAAGATACCCGGCTAGTATTTCGATATATCCCTTTTATAGGTTTACTAGGAGGGTATTTTTACGCAATATACTTAGGATTAAGAGGAAGAAAGAAGAGTAAAAACAAACTTACTGAAGAACAGAAATCTACATCTTTCAGTTTTTCTGGAGGTGGTAAGGATCTAAGTATTGTAAATCCTTTTCGTGGAATTCTCATTGTTGGAGGTGCGGGAAGTGGAAAGAGTAAAACCTTTATGTACCCAATTATTCGTCAATGTGCAGAGAAAGGCTTTACAGGAGTTCTTTACGATTTTAAAAGTCCTGAACTTATGAATTATACTGAATCTTGTTATAATCATTCAAGACCTTCAGTACAAGTTCAGAAAATTGATTTTAAAAATATTCTAAATTCTCAAAGAGTAAATCCTTTAGCTTATGTCCAAACGGCTATTCATGCTACAAATTATACGCAAGCATTTATTTATAATCTAATGCCTGAGTATATACAGAAGCAGGATTTTTGGAGTAGATCTATGTTATCTATATTTTCAGGAGCAATTTGGTATTTCAGGAAGAACCAACCAGGACTTGCTACACTTCCTCATATTTTTGCATTTTTCTTTTCTACTTCAGCAACAAAAATTGTTGAAATTTTAAGCCAAGACAATGAAATCAAAGGATATATATCTTCACTTGCTGAAGCAGTAGAACAGGGAGCAGAAAGGCAGGTTGCAGGAGTTTTAGGAACTCTCAAAAATGCTATAGGGATATATAATACTCCAGACCTTTTTTGGATATTATCTAAAGATGAAACTAATCTAAATGTCAATGATCCTGTAAACCCGACAATGCTATTAATTGGTAACAATTCAGCTTTAGCTGATAGTTATGCTCCACTTTGCTCTTTAATCATAACCGTTAGTAGTAAACTAATGAATGAACCAGGTAAAGAGAAAAGTGCTATTATAGTAGATGAATCCCCTACGATTTATCTTCCAAATTTTGAGCAAATTCCAGCTACAGCAAGAAGTAATAAAGTTGCTGTCATTGTCGGGGCTCAGGATATCAGCCAAATGAACGACAAATACGGAGATGATAAAACGGAAGTATTAATATCAAATCTTGGAAATCAATTCTATGGAAGAACCACTAATAGAGAAACTGCGGAGCGAGTGGTTAGTATGTTTGGACAAAGAGAAGATATTGTAGAAATGACTTCTAAGAGTGGCGGTAGAATAGGTGCACAGATTGGCTGGTATGGTGGAGGAAGGACTAAAAGTCAATCCATACAAAAGAGAGATCGAATAAAAATCCAGCAAATGACCACTTTAGAAGCAGGGGAGTTTGCAGGACTTTTAGCAGAAGGTAAGACTAAAGAATTTTTAGAAAAAGTTGATCTTCAGAAAGAAATACAAGAAGAAATAGGAATTGTAAATAATGGTTACACTTTAGATAAGGCAACTGCTAACTTTGAAAAAATATACTCTGATATCCAAAGGTTTTTAGATCAGGAAGCGGACAAAAGCAAAGTCAATGTAAACGAAGATTTTTAAATAAATAATTATGGCACTCACTATTAGAAGCTTATCTCCTGAGGCTGAAAAAACTTTAGAGCATATCAAGAAAACAAAACCTTCAGTAAATACTAATACTAAAGCGATTGATTTTGTATTATCAGATTATTTGATTCAAAAAGAGACCGTTCAAAGTATGCTTAATAAATATGAGAAACTGAAAGCTGAATTAATCGAAAAAGAAGAGGAAATAAGGCTTGTAAAAGAGGGATTCAGAATTATTGATTCTTGGACTAAAGAAAGATTTTGATTGCAAACAACAACCGGCTCTTAGCAAGATCCACCCGGAACCATATTTAAAATGATTGCAAAAACAGCTGGCCAGGCTTTTCCGGAAGTGAATTTTTGCAATCATTTTATTTTACTGCAGATCTTCCGGAAGTAAAAAATACAATTGATATGATTGCAAAACTTATCTCATTCAACTGCACCAAATATTAACTAAGCCAGACAAGCTGTCTTATCTAACATCTTGGATTGTCTCATTTCACTAAGTACTATAATAGTATTTCAGAATTATCCAGAAATAAACTATATATACTCAGAATGATATATATAGCTACGACAGTTAAAATGAAGTATAATAGAAATTTAGATATTTTATCTCTGGAGGGGTCGAAACTCATATTAAGGTAGTGGAATATTGACAATTGGGTAGTGGAATATTGACATAGCATTTTAATTTTATTGGATATTAATAGATATTAGAGAAAATTAAGGTAGTGGAATATCGAACTTATTTAGAGTCGAACTTTTTTCTTTGCTCAATAATCTTGTAATATTCATTATAATCATCTTTACTAAGGTGCTTTTTCATCCACTCTTCCATCCCTATATCATTCTTTTCCATCACATAACGACTAAAGGAAAGAACACTTTTACAAGATTCGAATCCCTTATTTTTCATGTCATTCCGCATGTTTTCAGGTAAGCCGGTTAACCATTCTTTAAAATCTGTTTCCGTAGGCTCCAGGTTCTCTGCTTCCTGATGATATATATAAGCAGCATTGCCAAATCGAAATAATCTAGCGTGTTCCTCACGCTCTTCTTTTGGAAGCTTTAAAAGAAATGCTTCTTGATTTTTCTGTTGTTCTTTATTTGGGTGTTTCATTATATCAATTTAGGGTAGTGTAATATCGAAACTAACGCACTTCGTTTGTTGCCTTAATTTACCTACCTAAAAAAATTTTAGTCAGGTAAATTAAGGTGTTTATTATTTTCTTGGAAAACAACATTAATACAGGTTTCACGACCCCTGTTTTTAAAACTGAAATCAAAAGTTGTTCCTATCAGATCCTCTTTTATTTCTTCCTCAGTTAAATTCTCAATCGAAGTAAAAAAGTCTAATTCAGAATTTTTGAAGCATATTTTAATATAAGATATCATATTAAAAAATTTGACAAAGATCTTATTAAACAAATACTTAGCACAAAGTTAAACCTTACTTTTTATACGGCTTATCATTAATTTAGAGATCCACCCACAAAATTAGGATCATATCTATAAGCAAACCCTTTATAATATAAGTGTCTTTCATATTCCTTCTGAAAATCGAAATGCTTATCGGTATGAATTACGAACTTTTTTCTTAGCTCTTTCAAAGAGTCGTAAGGTATAAAATCTGCGAGAGGTTTTTTATAATAGAAATAAGAATCATCTTCTTTAGATTTAAGATGAATTTCATCATTAATACATTCAAAATCAATATTAAATAATTCAGATAAACCATCTATCCTTAAACATTTGAAAGTGTTTTTAATATGATTTTCGAGATCTAAATCATTTGTTTTAAACACAAAACTTTTTCTTACATCAACGGAATATTCTTCAATATATCTTGTATAATTATTTGTGGAACAAACATAATCATATATCCGTTTAGGAACATAATTAATAGTCTTACCCACTTTAACACCATTCCCATGATGTAGCACCAGGCAATATAGATACATGGTATTCCCCATTTGCTTTACAGTCGAATCAAACAAACATTTAAGATACTCGTATTCCTTAGGAAATTTAGCCTTAAACCAATACTTATCTAAGAGCCATTTGGTATAGGCTACATCAGTAACAATTTTATTCAGATGGGAGCCTTTATATTTTCCAAAAGGGATTACCATATGATTGATTTAAGAATTGATTTCAAAATGAATGTATATCGGATATAGGAGAAAAAAAGCTAATAATGCGAATACTATTAAAACTAAAATAATAGCTTTTGTACTACAGCCCGATTTTTTTTCTGGAGCGTCTAACGGCATTGTTTAATAAATTATAGTTTCTGCTTTATATCCATAGTCCAGAAGAATATTTTCAAGATCCTTAATTTGCTTTTCAGACAAATCCTGCGAGTTATCTAGGAAGTTCATTAATCGAAGCTTCGGAACTCCTGAAGCTTCTGCTAATTTTCGGACATCGATAAGCTCTCTGGAGAGAATGAAGTTTCGTAATTCATTTGCATTATAATTCATATTATTTCAGTTTTTATACTTGTGGTTAAGCCAATTCTAAAGAAAACCTTATTAAAACAATTATCACACATAAAGTACTGTAGAGAGAAAATAAAGGACCAAAATGACTATAGACAGTGCTGAAAAAATCAAGAAATATTTTAAAATCTTCTTTTGATGCCTGGGATTGTTCAAATTCATTTCAGTCCAGTTTTTTGTCTTTTGCTTCAATGAAATTTCGTTCTCTAAGATTGTTCAAAATCAACTCCATTTGTCGTTGATGACTTTCTGCAGATCTTTTGTGATACTCTAACTCTTTTTTAAGTATTGGGTGTTCTATAAGCCTTTTCTGGAACTCCTGGTATTCTTCATTGGTGAACCCTTCTATTACATCATATTCATGCTCTTGTCCGGCATTGTCCGCAGACTGTCCGGATTCTGTCCGAGAGCTGTCCGCAGACTGTCCGCTATATTCATTTTTTAAGACTTCTAACATTTTTTCAGAGATCTCAAACCTATTGTTATCAAAGGAAATATACGTGCTTAAATACCTGCGGACAGTCCTGTCCGAGACATTCAATATTTTAGCTATTTCTTGTGTGGAATATTTCATATTTCTTCAAGGTTTTTTCTTATTTGTTTGATAAAAAAACCAGTAGGATTTGACACCTCAAATTCGATAGCCATTTCATGAATATCCTTTACCCAATCTCTAAATTTTTCGTGGCTAACAGCTTCTTTCAATAGCTCAATATTATTTTTCATTCCTTTATCAGTAAATCCAAACTTTTCTTTTAAAGTAAATATCTCTTCCTTTGAAAGTGTCCACCGTACAGATACATTCTTATTAAGGCTCCTTTCTTCTAATTTAGGATCTCTATTCTTTGGAATGAAATAAGGTTTAAAGTTAACTCCAGTAATTTTTTTCCCAGTTTTAATTTTTTCAAACTTAAAAGAATATGGAGCATGTTTTGTGAGTTCTTTTTGAGCAGGAATAATAACTTTATTAATAAAGTTACCAGGACGATCTTTGTACTTGTCCTCAATCCCAAACATTTTTTTCAGCTTGTCTATTCCGTAACTGATAGGCTCTGTCTTTCCTGATAATAATTCATAGAAACGCATAGCATAAACACTTTCAAAAGCCATAGCAGTTTCTAACTCATATTTTCTACTCCCCTTTGAAAAATTAAGAAAAGCTTTCATTAATAATGGAGTAACAGTAAACTTCACAAATGAATCTCGCTTTTTAATTACAGGCATTTCTATTATACCATAGAAACCCCAGGTTTCAGAATCTTCATATTCAAATCCTTTTTGCCTAAGACTTACCAGAGCTTCTTTTATAGGATCATAATTCTTAGAATCTGGATTTGGTAAAAAACATTTGATAGGCATAGTAAATTCGGTTTTACCAAATAGATCTTCCTGCATTGAAAAATCATACTTCAATTTTAAACCTTGTGTTTTTGCCTGGAGAACTTCAACAATTCGATATAACACCCTTTTCTCGTCGGCATTGAAATCATACTTTGCTGTTGTCATCACGTACGATTGGATAACATCTTTATTCTTAATCTTCATCAAATAGTTGATTTGTAGGGAGCAAGATATTAAATACTACTTATAAAACCAAAAGTAGGACTTAGTATTATTCAAGTAGCATTTAATTTAAATACTACTTACATATTTAAAAGTTGAAGTTAGTATTACAAAAGTAGTAGAAAAGAGAAAAAATAGTATTGCAAAAGTAGTAGTTAGTATTACAAAAGTAGCAGTAAGAAATCTAAAAAACTCTATTAAGTCAGTAATAACTAGGATTTACACAGATTTTAAAAACTATCGGTAAGTCATAAGTATGTTTTGACTTTTTAAGTAAGTCATTAAACTCTAAAATTTGAATTTGATAAAAAGGAAAGTACAGTTGAGGGCTCGCCGCCCTCAAACTCCGCAGGTTTTTTTAGAATTGGCATTTCCACAAGAAAACCAATTTTAAGCGCTTCTAACGCAATTTTTTGAATTTTTGGTATAAGACCGAAGAAAAAGAAAAAAAGTTCCGCTAAAAAAAGAAAAAGTGGCTTATTGTCGATGTTCTGTATCTGTTGAATTGGATATTTGTAGGTATTAGGTTCAGCTCTTATCATTATGACCTGGAAAAATAACCACCTCCTTCGACTTGATCTTAAGAGGTAGGGTTGTGGTCTTTTTACCAGGAAAGTTTTTTATTTAAACAGATCTGAATGCGAACCGATCCTAATTAATTTAATTACATCCGGGGATTCCATCTGAAACCATATAATCAAAAGATCTGGTTTGATATGGCATTCCCAATTTTCCTTATAGTTCCCCTTCAATTTGTGAGGTAACATTGACTTAGGAATTTCAGACGCTCCGCCTTTTTCAAGCTTTTTAAGAACGTCAACAGCTGCGGTGTAATCTTTTTGTGTTTTTTTTATTTTTTTAAGGTCTTTTTTGAACTTGGTCGTAGGCTCTAAATGGTACATTTTCACTACAATTTTTCAAGCCATTCATCCAGGTTCTCTATCCGTTCCAGTTTCCTGGTACGAGCTTCCTCAATAGCTGCTTTAGTCGTGTCATTGGGGAGATTCCCAACATCACGGTATAGCAATTTTTCGATATAATTATTCAGGCTTCTTTTATCAGCTCTAGCCCTTTCTTTTAAGGCTTCCAGAAGATCGCCGTTTAATCGAACTGCGGTTTGAACTTTTGAACTCATAACAACATATTTTCAACAAATATAAAGTATAACATAGTGTTATACAAATGTATCCATATTGATATTTATAGAAAAGCGAATGCTGCCACCCCGACATTTCTTTATGACTACCTGCCTTCTAAGCAGACGTTCCTATTTCCTGATCCAGTTCCAGATCCCTTGGATCATCCACACGAATAATCCTGAAATGACCCCGACAGCTAAGTTTAATAATATTGCTTCCATAAGTAGTTTTTTAAATAAGTATCTGCAAGTTTTGAAAACGCCACATTTTTTGGTGTGACATGATTAATCGAAGCAATCTAAGCCAGGGAAGAATATTAGAAAAGGACATTGAAAATAGGGTAGTGGAATATCGAATATTTTATAATGCTTTTATCTAGAAAATGATCAGAAAACCTTTTGAGCGAAGCGATAAATTTTGACTTCCATTCTTATTATATAAGAACAAAAAAACACAATAATATTATAGTACTAAAATGTAAGGTTATTATAAAAAAAGAGGGAGCAAAAAATGAATTCTGCTCCCGAAATTATACTTGTGTATAAAGCACCCAAATGGCTCTTCTCAAGGTCCTCCTCAGGTTGCCTCTTTGTCTTTCCTTTGGGTATTCAAATATAGCATTATTTTTCGTATTCTGAAAGAATAGCAAGACGGAACGCCACTTTCGCTACGCTCTGTGGTGTTCGGTCTTGCCCTACGGGGTTAAAAATCAACAGTTTAACCACTACCCTAAGCTCTAAAATAATTTTACTATATTTACAAAAACGTATTCAAATGGGTGATAAATCAAGTACAGTAAGGGTTCAACCATATACAAAGGAGTTGATTAACAAACACGCAAAGCGGTTGGGGATCTCTCAAAATGACCTCATTTATAAGGCGATTTTATCAGCAGAAAAGAACAATTTTGAAGATGAAAATTTATTAGAAAAGACTTTAAAAAATCAGTTGGATCGAGTGTTCGGATTTTTGAAAACACAGGACAAAAATTTACTTCAGGTACAAGAAAATATTTTGGGTTCGATGAAGCTTTACGAAAATGTAGATAGAATGGCTGTACTAAAATTTTTCTACCAAAAAACGAATGAAGAAATTACCAAATACGCTAAAGAAAAATATCGATCAAAACCTGAAACTGGAGTTAATTTCATTAAAGCTTTCAGGGAACTTTTTGAGGAAGTTTATTTTAAGCTGATCGATGATTTTGATGATATCGAAATCTACAAACAGCAAGTAAAAGTTTATCCATCCGAACAGAAAAAGTAGATCTTATGCAACATCAATTCAACAGTCAGAGTACCAACGGCGACAAGAATACGGGAAGCAGTTCTAACCTTACTAACTATCTTGATAAGGAAGTACAAAATAATTGGTTCAATGCTGAACGGCAGGATATTAAAACTGACCAAGTAAAAAATGAAATTGATAGCAATGCAAAAGGTGGAGTAAAGAAAACTGACATTAAATTTTATGAGGTTCAATATATGCCAAGCCACAAAGAGCAACAGGCAATCATTGAGCACGCAACAGGCAGAAACGATGTTTCTGATTGGCAACAGCTTTCTCCTGGAGAACAGGAAAAAGTTAAAGCTTCCTTTGCTGAATATGTGCGAGAAGCACAGAACATTCAGGCTAAAAACTTCAACAAAGAAGGAATTGAAAGCGGTAAGGATCTGAAATACTTCGCTAAGATCGAAACCCAAAGGAAATTCAAGGGAACCGATGAGGAAGTAAAATCTGGTAAATTCAAACAAGGCGATTTAAAACCAGGACTTCAAATGCACGCTCACGTGATCCAGTCCAGGAAAACAGCCGATAAAAAACGAATGATATCACCAATGGCAAATGCTCGTAAAGTTTCTGCTAAAAACCCTGTCAAAGCGGGATTTGATCGACAGATTTTCACCAATAACATTGAGCAGGCATTTGATAAAAAATACAATCACACCAGGGAAATTAAAGAAACCTACGAGTGGCAGAAAGCCAACAAATTCAATAGGTTAGATCGTAAAATGGAACTCGAAAATCAGGGGCAAAAAACATTTTTAGAAAAAAGAAATGCATATTTGTATAACAACCCCCAAGGAACTCCTTCTTTAGTTGAAAGATCTAGAGATCAAGAACAAAATAGAGACCGAGGAATGAGTCGATAACTTAACTTTTATGCTTGAAACTATACTAATTCTAATACCTATAGGAGCATTAGCAGCCTATATTTATAGAGAAAGAACCAAAGAATCTATTCGGAACAGTATAATTATTCTAGTGATCATGTATGCTTGTGCCTGGATGATGACGCACTACGATAAAGATACCCGGCTAGTATTTCGATATATCCCTTTTATAGGTTTACTAGGAGGGTATTTTTACGCAATATACTTAGGATTAAGAGGAAGAAAGAAGAGTAAAAACAAACTTACTGAAGAACAGAAATCTACATCTTTCAGTTTTTCTGGAGGTGGTAAGGATCTAAGTATTGTAAATCCTTTTCGTGGAATTCTCATTGTTGGAGGTGCGGGAAGTGGAAAGAGTAAAACCTTTATGTACCCAATTATTCGTCAATGTGCAGAGAAAGGCTTTACAGGAGTTCTTTACGATTTTAAAAGTCCTGAACTTATGAATTATACTGAATCTTGTTATAATCATTCAAGACCTTCAGTACAAGTTCAGAAAATTGATTTTAAAAATATTCTAAATTCTCAAAGAGTAAATCCTTTAGCTTATGTCCAAACGGCTATTCATGCTACAAATTATACGCAAGCATTTATTTATAATCTAATGCCTGAGTATATACAGAAGCAGGATTTTTGGAGTAGATCTATGTTATCTATATTTTCAGGAGCAATTTGGTATTTCAGGAAGAACCAACCAGGACTTGCTACACTTCCTCATATTTTTGCATTTTTCTTTTCTACTTCAGCAACAAAAATTGTTGAAATTTTAAGCCAAGACAATGAAATCAAAGGATATATATCTTCACTTGCTGAAGCAGTAGAACAGGGAGCAGAAAGGCAGGTTGCAGGAGTTTTAGGAACTCTCAAAAATGCTATAGGGATATATAATACTCCAGACCTTTTTTGGATATTATCTAAAGATGAAACTAATCTAAATGTCAATGATCCTGTAAACCCGACAATGCTATTAATTGGTAACAATTCAGCTTTAGCTGATAGTTATGCTCCACTTTGCTCTTTAATCATAACCGTTAGTAGTAAACTAATGAATGAACCAGGTAAAGAGAAAAGTGCTATTATAGTAGATGAATCCCCTACGATTTATCTTCCAAATTTTGAGCAAATTCCAGCTACAGCAAGAAGTAATAAAGTTGCTGTCATTGTCGGGGCTCAGGATATCAGCCAAATGAACGACAAATACGGAGATGATAAAACGGAAGTATTAATATCAAATCTTGGAAATCAATTCTATGGAAGAACCACTAATAGAGAAACTGCGGAGCGAGTGGTTAGTATGTTTGGACAAAGAGAAGATATTGTAGAAATGACTTCTAAGAGTGGCGGTAGAATAGGTGCACAGATTGGCTGGTATGGTGGAGGAAGGACTAAAAGTCAATCCATACAAAAGAGAGATCGAATAAAAATCCAGCAAATGACCACTTTAGAAGCAGGGGAGTTTGCAGGACTTTTAGCAGAAGGTAAGACTAAAGAATTTTTAGAAAAAGTTGATCTTCAGAAAGAAATACAAGAAGAAATAGGAATTGTAAATAATGGTTACACTTTAGATAAGGCAACTGCTAACTTTGAAAAAATATACTCTGATATCCAAAGGTTTTTAGATCAGGAAGCGGACAAAAGCAAAGTCAATGTAAACGAAGATTTTTAAATAAATAATTATGGCACTCACTATTAGAAGCTTATCTCCTGAGGCTGAAAAAACTTTAGAGCATATCAAGAAAACAAAACCTTCAGTAAATACTAATACTAAAGCGATTGATTTTGTATTATCAGATTATTTGATTCAAAAAGAGACCGTTCAAAGTATGCTTAATAAATATGAGAAACTGAAAGCTGAATTAATCGAAAAAGAAGAGGAAATAAGGCTTGTAAAAGAGGGATTCAGAATTATTGATTCTTGGACTAAAGAAAGATTTTGATTGCAAACAACAACCGGCTCTTAGCAAGATCCACCCGGAACCATATTTAAAATGATTGCAAAAACAGCTGGCCAGGCTTTTCCGGAAGTGAATTTTTGCAATCATTTTATTTTACTGCAGATCTTCCGGAAGTAAAAAATACAATTGATATGATTGCAAAACTTATCTCATTCAACTGCACCAAATATTAACTAAGCCAGACAAGCTGTCTTATCTAACATCTTGGATTGTCTCATTTCACTAAGTACTATAATAGTATTTCAGAATTATCCAGAAATAAACTATATATACTCAGAATGATATATATAGCTACGACAGTTAAAATGAAGTATAATAGAAATTTAGATATTTTATCTCTGGAGGGGTCGAAACTCATATTAAGGTAGTGGAATATTGACAATTGGGTAGTGGAATATTGACATAGCATTTTAATTTTATTGGATATTAATAGATATTAGAGAAAATTAAGGTAGTGGAATATCGAACTTATTTAGAGTCGAACTTTTTTCTTTGCTCAATAATCTTGTAATATTCATTATAATCATCTTTACTAAGGTGCTTTTTCATCCACTCTTCCATCCCTATATCATTCTTTTCCATCACATAACGACTAAAGGAAAGAACACTTTTACAAGATTCGAATCCCTTATTTTTCATGTCATTCCGCATGTTTTCAGGTAAGCCGGTTAACCATTCTTTAAAATCTGTTTCCGTAGGCTCCAGGTTCTCTGCTTCCTGATGATATATATAAGCAGCATTGCCAAATCGAAATAATCTAGCGTGTTCCTCACGCTCTTCTTTTGGAAGCTTTAAAAGAAATGCTTCTTGATTTTTCTGTTGTTCTTTATTTGGGTGTTTCATTATATCAATTTAGGGTAGTGTAATATCGAAACTAACGCACTTCGTTTGTTGCCTTAATTTACCTACCTAAAAAAATTTTAGTCAGGTAAATTAAGGTGTTTATTATTTTCTTGGAAAACAACATTAATACAGGTTTCACGACCCCTGTTTTTAAAACTGAAATCAAAAGTTGTTCCTATCAGATCCTCTTTTATTTCTTCCTCAGTTAAATTCTCAATCGAAGTAAAAAAGTCTAATTCAGAATTTTTGAAGCATATTTTAATATAAGATATCATATTAAAAAATTTGACAAAGATCTTATTAAACAAATACTTAGCACAAAGTTAAACCTTACTTTTTATACGGCTTATCATTAATTTAGAGATCCACCCACAAAATTAGGATCATATCTATAAGCAAACCCTTTATAATATAAGTGTCTTTCATATTCCTTCTGAAAATCGAAATGCTTATCGGTATGAATTACGAACTTTTTTCTTAGCTCTTTCAAAGAGTCGTAAGGTATAAAATCTGCGAGAGGTTTTTTATAATAGAAATAAGAATCATCTTCTTTAGATTTAAGATGAATTTCATCATTAATACATTCAAAATCAATATTAAATAATTCAGATAAACCATCTATCCTTAAACATTTGAAAGTGTTTTTAATATGATTTTCGAGATCTAAATCATTTGTTTTAAACACAAAACTTTTTCTTACATCAACGGAATATTCTTCAATATATCTTGTATAATTATTTGTGGAACAAACATAATCATATATCCGTTTAGGAACATAATTAATAGTCTTACCCACTTTAACACCATTCCCATGATGTAGCACCAGGCAATATAGATACATGGTATTCCCCATTTGCTTTACAGTCGAATCAAACAAACATTTAAGATACTCGTATTCCTTAGGAAATTTAGCCTTAAACCAATACTTATCTAAGAGCCATTTGGTATAGGCTACATCAGTAACAATTTTATTCAGATGGGAGCCTTTATATTTTCCAAAAGGGATTACCATATGATTGATTTAAGAATTGATTTCAAAATGAATGTATATCGGATATAGGAGAAAAAAAGCTAATAATGCGAATACTATTAAAACTAAAATAATAGCTTTTGTACTACAGCCCGATTTTTTTTCTGGAGCGTCTAACGGCATTGTTTAATAAATTATAGTTTCTGCTTTATATCCATAGTCCAGAAGAATATTTTCAAGATCCTTAATTTGCTTTTCAGACAAATCCTGCGAGTTATCTAGGAAGTTCATTAATCGAAGCTTCGGAACTCCTGAAGCTTCTGCTAATTTTCGGACATCGATAAGCTCTCTGGAGAGAATGAAGTTTCGTAATTCATTTGCATTATAATTCATATTATTTCAGTTTTTATACTTGTGGTTAAGCCAATTCTAAAGAAAACCTTATTAAAACAATTATCACACATAAAGTACTGTAGAGAGAAAATAAAGGACCAAAATGACTATAGACAGTGCTGAAAAAATCAAGAAATATTTTAAAATCTTCTTTTGATGCCTGGGATTGTTCAAATTCATTTCAGTCCAGTTTTTTGTCTTTTGCTTCAATGAAATTTCGTTCTCTAAGATTGTTCAAAATCAACTCCATTTGTCGTTGATGACTTTCTGCAGATCTTTTGTGATACTCTAACTCTTTTTTAAGTATTGGGTGTTCTATAAGCCTTTTCTGGAACTCCTGGTATTCTTCATTGGTGAACCCTTCTATTACATCATATTCATGCTCTTGTCCGGCATTGTCCGCAGACTGTCCGGATTCTGTCCGAGAGCTGTCCGCAGACTGTCCGCTATATTCATTTTTTAAGACTTCTAACATTTTTTCAGAGATCTCAAACCTATTGTTATCAAAGGAAATATACGTGCTTAAATACCTGCGGACAGTCCTGTCCGAGACATTCAATATTTTAGCTATTTCTTGTGTGGAATATTTCATATTTCTTCAAGGTTTTTTCTTATTTGTTTGATAAAAAAACCAGTAGGATTTGACACCTCAAATTCGATAGCCATTTCATGAATATCCTTTACCCAATCTCTAAATTTTTCGTGGCTAACAGCTTCTTTCAATAGCTCAATATTATTTTTCATTCCTTTATCAGTAAATCCAAACTTTTCTTTTAAAGTAAATATCTCTTCCTTTGAAAGTGTCCACCGTACAGATACATTCTTATTAAGGCTCCTTTCTTCTAATTTAGGATCTCTATTCTTTGGAATGAAATAAGGTTTAAAGTTAACTCCAGTAATTTTTTTCCCAGTTTTAATTTTTTCAAACTTAAAAGAATATGGAGCATGTTTTGTGAGTTCTTTTTGAGCAGGAATAATAACTTTATTAATAAAGTTACCAGGACGATCTTTGTACTTGTCCTCAATCCCAAACATTTTTTTCAGCTTGTCTATTCCGTAACTGATAGGCTCTGTCTTTCCTGATAATAATTCATAGAAACGCATAGCATAAACACTTTCAAAAGCCATAGCAGTTTCTAACTCATATTTTCTACTCCCCTTTGAAAAATTAAGAAAAGCTTTCATTAATAATGGAGTAACAGTAAACTTCACAAATGAATCTCGCTTTTTAATTACAGGCATTTCTATTATACCATAGAAACCCCAGGTTTCAGAATCTTCATATTCAAATCCTTTTTGCCTAAGACTTACCAGAGCTTCTTTTATAGGATCATAATTCTTAGAATCTGGATTTGGTAAAAAACATTTGATAGGCATAGTAAATTCGGTTTTACCAAATAGATCTTCCTGCATTGAAAAATCATACTTCAATTTTAAACCTTGTGTTTTTGCCTGGAGAACTTCAACAATTCGATATAACACCCTTTTCTCGTCGGCATTGAAATCATACTTTGCTGTTGTCATCACGTACGATTGGATAACATCTTTATTCTTAATCTTCATCAAATAGTTGATTTGTAGGGAGCAAGATATTAAATACTACTTATAAAACCAAAAGTAGGACTTAGTATTATTCAAGTAGCATTTAATTTAAATACTACTTACATATTTAAAAGTTGAAGTTAGTATTACAAAAGTAGTAGAAAAGAGAAAAAATAGTATTGCAAAAGTAGTAGTTAGTATTACAAAAGTAGCAGTAAGAAATCTAAAAAACTCTATTAAGTCAGTAATAACTAGGATTTACACAGATTTTAAAAACTATCGGTAAGTCATAAGTATGTTTTGACTTTTTAAGTAAGTCATTAAACTCTAAAATTTGAATTTGATAAAAAGGAAAGTACAGTTGAGGGCTCGCCGCCCTCAAACTCCGCAGGTTTTTTTAGAATTGGCATTTCCACAAGAAAACCAATTTTAAGCGCTTCTAACGCAATTTTTTGAATTTTTGGTATAAGACCGAAGAAAAAGAAAAAAAGTTCCGCTAAAAAAAGAAAAAGTGGCTTATTGTCGATGTTCTGTATCTGTTGAATTGGATATTTGTAGGTATTAGGTTCAGCTCTTATCATTATGACCTGGAAAAATAACCACCTCCTTCGACTTGATCTTAAGAGGTAGGGTTGTGGTCTTTTTACCAGGAAAGTTTTTTATTTAAACAGATCTGAATGCGAACCGATCCTAATTAATTTAATTACATCCGGGGATTCCATCTGAAACCATATAATCAAAAGATCTGGTTTGATATGGCATTCCCAATTTTCCTTATAGTTCCCCTTCAATTTGTGAGGTAACATTGACTTAGGAATTTCAGACGCTCCGCCTTTTTCAAGCTTTTTAAGAACGTCAACAGCTGCGGTGTAATCTTTTTGTGTTTTTTTTATTTTTTTAAGGTCTTTTTTGAACTTGGTCGTAGGCTCTAAATGGTACATTTTCACTACAATTTTTCAAGCCATTC
>FUFK010037550.1_pt1 | contig 54955 bp, 56 predicted proteins | sample 1021851 | NCBI WGS metagenome assembly FUFK01 (sample SAMEA51879418, study PRJEB19060) | metagenome | reverse complement strand
AAAAAAAAAGCAAAGATTATAGTAATATCTCATGTTGGAAGACCAAAAGGTAAAATTGTTAAGGAACTTTCTTTAGAACTGGTATCGTTGTATATTAAAAATAAGATTAAAAAAGAAGTATCATTGCTTAAAGAAAACATTTTTAATTTAAATAAAGAAGAAATTTTTAAGAATTCAAATGATGAGTTGGTACTACTTGAAAATATTAGATTTTATCCNGAAGAAGAAGCCAACGATGANAAATTTTCAANGAAATTAGCAAGCTTAGGTGAAATATATGTTAATGATGCATTTTCGTGTTCACACAGAGATCATGCNTCTGTATCAAAAATAACAANGTATATTCCATCNTANAGNGGAATTCAAATNAATGCAGAGGTAAATGCTCTNAANAAGATAACTTCTGAAATNAAAAAGCCTATAACATGTATAATTGGTGGATCTAAAATATCNTCNAAAATAAATATAATAAAAAATTTAATACCAAAATTTAATAGTATTATAATAGTTGGTGCTATGGCGAATAATATACTGAAGTACAAAGGTTTAAAAATTGGTAACTCTGTGTATGAAAAAAATATTGATTACATAATTCAAGAAATATTCACATATGCTGAAAAAAATAAATGTAAAATATATTTTCCAGAAGATGTTAAAATTGGAAAAAAGTTAGACGATAAATCTTTTGAAAAAGATTTTAAAGACATTGAAGACGATGATATGATACTTGATGTAGGATCAAAAACATTAATCGAAATAAAAAGAATTATTGATGATTCCTCTACAATATTATGGAACGGACCATTAGGTTACTTTGAAAATGAGAATTTTTCATTAGGGAGCTCAGAGATAGCAAAATATATAGCTAACAGAGGAGACAAAATATTTTCAGTTGTTGGTGGAGGAGATACAGTAGCAGTAATTAATTCACTTAATATAAACAACAAATTCGATTTTGTTTCAACTGCAGGTGGAGCTTTTTTAGAATTTCTTGAAGGCAAAGTTCTCCCTGGTATAAAAGCATTAAATTAGATGTCTGAACTACACGAAATTGCGTTACAAATATTATCAAAAGGTAAAGGTATTCTTGCTGCTGATGAAAGTACAGCAACGATGACAAAAAGATTAGACTCGGTAAATATAATTTCTAATGAAAATAATAGACTTCTTTTCAGACAAACTCTTTTTTCGTCTTCATCAATGAAAGACTGTATAGGAGGAGTAATACTATATGACGAAACTATAAGACAAAAAACTTCCAATGGAAAAACTATACCTGAACTAATACATTCAAGTGGATCATTAACTGGAATTAAAGTTGATACTGGAGCTAAAATGTTAGCTGGGTCTAAAGAAGAAAAAGTTACCGAAGGTTTAGATGGTTTGAGAGAAAGACTAAAAGATTATTATAAACTTGGAGCAAGATTTACAAAGTGGAGAGGTGTATACTCAATATCTGACAAATATCCAAGTAATCTTTCAATTTCATCAAATGCTCATGCATTAGCTAGATATGCTGCATTAGTTCAGGAATCAGGAATGGTTCCTATAATAGAACCAGAGGTTTTAATGAATGGTAACCATTCTGCAAAAGATTGTCTGAATAAAACGTCTGAAGTAATTAAAAAATGCTATGAAGAGTTAGAATTAAATAATGTTGATTTAAAAGGTACAATATTAAAACCAAATATGATTTTACCTGGAGAAAATTCTAATGAAAAAATCTCTAACGAGGAAATAGCAGAGCTTACTTTAGATTGTTTGAAAAATAGCGTGCCCACATCTGTTCCTGGTATAGCTTTTCTTTCAGGAGGTCAAAGCGAAATAGAAGCGACAGCAAATCTTAACCAAATAAATATTAAAAATAATACAGATTTTATAATGACTTATTCTTATGGTAGAGCCTTACAACAAAGTGCACTAAAATTTTGGTCTAAAGATATAAATAATATAAATGGAACCCAGGAAGTATTTGATCATAGAGCTAAAATGTGTACTTTGGCTGCACAAGGAAAATGGTCAGAAAATCTTGAAAATTCATAATAAAAAATTTATTTATTTAATATCTCCAAATAAAATTGATTATGAGTCATTTTATAATAGCTTAAATTTAGTTTTAAGATCAAAAAAAGTAAAATTTTTCCAATTAAGGCTAAAAAAAGGAAGTATTAAGAAAAAAGTTACAATAGCAAGAAAAATTTTAAAAATTTGCAAAAAAAATAAAGTAAAATTTATTGTTAATGATAATCCAAACCTTGCATTAAAAGTTAATGCAGATGGTTGTCATTTAGGTCAAAAGGATATTAATATTTTAGAAGCAAAAAAAATTTTAAAGAATAAAATAATTGGAGTTACGTGTCATAATTCAATTAAACTTGCCAGAAATGCTTTGTTAAATGGTGCTGATTACATTGCTTTAGGGGCATTTTATAAAACTAAAACTAAAAAAGTGATACATAAAGCAGATGTCAAGATTTTAAAAAAAATTAAAAAGTCTATTAATCTGCCTATTGTAGCTATTGGAGGAATAAATGATAAAAATTATAAAAAACTGCTGTTGAATAAAGCAGATTTTTTAGCTATTTCAGGCTACATTTGGAATAATAAAAAATTAAAACCACACCAAGCAATTAAAAATTTAAAATGAAAATTAACGCAACAGAAATAAGAGTGGGTATGATTTTAGAATATAAAGAAGATCTATGGGAAGTGTTAAAAACTAATCATGTTAAACCTGGTAAGGGTGGAGCATTTGCTCAGGTTGAAATGAAAAGTTTAAGTAAAAATACAAAACTTAATGAAAGATTTAGGTCGAGTGAAAGTGTAGAAAAAGCTACGTTGGAAGAAGTAAAATATAATTTCTTGTTTAAAGATGAAAATGATTTTTATTTTATAAATCCTGATACATTTGAACAGATTAGTTTAGGCAAAGATATAATAGGTGAAAAAGGTAAAATGTTAAACGAAAATTTAGAGGTAACTATTAATTTTCACAATGAGAACCCTTTAAGCATTATGCTCCCAAAACAACTAACATATGTGATAGAGACTACTGATGCTGCCTTAAAGGGTCAAACTGTTTCATCATCTTACAAACCAGCTGTGTTAAAAAATGGATTAAATGTTCAAGTACCTCCTTTCATAGAAAGTGGAGATACAATAGTAGTTGATACAAGAACGATGGAATATGTAAAAAAGGTTTAAAATGAATTCTATCTCTCCAAACCTTAATCTAATGGTCAAAGCATGTGAAAAAGCATCTAAAGTTATTATAAGAGATTTTGGTGAATTAGAAAATTTACAAGTTTCAAAAAAAGGTCCACAAGACTTTGTTACTAAAACTGATAAAAGAGTTGAAAAAATTCTTTTAGAAGAATTATCAAAGTCAAAAAAAAATTATTCATTTATAACAGAAGAAACAGGAAAGATACTTAATAAAAATAAAAGCAATTTTTGGATTATAGATCCTATAGATGGAACAACTAATTTTTTACATGGTGTTCCTCATTTTGCAATATCAGTTGCGCTTCAAAAAGAAGGTGAGATAATGATTGGTTTAATTTTTGATCCAATTAAAAATGAAATTTTTTATGCAGAGAAAAATAGTGGTGCATATATTAATAATAGTAGAATAAGAGTGTCAAAAAAAATAAAACTTGATGATTGTTTGTTTGCATCAAATAACGATGGGATTAGTTCAATTTATCCAAAACTTAATTTAAGAAATACTGGCTGTGCAGCGCTTGACTTAGCCTATGTAGCCTGTGGAAGATTTGATGGTTATTTCCATAATGCTATAAATTTATGGGACATAGCTGCTGGAAAAATAATTGTCGAGGAAGCAGGTGGAAAAGTTAATAATTTTAATGGGTCTGATATTAAAAAAATAGATATTAGGGCAGCAAATCCAAATATTTATGAGAAAATGTTAAAAAAATTAGATAACTTTTAATTGTTTTTAAAAAAAACTTTGCTATAAGGCTGCCCATGAAAAAAAACATTCATCCTAAATATCATACTATTAAAGTAGAAATGACTGATGGTACACAATTTGAGACTAGATCAACTTGGGGATCAGAAAATGAAACTTTAAAACTTGAAATAGATCCTAAATCTCATGCTGCTTGGACTGGTGGAAAACAAAAAATTTTGGACAAAGGAAGAATAAGCAAATTTAATAAAAAATTCCAAAATTTTAGATCTGAGAACAATAGTTAATGTCAAATGCTCCTTTAATGCCAATGGCAACGGCTGTTTGGTTAGTTGAAAACACTTCATTAACATTTAGACAAATTGCAGAATTTTGCAAACTTCATGAAGTCGAGGTGCAGGGAATAGCAGATGGTGAAGTTGCAAAAGGAATTGTCGGTTATAATCCTATTATATCTGGTCAGTTGACAAATGATGAGATTGAACTTTCTTCAAAAGATGAAAATAGACCATTAAATATAATTAATAAAGATATAGAAATTAAAAATCCAGAAAATAAAATAAAAAAATATGTGCCTCTATCTAAACGTCAGGATAAGCCAGACTCTGCATTGTGGTTATTAAAAAATCATCCAGTATTAAAAGACTCTCAAATTGCTAAGCTTGTAGGTGTAACCAAAAATTCAGTTACTACTATTAGAAATAAAAGTTACTGGAACTATAATAATTTGAACGCAAAAGATCCAGTCGCGATGGGTTTATTCAGTCAAAAAGATTTATTAAAAGCATTAGAAAAAGCTGAGAGAAAAATACTGAAAGAAAAAAAACAAAAAGAGAAATTAGATTTATCTAATAAAAGTGCAACTTGAAAGATATAGACAAATATTATTTAAAATGTTAACTAATCGCACTTTTTGGAGGTTGTTATTAAAATAGAAGTTAAAGATAATAATGTTGAGCAAGCACTGAGAGTTTTAAAAAGAAAGCTCCAGAGAGATGGTTTTTTTAAAATAATTAAGCTTAAAAATAATTATGAGAAACCATCAGAGAAGAAAAAAAGAATTCTACAAGAAAACATTAAACGAGTAAAAAAACTTAACAAACTCAAAAATAGGATTTAATTATCGCGGGGTGGAGCAGCCTGGTAGCTCGCAAGGCTCATAACCTTGAGGTCGGCGGTTCAAATCCGTCCCCCGCAACCAATTCTATAGGTAAAATTTAGACTTTTTTGTATCAATTAAAAAACCTTTAACGGTATCAATTGTTAACTTTTGAAACGTCTTTCCAAATTTTTCAATTTTTTCAATAATAGATGGTGGGACAGTTATTATATCGCAACCTAATTTTTTTGCCTGTAGATAATTATATGGTTCTCTGGTGCTTGCCCATAGAATATTCACATTTTTAAAATTTTTTGAAAGTTTAATACTTTCTTTGATCTGAGGTATTGGATCTTTTCCAGCATCACCCATTCTTCCAGCAAATATAGAGATAATCACTTTAGTTTTTTTATCAATATTTCTTAAAATCTGATTTGTTTGTTTCGAAGTATAGACTGCAGTTATATTTAATTTTATTTTTTGTTTATTTAATTTTTTAATCACTTTACCCATGAATTTTCCCTTTGAATTTGTTACAGGAACTTTAACATATACATTTTTTCCCCATTTATTTATTTTCATGCCTTGTGAAATCATTTCTTCAACTTCATCAGCAAAAACTTCACATGAAACTGGTTTTTTAGTTATTGCAAGTATTTTTTGTGAATAATTTAAATAATTCTTGGCTCCAGCTTTCCTCATCAAGCTTGGATTTGTGGTGAANCCTTTTACAATTTTTTTTTTATTGTAAATTTTAATCTGATTAATATCAGCAATATCACAAAAAATTTTAGTCAATTATAAACTCTTAACAATCTCTTCGGTCATTTTTTTTGCATCTGCAAATAGCATTAAAGTATTATCTCTATAAAATAAATCATTATCAATACCTGCATATCCTGGAGATAAACTTCTTTTAACAAATAAAACTGATTTACTTTTCTCAACATCTAAAACTGGCATTCCATAAATTGGACTTTGAGGATCTGACTTTGCAACTGGGTTAGTTACATCATTAGCTCCAATCACATAGGCAACATCACAATTAGCAAAATCATTATTTATTTCTTCTAATTCGAAAACTTCATCATATGGAACATTAGCTTCTGCTAGTAAAACATTCATGTGTCCGGGCATTCTTCCTGCAACAGGGTGAATTGCATAAGAAACTTTTACTCCATTTTTCTTTAACGCATCTACCATTTCTCTTAAAGCGTGTTGAGCTTGAGCTACAGCCATTCCATATCCTGGTACAATTATTACTGAAGATGCATTTTTCATTAAGAATGCTGCATCATCAGCATTTCCACTTTTTACAGGTTTTTGCTCTTTGACCACTGATCCATTTGTTTGATCTGTTGCACCCCATCCACCTAAAATAACATTGAAGAATGACCTATTCATTCCTTTACACATTATATATGAGAGAATTGCACCAGATGATCCTACTAATGCACCAGTGATTATCAAAGCTGTATTTTCTAAAGTAAATCCAATTCCAGCTGCTGCCCATCCTGAATAAGAATTTAACATTGAGATCACAACTGGCATATCAGCTCCGCCAATTGGTATAATTAATAAAACTCCAACTAAAAACGATATAAGAACTATTGTCCAGAATGAATTAGCTGACTGTGAAACACATAAATAATAAATTAAGAGAATTATTGTTAATCCTAATATAAGATTTATTATATGTTGTCCTTTAAATGTAATTGGCGCACCAGACATTATTCCCCGAAGTTTTAAGAAAGCAATGATTGAGCCAGAGAAAGTTATTGCACCAATAGCTGCACCAAGAGACATTTCGATCAAACTTGCAAGTTTAATGTTGCCTACCACACCTAGATTAAATGCTTCAGGTTTCAAAAAAGCAGAAATTGCTACAAAAACTGCCGCAAGACCAACTAGACTATGGAAACCAGCAACTAATTCTGGCATTGCAGTCATTGGTATCCTAAAAGCTATTATTGCACCAATGGTTCCACCAATTAAAAGGAAAATCAATACATAAATGAATCCCGGTCCAAAATTTCCAACAGACAAAAAAGTCACAATTATTGATATTACCATTCCAGCAATTCCAAAATAATTTCCTTGTCTTGAAGTTTCGGGAGATGATAAACCCCTTAAAGCTAATATAAATAATATTCCAGAAATTAAATAAAAAGATGCTGATAAATTAGCTGACATATTTATTTTCTCTTCTTTTTATACATTTGCAACATTCTTTGGGTTACAAGAAAACCCCCAAAAATATTGACTGCAGCCAATATTATTGCAAGGAAACCAAAAATATTTGAAGTTTCGAAAATGTTTTCAGACGCTCCTGCCAAGGCAGCAATAATGGCTCCAACTATTATTACCGAAGAAATTGCATTAGTTACAGACATCAATGGCGTATGTAGTGATGGTGTAACGCTCCAGACAACATAATATCCTACAAATATTGATAGTATGAATATGCTTAATCTGAATATAAAAGGATCTATTTCCATTATTTTATTTGTGTCTTTTCAATTATTTCATCTTCTGTATTTATTTCAAAAGCTTTTTTGTCTTTATCAAATAAATTATTTATAAAATTAAACATATTTTTTGCATAAAGATTTGATGCTGAAACGGGTAATTTATTCAAGATATTTGACTCACCCATTATATTTACTCCATTGCTATTTATAATTTCATTTACTTTTGTTAATTCTGAATTTCCACCTTGTATAGCTGCAAGATCATATATAACAGATCCACTTGGCATTACATCTATCATATCTTTTTTTATTATTATTGGAGCTTTTTTTCCAGGAATTAAGGCTGTACAAATTACAATATCAATTTTTTTTAACGTCTCCTTTAATAGCTCCTCTTGTTTTTTTTTAAAATCTTCTGAGGCCTCTTTGGCATAACCTCCCTCGGTTTCAAGATTTTCTGCCCCTTCAACTGTTAAAAACTTACCTCCCAGACTTTCAACTTGCTCTTTAGAGGCTAATCTTACATCAGTAGCAAAAACTATTGCGCCTAATCTTTTTGCTGTCGCAATAGCTTGTAAACCAGCAACACCCGCACCAACAACTAAAACTTTGGCTGCTGAAATTGTGCCTGCGGCTGTCATCATCATTGGTATTGCTTTTTGAAAAAATGCGAAAGAGTCAACAACTGCTTTGTACCCTGCCAAATTTGCTTGGGATGATAGTATATCCATAGATTGTGCTCTAGTAATTCTTGGCAAAAGTTCTAATGAAAAACAATTTATATTTTTTGAAGTTATTTCTTTTAATTTTTTTTCATTTGAATAAGGATTTAATACTCCAACTAAAATTTGGTCTTTTTTTAGTTTATTTAAACTTTCATCGTTTAAAATGTTCATTTGCAAAATTGCATTTGAATTGGAAAGTACTTCATCAATACTTTTAATGTTAGCTCCTTCTGTTTCATATTCCTCATCTTTTATGCCTATGTGTGATGCATAATCTTTGGTTAAATAAATTTCAAATCCTAATGACTTATATTTTTTTATAATATCTGGAGTTATAGCAACCCTTTTTTCTAAATTTATATTTTCTGAGACTGATCCGATTATCATTTATAGTAGAAAAAGAGCCATTAAAATTAGAATAACTACAACAGCTATTGATCCCCAAAGAACAAATTTTGTGAAGTTATTCCAGGTATTTTTATGACTTTCATTATCCATAATTTATTTTTGCCTTGCTTTAAATTTAGGATTTTTTTTATTAATTATATAGACTCTTCCTCTTCTCCTGACTAATTTTGAGTTTAGATCTCTTTTTTTTAAAGATTTTAATGAACTTGCAATTTTCATAATTTTTTATAACCTGCTTTTAATAAACGAAGTTATGTAATCTTTCAAATTTATTTTTCCATAATGTCTAATAATATTATTATTATAAGCTTTATTGGTTAGAGCTGATGCATATCTTTCTCCTGATCTTTTAGGTATAAACTTAATTTTATGTTTAAACATTTTTGCCACATCTAAAATTGTGTATGATTTTCTGTGGCTTATACTGTAATGCCTGCATTTTTTTGCTTTCCATGCTTCAAAACACACTCTAATAGTATCAGATATATGAGTAAATCTTCTAGATTGTGTTCCAGGCTTAACAACAGTAAGGGGTATATTTTTTCTAAATTGATTTTGAAAGATGCCAATCACTGTAGCCATATATCCCTCTGAAATTTGTCTTTCACCATATACATTATAAAAATAAATTATCTCATATTTTAAATTAAACCACTTTTTTAAATTCTCTAATAACTCTAAATTATTAGATTTTGTAAAAGCATAAGGTGACAAATTTTTATCATATCCTTTCCTACCCAATGTTGCTGATGTTGCGGAGTATATGATCTTAATGTTATTTTCTAAACAAAATTTAAATACCTCTTTGCTACCAATAGAGTTAGAGTCAAAACACTTCGAAAAATTTTTAAAACTTTGGTAAATTCTCGAAAATTCTCCAAAATGAAAAATGCAATTTATATTTTTTTTATATCTGTACAATATTTTTGAAATGTTGATGGTGTTTCCTTTTATATATTTAACTCGATTTGATTTTATATGATTGCTAATTTTACCTGTTGAGTAGTTATCAATACTTATTAATTTGTATCTCGTATTTTGCAAAAAATAATCGATTAAATTTGAACCTACAAATCCAGCTCCACCTGTTACGACGATTATTTTTTTCATGAATTAGCCTGGCAATGTCCTACTCTTCCAAGTCTTAAGACTAAGTACCATCGGCGCTGAAAGGCTTGACTTCCGAGTTCGGTATGGGATCGGGTATTACACTTTCGCAATAATCACCAGGCGCATACTTATACAATTTTGAATGATGTATTCAAGTATTTAATATTTTATTTATTAAAATATTTATAATAAATAAGTGTAATTATTGCATCAATACCGTCTTTAAAGTTAATTTTTTTTCCTTCACCATAAGATCTACCTTTATAGCGTATTGATACTTCAAAAATTTCCTCATTAATTAGACCAATTTTTGTAGTTAGTTCTGGACAAAAACTAAAGCCATTTTCTTCTAATTTAATTTTTTTCAAAATATCTTTTTTGAAAACCTTGTAACAAGTATGAGCATCTGTAAGTTTTTGATTGTTTAAAATATTAGAAAAAATTGTCAAAATATGGTTAGCGGCTACCCTAAAGATTGAACTAAAATTATGATCTGAGTATCTATTTTTATTTAAGACTCTTGATCCATATACTACATTAGTTTTTTTTGATAAAATTGGTTTAATTAGTTTTTTGTAATCTGAAGGAGAATATTCTAAATCTGCATCCTGTATCAAAATGATTTGACCCTTTGCATGTTTAATCCCAGATTTTATACATGCTCCCTTACCTAAATTTTTTTTATGGTAAATAACCTTATCTACTTTTCTATAAATTATTTTTCTTATTATTTGCTTTGTTCCATCCGTTGACAAATCGTCAATTAGAATAATTTGTTTTCTAATTTTTTGTTTTTTAATTTTATTGACTATTTTATCTATAGTTTTTATTTCATTAAAACATGGAATTATAATTGTTAAAACTATATCTGATGACATAAATTTATTTTATTAAATATATTTATCAATAAACAAATAAGATTAAACAAATAGTTTTTTATGTATTTATAAAATAATATAAAACTCAAAAATTAATTATATAAATGGAGAAATTAAAAATATCAATAATAACGGTTGTAAAGAATGGTATGCCTTATCTTTCAGAAGCAATATCATCTTTTGACAGTCAAACGTATATAAATAAGGAACATATTATAGTATATTCTAAATCAGAAGATCAAACCGAAAATTTTCTTTTGTCTTTAAAAAACAAAAAAATTATTAAAGATGAAAAATCTAATAATAAGTTTGGATCTTTAAATTTAGCAATAAAAAATTGTTCAGGAGAGTATATAGGAGTTTTACATGCAGATGATTTTTTTTATGACAAAGAAACACTAAGTGAAATTGCAGATTTTATAATTAAAGAAAAATCGGATGTGATTTATGGAAATATAAAATTTTGTTCAAAAATAAACAAAAATAAAATTAAAAGAGTTTGGAAAAGCTCAAGTTATAAAAAATCAAAATTAAAATATGGATGGATGCCACCTCACACTTCAATTTTTGCAAAAAGGGAAGTGTTATTTAATAATAATTATTCAGAAAATTTTCCTATATCTGGGGACTATGATTTTATTTTAAAAATTTTTTTGAATGAAAAATATAAATTTAGTTTTTTTGACAAATATATAATTATAATGAGAACTGGTGGCGATAGTACAAAACTAAGTTTATTTTTTAGAAAACTAAAACAAGATTTAGTTATATCAAAAAAATACTTTAATAATTATATTCTTTGTATAATTTTAAAAATCTTAAGAAAAATTAATCAATTTTTTTAATTTATAACTATTCATTGAGACGCAACAAAAGTATAAGTATATTTTTTGTAAAATTTTAAGTTATTACCTTGCGAAACACTACAAATATAAGGAGTTGACCAACATAATTTTTTTTTTGGATTATCTGCCTTCTGATCTGGAAAATTTATTTTAAAACCATCCATCTCTTTTGTAAGAAAATTAACTGATAAAATCTCAGGCCAATAAATTTTAGATTCACTTTTGATTATTCTATTGAAATTTTTTGATANGTTGAAAAATAAACATAAAATTATCAATATATTTATACTTTTAGTAAATTCTATTTTAACTAAATCAATAATAATGATTAATAATAAAAAAAATAATAAGAATATATATGGAATACCAAAACGAATAACGGGTGATTTAGTGAACCAAATAGTTAATCCAAAAATAGTAAGAAAGCTTAAAGTTAAAAGTATAAATCTTTTATGATTATTTAATATCGAAATATTTGTTTTATTATTTAATAAAAATTTTAAGTTTAAAATTAGTAAAATTATAATCGGTAATATAATTGCTGATATATGTTCTAAAATTTCTATTTTATTTCTTTGAAACCAAGTGTTCACCCAATTAAAGTTTTTTGAGTAATCACTGGATGATAAATCTCCTGTATATAAATTGTAAGATTTATTAACACTGCCAGTTAGACCAGAAATCATATTTGATATATCTTTAGTGTGCCATTCTAAACCTTGCATGCAAGTAATTTTAAAATATGGCATCATACATCCCGTATAAATAAATTGTTGAGTTNTCCAAAAAGCAAAAAAAATAGTACAAAAAATGAGAGGGACTTTAAAAATATCCAATTTTATTTTTTTTTTTATAATTAAAATTAAAGAAAAAATGACAAGTAAAGGAGCTATAAATGTAGAAACTTTAATAGTAAATGCAAAGAGAGAAAAGCAACAAATTATTATAAAATATTTCTTAATATTTGCGAGATTCTGTTCCTCTGAAATTTTTAAAAAATAATATATGGCTAGAAGTAAAAAAATATTTGCTGGAAAATCAAAGCCGTGTTCAGAAATCCTAGAAAATTTTATTACTGTATAACTTGTTAAGAATAAAATATATAAAAAAGAATAACAATTTTTGTTTTTAAAAGAATTTAACTCTTTTAAAAACATATAGATAATGAAAAAAAATAAAATAGAGTTACTTAATTGAGTTCCTCTAATCTCAAAATAAGGCAAATAAAACATTGATGAAAAATTTAACCAAGTTGAATTCCAACCAAATTGTGGTTGCAAATTTGACAATCCAAAGATTACTTTTTCAGACACAAGGTTAATGATGTAAGGTAAATGATAATATCCATAGTCTTCATTAGGATTATATTTCAAAGTCATGATGAAAACTAAAATTAAGCTTATAAATATATATTTATAATCTTTTATAAAATTTAACTGATTTTTTTTTTTTATTTTTAAAAATAAAAATTAAAAATAATAAAAAAATAATTAGAGAATTAGTTATTTCATTTAGAGGAAAGAGAANATGTAATATAAATGATAAAAAAACTAGGAAAATAATTCCAAAAAAACCTATTTCATAAATTTCTAAGTGTTCAAGTTTGAGTTTTAAAAATATGTTTACAAAAATGAACCCTGAAAAAAATACAGCAAATATAAGAAAAATAAGGATTATAAAAATCTCAATCATAAAAAATATTTTTACTATATTTCATAAATGAATATTGAAAATTTACCATTTTATCTAATATTATTTTAAGGATATTTTTTTATAGTATAAATCTATAATATAAACTAGGATAAACTCTTATTTAAATTTTATATTTAATTTTCTAAAAAAATTCATGAAAAAAAAAACAGCACTTATAACTGGAATTTCGGGTCAGGACGGAGCATATCTTGCTGATTTACTTCTGGAAAAAAAATACAAAGTTATTGGAACTGATAGAAGATCCGCGAGAATGAATAATTGGAGATTAGAAAGATTGGGAATTGAAAAAAAAATAATCTTTGAAGAAATGGAGCTAGGTGAGACTTTTGAGATAGAAAGAGTTTTCAAAAAATACAATATTGATGAAGTTTATAATTTAGCGGCTCAATCATTTGTTGGAAGTTCATTTGGTAGTCCACTTAATACATCTAATATTACAGGTTTAGGCGTATTGAGAATTTTAGAGACAATAAGAAATAGGAATCCAAAAATCAAGTTTTATCAAGCATCTTCCTCAGAAATGTTTGGAGATGTTCTGCATAAAACTCAAAATGAAAAAACTCCTTTCAATCCTCAAAGTCCTTATGCCATATCTAAATTGTTTGGGCATTATATTACGATCAATTATAGAAATTCTTATAACCTTTTTACAGTTTCAGGAATATTATTTAATCATGAGTCTCCATTAAGAGGTGAAGAATTTGTCACAAGAAAAATAGTTAAAGGATTAGTAGAAATAATTAACAATAAACGAAATTTTTTAGAACTTGGCAATCTTGATGCAAAAAGAGACTGGGGTTTTGCAAAAGAATATGTTGAAGCAATGTGGAAAATGATGCAACAAAAAATTCCAGAAGATTATATTATTTGTACTGGTAGAACATATTCTATAAAAGAGTTTATAAACTATTGTATTGATTATTTAAAAATTGATTCAAAATGGATTGGCAAGGGATTAAATACAAAATTAATTAATAAAAAAACAAATAAAGTAATTATAAAAGTAAATCCAAAATATTTTAGACCATCGGAAGTAAATTATTTAAAGGGTGATTTTACAAAAGCAAAGAAAGAAATTAATTGGAAACCTAAAATATCTCTAAAAGAATTAGTTAAAATAATGCTTAAAGATGAAATCAAATATTATAATAAATAATGACTTAATTATAATTTTTTAAGTTTTTTTATTTAAAAGAATTATTTTACCATCTTCAATTTCGTAACTTTTGTCACAAACAGATAGATTAGATTTATTGTGGGATACAATTATTATAGTTTTACCATTTTTTTTATTTATTATGTTTTGTAGAATTTTTTTTTCAGTTTCTTCATCAAGTGCATTAGTAGCTTCATCTAATACCAAAATCTCTCTAGAATCATAAAAAGATCTTGCAATTACAATTCTTTGTTTTTGACCTGATGAAATTTTCCTACCATGTGTACCCACCATATAGTTCAAATTATCAGGAAGTTCATGGATAAACTTTTCAGCGCAAGCTAATTTTATTGCATTATTTAATTTTTTTTCATCTATTTGATTCTGAGTTGTAAAGGTAATATTATTTTTTATTGTATCCTCAATTAAAAATGTATCCTGCGAAATAAAAGTAATTAAGTTTTGAAATTTTCTTCTTTCGTATTCATTTGATATCTCTTTATCATCTATTTGAATTTTTCCTGATCTAGGTTTTATCAAAAATGTAAGAATGTTTAGAAGAGTACTTTTGCCAGAACCGCTTTGGCCATATATCCCAATAACTTTACCTTTTTCAATTGTAATGTTTTCATTTCTTATAAATTCTTTCTTATCAGAGTAAGAAAAGTTTATATTAGAAAATTTAAGAGACTTATTAAATTCAATCTTGTCATTATTTGGTATATCTAAAATTCTTTTATCTTCTAGCATAAGAGTATTTTTTATGATTTTAACTGAGTTTTCAGAATATTTAATTCTTTGTCTTTGCACTAGTATTCTGCTGAATGAAGGTAACACTCTATAGGCTACTACAAAGTAAAAAGTTATTTTAGTAATTATTTCATTATTAGATATCCCTTCTTTGTAAAGGTATAATAATATAATTAGTAAAATCATTAATCCCATTAATTCTAGTAATGCCCTTGGTATAATACTTATTGTCTGTGTCTTAGCATCAAGTAAGCTTTGGTTTTTATTTAAGAGATAAAAATTATTTATCAGTTGATCCAAATTTTTTAAAAAATAAATATCCCTTACTCCTATAAATATTCTCTGACTTACAGTTACCATTTTCTCAGCTAACTCAACTCTTGAAGCAGCCCAATTTTTTATTTTTTTTTTTAATAAGGTAAGAATTAGCATTGTTAATATTGCTATTGGCACAATTGCAAAGAAAATCACACTATTCCCAGTAAATATTATTAAAATAAATATTGCAGCCAATAATATGCATTCACTTAAAAATATCATTAAAGCATCTAAAAATTCTGAGGAAAAAACAGATGTTTCAGAACTCATTGTTGCTGATAGCTTGCCTTGTGTATTATTTATAAAATACAAATAATCTTGATTAAAAAATTTTTTTAATAATTTAGTAGATACTTCGGCTCTTATTTCGCTATTGTAATTAAAAATATATTTGTATGTAATGATAGAAAATAAATTTTTAAGTAAAAATAGAAAAAAGAAGCATATACAAAATAGTGGAATAAGAAAATTCTGATATTGGTTTAATAAATAAGTAAAATTTTTTAAAAGCGGGAAAGTCGATAATTTTTCTGGAGAAAATAAAGCTGCAACAAATGGAATTACTGCTGCTATGCTAACAATTTCTAGTATAGATAAAATAAGAAATAGAATTATAATGAAAAAAAATTTTTTTTGATTTTTAGTAGATATTATTGACCAAGCAGAAGTATATAAGTTCACAATTCGTTAATTATTAAGGTTTTTCTTTGTAAATCTCACATATTCATCATTTTTTTTATTTATATAAATCTGTTCTATCCATTCATAAGTTTTTTTTATACCATCTTTTAAAGAATATTTATAATCCCAACCCAATTCTTTTTTTATTAAGTCGTTATTGCTAGACCTACCTTTGACGCCCTGAGGTTTATCAAGTTGATAATTTTTTTTGAATTTTTTTTTTGAGCACTCCTCTGCAATAGATATTAATTGATTTATTGTAACTTTTTCATCGCTACCAATATTTATCGGATGAGAAAAATCCGAATAAAAAAGTTTCATAACGGCATCAATACAGTCATCTATAAAAAGGAAACTTCTTGTTTGTGTTCCATCGCCCCATACGTCTATCTTTTCCTTATTATTTATTTTCGCTTCTATAACTTTTCTACATATTGCAGCAGGTGCTTTTTCTCTACCACCATCAAACGTACCCATTGGTCCATATATATTGTGAAATCTTGCTACTCTTGTCTCTAATCCATAGTCTTCTTTAAAATGTCTACACATTCTCTCACTAAACAACTTTTCCCAACCATAACCATCCTCTGGCATAGCTGGGTAAGCGTCTTGCTCTCTTAATCCTTCTATGTTTGGATCGTTCTGTAAATCTTTATTATAGGCACATGCACTTGAAGAAAAAAAATATCTTTTAACATTATTTTTCTGGCATGCCTTTAATAAATTGGTGTTTATCAATACAGACAACATGCATTCTGCTTTATTATTTTCTATAAAGCCAATACCACCCATATTACATGCTAGATTCATTACATAATCAACATCTTTTGACATTTTCAAACAATTTTCAAACTCTTGCATATCTAAAGAAAAATTTTCAACATTTTCAAATTTCTGAAACCACATATCAATAGGTTTCAAGTCTACCGCTCTGACACTATTTCCCTCTCCAATTAATCTATTAATTAGATGGCCTCCTATAAAACCACCGGCTCCAACGATTAAGAATTTATTCATTAAGTTTTTGTAATTTAGTTGATTAAAGATAACTTTAACTTTACTCAATATATTCACCTTTTAAATAAATGCAAATAAATGTATTGGCTTGTTATGCTATAAAATCAATATTAATGTATCGAATAACAAACTTTTATTAATATTAATAAATTGATGATAAATAAAAAAGTCGTATTTTGTATTCCAGTAAGAAATGAGTCATCTAATCTAAAGAGTTTATTTAAGACTCTTGATAAATTAAATCTAAAATTTGAGGATTATTTTATAATTTTTGTTGAATCTGACTCATCTGATAATTCAAGTGATTTAATTAAAAAATATCTAGAAAGAAGAAAAGGAGTATTAATAAATAAAAATTTAAAAGGTATAGAAAATAGGGTTATGAGATTGGCTATAAGCAGAAATGAATATTTAAATTTTATTAAAAATGACCAAAGTTTGAAAACTTATGATTTGATGATTGTTTTAGATTGTGGAGGGGTTAATGGAAGTCTTACAGCAAAAAAGATCAAAAATGCAATATTAGAAAATGAAAATTCAATTGGAATTTTTCCCACTCAAAAATTTTTATATTATGATATTTGGACCCTCAGAATCAATAATATTATTAATTATGATTGTTTTGAAGAACTATTTAAATCTTACAAAAAAAACAGCAAAATTAGAAAAATTTTTTTTAATTTAATAGGTAAATTCTTATTTATAAATTTTATTATTAAGACAAAAAAAATAAATGTAATTTCAGCGTATGGAGGGATGGGAATTTATAAGCTGAATAAAGTAATAGATTTTACTTATGATAGTAACAATGGAAAGAATTGTGAACATGTAGAGTTCAACAAACAAATATACAAAAAATATGGAAATTGTTTAGTATTAGATAAAAACTTAACAAATTCTTTTGGAATAAATATACATACAATAAACATTTTGCTTTGTAGTGCTTCAAATTATTTTGCGAATAGATTTATAAAGAAAATTATATGAAATTTTTTTTTGCAAACTTAATAGCTGTATTTTTCTTATATATTTTGTGTATTAATAGAAAACGTATATGTTCCAAACTTAATTTAATAGATACTCCAGGTAGACTAAGTATACATAAATCTAAGGCTCTTTTATTTGGTGGTATATTTTTATTTAGCAGCTTGGTTATTAATTTAGTTATAATCTATTTAAATGAACATGTTTTAGATAAATACATAAGTATTTATCTAATATTGTCTTTTTTTCTAATCGCTATTATTGATGATATTAAAAATTTAGATGCAAAATTAAGATTATTTTTAACACTTATAGCCTGTTTAATAGTTTTTTATTTCGAGCCAAGTTTAAGAATAAATAGTCTAAGTTTTTTTTTTAACAGTTCTGTTTTTATTAACGATAACATAATATTTAGCTACACTTTCTCTGCATTATGCATATTACTTTTTGTTAATGCATTTAATTTTATTGATGGTATTGATGGATTAGCATCCTCAATAGGTCTAAGTTTCTTTTTATATTTAATATTTAAAAATTTTGAAATATTTGAATATTATTATGTATTTATAATTTCGATAATTATTTTTTTATTTTTAAACTTGAAATATAAAGTTTTTTTAGGAGATTCTGGCAATTACCTTATATCAGTAAGCATAGCGGCAATACTAATCAAAGAAAATTATTATAATCCAACTTTGTATTTCGCAGAAGAAATATTTCTTTTATTTATAATTCCCGGTATAGACATGCTTCGTTTATTTTTTATCAGAATTTTAAAAAATCAGAACCCGCTCGAGGGAGATAAAAATCATCTTCATCATAAAATTTTAAAAAGATACGGAAACTCTAGAACTGTCTTATTATACCTATTAGTTGTAAATGTCCCAATTTATACATATATGGTTACAGAAAAGTTTCTAATATTATTAATTTTTATAACTATTTCAGTATATATTATCTTGTTAAAATATATGTCTTAATCAATATATAAGGCAGTAAGATTAAAGATAATATGTTTCTAACATACCTAAAACTATAAAAGGGAATTTTTTTCATTCCAATACTTTTAAAAGTAATATGCCTATTTACTTTTGAGTCTTGACCTTCCCATGATCTAAAAAAACCAATATTAATATACACAGAATGCAAAGTTGTGATAGTTGAAAATTTTTTCCATAATCCAAAGTCACAAGAATTCTTATACTTATAATCAAATCCACCAGACTTCTTGTAAAGTTTCTTCCTGAATGAAATACTTTCTTGCTGTACAAAGCCCCAGTGCGCATGATTTGCATAACCTTTGGAGAGAATAAATTTTGGATAAATATATGGAATACCACTGAATTTTATATTTTTTTTTATGTAACCATTAATTCCAGAGATCCAATCAATTTCTGGATTTTTTTTAAATATTTTAGATACATTTTGAACTGCTTTTTTATGTAACAAATCATCTGAATTAATCCAAATGATTACTTCACCGCTTGCTCTTGAAATACCTTTATCAATTGCATGGTACATACTTTCATCTTTTTCAGAAATAAATATGTTAATTTTTTTTAGATATTTTTTTATAATATTTATAGAATTGTCAGTGGATTTTCCATCTACTAAAATAAATTCATAATCATGAGAAGTTTGGTTGATAATAGATTTGATTGTTTCTTCTAAATATTTTTCACCATTGTAATTAGGTGTTACTATACTTACAAAAGGGTATTTATTTTTTTTTATCATCTTCTAAGTAATATAAATTTATAGAGTATAAAAACCATAAAAGTGTAGCAAATGATGTGGTGAAAAGACTTCCATGAGGTTTGAATGGAAAAATATACACTAAAAATAAAGCAAAAAATATTTTTGTTGAAATATTTATATTATTAAAGTTTTTTAAGAAAAGAAGGATTGGGTAAATAAATATTAAAATAAAAATTAATAAACCGATAATGCCGGTATCAGATAAAAGCTCAAAATAAATATTGTGAGGTTGACTTGCGCATAAATATTTTTTGCTATTTTCATTTTTTGGACAAGCTGTTCTAAAAGTTTTAAATCCAGATCCAATAATTGGATTTTCTTTAAATATTTCAAATGCTGACTTATAATGTAGTATCCAATGACTATTTAATGCAGTATTAGATAATTTTTCAAATTTTGAAAAATCCTCAGTATCCCTCTCTTTACTCAAACTTTTTATTTGATTAATATTACTAAAATCATACTTATTACCTACAACATTAAATTTGTTACTATAGTAAAAAAGCACTATTATTGTTACAAGAGCAAAAAAACTAATTTTTCTAATTTTTGCTTCTAAGAAAATTATCAAAATAAGGAAAATCAATGAACTATAGAACGCGTTTCTTTCTCCAGTAAGATAAATTGTATAAATAATCGTAACTGTAAATAAATAAAAAACAAATTTATTATTAAATTTATGATATCTTATAAATAGTCCCAATGATATAAAACTAAAATAAAATAGAAAAAAACCAACAATCAATTCATCACCAAAAGGTCCTGAGATTCTGTTGTAATTTGCGCCATAATTATTACCAAATATGTCTCTTCCAAAAAAAAATTCGAAAAAAATATCTGCTACCAAGAATATAGAAATTAAAATAAATATTTTGGAAACGATTTTTTTTAAATTACCACTAGAATTATATAAAATATAATAAAGACCCAGTACAAAAAGAAAGTATCTTANATATGCAAGTGATTTATAAAAAGAATAAGATCTACTTTCTGAAAAAATTGAATTAATAACAAAAAAAATTACGATAAAAAAAAAAAATATTAATAAATTTTTGTCATATTTAATTTTTGAATAATTAACTATAAATACAAAGCTGATCAAAGCTATAATTGTATTTAAGAATAAGCTACCTACAATATAAAATATTGGAAACAATGTTAGTAATATGAAATAAAACTTATTTTTAATCTCAAAGTCTAACTTAAACATCAAATAATTTACTTTTGATACTCTCTATCTTTATTAGTTTCTTATTTTCTAAATCGTAAATAGTGTAATTTTCAATTTTTTTTAAAAGATTTTTAATTTGGTTTTCACTTGGATTATTTTTTTTTAATTCTCTAAATTTAAAGTCGACATATTTTTCATTTTTTTCTATTTCTATATCAATAAATAAATCACTTTTTTTATTATTTATAAAAAAAGCGTTATTGCATGCTTTATTGGAACCTATGAAAAAAAAGTTTTTTGAATTCATAAGGTTTATCATTGCTAATAATGATGATCCATAAAAAATTTTATTATAATTGTCTCTATTAAAATGATCTTCATCAGGAACTGTTAATGATAAATTTGATCCAAATATTGGATTATATTCAGCAATTACTATATCACAATTTGATATATCAATTTTTTCTAAAATCCAGTAATCGTTTCCGTCGACATCTATTGAGAGTAAATTAAAATTATTAATGAAACCATATTGCTCTAGTATATTATTTATATTTTTTGAAGTTATACTTTTTTGACAATAATATATTTCGTTTTTCCAAAAAAAATCTCGTTTTTCAATAAATTTTAGTTCACGAATTTTATCAATTAGAAGTCCTCTAGAAATCATAGTTTCACATAGATACCTTGAATTAGATTCCTCGTAATCACCTGTACCAATTTCAACAAAGCTAATATTATTTTTAAAATTCAACTTATGTAGTAAGAAATTTATTATACCATCTTCTCCAAATTGAGAAAAAATTTTTATCTCAGCATCTCTTATATTTTTTATTTTGCCATAATTTTCTTTAGATTTAGCTAAATGAATTTCACCTATTTGCTTCTTATTATTATTTATAATATTTTTTAATCTATATTTTAAGTAATTTATCATTTAATTTTTTTTTTATATTTCACAATCAATTTTTTAAAAACTCCAATTACATAAGATTGCTCAAGATAATTTAAATCAGGATACATAGGTATCGACATTGCTTGCTTATAATACTGTTCAGAATTTTTTAAATATTTTTTTGGTAAAGCTTTTCTAATTAATTTAAACTTGCTTAATGGAATATAATGACAATTAACCAAAATATTTTTTTTCTTTAATTTTTTAATAAATTCATATTTATTTATTGTTAGTTTTTTAAAATCAATTCTAATTATAAATAAGTGAAGTGCAGAAAGTTTTAGTATTTTTTTGCTAGGTAAAGAAATTTCCGGAAAGTTCATTTCATTAAAATATCTTTTTGCAATAATTCGCTTCTTATTTATAAATTTATTTACTTTCTTTATCTGAGATAATCCTAATGATGAGTTAATTTCATTAATTCTAAAATTGTAACCTAATGTTGTAACGTCATATTTTGTTGGAAAATTAATTCTATTAATACGAGCAAAATTTTGACCATTTTCTCTGATTAATAGGAGTTTTTTATAAATTTTTGAGTTGTTTGTTGTAATTGCGCTACCCTCAGCAGTAGTTATATTTTTAACTGGGTGAAAACTAAAAATTGTCAAATCTGAAAACTTACAAGATCCGATTTTTGAGTTATCATATACAGAACCAAAAGCGTGTGAAGCATCTTCAATTATTTTAAATTTATAAATTTTTGATAACTCTTTTATCCTTTTTAAATTGCAAGGTAATCCAGATAAATGAACTACAACTAAAATTTTAGGTAATTTTTTTTCTTTTTTTGCTATTATTAATTTTTTTTCTAAGTTGTTTACACATATATTATTTGTCTCATCAATATCAACTAAATCTATTTTTGCACCAAGATGTAATCCACAATTAATACTTGCAATATATGTAATATTGGTGGTCCATATATACTCATCTTTATTAATTCCAATTGATTTACATGCCATTAATAATGAGGCACTTGCATTAATTGTAGCACAAACGTATTTGGATTTACAAAAATTTTTTATTTTTTTTTCGAAATTTAGTGTGACATTACCCTTTGTTAAATACTTTGATTTCAAAGTTTTTATCACAGCCTGTATATCGCTTTTATCTATGGATTGTGTGGAATATTTTATAATTTTCATTTATTTAAAATTTTTTTTAATTTTTTAACGCTTCCCCAAAACTTTTGAGCTTCATTCACAGAATTCTTATAATATCCATAATTAAATTTCAGCTTGTATTTCTTTTTTTTTTGCCATTTCTTAACAAGATTCTTTAAACTAACTGGTCTTCCAGAACAAATATTAATTACATCACTTTTATCTGATTTTTTTAAAATTTTAATAATAATTTTGATTACAGTGTTAACATTTAGATAATCTCTGGTCTGATCTCCTTTAGACATGTTAAAAATTTTCTTTTTATCTTTAATAGATTTACTAAATTGACCGTATAGAGTCCTAGGATCTTGACCTTCACCATAAATATAAAATAATCTTCCCCATATTACTATTGGTTCTCTATATTTAAAAATTTTAAATAATTTTGTTTTCAGCTTATCTTTGGATTTAGAATAATTATTCCCAGGATTAGCTCTTAAATTTTCTTTGAGTTCACCGTTTCTTTTTCCATACTCGAAACAGGTACCCATTACAAATATTTTTTTAAGAGAATAACTATGTAGATTTCTAAAAAATTTTAGATTTTGTGTGTACGTTCCTAAATGAGATTTACTATTATAATTATTTAAATTGTCCCATGCTAAATGAATTAAATATTCTGATGAACCAATTTCTTTATATACATTTTTTTTTATTTTTTTACTTATGTCAAATTTTACGTTTTTTATTCTAGCATGTTTGATTTGCTTACTTCTGTAGAGATGAATGATTTTATTTTTTTTATTTTTAATTAAAAATTTTATTAAATATTTTCCTATAAAACCATTTCCTCCAGTAACTGCTATTCTCATATAAAATTAATAATTAAAAATTTATTCTTTCTTTTTCAATTACCAAAGGCAAATTTCTTAAATGAATGAGTAAAATTCCTATGTATTCACCAATAATTCCTAAAAGCAAAATTTGTATTGAAGCAAAACCAAATATACCTATAACTAATGGCGCAATACCAACTTCAAACGAATTCCAATACATTAATTTATAAATAAAATAAATTATTGCTATAGTTAAAGATATAAAACTAAAGATAAAACCTAAAAAAGTTACCAATCTTAAGGGCGCTCTTGAATGCTTAACGATTCCAAGCATTCCAATATCATAAAGAGTAAAAATATTATTTTTTGTTTTTCCAAACAATCGTTTTGGTTGACTAAATTCAATAATACTAATTTCTTCTCCCAATTCATTTAATAATCCTCTAAAATAAGGATATGGGTCTTTAATGTTTCTTAATTTTTCTATAACTTTTTTATCAAAGATACCAGAACCTGTTGTATTAAGTGTTAAATTATTATCTGAAAGTGAATTAAGAAATTTATAAAAAAGAGTTCTTAGAGAAAAAATCATCTTATTTTCGTCTGAGGTCTTTTTTTTACCTAAAACAATTTTTGATCCTTTTTTCCATCTTTCTATATATTTGGGAATTAATTTTACTGGATCTTGAAAGTCTGAAGCCATTAATATTGTTGCATCACTATCGGTTTGTAACAATCCATGAAAAGGTGATTTTATATGTCCATAATTCTTACTATTAATTATCACTTTAAATTTTTTATCTTTAGAGGCAATTTCTTTTAGGATTTCAATTGTTCCATCATTTGAATTATTATCAATGACTAAGTGTTCATATTCACAGTCTAATTTTGTAAATACATCTTTTATTTCAGAATAGAGTTCTCTAATATTTTCTTTTTCATTGTATGTTGGTGTACAAACTGTAATTTTCATTTTTCAATAGTTTTTAAAATTGCTTCATCTAAAGATATATTAATTTTTAGATTAAAATTTTTTTTTAATTTTTCAATATATGGAACATAATAATCAATTCTTTTAGAATTATTAAGTAAAATAATATTTTTTTGATCAAAATATTTTCCAATTTTTTTAGCTAATTTATAAACTGTTATAGGTATATCAGAACCAAAATTATATATTTCGTAATATTTATCAAATTTATAAAATATTTTAACTATCCATTCCACCAAATCCTTTTCGTGTAAATATGATCTATAAGTATTGATTGGACCATGTATTTTAATTGATTGTTTTTTTATACCAAGTTTAATAAATCTTGATGGTGCAAAGTCTTGTGGAATTAAATTTATCCCGATAAAAGAGAACATTCGAAGTATCAAAACTTTATATTTTTTTTTTGATAACATATAGAAATTTCTTTCCATATTTATTTTTTGTTTGGACCATTTTTTTTTATATACTGGCAAATTTTCTACTTTATGAGTTTCAATTTTATTAGTTTCATTAATTTTTTTTTTCTTATTATTTTGACCATAGACTGAACCCGAACTTGTAAATATTATCTTAGGTTTTGTTTTTAGTTTTAGTAATTTTCTCTCAAATAAGCTAAATAATTTATTATCGTCTTTAACTGTTTCACTCCTTAAGCAATAAAGAATATAATCACAATTTGGTAAGTTTTTTATACTTTTAAAATTTTTGTTGATAATAATAATTTTATTATTTTTTTTTGGTAAAAAAAAGTTCTTTTTTGAAATTATTGTAATATTTAAATTTTTAAATTTGTTTTGAAAATTAAAATAATCAAAGAATGCTTTACCTATAAATTTACTTCCTCCAATTATTAATAGATTTTTCATTTTTACTTTATTAACAAAAGCATTTATTATTGTTATATCTCTTTATTTAATATAACAAATAATTCAATGAATAATGCAATAATTATAGGAACAGGTAAAATTGGCATAGATCTTTATATTAAACTAAAGAGAATTAATATTTTTAATAAAATTTTTATCTTTAATACCAATAAATTATCAGAGGGAGCGAAATATTGTAAGAAGAACAATTTTTTATATTATAATTCGGGTGTTAATGGAGTAAAAAAAAACATTAACTCATGCAATATAATCTTCGACTGTACGTCAGCTAACTCCAATATCCTAATTACTAAAAAATTAGAAAGTTTATTAAAAAATAAATTTTATATTAATTTGACACCTTCAAATTTTGGAAAATATGTAGTTCCTTACTTTAACCAACAAATAATACCAAATAAAGTTAATTTGATTACTTGTGGTGGACAAACATCAATACCAATTATTTCTTTATTTAAAAGAATTCTTAAAGAAAATCTTGTTTATACAGAACTCGTTTCAAGTATATCGTCAAAAAGTGCTGGAATAGCTACTAGAAATAATATTAATGAATATATTATTAACACCGAAAAAGCTATTAAACAACTAACAAAAGTTAAAAAAACAAAAGTAATTATAAATTTAAATCCATCAATTCCACCTGTAAATATGATGAATTCACTTTTTTTTGAATTAAAAAATTCAATCAAACTAGAAAAATATATTTATTTAAAAAATGAATTAAAAAAAATTAATTCTAAGATAAAGTTTTATATACCAGATTATAATGCTACATTATTTAAAGGATTTGATGAAAAAGTCTTAAGAGTTACAGTAAGAGTGATTGGGCAAGGAGATTATTTACCAACTTATGCTGGTAATTTAGATATAATAACCTCATCGGCAGTGCATTTAGCCAAACAAATTAATCAAAATTATTTTCATGGAAAAAATAAATAACAAATTAACTATTAGCGATGTTACACTACGTGATGGAAATCATGCTGTTAATCACTCTATTAATGAAAAAATTATAAGAAGTTATTGTGAATATATTGATGATGCAGGCATAAATATAGTTGAAGTTGGTCATGGAAACGGACTTGGAGCTTCATCATTATCTATTGGAAAATCAATTATTTCTGATGAAAAAGCTTTAAAAGTAGCAAGGTCAGTATTAAAAAAAACAAAACTATCAATTCATTCAATCCCTGGTTTTTCAAGAATTGATGATTTAAGGAAAGCAATAGATTGTGGAGTGGATATTTTTAGAATAGGAACAAACTCTACTGAAATAGATACTACTTTTTCTCAAATTGAATTTTGTAAAAAAAATAATGTTGAATGCTGGGGTGTTTTAATGATGGCTCACCTTGTTTATGATAAGAAAAAAACATATTTACAGAAAATTAAATATCTAAACAACTTAGGTGTTAAAACCATTATAATTATGGATTCAGCAGGAATTTTCCTGCCAAACGATATTAAAGATATTGTTTTAAATATAAAGAAGAAATTTAAAATGAGAATTGGTTTTCATGGACATAATAATTTTGGGAGTGCTGTTTGGAATAGCATCACAGCATGTTTGTTTGGTGCAGAAATAATTGATGTGGCTATTAGAGGTTTTGGAGCTGGTGCGGGAAATACTCAAATGGATATTTTTTTAACTGTATTAGAAAAAGTTGATATTAAAACAAATGTTAAAATTGACAAGGTATACCAAATAGCAAAAAAATTTCCTAAAATTTTAGAAAAGGAAAAAATAAAATATAAAAATCCATTTTCAGAACCGAAAAATATTATGAGTGCAAATTATGGGCTTTTTTCCGGCTTTGCTTCAAAAGTAGATTATTTTTCAGATAAATTTAAACTTGATGATATTGAAGCTTTTAAAGCTATAGGGAATAAGAGATTAGTAGCTGGTCAAGAAGATTTGATTTTTAATATACTTTATAATTTAAAACAAAAAAAATAATTAAATTTCTTTTGATTTTTTATGAATTGGGACTAGCATATTTTTTTTTAGATCTGCTCTATTTAGCAATGGTGATAAATCTTCAAGAGGTGGAGAGACAATTTTCCCATTTTTATTAATTGCTGTTCCTAGCTTTGGATGAAAATATTGCTCAGGATCCATTAACACCTCACAGATAACAGGTTTTTTGCTTAACAAAATTTTTTTTGTTTTAGTTTTAAAATCAGTCCAATTTTTTATTAAATAATATTTCATATTAAATGTTGAAGCTAATTTTTTAAGATTTGGACATGAGATATTAGTTTCTTTGTTTACAGCAACATAATTACCATTAAATAAATTTTTTTGTGTATGTTTGATCATTAAATATCCATCATTATTAAAAATAAAAGTTTTAATTGGTAGATTATATTCATCAATAGTTTGAAGCTCCTGAAGATTCATCATTATTCCTCCATCACAGTTTAAACAAATAACTTCACCTTTATTTAAACCAAAAGATGCTCCAATTGCACCTGGTAAGCCATACCCCATTTCTCCAAGACCAGTTGAGGTCATGATAATTTGATCTTTTTTTAAACTAATCTTCTGGTGTCCACTTAACAAAGCAGTTCCCATGTCTGTGACTATGCAAGTTTTTTTTTTTAAAATATTGGAGAATTTATGAATAAATTTATAAGAATTAATATAACCTTTTGTATCGTCATGAGTAAGTTGCTCTAGGTGTGGAAAGTTATTCAAAGTTTTCTTGCAATAGTTTAGCCAATCTTTATGGATTATTTTTTTTTTTTTGGATTTTCCAAATTCTTTAGATAAAAAATTTATAAAATTTTTTGCGTCATTATTATAAAATAAAAATTTATTTTTATTATCAAATTTTGAATATTCTGTTTTATCAATATCAACGTAAATGATTTTTGAGTTTCTGGCAAATTCCTTTTCAACATAACCCATCATTGGTATAGATAGTCTTGTGCCAATTGAAATTATTAAGTCTGAATTTTGTAAGATAATATTTGATGCTCTATTTCCATACACACCAGGTCTACCGTAATTTAATTTATGATCTGAATTAATTAAGTCGATAGCAGCCCAACTTAAAAAAAATGGAAATTGTAAATTTTTTAATAATTTAGGAATTAATTTTTTACAATTAGATATTTTTATTCCATTACCAAACCAAAATACTGGTCTTTTTGCATTAATAATAAGTTTTTTAATTTTATTTTCTATATTTATGTTTTTTTTTTGTTTTTTAATTTTTGTTTTAAATCTTTTTAATTTTTTTTTTACAACAGCTCCTTGTATGTCAATGGGAATATCAAGCCAAACAGGACCAGGTCTTAAACTTAAACTTTCATGAAAGCAATGATTTAGTTCAAACAATATATTTTCTGGTTTTGTTAATCTTTTAGAGTACTTGGTAATTTTCTTTACCATATCTACACTATCAAAACCTTGAATACCCCACATTCTTGAATTATTTTTTTTATATTTTTTTACGTATTTTAAATTTTCCTGACCTGAGATTACTATGCCAGGCATTGAATCTGCCCAAGCACTAATTACACCCGTTATTGCATTAGCACTTGCTCCACCAGCTGTAACTAGTGCCACTCCTATTTTTTTTGTGACCCTGTAATAGGTTTGCATTGCCATTGTTAATGATTGCTCATGATGCATGCAAATGATTTTTGTATAATTAAGTTTTTTTATTGAATCAAATATATGTGAATTTGCTGAACCTATAATTCCAAATACAATTTTAATTTTTTTTTCTTTTAGAAAAAGAGCTATTAAATCACTAACTTTAATATTCTCATTTTGCATTTTGTTTATTCAAAAAATTTAGGATAGAATTATGAATATAGTTAATATTTTTTACTTTAAGACCTTGGTGACAACCTATTAACAAACCATGTTGCATAATATAATCTGAATTTTTAAATGAATTTATGTTATTTATTTTTGATTTTAAATACTTGAAAGCAGGATGTCTTAAAATATTTCCACTAAATATCGGTCTTGTTTGAATGCTATTTTTTTCTAAAAATATCTGTAGTTGCTTTCTATTAAATTTATTATTTTTTTTAATAATAACTGGATATGCTAAAAAATTAGTTTTTACGTTAGATTTAATTTTAGGAGTTATAAAATATTTTTTTTTTTCCTTAAAGAAGTTGAGATGAGAAATAAAATTTTTATTTCTTAATCTGGTAAATCTTTTAAACTTTTTCAACTGAACTAACCCAAAAGAAGCTCCGATTTCTGATGGCTCAAAATTATAACCAACTTCTGAAAAAACGAACTTTTTATCATAATCAAAACCGTCTAATTTAATATTTAATCTTTTATTAATATCTTCTGAATCTTTAATTTGAGTTTTAATTGATGTGCCAGTAGTCAAAGTAGACATTCTTCCCCAACTTCTTAAAACTTTTGCTCTTTCAAAAAGATTTTTATCATTTGTCATAAACATCCCACCATTACCAGCGCAACTTAGTATATGAGATCCATAAAAACTTGTTATTGAAATATCACTATATATTCCAGTTGGCTTCTTATCTATAGATGCACCCAAAGTGTCAGCTGAGTCCTCAATAATTTTTAAATTAAATTTACTTGCTACTTTTTTAATTTTCTTCCAATCTGGAATATTTCCGATGAGATTTGGAATTATTATACCCTTTGTTTTTTTTGTAATTTTTTTTTGCAACTCATCAATGTTAATTTGTAAAGTATCAACTTCAATATCGGCAAATATTGGAGTTGCTCCAGAATTAATGATTGAAGAAACAGCTGTTCCAAAATTTAAACATGGAGTGATAATTTCATCTCCTTTTTTAAAATTCAAAACATTAGTTGCAAGAGTTAAAGCGGATGATCCAGAATTAACCATTAAGCCGTATTTTTTTGAGAACAATTTTGCGATTTTGCTTTCAAAAATATCAACTGATTTTCCCATCTGAGTAGATTTTTTAAGTTGATTTAAAACAGCTTTTATCTCTTCATTATTATAAACGTTTTTTCCGTAAGATATTTTCATTTAAACTAACTTATATTTAAAATATTCATTAAATTGATATAGATTTTTATAAATATATTTAATCATTTTAATAGTGCAAATTAGTCACGTTAATTGCCAGTCTTGTTTATAATATCCCATTGTTTATATTAAATATTTGATATTTGGAAAGATAAATTTGTTGTAAATAAGGTTTTAGAAGTATGTCGAAATGGGTTTAAACGCTATACCTTTTTTATAATTTAACCAATTGTACATAATAAATTAAGCAAGATAAAAGTAATATGGATTTGTAGCCATATAAAATTAAATAAAGTTTGTTAAAGTTACAATGTGGGTCTATAGCTTTATAAAATATTATCATTAATATAGTAATCATCGGATCAAAATATTCTTGGAATACTATATTGGCATTTGAAAAAATTATTATGAAGACTAAAAAAAATATTTTTAAATTAAAAGATCTCAAAAAATAAAATATAATTGATAAAAATCCAACCCAAGAAATAAAAACGAAAAAAAGTTTTTGAATAAAAAAACTTTTGATTATTAAATTTAAATGAAAATTTAATTTATATATTAATCCACCACCAAGCTTATACTTATAATAAACTTCTTCTGTATTAATTTTATCAAAAAAAATAAAGCAGAAAAAAATTAAACTAAGAAAAATGATATACTTGTTTTCAAAAAAGAAATTCCAAATTCTTTTTTTATTTTCCATAATTAAAAAAGGAATTAAATAAAATAAACATATAGAAAAAATTATAGGTAAATTTATAAATTTGAATTCTATAGGTCTATCTATAATTGCAGCTGGTGGTACTAATCCTCCCCACTCCTTAAAAAAATATAATGATGGAAATAGTAATATTAAAAATGAATTTATGATAAAAATGTTTCTAAAAGTAAATAATTTTTTAAAATCAATAAAATTAAAAAACATAATTATAGCTAAGAACGCATAACTTTGTCTTGAATAAAATGCTAAGCTAGAAAAGATAATACAAAAAAAAATATTTATATAAGTTTTTTGCCTTGTCCAAAAAAAAATACTTAATAACATAAACAAATATCCAATATTTTCTTCTAACATCCAAAAGGTCGATGTTCGAAAGTAAGGGCTCAAAAGAGGGAGGGAAGATATTGAAAAAAGAAGAATTTTGTCTGTTTTTAATTCATATCTTTGATTTATATTTATTAAAGATTTAAAAAAAATTAAAATAGAGGATAATGAAATAAACATATTCAATAGTCCAATTTTAAAAAAATCAGAAATATTTAAAGTCTTAATTATTAAATAATATATTGGTAATGAGGTTGACTCATACTTGGTCCAATCAATTTCAAAAAATTTGTTTTCATTAAATAATAAAATGTTATTAGATATATGTTTAAAATCTATTAGACCTCCGCCTGCGGAATTTTCTTGAAAAAAATATCCTAAAAAAAAACTCAAATAAATAAGTATATTTAAAGATAAAAGAAAAGATTTTTTTTTAACCATTTTTTTTAAAAATATAAATTTAATACTTTATATTTAAAGATAATGAAATTATCGACAAGTTTATCATTTGTCATAATGTAAATTGGCTATTCTTTTTAATAAATTTTACAAGGAATATTTCTAAGTAATAAATGAAAACTTATATAAATTAAATAATTTAATTAAGTTAAACTATTTTTAATTTTCATTTATTTTCTTAAAGTAGAAGCAATATATCTTAAATTTAACATCAAAGACTTAGAAAATAATACAATTTTTTCATATAAATTAATATTTGATGAATTAATTATTTTGATAAAATTTTTATTGAAATGATAATATGGTAAAAAAGATAAATATTTTCTTTTAATATACAATTTCAATTTTTTTTGTGTGCTAGCTCCCTCTTTTCCCAAAATAATAAAAGCTTTTTTTTCTCTATAAACTTTTCCATTATTTATTAAGCTCAACATAAAAATCCAGTCTGAAGCCAAATAAGGTTTAAGAAATTTAGAGGATTTAAACAAATTTTCTCGCCTGATTAAGCTATAAAATAATCCATGCGTCCTCCAACACTTTTTTAAAAAAAGTTTTATATTATTGTAACTATTATTTTGAAAACCAAATTTTTGCTTATGAATTTCTTTTTTTTTATTTTTAATAAAATAATCAATACCCATTGATGCTACAAAATCATGGTTATTGTCTAGGTTTTTAGAATTATTTAATAAAAAATTTTTTGAAATTTGATGATGAGACGCAATCCACATTATATATTTACCTTTAGCTTTTTTTAATAAAAATTTGAAATTACTATAGACAGGTATTTTTTTTTTTTGTTTAAATAATTTTATCCTTTTGTATTTTTTATTATAAAAGTTGCAAATATTGAAGGAATTATCAGTTGAGTTATTGTCTGAAATAATGATTTCATAATCATCGAAATTTTGTTTAACGACTGACTCGAGACAACGTGACATTGTTTTTGCTGCGTTATAAACTGGGATACAAATACTGACTTTTGAATTTTTAATTGACATCTAATTAAATTATAAGCTAATAATATTTAAAGTAGTGAGTTTATTCTTTTTTAAATAATTATTTATCATGCCAATTTTTTAATATATTTAAAAATTTTATATTTATGATTTTTTTTAATGGACTATTTATTATATCTTGAACAATTAATTTTTTAATCATAATCTTTTGAGAAAACCATCAGGTGATGCAGTAATAAGTAATTGATCTTGTATTGTTTTATCTATTTTAAAAGAAATTTTTTTTTTATCCAAATCAATATAATAGTTTTTTTTAATTAATTTTAAGTATTTTTTTACAGCAGACTTTGGATTATTATTCTTACCCCATGGCCTATTTTTGCCATATGTATTTGGCAAATCATCTATAATTGTATCAAATACGACACAATAACTTTTTTTAGAAACAAGTTTTGCATAAACTTTTAATTCTTCGTAAACATGGCTATGTGTATGATTGCTGTCTAAAAGTACCATTATTTTTTTATAACCTTTCGCAATTTTGTAAACTTTGTTGAATACTTTTTTTTCTACACTTGATCCTTCGATGAGCGTAATTCTTTTAGACATTTCATGTTTTTTAATTTTTTGATAATTATTTCTTTTTATTTTAATGTCTATTCCAATAACTTTTGATTTCAATTTACTTTTTTTAAATATAAGTTCTTGAAGACTTGCATAAAATATTAGCGAGCCTCCTCGGGCTACTCCGGTCTCAATTATAAGATCTGGTTTAATATTCCATATTAATTGTTGGATGCCTATCATATCTTGAGGATGTTGTATAATTGGTCTTCCCAACCATTCNAAGTGATATGAATATTTTAATTGTCCAGCTCTATTNAGCCATTTCTTTGTTAAATTTTGTATTTTTTTATCTTTACCTTGCCTTTGTATTTCATTCTTTGTATCTTTTTTAAAACTCATATTAAGTATTTTTATATTTCCAAGGTGCCTTGTTAGATTTCCACATTTTATTCAATATGTTTTTTTCTCTTAAAGTATCCATAGGTTGCCAAAAATCTTTATGTTTATAAGCAGATAATTTCCGCTTTTTTATCAATAAATTAAATACATCTCTTTCCAATATACAGTCAATCCTATTATTAAAATATTTAAAAATATCTGGTTCAAATACCATAAATCCTCCATTTACCCATCCTTCATTCTTATTATTTTTTTCTTCAAATTTTTTTACATCATTATTTTTTATTTTTACAGCACCCCACCTAGCAGGTGGTCTAACAATTGTTATAGTGGCAATTTTTCTTTCTTTTTTATGATGTCTAATTAATTTGTTGATATTAACATTTGATACACCATCACCATAAGTCAACATAAATGGCTCTTTATTAAGATATTTTTTTAATCTGAATACTCTATGACCTGTAAGCGAAAATTTGCCTGTATTAATTACTTCAATATTTAAACCTTTAAATTTTGTTTTTAAAAAAAATTTTTCTATTATTCTTGACTTATATCCTGAAGCAATAATAAAATCATTGTAACCAAAGTTTCTATAAATATTCATTATATGTAATATCATAGGTTTAGTGCCGATTTTTACCATTGGTTTAGGTATTAACTTTGTTTCTTCGCTCAACCTTGTTCCTAATCCGCCAGCTAAAATTACAACTTTCATTTTTTATATTTTTGTTATTTTTAATTTTGGAATAAAAGTTACACATTTAATTTTAGGAGTTCTATAAAATTTTCTTATAAAATTAATAATTTCGTCTCTTAAATTCCATGCAAATATAACAATATAATCAAAATCATTTATATTTATATTTTTTGGATGTTCTACTTTAATACTAGTTCCTGATATATATTTGCCTTGCTTAGTTTCAGCATTATCTATTACATATTTTATATTATATTTACTCAATCTAAATATATTTATGAACGTTGATGCCTTTGCGGCAGCTCCAAATCCAATTACTTTTTTTTTTTTATTATTATTAAAAAAGATTTTTAAATTTTTATTTAATGCAATGTAATTATTTTGAAATTTTCGATAGAAACTCAAATTTTTAATTGTTATTTCATCTTTTTTAATCATCTTATTAAATTTGTTAGTTTTATAAATACTTTCATTTTCTAAATGACAAGCAAAAATTCTTAAACTTCCTCCATGAGTATTGATTTTTTCAGCATCATAAATTTTGAGCCCATGTTTAATTAAAAGATTATTAATTGAGGTTAAAGAGTAATAGTAATAGTGCTCATGGTAAATGTTATCAATTAAATTTTTATTTACCAGATCTACAAAATATTGAAATTCTATAATTGTAGTGCCTTTTTTATTTAACATAATCTTAATGCCTTTAACGAAATCATGAATATTTGATAAGTGAGCGATTACATTGTTAGCTATTATAAGATCAGAACATTTATATTTTTTTTTTAATTTTTTTGCTAATTCAGTGCCAAAGAAGGCTTTTATAGTTTTTATTCCTTTTGAACGTGAAATATTTGCTGGTAATTTAGTTGGTTCAATACCAATTATTTTTAAACTTTTTATATTTTTAAAATTTTCTAAAAANTATCCATCNTTTGATGCTAATTCTAATAGCATTTTATTTTTTAAATTAAATCTTTTATTAATATCTTCATAAAGGCTGAATGCATTTTTTTTCGCTGTGCTAGAGGTAGAAGTTAAATAAGGATATTCAGAATTAAAAATTTTTTCCCTTTTAATATTTTTTGTTGTTTGAACCAACCAACAGTCTAGGCATAATATTAATTGTAATTCAAACTTTATGGCTTTTTTAGTCAAATTTTTTTGCAGGTTATTGGCTAGTGGAACTTTATTAAAATCAATTAATTGATGTATTTTATTTGAGTTGCAGTTTCTACACCTATAATTTAATTTTATTTTCAATTTATAGACCTTTAAAATATTTAGAGCTTCTAAGCTTTTTATCTTTTGGAGACATTATTTTTTTTTTTAATGGCCATTTAATATTTAATAATTTATCTAAAGGATAAATTCCTTTATCAAGTTTTTTATAAAATTTTTCAGAATGCATATATATTAATATAGTATTATCAGATAGTGTTTGAAAACCATGAGCAAAACCTTTTGGTATATAAAGCATTTGGTTTAAAGTATCATCAAGTTTAAAAGTTTTGCATTTAAGGAAGTTTTTCGAATTTTTTCTTAAATCGACGGTAACATCGAAAATTGAACCNNTTAAACAACAGACAATTTTTTCTTCATTTTTTGGCTGTCCTTGAAAATGTAGCCCACGCAATGTACCTTTAGTTTTATTAAAACTGTAATTTATTTCTTTAATGTTAAAAAATAATTTTTTTTTAATTGTTTGACTGTATAATTTTGCAAATTGACCTCTATTATCTTTTATTTTTAAAAATCTGATGATTTTAGGAATTTTTGGTTTATTCATTAATGTATTTTTTAATTTCTTTTAAATAAACATTCTTAATATTTTTCAAATTTGTTAAACTTAGTTCTTTATAGATATCAAGAGATCTACTTATTAATTCTTTAGGGTTGGTAATTTTATTTTTAATTCCTAAAATTTTTTTAACTTTTTTATTGTTTAAATAAATCGTTTTTTCTTCTTTGCTATTTGATAAATTATTTTTATTAAATGCAATTTTATTTTTTTTTATTTGGGTCAAATTTTTGAAAATTTCAACAATTTCTCTCACTTTTACTTTCTTTAATCTTTGGTCAGGTCCAAAATTATAAGATCCAATAAATTTCTCATTTTTATACAAGTTCTCAGCTAATGTAATATATCCAGAAACTACATCTAAAACATATTGCCAAGGCCTAATAGAATCTGGATTTCTTATTTCAAGCTTTTTTTTATTTCTCAATTCAAAATTAATTAAATCGGTCATAATTCGATTTTTGGCATAATCTCCACCTCCTATTACATTCCCTGCCCTAAGAGAAGCTATTCTTATTTCTCTATGCATGCTGACTTCGATAAAACTTTGTATTGCAACTTCCAATGCTGCTTTACTTGCGCTGTAAGGATCTTTACCACCTAACTCGGATTCTTCTGTAAATTCAATATTATTCTTATAATTTTTATACACTTTATCAGTAGTAGTTATTAGTATAACTTTTGTTTTTTTCGAATGTTTTGCAATTTCTAACAAATTAATAGACCCCATGAAATTTGTAGAATAAGTATCTAAAATTTTTTTATAACCTGGCAAAACTAACGATTGAGCAGCTAAATGAAATATAATTTCGGGTTGAATTTTATTTATAATTTTTTTTAGTTTGTTGAAGTTTTTTATATCACAGTAATAATTTCTATCTAATAATGAATAAAAAATTTTTTTATCATCTGATNTAATACTTAATCCGTGTACATTCGCACCTAAAATTTCTAAAAAAACACTCAACCATCTTCCTTTGAAACCAGTATGCCCTGTTATTAAAACTTTTTTTTTTTTCCAAAAATTTTTTTTCAAAGATTGCATATTGTTACACAAATTTTAAAATAGATTGAATTTACCTTTCATAGATTTTTCGTTTATTAGCATAAAACATTATCATTTAAATAAATTAATTTATATCTAATGATTTTTGATAGAATGGTCTAATTGAATAAGACTTTATTAAATCTATATTTTGATTTGGTAGTTTGCAGTGATATGTGGGAATTTTGAGCTTAGAAGATATAATTAAAGCCATGGTGGTGAGACCAAAAGCATATTTTGTTTCTGAAATTACATCTTCTAATTTTTTATTAGTTATAGAAGCATTGACTTTTTTAATTTCATTTGAAAGAATTTTTTTTATGTAAAACTTATTATCCTTAGGATGTAATTTAAATTGAATTTTATATCTCGAAAATTTACTTATTTTTTTTATATTTTCTAAGAAATATTTCATTGAATAATAGTCAGGCCTATATTTATCTCCCTTTTTTTTGCGAAATGGTTCTGTAAAATAAGTAATATATTTTTTATTTTTTTTTAAAGTCTTTTCTTTTAAATAATTAAAATAATAATTTTTTTTTAATTTCTTTTTTGTATCAAAATTTTTTGGAAGTCTGTCATATATAAGTTTATCAAAAACCCATATTTCATTTGTCAAATACAATTTTTTTTTAAATTCAAATCTTTCCTTTATACTTGAGAAATGGTCAATTACCGAACATGATATTACTTTATGTTCATGAAAATATTTTAAAATTTTTTTTTCAAAATTATTGTTACCAGTCCCAATTAATAGATAATCGCTAACAAAAATTAATTTTTTTAAATCATTAAAAATATTTATTTTTTTAAATTTTTTTAAACTTTGTTTATATTGTTGAATTGTGTTTATATTTAAATTTTTTTTATAATTTAAATAAGCTAAGATTTGATTTTTTGCACCATGATCACCTAAAAAGATTCCAACTGAATTATTTGAATTTTTATTTTTTAAGTAAAAATTTTGAATAATTTTTTTTTTTTTTCTTTCCTCAAAAAAAAATTTCATTTTAAGTTTTTTACAAATATTAATCATTGGTGTATTATCTTTTCTGGCACCAACTATTATTTTGATTATTTTTTTTTTTTTTAAAAGAAAATTAATTACTAATTTATATATTTTGTAACCAAAGCCTTTCCCTCGTTCACTTTGTTCACCAATCAAAATTCCTAGATTTGCTATTTTATATTTTTTATCAATATAAATAGTAAAAGTTCCAATAACTTTGTTTCCTTTTTTCTTTAAAATTTTAAGGAATAAATTGTTTTTATTATCATGTGATTTTAAATAATCGAGAGCAGAATTGTAATCAATTTTTTTTTTATTCCTTGAGTACTTAAGTAAATTTTTATTGTTTACCCATTTCAAGTAGTTTGGATTAATGTCTTTTTTTGAAAAACTTTTTAATATAAAATTTTTATCTTCAATTATCATTAATTATTTTTAACCCTAATTTTGTCCAAACTTTTCGAAATGAATTAATTATGTAATAAATATCATTTGTACTAAAATCGTAGTGGGTTAAACCTATGCCAATATATGATCTAAAATGCAGATCTTCTGCTATAGGCATATCTCCTATATTATATTTATAAGAGCGATTTTTATTTAAATTCCAAGGATAATTTTTTTTACCATATGCTATTTTTTTTTTAAATAATGTTAACAAATGTATATTTAAATAGCCTTCACCACATGGAACACCTAAATTTCTTAACATTTTGACAATTTTTTTTCTGCTAAACTTAATTTTTTTTGTATTTAATTTTAACCCATATGTATAATAGGCGTGTGTGATAACTTTGTTATCAACCTCTGGAACTTCTAAACCTTCAAGCTTTTTTAATTCCTTATTTAAAAGTTCTCCATTTTTTTGAATTTTTTTTAATATTTTAGGAAGTTTTTTTAGTTGTTCTATACCGATAGCAGCTTCAATCTCGCCTAATCTAAAATTATAACCAATTAAATTTGAAAAATTACTTGTTTTAATTTTATTAACCATATTTTCACCATGGTTTCTAATCAGGTAAGCTTTATTAGCAATATTTTTATTGTTTGTTACGATTACGCCTCCTTCTCCAGTATTTATATGTTTATGAATATTGAAACTATATCCACCTACATCTCCAACTGTTCCTGTGTATTTTTTTTTTTTAATATACTTTGCTCCTATAGATTGTGCTGCATCGATTATTATTTTTAATTTATATTTTTTTGCAATTTTATTAAAAGAGTCAATATCAGAAGGATGTCCAGTTATATCAACTAACATTATTGCTTTTGTTTTTTTCGTAATTTTTTTTAAAACACTTTTTGGAGACAAACAAAAAGTTTTTGGATCAACATCTGCAAAAACTGGTATTGCGCTCCAATGCAATATTGATGCTGCACATGCACTCATTGTGAATGGTGGTAAGATTATTTCATCTCCAGGTTTAATATCAATAGAACCGATAGAAGCGATTAATCCAGAAGTCCAAGAATTAACGGTGATAGCATATTTTACTTTAAAAAATTTTTTTATATCTTTTTCAAATTTTAAAACTTTTTTTCCACCATAAAATTTCGACAAATTTTGTGCATAAAAACCAGAAAGATTGCCGGACTTAATAACTTTTTTTCCAGCATCTAGCTCTTCTTTTCCAATAGGATTATGTTCTATAAATTTTCTCATTAATAATTTTTTAATTTAAAGTTTTCTTTTAAATATAGTTTAGCACTTGGACCTAAATTTAGTAAAATATCTAGAACAGATAGATTTGATAAAAACATTGATCCTCTCTGCTGATATAATTTATGTTCAAATTCATAAAATTTTAAATCAATCTTATTTAAATCAAAATCTTTTTTTTTTAAGTAAGATTTTGAACCTATTGTTGATATATATTTACTACATTTCTTTATTTTACATATATCTATTATTAAATCAGAGCCTTTGCTTGATAAATCTAATTTACTTGAGTAATCAAACTTAGTTTTTATATCCAAAACTTTACAAAAGAATTTGATCAAGCTTATATTTAAATCAGAAATTAATTTGTACTTATTTTTAAGGATTTTAAAAATATCGCTTGAGTACCTATCAAAGTATGGAGATTTTGAATAAGATTGAGTTAATGTTAAGACTATTTTATCTATAAAGTCTTTTTCGTAATTAATTTTTGTTTCATTTATTTTTTGTAGTCTCTTGCCTTTGCTTAAAACAGGTATAGATAATAAGAATTTCTTATTAAGAACTTTAATATAATTTCTTTGATGCCAACTTCTCCTCTCAAATTGAACATTATCTAAAAAAATAAATTCATCAACATTTTCAATCAAAGCCATGTAGCCACACCAAGGTAAAAAAGTCGGCTGACTTATTCCAATAATCATTGCACGAATTAATTTATTTCTTCAATATATACTGGGTTAAATTGCTTTACATCTTTTAATATTTTTTTTCCAATTATTTCATTCATATCTCTAGATCTTACACCTAATGCAGGTCTTTTAAAAATTAAATGCTTTTTTTCTAATTTTGTATTTTTCTTTAGATTTTTTTTGTAATAAATTCCTTCTCTTCTAGCATATTTTTTTTCATCAGGTAACATTTCTTTAATTTTTGATCCTAACAGTTTTTTAGCTTTATTTATTTTTAAAATATATTTTTTTAATTCTCTCGGTTCGGCTGCAAAAAAATGATCTGGTCCTTTAGATTTTTTATTTAAAGTGAAATGTTTTTCAAAATATTTTGAACCAATAGCACTTGCACACATAGCTGCCTCATATCCCAAGGTGTGATCAGAAAATCCAATGTCAAATTTAAATTTTTTGTATAGATTTAACACATTAAGATTAACGAACTTATCTGGAAGTGGATACATTGATCCACATTGCATTAAAACAATCTTATTATTTTTCAGTTTCTTTGCTAGATTGAGAAAATTTGTTACATCTTTCAAATCACACATTCCAGTTGAAAAGAGAATTTTTTTTTTTGTTTTAATTAAATATTTTAGCAAAGGCAAATTTACTGCTTCAGAGGACGCTACTTTATGCATCTCGACATATTTATTTACTAATTTTGCTGAATCAAGATCAAATACAGATGCAAGAAAATCAATTTTTTTTTTTTTACAATATTTGTTAATATCTTTTAGCCAAGATGGATTAAGTTCAATTGATTTAAACAACTTGCGCATTTTTGAATCATTTGGATAAAGTTTATTTGCTTTAAATAATTGAAGTTTTATAGCATCTGCTCCACAAACTTTTGCAACATGAATCATTTTAAATAATTTTTTTTTATTCTGATCAAAATTTGAACCAATTTCTGCAATTACATAATTTTTCATAAATTTCTAGTTAAAGTTATTTTTTATTAATCCAACAATTCTACTGGTGCCTTTAAAATCAATGAGTTTTTTTTGGGTTTTGTTTTTAAAAACTTTTTCATAATGATTTATTAAAAAATTTATATTATCACCTAATTTTTTTAAATTTTTGAAATATCCAAGATCGTAACATAATTTTTTTTTTACAAAAGGCTTGTGAAATTCATAAAAAGATTTATTTTCAGAGATGACAGCAAAGTTCATATTAATACTTAAAAGCTCATATTTTGTTAGGCCTGATGTAATTATTGCCAAATCGTGTTTTTTTGCAATGGGAAGAATATTATTAATATTTCTAAATATTTTTACATTGTCACTTTTTAATTTATTAATTTTTATTTTCTCAAATCTATCAAAATGAGGACCGATAATTACACTTACTTTCAATTCTTTATATTTTTTTAAAATCATCATTAATTTATAAGTCAGTTTTTTAAAATCTGAACCTCCNCAACTTATTAAGATATTTTTTAATCTAGTATTTTTTTTAATTTGTGGGCTAGTTTTTTTTAATATAGTGAATTTTGGTCCAACTTTTAAATTTAAGAAATATTTTCTTTTTTGTTTAATAAAGTTATTTTTATAAATATAGGGACATACAACATAACTTTTCTGATTAATAATATTTAGAATATTCCAAATTTTATTAGAAAAATCATCAAAAATAATTAGTGGAGTTCTGTATTTAACGAATAATGAAATTAGATTATCAAAAATTTTTTTTTTAAAAAAAACTCTATTTGATAAATCCAATATACATAATGACATATTTTTTTTACTTAAAAATTTATCTATTTGTGTAAAATTAATATTTTTTGATTTTTTATAATCAACTAACTTTTCATTTGAAAAATAGATTATTTTATTTTTTATATCATTTTTTTCAAGCTCAGCGTTTAAATTAATCATTCTTTTTAAATGCCCGTGACCGTAATTATTAGATGCCAGAGTAAAAGTTAAAGAATTTAATTTAATCATTTAGTCTTTTAAATGATGAATGACTAACTGGTGAATTTAATTTTTCTAAAATCTCTTTTTTTGATTTTATTTTACCTAAATCGTGGAAAATTTTATTTAAAGATTTTATGTATTTATCTACTATATTTTTATTGTGATAAATATTTAAATATATCTGATTCGATGAAAGATATTTTTGCTTTAACATTTCTTGAGTAATATAAGTTTTGAAATATTGATTTAATTTATTTTGGAAAGAAAAAGAAGTTATTGATTCGTAACCAGAAATTTTTATCTCTAAATTATTTTCTTGAGCAATTTTATTCCATTGATAATTAATGTAACGACCATATTTTGAAATTTTTTCCCAAGGTTTTATTTTATCAAAAATTTCTAATGTTTTATTTGCTGCAACAAAGCCTATTCTCTCAGTCCAAAAAGTACTACTTATAAAACTTTCTTCAGCTTTGATCATTACATTTTTTTTACCAATAACTGCAGTTATTGCATAACCATTCCCTAATGCCTTACCAAGCATTAATATATCTGGTTCTACTCCTGTGATAAGGTGCATTCCACCATTACATCTTCTAAAACCAGTTGTACATTCATCAAAAATTAAAATTATTTTAAATTTATTACAAATTTTTCTCACTTCTCTCAAAAAATTGACATTTGGTAAGTTATTTCTAGCAACCTCCATTTTTACAACTCCAATATTTTTTTCTTTGATTAGTTTTAAAAGTTGTTCAATATTGTTATAATCAAATGTAAAAGTAGTGTTTTTAAGTTTTTTGTTAACTCCTAAAGTTTTTAATCCTGGCAACAAGTGATTTCCCAACTTATTTTTTTTAAAGTTAGCTGCTAAGTACCAGTCATGCCATCCATGATAACCACAAATTGCAACCTTTCCATTCTTTGCAGCAGATCTTGCTATTCTGATTGCTAATGCATTTGCTTCTCCACCACTTCTACAGTATTTAGCCATACCTGCCCATTTGTGGAGGCTTAATAATTTTTTTGTGAGTTCTACCTCTTCATATGAATTTAAGGTTGACATAATTCCTTTTTTAATTGCCTTCATTACTTCATTGTCAACTATTGGGTTTGAATATCCCAGAATATTAGTGCCTACAGCGCATATCATATCAATATATTTATTATTATCTAAATCTTCGACCAAGATACCTTTTGATCGTTTAAAATATGAAGGCCATCTATCTGGCAAAAACATTTCTGGACGTTTAGAAAGTAGCATATTTCCACCAAGAATTATTTTTTTTGCCTCCTTATATTTCTTTAAACCTTTTTTAATATTTATTTCTGCCATAATCTTGGGTCTCTTGTTTTTTTTTTGAATATATTACTTATATCATTTATGTAACTATAGTTAGTCCTCTTTTTTTTATATTTAATAATTTTATTTAATTGATAAATATCGTCAGCACCAACTATATAATTATCTAAATTTTGCTCATTTATAAAATTCATGCAAAGTTGAATTGGGTTTATTTGGTTTTCTTTTATATAATTAATATAATTTGCGTAAGTTTTATTAAGTTTTATTGGTAATTTCTTTAAGTTTAAATTCACAAGTAAACCTTGTAAAAAAATTGATCTTGCAATTATCTTATAATTTTTGTTCTTATAATTTATAAACTCTAAATTTGCAGGGCTAAGAGGAATTTGAATTGTTATGTTTTTTAATTTTCTTAAAAAATACAAATCTTTTATTTCATAAACTGAGGAACCAATATTTATAATTCCAAAATCATTTAGAATATCCTTCAAAATATATAAGTTTCTGTGAAAAAATTTATTATCATTTAAATCATGAAAATAAATTGTATTAGGAATAACGTTTAAATCTTTTATTATATTTTCTACTTTTTTTTTAAATAATATAATTTTTTTACTATCACTTAAATTGTTCTTTGATAATCTGTTAACTTTTGTAAAAATTCTAGGTTTAATACTAAAACGATTGTCTTTAAAAAAATCACCTAATAATTTATGGTTATTGTACCCTTCAGCAGTATCAAAATTATAAATTTGATTTTTTACACAATATTCCAAAAAATTGTATATTTGATGCCTAGTTTTTTTTTTTGGATTAACTATACCATATCTTAAATTTAATTGAGCAGTTCCTAAAATAAATTTTTTCAAATCTTTAATATTCTATGATACATTTCAGCAATTTTCCAATCTTCAAATTCATCAATATCAACTGCTCTATATTTAGGTATTTCAAAACCTAAATACATTTTGTCAAGGCTAGTTTTATTATTAATTTTTTTAAATAATTTATAATTCATACAAATGAAATCTCCTGTATCAAAATATTTTTTTTTAAAATTTTGCGAGTTTTTTTTGTAAGCACCTTTTGAAATTGGATCTAGTTGTTTATTTTTAAGCATTTTAAATCCCCATTCGATTGGGGTTTGAAAAGCTGACACAGTAATTATTATTTTTTTACTATTTTTTTTTAATAATCTTGATGCCTTTATTAAATCTTTAACTTTTATTAATGGAGAGCATGCTGATAAACACCAAATTTCATTAAAAAATACTCCTTTTTCAAGATATTTATTAACAACATATTGCATTACGCTAAGTGTTGAAACCTTGTCTCCAGATAAAGTTTTTGGTCTCAAAAAATCAATATATTTTTTATTTACTTTATTTACAATTTTCATAGATTCTGTCGAGATATGAATTTTTTTAAATAATTTACTTTTTTCAAGATTTTTTATTGAATAGCTTATAATTGGTTTTCCATTAAAATTTTTTATATTTTTATTTTTTATTCTCTTAGAGTTGCCTCTTGCAGGAATTATAACTAATCTATCAATCATAAAGAATTCATTATAAATTTTTTTTTGTCTTTATTTTTTCTGATAATTTTTCTTTTTCTTAAAATTTTATTTTTTTTGCAAATATCTATTAACTGTGTTGTGGTAAATTTATTTTGAATGTCAAATTTCATAATTTTTTTTAAGAACAAAAAGTCATCATAAGTGTCTAAAATAAATTCTAAATTTGGATGCTTATAACTATCTGGTGCTAAAAAATACAGTATTTTGAATTTCTTCTGATTATTAAATATATAGTTTGTTACATGTTCGAAATCGGAAGTTGTTTTTGAATTTCTTAGGCTTTTTTGTAAAGCTGAGACTTTTATAATTGGAGCACAAACTCCGCCAGGGAAGTTGAGCCAATAAGGTGTGGATACATCCGGATTGTTGATTTTAAACATTTCGATTTGGTGATTAACCAGTGAATAATCTATTAATGGACAGTCTCCACTAATTTGTAATATAGCATCAGCGGAGTATTTTTTTGCCGATTTTGTTACTCTTTCAAGCACATTTTTTTCACTTCCACGATAAAATCCAATCCTATTTTTTTTTGCAACTTTGACAAGTTCATCATCAGTTTTATTATTTGTTGTCGATATGATAATTTTTGACAAATTTTTTATCTTTTTTAGTCTTTCTATCAACAAATTAATAATTAATTTTCCATTAATTTTATATAAATGTTTCTTTGGAAGTCTTTTAGAATTCAGTCTTGCTTCTATAGTTGCAACTATTTTCATTAGTGTTTTGCTTTATTTAAAATTCAACAAGTGTATTAAAAATTTTAATATTATTACTATATAATTTTTATTTATAATATTAAATAATTTAAAATTTTAACTAAATGAAAAAAAGGATCATAGTATTAGGTTTCCCAAGAACAGGTACTCATTTAGTAAAAGAGTTTTTTTACAAAAATTTAAATTATAAAAGTAATCCTAAAATTAGAGTTAAAAATAAACAAGTTTTTTTTGGTTTGAAGAGAGATGATATTTTTAAATTTGAAAATAATAACTTTTATATTTTTCAAATTTGGAAAGAAAAAAAATACATAAAAATTAGAAAAAAAGAATTAAATAAAAAATATATTATAAGTACCCACGTATATAATAATAATCTTTTTAAAATATTTGATAAATATGAGTTCTTAATAACTATTCGAAATCCTGTAGATGCAATTGCATCTAATATAAGTTATACTACTAAAAAAAATGTTATTTTATTTAATCAAGATTATAAAATTAAAAATCAATCAGAATTAGTTAAGAAAAAAAAAATAATCAAAAAATATATAAATAATTATTATTTATTTTACAAAAATATTTTAAATCAAAAAAAAAGAAAATATATTTTAATTAATTATGAAGGATCAAAAAAAAAATTAGCAAAGATCTATAAGATAAATGCGAAGAATATCGAATTGAAAAAAAATATTTTACATTCAACAAAAAATAATTTCTATTTAAAAAATTATTTAATAAGTAATTATAATTTTAAAAAAAGTTTTAAAATTTATAAGAAAATTTTGAAAACTAATCAATAATTATTGACAAAAATAATTATATCTAAATTATTTTTTTAAACATTGGATTATATAAAAGCTTTCATTACAATTCATAAATCCAAATTTATATTTTACAAAACCAACATTAATTTTTCTAAAATCTTTTTTTAAAAAATTTTTTAATTTATATATTTTAATATTATTTGTAGAAAAAGATTTATTATTTATTTTATTCTCGTATATTGAAATAAAACAACCACCTTTCTTAATGACTCTGCCAATCTCTAAAAAGGATTTTTCTATATTCGAATTCTTGCAATGTTGTAAAGATGTACAATCAACAATCATATCAAATAATTTGTCTTTAAAAGGTATATTATGAAATGTTGATAATTGAATATTGTTTTTTGGTATTTTTATATTTTTTAAAATAGTTTCTTTTCTTAATTTTTTTATTGCATTATCAGAAATATCAATAGCAAAAGCATTAAATCCTTCATTTTTTAGAAAAAAAAAGTTTGAACCTGTTCCACTTCCCAAGTCTAAAATGTTAATTTTATTTTTTTTATTTTTTTTTACGTTTTTAAAGTGATTTAAAACTAACCTTATAATAAAGTTATTGGGATATTTATTTCCATTATTATTTTTAAAAAAGTTTTCCCACTTTTTATTTTTTTCTAACTTCATATCCTTCAATATATAAATAATCCAAGTTAGAGTCTAAAAAATCATCTACAGCGTCAGAGGGTTTCATTACCATAGATCTTCCATGCAAATTAAAAGATGTGTTAATTAAAATTCCATGTCCTAATTCTTTCTTTATACATTTAAGTATTTTGTAAAGGCCATTATTATCATTTTTTTCCACTATTTGTGGTCTTGATGTCCCATCTATATGTGTTGCTGATGGATATAATCCATTTATATCCTTTTTCATTGTAAAAGCAGTTGCCATAAATTTATGATTAAATGAATTATTGAAAATACTTTCCCTGTCTTCTTCTAATACGACTGGACAAAATGGTTGAAACTTAGGTCTTTTTTTAATTTTCAGGTTAATTTTCTCTCTCATTAAAGGATCTGTTGCACTTGCAAGAATACTTCTGTTGCCTAAAGCCCTTGGTCCAAATTCCATTTTGCCTTGAAATAAGCCTATTATTTTATTTTTTAATAACTTTTCTGCCACTGCCTCAGGCCATTTTTCTCCAACTTGAATGAATTCAATATTATTTTTATTTTTATTTAAAACATTAAAAACTTCTTCTTTCGAGAAAGAAGGTCCCCAATAAGGCAATTTGTATTTTGATAACCAACTTAAATCTAATTTATGTTCAATTGCTGCTATAATTGCTGCACCTAAAGCGGAACCTTCGTCACCCATAGATGGGCAAATAAAAATATTTTTAACATTACATTTTTCATAAATTTTATAATTCAATATTACATTAGCAATTACACCACCAGCCAANCATAAATTATTTTTTTGGTTTTTTGGTAAAGCTAAATTAAGATATTTTGTTACAGTGTTTTCAAGCCAATGTTGTATAGATGCACTGAAATTTTCTTTACCTACTTTTATTAATAAATTTTTTAAGCTATTTAAATTTAGGTACTCAATATATTTTTCTGGGTTACTTTCAAAAAAATAATCTTTTTCTGCTGTTTTAATATAAATTATGCTATNTAANATTTGTAAAATTTCTTCATCAGGTTTGCCATAAGCAGCAAGAGCTTCAACCTTTCCCTCATCACAATTTTCTCTAAAACCCATTATAGATGTAAATTTTGTATATATTTGACCAATGGAAATTATTTCAAATTTTCCATCAATTTTGACTTTTTTTGTCAATGATCGACTAATCTCGAATTTTTTGGATTTATCAAAATATGAAAACGTAGAGTGAGCATGGTCCCCTTGCTGATCGAGAGTAAGAACATATGAAGGCTCACCATCAAAGTAAAAATTTGATAAATAATAAGCACTAGCAGCATGGCAACTGTGATGATCATAAAAAATTGGTTCTAAATTTTTTTTATTAATCTTTTTGAATGTATTTTTTACGCTTTTAATACAATATTTTTTATGAAAATTAAGTGAAATTTTTTTTCCCTTTTCGTATTTTTTAAAATAATAATTCCAAAAAAAAAAATTTATAAAAAATGCTGGTTTAAAAATTAGTAAAAAAGTAATTTTAGCCTTATCTAAAAAATTTTTTTTTTTAATTACATCTGAATAAAATCTTGGTTTTGTTATTTTTCTTAAAATACGTGTAAAATTTAACCAGAAATATGATGTCCCCTTGTTCTCCAGACAGGTATCAAATCCATCAAAAGTAGAAAATGAACCTACAATAGCCTCTGGATTATCAAGTTTGTCCTCGTAATTATCAACTATAATTCCTACATCAAAGTTATCTTTTTTAATTCTCGATATTCTNTCTGAAGTAATCGCAAAAATATTTTTTTTTTGAAAATCTAGCAGACAAATTGATGAATCTTGACCCCAAAATTTAGATCCTATTATTTTCATAATTACTTGTTTTTATTTTCAATGGCTAGTCCTATTCCATCTTTGCCGTAGAGATTACCATTATAAAACATAAATTTTTTGTTTTTATATTTTACGACGTAAGGATAAGCTGTCATATCACTATCAAAATCATTTTTCTTACCAAGCGGAAAAAGTATTTTTTTATCTTTTCTAATCCATTTTATGCCATTTTTTGACTCAGCATAGCCCATTCTATATTTTCCTACGACGGTTTCAAAACAATACCACATTTTATAAATTTTTTTTTCTTTNATAACACATGGTCTCGCAATAGCTCTTTCCCCTTTTTTCAATTTAATTGAAACCAATCCATTTTGTTCCCAGTCTATTCCATTTAGTGAAGTTGCTAATTTAATATTATATCTAGGATAATTTTCGTTTACCCATTCTTCACATGATACATACCACATGAGCCATTTTTTATTTGAAACTTTTAAGACATATGGAGCAGTTAAAATCGANTATGGTTCTCTATTNGTCAATTTCAATATTGGTGCTTTTGAATATCTTTTGAAAGTTTTTCCATTATTATTCGAAATCGCTAAACCAGTCATTAGTGAATACCTTGTAGTCGATTTAGGTTTCCAACCTATATAATAAAGAAATATTTTTTTGTTATTTATTCTAATAGGACAAGAGGCAGTAACTCCGTTATCATCAAAAGCTCCCAAAGTACCAAGTCCTAAGAGAGGTTTTTTTGAAACATTTAATATTTTTTTTGGTTTACTTAAATCTATATCGAAAGAGCCTATAAGAGATTGATTTTTTAAATTTCTTCCGCAAAAGAAAACTCTATAAATTGAGTCTTTCAATTTAAGTGGAGAAGGATCCATCCCATAAGTTTTCCACCACTTGAGCTTATAATCGCTTGGTCTAATTATAAGTCCTAATTTTTGCCAATTCATAAAGTTATTTAAATTCAGATAGTCTATAAAAATTTTTTGTATTTAGTTTAAATTTTTTTGTATCATTTACAATACATACACTATTATCTTGTAAATTTTTAGTTAGCAAGGTATTGGCTCCAATAAAACAATTTTGACCAACATTAACCATATGACCAACAGTAGAATTTAAACCTAAAAAGGATCTCTCTCCAATGATAACATTTCCACCAATATTTGATCCAGATGTTACCCATGAATGACTTTTGATAAGAGAATGATGACCTATAACACTCCCACTCCATATAAAAACATTATTTTCAATTTTAACAAAAGGTTGAACTGACAGGTTTTCTAGTAAAGCAATATTTTCACCATGCTTAATATTGGATACAAAGTTGGATCTAGAACTAATAAAATTTGCAAACTTATAACCCATTTTTTTTAATTGGTTATATTTTTTTTTTCTTTTTGAATTATTTTCTGAATAAGATAAAGCAACAAAAAATTTAAAATACTTAGGAGAATATTTTTTTTTTACTTTGCTTAAAGGAATTAAAGGTTTTTTATTAAAATATTTTTTTTTACAATATTCATCGTCAACGCAATAAGCAACAATCTCGTATTCACTATCTATTTTAAAATAGTAGGTGAAAATTTCTGCTATTTGACCATTACCGAAAATAACTAATTTTTTCAAAATTCAAGCCCTCCATCTATTTTATAGGTTTTTCCATTCATAAATTTATTGTTAATAATTGTATAAATTAAATGAATTAATTCATTTTCATTCCCAATTCTTCTGGATGGTGTTTTAGAAATGATTTTTGAAATTTCTTTATCAGACATATTTTTTTTTGTACTAATTGTATCGAAATAACCTGGTGATATAGCTACAACTCTTATGTTGAATATAGACAATTCCATAGCCATAACTTTAGTCATAGTTTCTATGGCAGATTTTGCACTTGAGTAAGCGACTTGTCCTATATTCCCATTTGCAGAAACTGAACTAAAGTTTATAATTAACTTATCTTTTTTATCTTTCATCATAAGTTTAGTGCAATTGATAGAGCTTAAAAAAGATGTATTTAAATTATCATTAAAAACCTTTTTCCAATTATTATAGGAGTGATATTTAAAACCATTAGCTAGCCTCTTTAGCACTAAAGAATTATGAATTCTTCCTGCAACATTTAAAAGAATATGAATTGTTTTATATTTTTTTTCCAATCTTGAAAAAAGTTTTTTTTGAGATGAACTATTAGACAAATCACATACAAAATAATCTACATTTTTAAGTCTTTTATTTATTGTGACAAATTTAGAATCTACAGCAATTACATTAAATTTTCTTTTTGAAAAAAAGCTAGTTAAAGCAGAGCCTATACTTCCAGAAGATCCTGTTATAATAATATTTCTCATTTTATATTTAATAATTTCATTACATCTTTAATTTTTTTAAGCTTTTTTATTTCTTTAGCAGTAATATTTTTTTTCTTTATTTTTTCAACTAAAGATATTAATTCCATATGTTTTAAAGAGTCCATTGAATGTATATTTTTCAAAATTAAATCAGGCTTTATTTCTGTTTCTCGTACATCAAAAAGTATAGCAAATTTTTCAAATAATTGTTTTTTTTTCATAAATCTTTTTTAATTTTGCTCTATCGATTTTTCCATTAGCATTTTTTGGCATTTTTTTTAAAAGAAAGATATTTGATGGTATCATGTATGAAGGTAATTTTAACCTTAATTCTTTATATATATACTCTTTCGAACAAATTTTTTTTGAGCTTACTACAGCGATAATTCTATTTGTATATTGTATTCTTTTTGAAAAAATTACCACTTCATCAATTAGATGAATTTTATTCATAGAAACTTCTATTTCACTTAGTTCAATTCTATGTCCCATAACTTTAATTTGAGAATCTTTTCTACCTTTGAAATAGAGTTTTTTTGTTTTGGGATCTTGTGTAAACAAATCACCTGTTTTGTATCCCATGAATTTTTTTTTATCCTTACTCAAACCAAAAAAAGTTTTTTTTGTTTGAATAGCGTCATTTATATATCCAGATCCAACATTTGGTCCAGTAAGATATAATTCTCCAACTTTTTTTGACTTTAAAGATAATTTTTTTTTATTTTGATAAAGGTAAAAATTAAACGAGTCCCAAATTTTTCCGATAGTAACATAACCATTAGATATGTTGTAAATATCTTTAGAATTAATTTTATGCGATGAGCATATGCATGTTGTTTCTGTTGGGCCGTAAACATTATATAAAATCTTACTTTTATCTAATTCGAATAACTTTCTTAATTTATCAATAGGAAATGCTTCACCACCAAATATTATTTTTTTTATAGGTCGAAAATTTTTGTAATTTAAAATTTTTAAATTTATTAGATAAATTAATAAAGATGGAGTGGAAAACCAAACTGTCGGCTTCAATATTTTTATTTTTTTTAAGATATGATTAGGATTTTTTAAATCTTTCTCTGTAAATATGGTTAGTGTCAAACCATTTAAAAAAGTTGCAAAAATATCAAATATTGAATTATCAAAATATAAAGGATTAAGACTAGTTAAATTGTCTTTTTCATTAAGAGAAAAATTTTTTTTACACAAATGTGAAAATCTTAAAAGGCTTTCTCTTCTTATTATTGCTCCTTTTGGAAATCCTGTTGATCCAGAGGTGAACATTAAGTAACATGGCTTATTATCGGCAATTTTTTTTAATTTATAATATGGATTTTTTATTTTTGTAGTAATTGTTTTTAAATCTATAATTTTTCTATTTTTAAAATTTGTGTTTTCATTTTTTGAAGAAAATATTATATTTGAGTTACACTTTTCTATAATCTTATCAAGTCTTTCCTTTGGTGAACTAAAATCGACTACAGTGTATGTCCTGCCAGATAAGATACATGCAATTATAGTGGCATATGTTAAAAAATCTTTTCTCGATAAAATTATGATAATACCGTCATTTAAAATTTCCTTTTTTTCAATAAAAAAAGAAATTTTTTTTGCGGTGTTAAATAGTTCATTGTAACTATAATTCCTTTCTGTACTTTTTATTGCAATTTTGTTTTTAAATTTACTTGAAATATTTTCTAAGCAGCTAGAGAGCGAATAACTAGTTTTCATTTATTTAATTTTCTCTATTTCCTTTATTATTTTTAAAGTTTCTAAAGCTTTCTTTGCAGTACATAATTTAACTTTCCCTCCTAATAGAAATTTTTCAATATTTTTAATTACATAAAGATTAATTTTATTGTTAAAGGAAGATACAATTTTTTTTTTTTTATTTTCATAAATAAAAATACTTCTATTAGTATATCTGTAATCTATTTTTAAATCTTTAGTTCCCATATAAAAATTATTAGTTTTATTGTTGTTTTTTTTTGTAAATTTTATGACAGCTTTTTTAAAATTAATTAAAAATACCTCTTTTTTTTTAGAAATTTTTTTTATTGAGATTGGCTTTCCAAAAAATATGTTAAATAAATTAATGAAATGAGATCCGTTAATTTTTAACGATTTGGAGTAAAATACTTCGCCTTTAATTTTTGATAAATTATAAATTTTATTTTTTAAAATATTTATAGATGGATCAATTATTCTTGGGTAATTAACAAATATTTTAAAATTTTTCTTAGTCATGTTATAAATTTTGCATCCTTCATTAAAATTATTTGTGAAAGGTTTTTCACATAATAATACTTTTATTTTAAATTTTTTTATTATATTTCTAATTAATTTATAGTGAGTTTTAGTAGGAGTAGATAAAATTATTAGGTCAATTTTTTTTTTTTTTACATCATTTATATTTTTAAAAGTTTTAATCTTATATTTTTTTGTAAATAGCTTTCTCTTATACACATTACTATCAACTGCTCCATATAAATTTGTTCTTTTTNAATTTAATACAGATGTGACATGAGATAAATAAGTGTCTGATCTTTTATAGTAATCGTACATCATGCCCATTTTACCTAAGCCAATAATAAGACAATTAAAATTTTTTTTCATTTTTTTTTTATATTCAAT
>FUFK010040710.1_pt1 | contig 54974 bp, 69 predicted proteins | sample 1021851 | NCBI WGS metagenome assembly FUFK01 (sample SAMEA51879418, study PRJEB19060) | metagenome | reverse complement strand
GATAGTACATCTAATGATTGGTACATAACAGGCATACAACTTGAAGTAGGAAGTTTCGATAGCAACAGCATACCACCATTTCAGTTTGAAGATAGAGCAACAAGTCTAGCTAGATGTCAGAGGTATTTTACAGTTATAGCACCATCAGGAAATTATGGTGTTTTTGGTCAATTTTATTCAGGAACTCATGCAAGATTTCATACTACTTTACCAACTGAAATGAGATCAGCACCAAGCATAGCTGTAACGAGTACATTGACTAATGAAGTAGAAGAAACAAATGTTGCATTAAGAACGCCAACTGGTGTAGCGATTGTTGGTAGCTCCACAAATGGTATAGCTTTTGCAGCATCAGGTATGAGTGGTGGAACAATGAGTAATCAAGCTATATGGAGAGACTTTGTTCAATGTGAGGCAGAACTATGAGTTATAAATTAGTAAACGATAATATTACAAATGAACTTATAGGTGTTACTTTTACAAATACAAAAAACAATAAAATTAAAATGATACCTAAAGATGAAAACAACACAGACTACCAAGAATATTTAGAATGGGTAGCAGAAGGTAATCAACCAGAGGAAGCAGATTAATGGCACTAGTAATTAAAGGATCAAGCTCAGGACAAGTAACAATAGATGTGCCTGCTGCTGCAGGAACTAACACAATAACTTTACCTGCGAGCACGTTCACTGTTCCAACATCAGGCGGGATAACACAGGCTGACATATGGAGAACAACCTCAAACATAACAGCAGATACAGGTGGGGTAAGTAATTTTGAGAGGGCAGATAATTCTGTTACAACCAAAGTGGGTGATGGCGTAAGTTTTTCTACACCTTACTTTTCTTTTCCTGAAACAGGAATTTATTTAATTCAATCACAAGTACAGTTTGCACCTGTTAATGACAGCGATAATATAATCTGGAGCACTGTTTATCGTAATAGCTCAACAAGTGCTACGAACACATTGGCTGAGTGTCAAGGTTCAGACGGAAATACATCAAGTTTTTCACAATGTATCCTTGATGTAACAAATACAAGTACTGACCAAGTTTATTTTTCAGTGATTTCATTAGCATCAGGTGGAAACATAACAGGTAACACCAATGCCAATAACACTTGTGTGCTTTTTATGAGAATAGGCGATACATAATGAAAAGAACACCACTACTTATGTACCCCAATGGAACTTTTGCTAGAAGTAGTACTATGGTAGAGGGCTGTGTGGTAGTAGAAGAGCCTGAGTTACTTGATGAAGAAGAAAAAATAATAGATCAAACTGAGGCTGTTAGGAAAGCAGAAGGCAAATGAAAGACATGAAGGACAATAATGAATTAACGCTTGAGGTTGAGCTCATCAAAAAAGATGTGCACGATATTAAGCATAATCATCTAACTCATATCGAAGACGATCTAAGAGATGTAAAAAGGGAAGTTTTTAAATTTAAATATATAGCTTGGACAGCTATCGTTATATTTGTTTTAGCTACAGATAAATTTACAGAAATATTAAAACTATTATAGGAGAAATATAATGGCATATGGAATGAAAAAAGATAGAAAAAAGATGTTTATGGGCGGCGGAATGGTCGGCAAAAAGAATAAAGACGGGAAGTTCATGTATGGGATGGGCGGTAAAGTAATTAGCTCTACAAGATATGGAAAAGGGAAGAAGTGTAAGTAATGGGTGCAAATACTAAACATTATTTTAAAACAGGCAAAGAGTTTAAAGGTGCAGTACACAAGATGCCTAATGGTCAAATTCATACAGGCAAAACACATAACAAGAACTCAAAACAAGTAGTTCATTTCAAAGACTTGTCTGCACGAGCAAAGAAGGTTGCTAGAGGATAATGGTAGCTAAAAAATACCAGAACCCAAGTGGCGGATTGAATGAAGCTGGACGCAAGTATTTTAAACGCAAACAAGGGTCTAACCTAAAACGACCTGTAACTGGTAAAGCACCTAAAGGTTCTAAAGCAGCTGCTAGGCGTAAGAGTTTTTGTGCAAGGATGTCTGGTGTTAAAGGACCAATGAAGGACAGTAAAGGGAGGCCAACCCGTAAAGCGTTGGCGTTAAGAAAATGGAAGTGTCCAAAATAAAAGGTGCAGCACTCTTATTAATAATACTTATTGCATTACTAAGTATAGACGCTGCGTTATCTGATGTTACTAGCTCAGGTAGTACCACAAATACCCAATCCAATAACGCTGGCTCAAACACGGCAATCACTGGTGGGTATGAATCTAGCACGACGTATCAGTCAGGATCTAGCTCAAACTCTACGACAACTAACACCACAAATAATAGCACAAATCAGGAAACCGCCGTAAATAGCTCCTCAGCCCCTGGAATGAGCGTTTATGGGCAAGACAGCTGTGTTATACCACTTGCAGCTGGAGTGACCGTAATAGGCTTCTCAGGCTCATTTGGAAGCTATATGATAGATGAAGAATGTGAAAGACGTAAAGCTTCTGCTGTATTAGCTAAGCTTGGTATGAAAGTCGCAGCAATATCACTTATGTGTCAAGACGTTGACGTGTGGCAAGCTATGATGGATGCAGGGACTCCATGCCCAATAGACGGCTTAATAGGGCAAAAAGCTAAAGAAAGATGGAATGAGGTCGGAGGGTTCTATCAACCTGAAGTTGATACTTGGAACGGTAAACCTATACCATCAGGAGCAATCAATGAAAATGGTCATCTTAATAAGTAGTTTATTATTAACAAGTTGTGCACATCACAAAATAGAACTTAGACCTATTGAAGTCTGGGGTAGCAACGAACAATCTATACCTGAGCCTGTACTAAGATGAGATATTGGATTTTATTAATACCTGTTTTATCTTTTGCTGATGTTAATACAACTGGCAACCTTATTACCAATGGCGACTTCAATAACGGAACTAATGGCTGGACATTATCTGGTGATGCTCAAAGAATTAACGACTGTTGCCCTGGTGGGCATGACCTAGAGTTTGGGCCAAATGGCAATATTGAGCAATCGTTCAATCTCATAAGCAACTCTATAACTCAACCGATGCTTGATAATGGCATTACTCTAAACTCTAGTGTCGAAGTACAAAATGGTGAATGTGGTGTTGCACAGTGCTGGGGTGGTTCAGGACCTGCAGACTCGTTCACAGTTAGATTACAAATTAGAGATGAAAATAATAACGTGTTAGCTACAACTACACAGGAGAGATATAATGTTACAGGAATTAATGGGAAAGATTTTAGCGACAGTGTTTCGTATACAGGGACTGGCAGTAATATTGGAAACATTAATATTGCTGGCAGTGATAGCAATAATCGTCGCCTTGGTGGTCCTAATGTAGACAACATATCAGTCACTATGACTTATGATGATACTGTATTGACAGCCGAAGAAATAACAATATTAAACACAGCCTTTGAAGAAATAGAAGAAGTTTTAATTGCTAACGTAGAGATGGTAGAATTTGAACCTATTGAAGAGATAACGTTTGTACCATTTGAAGAGCCTGAAATAATAACTGAAATGTTCAGCGAGATCTATGTAGAAGAAGTTGCTGTAGAAGAAATAAACACAGGTATTATAAATGTATTTACCCAAGAAATAACGGAGGTTAGTTATGGTAATCAAGAGAACTTCCAAGAAGTCACAACAGAAATCGAAAGTTTTGAAGAAATCGTTGAAGTCAGCGAAAGCCCAAGCATCCAAACTGAAGCAATCCAAAGTGGAGAAGAAAGTTCAATCGAAGAGTTGGTCGGAGGAAATGAATCTGAAGGCACAGAAAGCGAGGGAGGAGTTCTTGGAGAATCGGAGGTTGCAAATCGAGAACAACCTACTGAACAGGTCGCTGAGGAAACTGAAACAAATCCTGAGCCTACTGAAACAGAAACTGTTGTTGCTTCTGAAGAGGTAAACGATGAGACTGTCGGAGAAACAGAAACAAGCGAAAGTAACGAAGGAACTGAAACAACTGAGGTTGCAGATGCGTCAAGAGAAAATGACCAAGGCACATCTGAAGCGATTGAAGAAGGCGGGGGTGGTGAAGCTGTTGGAGGAGATGCTCCAGCTATTTCAGTAGCAGACATAGAGCGACAAGTATCAGAAACTATTAAAGAGGTAGATAAACAACTTGTAGCTACTTCTTTGATAGTAGCAAAAGCCATGCAAAGTTCTTTTTCTGTTGATAATTATGGTAAAGTAAATAAAGATATACTTAACCAACCAAACATAGATGGTGGAGAATACTATGAAACAAGAGAATATATTGATGTTAGAAATATATATGCTCAAAATCAGAGCCTTTATAGCGACATCATGGATACTCGTCAAGAACAAATTCAACAAGCTGCTGATGAAGTTATAAGAGCAGAGGAACATCTAAGGAGGATTCGTGGATATTAAAACAATTACAGGTGCAGTAGGTCTAGTGATAACCCTTGGTGGTTTGTTAATTTATCAAGGACAACTTATTGAAAGAGTTGAGGTACTTGAAGCTAAAAGTGCACCAAATATAAAACCTTTAGAGCAAGACATTGCAATTAACAAAGCAGAAATTGCAGTACTTAAAGCAAAAGTAGATGAAATCAAATCACGTTCTGACAACCCGTTGGGAGGTGGTTTATGATGGGCATCCCAATGGAACTTTTGTCTATGCTGGCCTCGACTGTACTTGGAGGCATAATGTCTATTGTTGCTCAAAAAGGACAGGCACAAGCAGAGCGTGAGAAGATGTTGATGCAACGTGCAGAGTTTGCAGCTAAACAAACTGATAAAGCTAGACAAGTATCTGACCCACACACTAAACACACAAGGCGTTGGATAGCATTGATGTGCGTATTTAGTATTATTGTTGTGCCAATCGTTGCACCTATATTTACTGACGTAAACATTGCATATCAAATTATGACTGAAGTAGATAGTGGCTGGTGGATATTTGGTGAAGTCTATGAAACATCATACTTCGAACAAGGTAATACAATTTATATAACTAACTTACAATCACACACAATTTTTTCAATAATTGGATTATATTTTGGAGGCTCATTAACGAGAAAATAATATGGCAAAACTATGTGCAAAAGGAAAAGCGGCAGCTAAAAGAAAATTTAAAAAGTACCCAAGTGCTTACGCCAACATGTATGCATCAGGCGTATGTAGTGGCAGAATAAAACCTGGAGGAAAAAAGAAAAGTGGCAAAAAAAGGGCTTAGACAGTGGGTTAAAGATAAGTGGGTAGATATTGCTAACCCACGTTCTGATGGCTCGTTTCCACCATGTGGTAGGTCAAAGGGTGAAAAAAGAAAGAAGTATCCAAAATGTGTGCCTATAGCTAAAGCAAGAAGTATGTCTGCTGGTAAAAGACGTGCAGCAGTCAAACGTAAACAGTCAAAAGATAATACATCAAAAGGTAAACCAGGGTACGCAAAAACATAATGGCATCAATTAAGATAGTAAATTTTAAGGGCGAAGCTCCAAGAGTATCATCAGAATTGCTAGCAGAGACAGCAGCACAAACAGCTTATAATGTAAAGTTATATTCTGGTGATCTTATACCATATAGAGTTCCTAAAACTGTAGATAATTTAGCAAGGCAGGGTAGTATCAAAACCATATACCCATTAAAAAATCCAGATACGAATGCTAATGTTTGGCTTAGTTGGACTACTGATGTTGATATAGTTACACCGACAGATGCTTCCGATGACGAGCAGAGATTTTATTATACTGGAGATGTAGAACCTAGAGTATCGACTTATGATTTAGCTACAACAGGCTCTGCACCATATCCAGCTTCCACTGGGTATTATGATTTAGGATTAGACGCACCGACTACGACAGTTACAGCTGCTGCGGCATCTTTTTCTGTAGTTAGCTCAACACATTATGAAAGAGATTCTGGTAACACGGCTACGTTTTATGGGAACGGCAACCATAATTTACGATCAGGTAATGTAGTAACCATAAGAGATTTTTCAGGTTCTACAGAAGCTGAGTCTTTTAATGCATCTAATGTGCAAGTTACAGTAATTAACGCAACAGACTTTCAATATTTTAGTTCGGGTGACACAGTGTCAAAAACAGCAAACACAACTGGGCGTGCAGATATGGCTGGCAACACACAAATTAGAACTTATATATACACACATATTACACCTTGGGGTGAAGAATCTGTACCATCATCTGTTTCAAACGAAGTATTTCTTAAAGAAGGTCAAACAGTAACTGTTTCTAATATACCTACAGCTAAACCAAGCGGAGATAATTTTGTAAGGGGTGTAAGGTTATATCGTAGTGTTACATCAGCTTCTGCTTCAGATTTCTTTTTATTAGATACTTTATGGTTTCCAACAACTACAGCCACGTTGTCACGAGTTGGTTCAACTAATATAGCTACTGTTAAATTAGCCAATCCACACAATATGGTTGCTGGAAACAGATTTAAAATTTCAGGAACTACTACAGACAGCGGTAATTTTAATGTAACTAATGGTATAGTCCTTAGTGTTGTTGATAGATTAACATTTACTTACAGTAATAATGGAGGAGATGTATCGTCTACAGCAGATGCTAACGGAACTTTGTTTCATGACGTTGCTGAAACAATTAATGATACGGCTAGGTATTGGGGAGATGGAGGTGCATTTAATTTTACAGATGATTTTTTAGTATCAAACCTAAATACTATACTAGAGTCAACAGACTATGATAAACCTAAATCTACTATGCAAGGTTTAACAGCAATTAACAATAATATGTTAGCAGGGTTTTTTGACAACCAATTATGTTTTTCTTTTCCTGACAAACCTCATGCATGGCCTATAAAATTTAGAATAACTGTAGATGATCCTGTGGTTGGTATAGAGTCTACAGGTGCTTTTACTCTAGTGCTTACAGAAAAATATCCATATGTTGTAACAGGTAACAATCCAGAGACTTTAGATATTAAAAAAATAAATGTTGAGTATCCGTGTGTAGCTAAAAGATCTATAGTAAATATGGGGTACGGTATTGCTTGGGCTACCAATGGCGGTTTAGCTTTATATGATAATTCTGGGCTTACTTCTTTGGTTACAAGAGGCATTCATGATTGGGATACGTGGAGTGAATCAATCGACCCAACAACAATTATTGGTCAGTATTATAACGATAAATATTTTGGTTCTCATTCTACAAATACTTTTATTTTTGAAAAAGAACAAAACAGCGGTTATTTTACAACTAGTCAATATACTTTTACTGCAGCGTACTTAGATAGTTTAAATGATATTTTATATTATATAGACAATGAATTAGGAGATGTTAAAGAATGGGATAATTCAGGGCAAGTTCTTTCACCACTAAACTGGAAGTCTAAGACCATAGTTACAAAAGACTATATAAATTTTGGTGCTGCAAGAGTTATAGCAGATTATACAGCTATAGATGAAGAAGTTTTAAACCAACAAGCTTTTAATGCTACTGTTCCAACTACTAATGCTACTTTGTGGACACAATCACAACAGTTAGGATGTCTAAATGGCCCTACAGATTATATGCTGAATGGAAATAGAGATATAAACATAGGAACTTTAAATGCATTTCCTGTAAATGGAGATGACCAAATGGTAAGTTTGTTGACTATTGTAGGAGCTTTACCTGTTACATTTAAATTGTTTGTTGAAAAAGATTTAGTATTTCAAGCGACTATACAGTCGGATGATATATTTAGATTACCTAGTGGTTATCGCTCTGATACTTTTGAGGTAGAGGTATCAGGGTCAGCTAGGATTAGAGCCATACATATAGGCGAAACACCAAATGGACTAAGGACAGCATAATGGCAAGATTTACATCAATACCACCAATACAAACTGAAGGTCTTACAGATTACCAAGCTCTTTTAGTTGCTAGTATGAAAGAAAATGTAGAACTTCTAGCTGGTATAAGAGGAGAAAAAGATGCACAAAGTAAAGCTGTTACCAAAGGTGACATAGATGTAAACCCTCAAGACTTGCAAAACATGCGTCAAGTATCAGCAAAGGGAGAAGGCTTTACAATAAGTGGTCAAAATGTTGTTAGTCTTGAGGACTATGCTAAACTATTATCAGATGTACAAACGTTAGCAGACGATTTAGCTTTTACAAGAGCAGTATTAAATGCTTTAATAACACAATTAAAGGGATAAAATATGGATATGAATGATAAAAATTTTATGATGGCAACAGACCAACAGCTTGGTGTTCAATTGCCTTCTAGCAATTCCTTAGATTTACCAACCGATATACAACAAATGATGGGGATGTCTCCAAACAGTACAATGATGTATCAAGAAGGTGGTATGGTTCAACCTGCTGGTGTACAAATGCAGGCACAAGGTCCTAGAAATAGTCAGGCTATTGATATGGAAATTAATCAGTCTATGAAACAAAACCCTGAAGTCGTTGCTAGAATTAGAGCAGCCATAGAAGCTGGCATAAGATCAGGAGAACTTAACAGAGAAGATTTAATGATGGCTGTAGAATTAGCTAAAGCAGTTTTAGAAAACCCTTCTATGTATCCACAAATTAGACAGTTCGCTATACAAAAAGGTTTAGCTACCGAACAAGATTTACCTATGCAATACGACGAAGGTTTAGTTATTGCTTTAATTACAGCAGGAAAAGCAATGGAAGCTGATGTACAGTTTAATAACCAACCTGTACAACAAATGAAAGACGGCGGACAACTTAAAGAAGTACCCGAAGATAATATTGGGTTATCTAAACTACCAGAAGATGTGAGAAATAGAATGGGATATATGCAAGATGGGGGCGTACTAAAAGGTCCAGCACATGAAGATGGTGGTATACCAGTAAAAGTAGCAGGTGTTAACAATGCTGAGATGGAAGGTGGCGAGTATGTTATACCTAAACACGTTGTTATGAAAAAAGGTACAGAATTTTTTGATAAAATGCTAGCTAGCTATGAGGATAAAAAATAGTGCTGACTGAAGTAAAGAAAGAAAAACTAGAGTATGAACCTCAACTATTATCATCTAAAGAATTATTAGATAGATACTGGGGTCAATGTGTCCCTCTTTTTGAAAAATGTATTGAGAAACAAATGGACGGAGAACTAGATGTAGATGATATCTACTCTCGAGCTTTGAAAGGTCAGATGTTTGTTATCGCAGTAAAAAATGACAGCACTGAGTTACCTGATGTAAAGTTAGCTTTGGCTTTAGAATTAGTATATTATCCAAAGTATACAGCTATGAACGTAGTAGCGTTAGGCGGCAAAGATTTAAGAAACATGATAGATATGTTTTGGAAACATGTTTGTGGGTGGGCAAAAATATGTGGCATAAAGAAAATGGAATGCTCTGTAAACCCAGCTATGCAAAAAATTTTAGAGACTGTTGGATTTAAACAACAGTATGTCCAATTAAGACAGGACTTAACGGAGAAATAAATGTCTATAGAATTAAACCCCCTTGCAGTTTCAGTTAAAAATTGTAACAAAATAACCATACACCCCTTACACCCTACAATGCATGGCGGTGGCGGAGGCATCAGTAGTGTTGTCTCAGTGGTAGCAGCGGTAGCAATACCTGTATTTGCTCCTGCAATTGCCACGTCATTGGGTGTGTCGTCTGCCATATCTGCTGCAACAGGACTTGCAGCTGGCGGCGTAGCAGCTGGAGCTCTTGGGGGTGCCGTAGTAGGTGCTGGATTGGGTGCTATATCAGCAGTCGTTACAGGACAACCTATAGCCAGAGGTGCCTTAACAGGCGGTATTGGTGGTGCTATAGGTGGAGGAATAGATGCATTTGCTTCTTCTCAACCTGTTCTCGGTGTAGATGGAACACCGCAACTTGTAGACGGAACTACGACAGCGACTGGTGTAAACCTTACGGACCCAGTTGCTGTTTCCGAAACTAGTCTTACACCATTTGGAACAGTCCCAGGTTCGCCGCAAACAGCTATGCTTAGGGCACAAGAAGCAGCTTTTGTAGANCCTTCTTTAGCTGATAGNGTTAGAAATATAGGTATATCTGCTTTAGAGAAAGTATCTAATGACCCTGAAGCAATGGCTAATTTAACACTAAAAGCAGCTTCTAGACTTGTCGGTGTAGCTCTTGTACCAGACGAAGCTACAGCAGGGTTGAGTCCAGAAGAAGAACAAATTGTTGCTAATGTAGAACAAGAATTAAGAGAAATAAAAGCTAGAGATGAAAATGTTTTTGCAAATAAACTTGATATAGCTGGTAGGTTACTAGCACAAGCAAGAGGGTTTGACCCAACTTACACTGCTAATCAGTATAGAAATGCATCAGCAATACAAACAGCTAGAGCTGGTTTAGCAGCTAGAGAACAACAAGCTTTTGATAAACCGTTTTTAACACAGACTACAGCAGATAGGAACAGAGAAAATATAGCTGCGTTTAATGTAGGTGCTAGAGAATTTGACAGAGGATTTATAGCAGGTAGAGATCAGCAAAACCAAGCGTTGAATCAAGCACTGGGTGCGTATGGTAGTATAGGTGGAGAAACAACACCATATCTAACAGGACAGCTTGGATTAGGTAATATATATGCAAAAGGTAGGGAAGCTGGCGATACAGCAAGAGCAAATATAGTAGCAGATATAGCTGGTTTAAATACAACGATACTTGGTAGTGATGATGATGAAGAAGATGAGGCACTAGCATAATGGCAAGAGGTGTTTTAGGTGCAGCTTATACTGTAGGCCCTGATGTTTACAACAAAGGGGTTCAAGATGAATTAAACTTGCAAGCATTACAAAGAGCTAATACTGCAAGAAGAATGATAACATCCGATAATACATTTGGTGTTACCGAACCTGCTGCGTACCAAAATCCTTACGATAGACCTATTCAAGAACAAGGCAGGCTAATGCCAGATCCAGAAGCTGGTGGTCAATATATGACTGTCCCTGGTAGTCAACAAGATGTAATGCTTAGAGAGCAAGATGCAGATTTTCCAGAAACAAAAGATGTAGGTCTTTCGCTTCAGCCAAGAGGTGAAGCTAGAAGACAAGGTTTTGTACAAGAACAATACGAGGGCACAGCACCAGATACCTTTACTGCAACAGACATCGCAGTTGGTGGTCTCGGATTTCAGAATTTTAGAAAGTTACCTAGTGGATTGTATGTAAGAAAGCAACAAGATACAACCACTGATGAAGAAAGAAAATATAGGGGAGGCGTTAGGTATTCTATGTTACCGCCAGATACCCAACTCCCTGGTATGTTTACAGGCAGTATAGTTCCTCCATCAGATGTAAATTCTTTTGGTGTTAGTATAGGTGGTGCAGATGTAGAGCCAGAACCAGCGGAAGCAGAAACTGAAAAGATTACTGTTGCTAATACAGGCAAGCAAAGAACAATTACTAAGTCAACTCTTTCAGAAGAACTCGAAGGTAGTAATAATGTACCAACTAGAGAAGCAGAAACAGAAGATAAAAAGGCTATTGGTAAAAACATAACAATGAGAGAAAATCAAGTTCTTACACCTTCTAGTGGTTTAGGTACAGTAGCACAACAGATGATAGACGATAGAAAATTTATTACTGCTAAGATAATGAGAAACGAAAGACTTGCTGAAATATATAGAAGAGTCGGTGATTCTACTAGCTACATCACAACACTAAATGCTGCACAAGAACTAAGACAAGAGTTAAAAGAATATGATAATGCAATAACATTAGCTATAGGTAAAGATGCTTTAGCTGATTTAAATTATAGTAATAATGCATCTCGTGTATCTCAAGTTTTATCTAAACTTTTAAATAGGAATGTCCAGATTGTGCCTAATTCATATGACGATAAATACACTATGTTTGTAGATGGTCAAGTAAGAGAACAAGGATTAACAGTAGCACAGATGACAGACAGAGTTAATAGTTTGACAGATGCAAGTTACAGGCAACAAAAAAGACAGGCAAGAATTGAACGGGCAAAACTAGCGTTTAAAGGGCAAATAGATAAAGATAAAGAACTAGCTACTCTTTTGGGTAATTTAAAAATTGAAAGTCTTAAAGGTAAGGTGCAGATAATGATAGAAAGAATTAAACAGGATAACACATTACAATTAAAAGCATTTAATGATAATACAGCAATATTACAAACAGGGCCTGGACAGTTTATGTTCTTTGACCCAATGGCACCTGACCCTCTAAATGAAGGTGGAACTATGCCTATCTTTAAGAGACTGTCAGTTCCAATTACTAATACGTCGGCTGATGCTTACAAAGCTGGGTTTGATGAACAATAACAACGAGGCTTTAAATGGTAGAAAAGGTAGGGCTACAAACAACCAACGATCTTGGGTTTAATTCTGCCGACCCTAACACTCAATTAACAAACGAATTTGGATTTGATGACCCTACTGCTGATGCAGGCATGCAAGGACTTACAGCTTTTGATGCTGCGTATTCAAATTCAATAGACGAGCTAGATGCCTTTGGTAAACCAGCTGACCAACTTATTGGACCACAAGTATTATACAGTCCCTCTACACAAAAGATGTTTGTCAATGGATCAACTTTTAACGTTGATGATTATCAGTCAGCGTTAGAGTCAAAACAATTTTTAGACAGACCTCCAGCTAAACCACCAGCAGATATACCAGATTGGCAGGTTGTAAGCCCTGAATCATTTGGTAACTACATACAAAAAACAGTCAACCCAAGCCTTGGTATTTTGTTTGGTAGAAACTTAGAGATAGGTGGCAGTAATTTAAAAATGCTGGGTGGCAGAGCATTACAGTTTTATGGTGCAGAAGAGACAGGACAAGAATTAGTTAACGATGCGTTACAAGAGTTACGTGACAACCAGCCATTTCAAAGAGAGTTTACTGAAATGGAATTTGGTGATGAGGGTAGTAATGGAGCGATAGATTGGTTTGTTGCAAACCTTGCACAACAAGGACCTAATATACTTGAAACATTGGTAGTAGCAGGAGCTGGGTATGTATCTGGCGGTGGAAATCTAAACCCACTATCAGGTGTAGGTAACGCTGTTCTTTCTGTGATGGGTAAAGAAGGATATAAAAAATCATTAATGCTAGCTGCAAAAAAATATTCTAAAGGAGAAGCTTTAACTAAAGGTGAGAAAAAATTATTACGAGAAGCAACAGGTATATCGGCTGCCCTAGCAGCTAGAAATCCAAAAGTTATGTATGGGGCTGCAGGTGGCACTCAAACTAGAGCACAGTTTCTACGAGATCAAGTTGAGAGGCAAAAAGGTACAGCAGCAAGTATATTAAAAAAAGGTAAGCAAAGAGACAGAATCGCAGGTGCTACAGGTGCTGTTACGTTATCTTCACAGACTATGGGTATTGGTGACATCTATGGTGAGACTATAGAAGAAGGCGACCCAAGTAGATTAAAAGCTTTTATTGGTTCTGTACCATACGCTGCAGCTGAACTCTTACCAGAATTTGTTTTAGCATCTAGAATATTTGGTGTTAACCCTAGAAAATTAAGAAGTAAAGTTGATAAAGATGGTAATCCATTAGTCGCACCTAAAAGAAATGTACTAGTAGGTGCTACAGATACAGCAGGTAGAGTAGGGTCAGGGTTTCTTGTCGGTGGTTCACTAGAGGGTGCAACTGAATTAGCTCAAGAAAGTTTATTATTAGGTTTGACAGGTCAATTAGGTGATGCTGAAACAACTAAAAGATTAATTAACTCGTTTGCAGCTGGGTTTGCAGTAGGTGGTCCAATAGGTGGAGCTGCTAATATTTTAAAAACTAAAGAACCTACAGATCTTTTAGGAGGTATTGATCCTGAGCCAAGGACTACTAAAGATAAAGTACCTGAAGAACCAGGGGGCAATAGTCCTATAAGTCCTAATCAATCTACACAACAAGATGCAGAGCCAGAACCAGTAATTAGGTCTAGAGATTTAAGAAGGCAATCTGTAGTATCAACTCCAACTCCTCAGGTTGCACCTACCATACCTGCAGGACAACAGTTCTTAATCGACCAAGGTCGACAAGTTCAAGAGCAACAAGCAGAAGCTAACCGCCAAGCTTTTTTTGAAGAAGAAGCTCGTAAGAGACAAGAGGATCAAGCTAAACAACAGAACGTAAGAAAAAGAAATGCAGAAAGAAGAAAGAAAAAAGAAACAAAAGAAGCTACTGATGACGATTTAAGAAGCAAACTTAATATAAATGACGAAAAACAAAATCAAAAAGATGCACAGATTATAGAGGATTTGGATACTACACAGCCTGTAACTCAAGAAACAACAGAAACAACAGAAACAACAGAAACAACTCAAACTCAAGATGAAGGTAAAACAGTAGAAGATTTTGCAAATGAAGTAAGACAAGAACAACAGGAGAATGCATTACAAAGAAGAGCAAGAGTAAGAAAAGAAATAGCTGAAATACGTGCGGCTAGAAAATTTGCAGCTGATAATAATGTAGACCGAAACTCTCCAGAATTTTTAGAGCAATATAACGAGACTTACGGTGAAATGGGAGAAGCAGATGCTACTCGATTTGCTGCAGAACAGGTTGTCAGAGATAGGCAACAAGTTGCAGAAAATGTAGTAGACCCAATAAAACTTAAAGCACAAAGAGATAAAGAAGCTAAGCAAGCAGCTAAAGATGTAAACGATGGTAGATATAAACTAAAAGGTGGCAGAATTGTGGGCACTATGAGTGACCAAGAATTAATTGCACAAAGAAATAGATTAGTTGCCAAAGGTAATAAAAGAGACCCACGAGAAAATCGTGACCTAGAGGCTGTTAATAATGCAATCAGTGCTGCAGATCAAAGAGCAAGAGCGGCGGCTGTTCCAGCTGGTCCTGTTGTTGGAGAGACTGTAACTAGAGCACGACCACCACAGGCTACTGATGACCAACTAAGAACAAGACTACAGGAGGATGACAATGCCGTTCAAGAGCAAAGCCCAGATGAAGTGGCTGTACAAGAACCGACCAGACGTGGCGAAACAGTTCGAGAAAGAGACGAGCAAACAACAAATGTTGAAACTACCCAACAAGGTCAAGAAGACCAAAGACAAGTTGAAGATGGAAGAACGGTTGCGGGCTCGGCTCAGGAAATCCAAATTGACAACCAAGTTAGCCAAGAACAAATTACTCAACCAGCCGATAGGGCGAGGGAAAATAACGTAGCTCTTTACAATCAAGTAAAAGATGACAACTTTGGATATGGACCAGCATTTGATGAACTGCCGTCAGATTTACAACAAGATGTTTTAAACTTTGATAACATCAATGCACAGAATATAGAAGATATTTTTAACTTGTACGACGAGTACAATATAGATAATAAAAGATTTGCACAACAATACGAAACCTATGTAAATGTATTTGAAGAAGCAGAAACTACATCAGAAAAAATACCAGCTATAAAAGGGTTAGTTAGATTAGCGTATGGATTAATTGGTGAAGATACAAGTGGTCGGATTTATAAACGTGCCATTAATTATTTAGACAATGCACTAGACCAAACTAATATAAAAGATGTAACTGATATAGACAGAACAAATATAAGAAATTCTTTTGTAGAATTTATAAATGGGTTTGCTAAAAAAACTGCAACAACCACTCAAATAATTGGAGATGTTAGTACGAAAGTACCAAACCCTTGGTATGAGTTTTCTATAAAGAATAATCTAATGGAAGTAGATCCTATGACAGGAATCTTAGACCAAAAAGATATAAACTTAAATATTACAAGACTGCCTGATAATGTAAGAGTAGAACAACCTGAAGTAAAAGGTGACATATTAAAAAATAAAGCACCTAAACAAGAAGATATACCTGTTGATTCTTTAAGTTATGACCAAGCATTAGAAGAACTAGATACTTTTATTGATGACTCAATACAACAGTTTACCCTCATTAGTAGTAGGAACAGTAAAAAAATAACAAGAGTAGAACAGCTTTGGGATAAAGTTAGACAAACAACCCCTGAAGTTTTGACAAGAATTAATTTAAATGGTGAACCTAGAAATATACCAATTAAAAATTATTTTAAAAATGGGAAGTTACAACTAAAACAAGAAGGTAGTAACTTTAAAGTTACAACTGAGACAGATGCCCAAAGATTACAAAGACGTAGGCTCGTACAAGAAGCACGACAAAAAGAAAGAGAAAAAGGGCGTTATAAAAATTACGACAGCACGACTGGTGATTTTTTCGACAACGATGGTAATCCAATAACAGGCACAGTACCAATAGGTAAGATAAAACTTCTAGTAAATACGTTTGCAAGTAAACTAAAACTAAAACCTAAGATTACAGTAGTAAAAAATGCAGAAGATCTAAGAGTTAAAAATCCTAAACTATACAATAGAGCTGTAGCTGGTAGACCTAATGGAGACTTTGGTCAGTTAAATGCAGTTGGTTATTCTATCGGTGATGAAGTAATTATATTCTCAGACTTTGCTAAAACTGAACAACAAGTTAGATTTACTTTAGCCCATGAAGTTCTAGGACACTTTGGTTTTAGGGCATTTATGTCAGATAAAAAACTAAACAAAGTTTTACAAGATATATATGANACAGATGGTTATGTAAGGGCAGAAGCTAATAGAAGAATAGAAAGAGGTGAAAGTAAATTTGAAGCAATAGAAGAAGTCATAGCTGATAACGCAGCAAGTCTTGATGCAAATATTATACTCAGACTTTGGAATGCTGTTAAAACATTTTTAAATAAATTAGGTATGACATTTGAAGATGACTTAGCTAGGTATTTAGTAAATCAATCTCGTAGAAATTTATTTAGGGGTGGGTATGGTGTTGTAAGTATGGAAAGACTAACGTCAAACATGAGACGTTTAGCTAATGAAAGTACATACGGTAGGTACCACATAGAAACTAACAGGGCTGATTTAAGTAGTAGACTACTTGGATTCCTTGCTTCTACTAAAAACCAAGGTGCAACCAATGTTGCAGGTGTTTATGACTATTTAGTGAGAACTAAAGACAAGATTAAAGGAGGCACACTTTCTAACAGACTTGGTAAAGCTTTAGAAGAAGTACAAACCTTTGATAACTTAGCTGATAAGAACGAAGGTGTACAAGCGATATTTAACTTGTTCCAAAGAGCAACTGCTACAGTCAGAGAACTACAACAAAAATATGAAAAAACAACTGAATTTACTTTATCATCAGGCCTTGATAGACCACCAAGTAAATACGATTCCAACGCAACACAAGAAGAAATAGAGTTAGCTGGTGAACTATTAGCATATGGAAACGCTTTCATATCACAAAATACAACAGAGGCTGACATACAAAATGCTCCATCACTTATAATAAAAGAAGGTAATAGATTTGTAATAAACCCCGAAGCAGTACAAGAGCTTAAAGAAAGAGGTATAGTTTCTAAAGAACAATTCCAAGAGGGATTTGAATTGACTTTACCTGCGACAGAAAACACAAGAGAAACTATAGAATTTAAACAAGATAATATATCAGACAGAGTATACGATATTTATTTAGAACAAAGAGAAGCAATAGCTATGGCAGCTATAGACCTTTTGTCTGCTAATTTACAAAATATAGAAAATGAAAAACAAAGTATTGCACACACATTTAGAGAGTTGGTAGGTAACGAAGGCTTAACTACAGAAACAGAAAACAAAACTATAGAAAATATTATTGATAAGTATATAGAGTTGTACCAAGAAGACCTAACACAAGAAGGATCTACTATAACTTACAATGAAACATCTAGAAGTAGAGCTGAAGAATTTTTAAGAGAAGTCAATCGTGCAATGCATGAGCCAGAAAAATTAAACGACTGGATTAGAGGTGAAGCTGGAATAGATTTTCAAGGTGAGTTTGCAGGTATTGAGTTTGAAGATATTATCGAAGGACTAAAAAGACTTAATGTAATATTTGAAGGTAGAGAACAGACTGCATATAAAATTACTGAACCAATACGTGGTTTATATATATTAGATAACAAAAACATAGGGACAGAATATCGTGCTAAACAAACTCTAATGGATGGATATGTACCATTTAAAAGAGCTGGTACTCACGAAGTTGTAGTTACAGCAGTAGATAAAAACGGAAGGCCTGTAGCAATTTCAGAAGTATATAAAAATTCATTACCATACTATCAAGTTGAAGGTCAGCTTGATGCCCAACAGATGACAGATGAAGTAAACGAAATATTTGGAGATACTGAGTTTGAAGTACCTGATGTAGACGGCAATGAAATTACTGTTAGATTCCAAGCTGCATTCGGAGATGTAAGATCTGATTCACCTGCTGCTGTCGACGGTAACTTATCAGAATTTATGGCTAACCTACAAAGATTTAATGTGCCTTTGGGCATGCAAAAAAGAGAAGAAATTATAAAAGCTTTTACAGCACAAAATGACAGGATGAGAAAAAGTTTAAAGAAAAGTTTTCAACCTGGGTTTGATACTACAAAGATTGTACAAAATATAGCAGAGCATTTGGAGACACAATCACATGCAGCGGCTAAAGCCTACTATAGATTTAAACTAACCTCGCTCATGTCTAAAAACAACAGCGACTTGTTTGTAGGTAGCAAACAAAAATTAGATAGACTAGAACAAATAATGCTGGCTGAAGAGGAAAAAGCAAAGGCTGGTAATTTAGATGAAGAAAAATTATTAGAAGCACAAAGAGCATATGATTCTTATGCACATATGTATTACTATAGTGCTCCAGCTGGTAAGAATACTGTTAATTTATATTCAGGAAGAGGTTTAAATCGTGAAAAGAAAACGACTAAAACTTTAGGTAGATATAATGTATATCGAGCAAAAGCTCAAGAATTAATAGCTTTCTATGATGGTGCTAAAAATATAGATGTATCTACAGAAGATTTACTATCAGGTCCAGGAGGATCATTATTAAAAACAGCCACTGTTGCGTTTCAATTAGGTGGGTCTGTTGCTACAGGCTTAATTAACCTAGTATCTTTATTAAGTCATACCATACCATACTTAGGAACTTACAATTCTAGAAACGGATACGGCGGCGGATTTGGTATGATGCAATCTTCAGGATATGTGTTTGATGCAATTAAAGATATGTCAGATCTTGGGGGGTCTTTGTCAAGAGACAGAGGCACAGGATTGGCTAAGTATGCTTATGTTGAAAAAGTTAAAAACGATAAAAAACTACAAGAAAAATTTAATCTAACACAAGATGAAGCAGATGTTTTATTCGATGCAACCAGACAAGGCGTTCTACAAGCTGCACAGTTTAACGCTCTTGTAGGTACAGCTAGAGGAGGTGTTGCAAAATCTAGATTTAAAATTCCTGGCACTAAATCAGAAGTTACTGGTACCTCATTGATGAGAACTTGGATGAGTATCTTCTCCTACACAGAACAACTTAATAGACGAGCTACATTCCTAGCTGCGTATAGAATGCAGAAAAATAGATTGTCAGCAGGTAGAGCAGATAAAGTTACTGACCAGATTAAAAGAGAAGCCGAGGCATTTGCTATCAAAGCTGTGAACAAATCACAAGGTGAGTATGGAATGTTTAACAGACCTGAGATGGCTAGGGGAAATATCCTCCAGTACATCTTTATGTATAAACAGTTTGTTATTATTACAGTTCAGCTAATGAGAAACTTAGGTCGAAAAGAACAAGCAGCTATGGCACTTCTTTTATTGCTTGCTGGTGGGCTAAAAGGTCTACCATTTGCTGAAGATGCCTTAGATGTATGGGATACCATCATGCAACTGCTTGGTTTTAAAGTAGGACCTGCAGATAAAGAAATAGCAAAAGCAGCAGAGAAAGTATTTCCAGGGTTTGGTCAATATGTTTTAAGAGGTTTCCTAGATAGTGCAACAGGTGCAACTATATCTACACGATTAGGCTTCGGAGATATCATACCTGCAACAGGAGTATTTAAAGCTGGTGCAGATCCATGGCGTGAAGCTTCAAACTTTTTAGGACCTGTGTGGTCTGCTGTTACACAAGCTACAGGTTTTGCTTCAGATAGTGTTAAGCTTGCAGCAGAGTCACTAGGTATAAAAGAAGATTCTGGTATGACTATAGGAAGTCTACTTAGAACTGCACCATTTGGTGGTGTACGAGGTGTAACTGACGCTGTTATATATGGTATGGACGGCACAATTACAAATAGGTCAGGAAGACTTATAAAGAATGATGTAAGTGGTGTGGAAATATTTTTTAGAGCATTGAACTTTCACCCAGCTGAAGCTACAAGACAAAACGAAATCATTCGTATGAATAAACAAACAGCTGATTATGCTAAAACATTTAAACAAAACTATATTAATAGGTATGTAAAAGCAAAAACAAATAGAGACTTCAAAGAAGTATCTAAAATTATGAGACAAGTTAGAGAGTTTAATAGAGACTACAGACGTACTCCATTTGAGATAACAAACTTTGCAGCCTCAGCTGAGCGTGCATACAAATCATCTACACTACCAGTTGCTACAAGATATCAGAAGTTTGCTCCTAGAAATGTAAGGCCTGAAGTGCAAGAAATGCTTGACATGTATGGCTACACCGCAGCTGACCTTAAATAAATTAGTCGTTATTCAATGCTTGTAGCTGACCATATGCTAGATCATCAGCTTCTACATCTGCATTATCTAGCAGACTTTGAAATCTAGGGTGCGTCAAATTAAATCCTATAACATATGCTTGTGCTAGTTTTACAGGNGTATCTTTACCAAGTGAAGCCTTCTCTGATTTAGGTGTAGCAATCACATTCTCATCAACAAGTTCTTGCTTGAATGTCTTGTAGTCAGCACCACGCATGGATAACCACTTCCTAAAATGTGTTCTGTCAATCATCATAGTTCCTTTATCAAAAGGTTCTGCTGCTGATTTCCTAAATACATCTAGTCTGATTCTTATGTCACCTCTTGGTATTCTAGAAAAATCAGGTTGTGCTTTCTGTCCTGTCGTGTGCATAACAGTAACAGACGTATCTGCTGAGTCAGCCATATACTCAGCAACTAGGTCAAATGCATCAACCTGATTCTCTTGAACTGACCTGCGTATCGCACCAATCTGTGCTAATACCCATTCAGTTGATTGTTCATAGTTATAGTCTATTAGACCCCAGTCTTTTGCAAGACTCATAGATAAGTCAGCAAGTACAATAGCTTGTTCCCAATACCTTTCTTGACCACCAAAGCTACATTTATACTTCCTGTCAAAATTATCTGAAGCTTCTGCTATAGCAGACTGAATACCTTCTTCACCCATCTCAACTAAATTCTTAATAAATTTTCTACCAGCATGCCCATAGTTCTTGTGTATAGCTTGGTATATCTTTTTACCTACATCACTGTTTCTCATAAATACATCAGTCTGTGGTACTGTTAGTTCTAGAAGTCTTGCCATTTGTGCATCGGTATCAAGACCAGATGCTATAAGTTTACTTTGTAGAGACTTGTTGGTAGATACCAGCACAGGTGTAGCCCATGTCTTAGCATCTCTTTCTTCAGCATTCCTGTTAAGTCTTGCTTTATCACGCCCTTGTGATACCCAGTAACAGAAGTCTCCCACCTCTTTATCACTCATCATGGTTACTTCGTCTATAGTTAAAGGTAAGTTGCCATACGTACCAAGACGTGAGAACAAAGCCATCTGTGTGTACTTAGCAGCAAAGTGTAGCTTCTCAGGATCACCGTATATAGACTGTGCCCAATATTGAGCTAGTGTTTTACCACCACCTGTTGGTCCGTATAAAGATATTGTTAGCCCTTTTAATCCTGTAAAGTTATATAGCGGAGCTGAAAACCCTACGCCTAAAGCAAACATATGTGATTTCAAATGAGCTTTCTCCATTATAGATGTAAGACTAACCCACTGCTCCAAAGATCCTTTTGACCCATATAAATCTGCACCCTGCCTTTGTATGACAGAAGCTAGACTTATATTCTCTTCTAGTATAGAGCCGTCAGATTTACGTTTGATTAGTGTGTTACCTAGTAAGAAAGATTTGTTCTTATCTTTCCAACCCATAGTCGAATATAAATTCGTCATTGTGCGAATCTGTTTTAGCTCATCCATGTAACTTCTTAGCATAAGTTGAAAATACTCTGTTTGTTTCTTATTGTAAAGTACTATACCTTGGTCTGCTATAGCAGTAGGAAACTCACGGCTTCCATCAGTAAGATGTGCTTGCCGCAAAGATAATTCTTGCCACCCCATGTGTGGTCTGTCCCAGTGGAATCTGACTGTTTCATACCCTAACGATTCATCAAACCCATATCCCACTGGATATATATCAAACTTACATATGTCCACATCTGTGTCATCAATGGTTACTTTGATACCATCTTTAGTTCTTTTAAATGGTTTGGGCATAGGCACAGCATTAGCTATTACATCAGGGGCTTCAGCTATAATAGGAGTTTCTTTGTACTGCACACCTAATCTAGCTGGAGAACCTATCTTTCCTTTGTATTTACAGCCTCTACAACCTGTAGGTCTACTAGATTCAAACTTATTACATGTAGTAGGGCCTGAAGCTGACTCTTTCCATTGGTTTAATTTATGTAGTGTAGACCTCTCATTATATCCTGAATGCCCTTTAGACCACTCTACAGCCGTTTTTTCAGGGTTTTGGCAGAAGGCGGCTACCCCTATAAGGCTATACCATAACGGCTCATCTACCTTATCCTGATTGTCTATAGCCCATTCTATTTGTTTACACTTCTTAGCCACCACTGATCCAACAGCTGGCTGGTATTCATTTTTAGTAGCTAAATTATCTAGCAACGAGTTGTCACGACCACTGCATTCTTGCTGGGGACCCGCCGCAGTGTAAAAGTACGACAAACAATCCTTTAAAATTTGAAGGCTAGTGGGTTGAGACCCAACTAATACCTTTACTTCATTGCCATTCTTAGGGTTATGTGTACCTACAGGTCTTAACACTAGTGCACTATTGGCTGTAAGACCTGCGTCAATCTTAAATTCTTTTTGTATACAAGCTTGTTTCATAGCCTCAGCTAATGGTTTCCATTGCTCAGGTGGTAGCTCTTCATTTAGTACCCAATAGACATGTAGCCCATTACCTGAATGTACTATCATAGGCTTGGGTAACTTCAGGTCAGATACAAATTTACCTAGTGCTACTAGTCCTTCTTTCCATGATGGGTATGGTTTATTAGTACCACAATCTATATCTATAGCTACTACTTTGGTAGCCCTTACGTTATCTTGTTTTCTGTTTCCTTTTTGTTTAAATGCTGATATTGCAAAATAAGTATTATTATTAGTTTTGTCTAGTCTATCGCACACTTGTGCAAGTTCTTCCACAGACTTAAAAAACCCCTGCCTTCTACCGTCAGGGTTGATAACAGTAGTTACATAAAATCCTTCCGTGGGTAAAACTTGCTGAAAAAATTCCAACATATTCATATTTGCTTTACCTTTAATGTGGCAGCTAGATCCCGCTGGTTAACGACTGGGGATTTTAGACGTAACTAGCCACCATTTGTTATACTATTCTTTTTCCTCTAAAACCTCAAGGAGCCTTTTGAACCTAAACTTCTGTTCTATTGCTATAATTTCAGGCATAGGCCATCCATTTTCCATAGTAACTAGTAGCTTTCTAAGCATATCTCGTACTCTCTCATCATTCTTTTTGCGAACAGGTTTGCCTTTAACCCACCCATAATAAGTCATACGGGATACCCCTAGTAGCTCTGCCATATTACTTGTTGTAAGTAACATGTGTCTCCTAAGAGCTTCTACTTTTTTAAAGTCTAGGGCTAGCTTAGCCATTAGTTACTCTCCACTAACAAGCTTAGCTATCTCAGCAGCTAGTTCATCACCATCTGATACAACAGCTGGTTCTACAGGCTCTTCAACAGGAGCTGGTTTAGCTTTAGCAACAGGCTTAGCTTTTTTGTCTTTCTCCGCCTGGTCTGCAGGAACGTTAACACTTATGTCAACTTGTTCCTGTGTGTCAGAATCTTCTTCGGAAGAGGTAGTTGATACAAATCCATCTTCTTCTTCAAAGTTGAACCTGCCTGCTCCTTCAGATCCTTCTACATATTGAATAACTTGTACTGCTCTGAGTCTTAAGGTAACACCTTGACCTATAGATGGTGAGCTATAAAAAGCTATAGCACCATTAACTTTGATTTCAGAACCACCCCATATGTTATGGTTAACCATAGGGTTGTTCTTAGCGTCAAAGACAGATGGTTTATAAGCAGCTTTAGATTTAAACTTAATTAAAATGTTACCTGTCTCATTGCCATCATCATCTTCTTCTTTAGAATAAGGCAGTGGTGCATTCTTAAATTTAGTTTTAGGCTTGGCTTCTTTCAAAGCTTTAATACCTGCTATCAACTCTTTATTAATAAGATCAATTATAGGTTTAGCCTCTTCTTCAGGCACAGCAAGAGTAACTTTATATACTCCTTCTGCGTCAAACTGAGTGTCAGGCTTACTAATGTATGGATAGTTTGCGACACCCGTTGGGGTTGTAAATGTTTTATTTGCCATTTATTTTTCCTCTATGTTAGTTGTATATCCTGCCTCAACAGAAAAACCAAAGTCCTCTGCGGCAGTTTCCTTTTCACTAAAGGCAAGTAGTTCACCTGTAACATACTTAACTTCATCACTTCCTACATATGTATCAACATATTTCTGAGTAGCTTCAGATAAAAAACCACCAAACTTAAACTGAAGTTTAGGGTAGTCTACGCTATCATCAAAAGATAATATTGTTCTAGCTATCTCAGGAACAACACCTCTCATAGATAATGTCTTTTGATATGCATTTAAGTTTTTTAAAGATGAAGGTGTTATATGTAACAAACATACACCTCGCCTTGGTTTGTCCACAAGTATCAAGGCTACCCTTTTTATATCAGAGCAATCCTTAATCTTATATCCTGATGGTGTTANCTTAGAACCCCATGCATTACGTGGACATAACGCACAGACATCGTTCTGAGGTGAAACACTTTTTTTATTTGGTGTTATACCATCAAGAGAAAAACAATCAGGTGAAGAAGAATCTCTATCTCCTGACCATTCTCCTTCATACCACATCTTAGATATACTAGGGTTTGCACCCACAAACACTATCTCTAAACTTGTATTAGATAATGTGTCGCATTCGCCATCTGTGATCAGGCTGAAGGTAGAATCTTTTATTGAAAGTTTAGACCTATTCATCGTCGTCTACTTTGTTAGCTGGTCGCCTTACATTAACATCAATACGAGTACCATAGTTTATGCCTGCTGGTACTTCTTTCTGTTCTTCAATGTATCCTCGAACAGCACGTTTACTAACTCGTTTCTCAAGTAAGTCGTATGCCTCATTGTCTTTTATAAATTCTAATGTTGCATCCCAATCTGCTACTTGTGCAAAATCTACAGTGGTTAAAAATGCTGTACCGACTTTTGTTTTAAACGAATCTACGCCTTGCTCATCTGCTCGCTGTTTAATATACGCCTCTAACTTAGCCATATCTTCTTTTATCTTAGCTACTTTTTCTTTAGCCTTAGCCTCAACAGCCTCTTTATCTGCTCTAAGACTAAGGTATGTATCTATAATTTTGCTTATTTGTAATGTCATTACTCCCTCTCTTTCTTTATCAGGTCTAATAAAAGACCTTGTAGTTTTTGTTTTGATTTAAGACGTTCATACATTTTATACTCAAGCTCCGTTGCCTCAATATGTATAATGTTTGACACATGTCTTTTACCTATCCTCTCTATCCTTCCATTCGCTTGAATGTATTGCTCGTTGCTTGTCACTGGCCCATACCATATAACAGTACTTGCTGATGTAAGAGTGAGCCCATGTGCCATAGTGGCTGGGTGAGCAATAAGGATTCGTGGGTCTTTTGCATTTTGAAAGTCGTGAAATATTTTATTTCTTTTTGTAGCTGACACTGAGCCATTGACCACTGCCGTACTCCACTGCTTTGATAAGACTTTCTCAAGCATATTTAATGTACCTGTAAGTGGTACAAAAACTATTACTTTACCATCTACTTGTTCTAATACTTCTTTGACAACGTTAATACGTGGTGTGCAATCTACTTCTATATGATCGCCATCATCTCCGTAGACAACCCCACAACTTATTTGTACAAGTTTTTGTAGCTTAACTGCCTCGTTAACAGCTGTAATAGTTCCTTCTTCTTCTAATTCTGTAACAAAATGTTTGAGCATTTTATGATAATGTTTCTTTTGGTCTGGTGTAAGTTCAACCTTTCTAGTTTGATGAACAGTTTCAGGCAAATCAAAGCACTCATCTCTAGTATATCTGACCGATGGTTGCAGTACGTGTTTGACTATGCCAACCGATTCAGGTCTAGGCAACCACTTCCATTGGCTAACTTTCATCATGACAGCCTCTCTAAAAGCTGTGTATGTTTTAGAATTTTGTGGGCTATCAACAAGTCTAGCCAAAGACCATGCGTCTGTGGGATCGTTAGGCGTAGGTGTACCTGTCATCAACCAAAGTTTTATGTTGTCATGTTTGTTTATGTATTTACGAAGTATCTTAAACCTATTGGTAGATGGATTGCGTAACACTGCTGCCTCATCTACTATAACTAAATCAAACATACCTACAGAATCCTCTGCTATAATTGGAAACCCATCATGATTTATAATATAAAAGTCTGCGTCTGTACTAAGTAATTTCTTTCTTCTAGCACTAGTACCATGTAAAGTTAACGCTTGTCTGTGTGGAAAACTTTTAAATATACTATCACCCCACACCCTTTCTAAAGTTGACAACGGTGATATAACCAAAACCTTCCGAATAGTTCCAACGTTCATCAGGTAGTCGCATGCCCATAAAGCTGATTGAGTTTTACCTGTTCCAATTTCATTAAGCACCAACGCCTTGTCATGTAAAGTTAAGAATGCTGATGTCATTTTTTGATGGTGATATGGAGTAAACCCCCCTGACCAATCGTAATAATATAAAATAGGACTTGGTGCTGTAATGCCAACCTTCTTTAATGTTTGAACCGACTCGATGGTATGAGGTGTGACAACAAGTTCTTGATTGTCTTGCTCTAAAACCCTGGAAAGGGGCACTGTCTGTAACACTTGATTAGGATAATCAGGTTTTATCGCTAGTGCTCTCGCTTGTTTTATTACTATCATGTATAATCTTCTCTATATAAACTTTGACTTGGTTAATAGTTTCATCGTCATACACTACGAAACATTTACCTTTAGCCATTTCAATGTCTTTCATACACCTAAGTTGTAAGGCAGTGGGTTTCTTAGCCCTATCTGCCTTACACTCTACTCCGATAAAGTTACCACATGCTACGATAACTCTATCAGGTATGCCTGACTTTCCATATATCCCTGACTGTGGGCTATAAAACCACACGGCAGATCTAGACAGAGACTTTAACATGGTGTCAAGTTTCTTTTTAATCTTAGCCTCAGGTGTACTAGCCATATTATAGAGATTTACATGTATGTCAAGTATTAAATTCTAGCATACTCACATATTTTATTTGCTGGGCAATACCTACATAATCCACTAGGTCTTGCTGGGAAGTTATTCTTTTGGTATGACTGTTTAATTCTATCTATTCTAGATAATAAATCAGCCCACATAAGTTTGGTGTCAGTTCTTTTAAAGGTTTCTGAATCAGTCTTATTATCCTTTAACCATACGAAACTTGTTTTAACCTTTTGTATCTCAGGATAGTGTACAAAAACTTGTAGTGAAAATAATTCTAGTTGTGTAAAGTCAGGATTTCTTTTACCTGTCTTCCAATCCATAACAATTGCAGTATCATTTTTTATAATCAAGACATCTAGTATGGATCTTAGCCACGAGTCGTCTTCGTACCAACCTGTTGGTGTAAGATTTGCATTCAAGCACAGCTTCTCTTCAAGATAAAGGTCAGCTTTTTGTGTTAATAGTTCGATTGTCCTACAAACTTGTTCGTGTTTGAGCGACTCTTTAGGTAGCTGCGTACCATTTTGCAGTCGCTCTTCTAATTGTTTGTGGATTCTTTCTCCATAGATAGTAGCCTCACTACCTTCATTTACAACGTCTTTATTGATACGTTCATGTAGATATCTCTTAGGACATTGTTCATACATCTTTATAGATGAATAGCTATGAGTTAGTTCTTCTGCCATTACCTAGTTCTGTTTATCATATCGGTCTTTAACATTTCTATTTGACCTACTTCTCTAACGATATCATTAATAGTAGTTGAATACCTAGCATAGTCTCCACCTATTTTTAACAATACAATACAACCTTCTACGTTATCAGATTTCTCTGCACTCTCAGTTGCATTCTTCAGAAGTTTTAATACATCATCTTTACTTGTCATTTTGCCTCTCCATAATTATAGCCAACCCCACTCTCGCAAGATACAGGTAGTCCCTGTGCCCACCAGGGCGATGTTGACATGATTGTCTCAACGTGTTCTCTCGTCTCAGACGCTTTCTTTGCATCTGTGATCAGTATTAGCTCATCATGTACTTGAAATAAAACCTTGTATTTCTTACCAAGTTCTACCATTTGTTCTGATATAACTATCCTTGCAAGAGCTTGCACGATGTTCTCTGTTACTTTACCACCATAGATTTTAGTCCATTCCCTATCCTCAATCTTACCTGTAGTCTTTAATTTCCTATAAGTTCTAGCATTGGATATGTACTCAAATCCATCCATACTCTTTCGTAGCATGGGGTATCTAATACGAAGTCCATTAGGTAGTAGTATCCCACTACTATCAAACTCCAACATGTCGTCTCGTAAACTGTCAGACCTATTATGTAGTATCCCCCTCAATGCATAGTTGCATACACTCCAGAAAGAAACTATCTTATGGTTTTTTTGTCTATACAAGTTGACAATTCTTTGTGCCTCATTTATGTCAATGTCCACTGACATACCACCCTGTCCTAATGCCAAGGTGTTCTTAAATTTTTCTGCACCCATACCATAACCTAGTCCTAGTATGCATGTCTTACCTACAAATCGTTCTAGCTTGTCCTGTTTGGTAATCTTCCTACCATAAATCTCACTAGCAAATTCACTATATACATCTCTGCCTTGCCTGAAAGCCTCAACCAAATCCTTTTGGTCACTTATATATGCAACCATTCGTGCCTCAATCTGTGATGAATCACAAGCAACCAACATCTTGTCCTTTGGTACTGTCAATGCTTTGCGAATAGCACCATTTCTAGGTAAGTTCTGTAGATTTAATTTATCTCCACCACTAAACCTACCTGTGTGTGCACCATAATAATTCAGCATGATAGGTAGTTTGCCCCTCTCTGCTACCTTTAGTAAGTTGTCAGTTCTCGTTTCTTCTATAGTTGATTTCATCCCTAGTCTTGCTGACACAAGTTGTTGTACTAATAAGTTGGGGTGCTCAGTCAATTTGGTAAACTCCTTGTCGGTTTTGGCAAAAGCAAAAGTTGGCTCGCCTGTTCTAATAGATAATTTTTTGGGGGGCTCCACGCCAAGTTTTTCCAAGAGCTTGGCGAACATTGGATTTGACATTAGTACCTTCTCAAGTTGGGATCCAGAAGTCTTAGTCGTTAACGTGTCAACAAGTTTCTGTTTGTCTGCCCTTATCTTTTCAGCATGATGGGCTAGTAAGTCTGTATCTATCTCAATCTCAGGCTCAGTATACATTTTGATTGTTTGGTCTATTACCCTAAGTTCTGTTGCTGGATAATTTTTTGATAGCTTTGTCCATAACTTATAGGTGAGTTCCACATCATTAATACAGTACTGTGCATATTGCTTTAGTTCCTCCGAAGTGAAGTCCCCTAACCTTTTGCCTAAAGCATTGAGCACCTCAGTTCCTTTCTCACCTAACTTGTAACATTTTGATAGTGCATTCAAGGAACAACCTATTGTCATACCATGCTTTGGTCTAGCCATAGACATAGTGTCAAGCCAAAACTTTGGCTTTATATTATAGTGCCAAGATAATATAGCACCATCGAATGCTGTATTGTGTGCAAGTATAAACTTGTCTGAAAAATCTATTGAGTTTAGAAAGCCCCTGACCTTGTCACTTTCGTACCAACGTGTTGGTGTATCATTTACCTTAACTGCCATCCCGATGACCTGAAACCTTTTGTCTCTAATGTAGGATTCAGTTGTCATTTTAGATAAAGAGTAGTCCCTATCGTAATAGGTTTCAAAATCAATGGTTACTATATCCATTAACTTGTCTCTGCTTTCTTAATTAATATATCTATATACTGTCTTGCTTTCTTCAAGTCATCTATTTGTCCTTGTTTAGTTGGGTGTTTGTATTGCCACCTACAGACATACTTGATGACGTTTGATTCGCAATAAGGTATACCGTTCTCAACAATAAATGTTATTGGCTCTATCTTATACCTTGCATAGTGTTCAGGTTTCTCTACCTTGTCATTACTTTTTACTATCATTTGTTACTCCTAATGTGATTCTACTTGCATATCTTTCAAAGACAATTCTGTCACACCTTTACCACAATATAAAGAATGTTCGTTTGCTATGCTAACTGCCTCAACAGATCTAGCCCCCATAGATAATGCACCTAGTGCATATTCTTTACCATTACCAAATGCACATGGTGTAAAACCTCTAACTATTGGATGAGGCACTCCTTGATAAACCTTCAGTCCTTCAGTTGCATTCACCACAATAAGTTGTGCTGAGAGCGACACACTATTTGATCCTGACGTTAAGGGGAAACAATCTTCATCAGCTCCTTTTTTAAACCACTCCCGAAGTGCTATGATATCTTTTAACACACCATAACCTGATACCATATGTACTTTATTTTTGTGTGTTACATACCATGCCTTTTCTGATTCCCACTTTTCATGACCATCATTAGCTTGTCTATCTGTTGCTAATGTTTCACCGTCCCATACTATTATTGTCATTTGTCTTCCTCCTTATTAGCTGATGGATAAAACCATAGTCTGTACTTACCATCTTCTGCATATGCATATTTGTACCATGACCTGTCATCTACCCACTTCTGTACCATTTGAATGCCCCACTTCTTACAGAAGTTGTATATGTTTACTGATTCTCTGCGATTACATACAATACTATCGCCATCTTCTAACTCAGTAATCCATTTATACTTGTGTACATATCTTTTTGTAGCATTTCCTTTTGTTTTCTTAGGTAGTGGTATGTTCTTCTCTACCTTAAACTTACTTATCATATCTTCTTCTCCCATTCTAGTATCTTTTCATACAAACATGTTGCACATTCATGTCTGCCACGGATAATATCATCAGTGCCGTCACTAGTTACTTCTTCCTCGTTATTATTCTTAGCGTCCACTACATCTTGGTTGTCTGCTATCTCAGATCTAAGCCATACTTTAACCTTATCAATTAATAGCCTTCTGCCCATACCTATTTGAATTATCTTAGCTTTATCTAAGTCCTCTAATCTTTCGTTATCACTCATAGTATCACCTCCCTAACAGATTTAAATGTAGCCCAAGAACAATTATTTAAATCATGTTTCTCGGACACCCACTCTTCTTCCATGCCTTGTATTAACTGTATCTTCCAATAGAGAGTAACCTCTCCATTAGTACAGTCACACACTGCTATGTTCACATTGTCTATGTCTTTCTCACTCATTGTTTTCCTCCTTTGGTTTAAACATTTTAAGTATATTTTCTAGAGATATATCTGCGTCTTTCTTTTTCGTTAGAGTATGTTGTTTGCCACGAAGATGTTTGTACCCAATGTGTTCAAACACACCCAACTGCTCTTTAAATGCAAACCCATACCATGTAAAGAATTTATCTATATCACTTTTCTCCATTGTGTAAGATTCTTTGATGTGGTATCTACCCCTGTTTACTTTTAGATTGTAGTGAATCATCATCATCAGCTCATCAGTAAGTTCATTGTTTCTCATACAAGTTGTGACATAGTCAGCAATATCTTCTCTGTAGAACGGCACTCCATACCACCTGAATTGGTGGTTTCTTTTCTCTGCATTATCTAAATCTAAAGAATTACCCACCTTGTCAAACATACCTATGGCAACATTAGATTTCATAAGTTTCTTGTACTTAGTCAATAAACTTCGCCACTCTTTTCTTTTCTCAGGAAACTCAATGGTTTTATCTATTGCTTTTGCATTGAGAAACTTACTGTCATTCAAGTCATACTGCAACCCATTGAATATATAAGGTGATTCTTTCTCCAATTCTTTCCAATATCGGTTTTGTCCACAAGCAAGTGTATACCTGTACATATCCCAACCGAACATAACTCTGTAATCATTTTGGTCTTTCCTAGAAAGAATTACAGGAAACCATCTACCCATTGATGATACAGTAGTTTGACCACCAGCATATTCTGAATCTTGGTAGAATGTAACTATATTATCTTTAGATACAGACCAAAATAAATCATTTCCATATCCTATGTATAGCCCAATGTCTCCATTACTCATGTCTCTAAGTCTACCCCAAGAGCTAATAGGTTTACCTTTGATTCTGTCCCTACATGTATCCATAGTTTTGTTTAGACTGTCCCAAAATATGCTGGGGTATCTACAAGTATTGTTATCATAATATTCATCTTGCGATTTAAATATATGATTCATCTTTCCTTCGTTGGCGTTATACCAACAATCATTCCAAACTCCCATAATTATTTCCTCCGTTAGTCTGATAGTTTGTTAAATGTAATTGATGTAGTTAGAGAATCAAAGTCTATGTCTTTAGTCTTATCCTCTACCTCATCAGCCTTAGGTTTTTCATATACTTCTCTGTGTCTTCTCTTTGCACTTTCAGGTACAAGTTGCCATAGACCACTCCACTTTTTAAGTAATGGTGCTAGTGTCTTAGCAGAATCTAACAAAGTCCTGACATCATCTACAAATTTTTCTCTCTCAACTAGTATATCTTTGATAGGTTTGAGCCATGTAGCATACTCACTTTTCAACCATTCATACCTAGGGTCTCTGTAATCTACATTATGATGATACCCTTTAAGCATGTGTGTACCTGATACAGGAACAGGCTGAGATGGTATATCCCATTTCAAATTCTCTACTCGAAACCCATCAGTCAACTCTCTCGTTAGCTCTACATCATATGTTCTGTCTTCAGGCACATGATCGAAACCATTCATCTGTACTTGAGTTGTTTTCTCGCACCACCCATCAGGAAGAGACAATGCTATTGCTTTATCTTTACTAGGTACTTCAGTGTCATAAATTCTTTGACCCCAACTTTCAGGTCTAGGGTTATCGTGTATGACTTGTTCTATCCTATTGGTAAAACTTTCTTTTGCATTGTCAATTATATCTTCTTTTAATTGTCCACTTATTCTTACTGTTGCCATATATTTTCTCCTTAGTTAATAGTTATCTTTGGTCATGCATTTTGACTACCTCGCCAAAAGGCACTGTCTGTTCTTCTTGGTGAGTATCTGTTGACACCCATAGTACAGGACACTGTGGCTCTGTACCGAAGTCGTTACAGTACAAGTCAGTAAGAAATATACATGCTACAGGATCAATATCATTCTTACTCATGTACTCAAAGACAGGACTGAATGCCGTACCACCACCACCATGAGGCTTGATACTAGGCTCATCATTTCCTCTCTCAAATTTATCGTAGTGACATACCTCATGGTCAAAGTAAATCACATGAACACTTGTTGGGCATTGGTCTTGCCACACAGTAGTAATCTCACTAGCGAATTGTTTTAGTTCATCTTCACCAATAGACCCTGAGCAATCTACTGCAAACACTAGCTCGCCCATTGTCTCACCTGAGACACTAGGTACATACAATCCTTGTGGTAAGAATCTTCTGTTCGGTCTTAGAGAATGTTCTCTCATCAGTTCTAGCCTTGATAACAAATCTATGCAGTACCTCTCGCCAATCCACAATAGGTTTGAGCATACCATCTACTAGCCTTTCTAGATTAGCTGACATCTTACCCATCATCTTAGCTGACTGAGCTGACTGAGCTACTTTAACTTTCCATTTAGCTTGTTGTCTTGCCTTATCTGCCTTACCTACACCACCATCTCTACAATCATCTAGTGGCATACCATCACCACCCATACCTTGCTTATCTTCAGGTGTATCAGGCAACAGGTTGTAGATACCTTCAGTAGTACCACCACCTTTCTGATGTATTTCTCTGTCATACAGACCACCACACTTAGGCATGATACCCACACTGTCATCAATAAGTAGCTGATTGATTACATAATCACCAGCTTGATTCCATTTGTATGGGTCTCTATTGCCTCTACGAAAGCAATGTTCAAACATGGGGTGCAGACATTCATGAGCTAGTACAAATTTAAACTCATCATCATTCATGTCATCAGCCCAATTAGGATTAAACCTAATCTCTTCCCCATCAGTACATGCTGTCAGTATATGTTCGTCCCAATACACAGGTAGGTTGAAAGCAATATTACCAATGAATGGATAAGTCAGTATCAACTGAGCTTTAGCTTTCCTAACTTTCTTATCCAATCTTTTTCTTGTTATTTCATCCATTATTTTTGTCCCATAAATGCACCCATCTTGTCTAAAATATCCTTAGCCTCAATAGACTTTGTCTTCCTAAGGTCAGGGTCTAGTCTAAGACTTTCAGGGTTGTTGTTTGCTAAGGTGTTTTCGACCATGTACCTCATCTGTTCTAGGTCTTTATCACCTGTTACATTTAATCTCTTCAATACATCACATACATCTTGCATGTTGGTTATCAATGTATCTCTAAAGATCGACTTAGTGTCCGACAACTTTTCAGCCATACTCTTCACCTTGTCGTATAGTCTCTGCCATGCCTCTTGCATAGCAATTTTGGTAGACTGTTGCACTCTTTCCTCAACTTGTTGTTGTATGTTTGCAAGTTCCTGTTCATCAATACCAACTCTGAAGTCATCAGATGGTACAGGTAACACAGTAATGTCCATGCTAAACTTAGTCTTCAAGTCCTCAACACTTGGGTAGTCATTGGAATTATACAAATCCCCTAGATACCTTTGTGCATTCAACTGCAACTGTGGATATGCTAGTAAAAACTTATCCACTAACTGATACCAATCAGACTTATGCCGTTTAAACTTAGCCATGAAGTCTAGATAGTTATCCGTTGGTAGTATCATTGTCCCATCAATACCCCATGGTAGTGTGTTATCATAATACTCTTTCCTGATAAATGTAGTTAGTCTCTTTACATTATCTAGGTACTCATTCATTGGTAGTAACGACTTATTGTAGTTACCAGCATGGACACCTGTGTTGTTCGCTAGTGCTACATCATTTGTAGCTTTCTTATCTAGCTTACGAGCTGTCCACTGTGATACATTAAGTTGTACTAACAATGCCTTATCACTTAGTTTCATTTAACTCTCCTATAGTTTTTAGTTTTTCATATTCCTCTTGGCGTATATCAACATTTATGTATGACACAGGATAAAAGTATTCCTCTAGTGGCTCTTCTATATTTGCATTGCTACCATACATGTTACTTTCAATATCACCTTGCTCTTCACCTATCCTTAATATCTTACCTACAGCTTGATTGTCAGCCTCATTATGCATAAATGCACAAGCACCTGTTATGAACTGCAGTACAATCTGTATGTCTTCGTAATTCTCATACCACTTGATATCAGAATACTGATGGAATGCTATATGATATTTAGCACCTTCAAAGATCTTAGCCTTAGATATGAACTCATCTAGTGTTACTCTAGTATCAGATGGATAGTCTTTGAGCTTATGAAATGTCATATACTGCACAAGTTCTTCCTTAGTGGGAAACCCTACAGCACACAGCACTTCGCTACGATAACCCATTAGTTTAGGTATTCGCTGTTTTCAACACACCACTTGGCAAACTCTTCACCCTTTAGCTTAGTGCCGAACTTACTCACTGCCAACTTCATAGTCAGTATGGAAAACTCAGCCTTACCAACTGCGTCAGAAGATAGCCTACGACAGTACTTGATGACATTGTCAATGTGCTTATCAGCTTGATAGGCAATGGCACCACAGTATGCATACAGGTGACTAGTTTCCTCAGGTATCGGTGCTGTCTGAGGATTCTCAAACACCCTGTCAGGACTTGGTATCTTCGTTTGTATGTCTAGGAAACTTACAAACTCAGCACCAGCACCCTCACCAACTGCACCCATGATAGCTTGTTGTTGTGCAATATCATTTGGTATCACACCAATGATGTCAGACACACCCTCTACCCATGAACGAGGTGTAGGGTTTTGCTCTCTTTGAGGGTCAAAATCATGCAATAGAGCTGGTCTAAACTGCATGAATGATATCACAGATTGCTTGACATCATTTGTAAATGCCCACTTAACCCATTCATCTAGGTTAGTTTCAAGCTCAACCACAGTCTCACGATTACGAAGATGAGATAGCACTCTGTTAGCACCAGCTCTGTCTTTCTGTCTGTTACCTGTAGATATCACTTGCCAACCACTCTTTAGCTTTGCACCATGCAATGTTCTTGCTTGGCACACATTTGCTAAGACCTTTTGAATATCAGCACTTGCTTGGTTTCTGTCATCAAAACACAAGATACCCTCATCAGGTATGTCATCTCTGTCATCAGATGGAAACCACTCAGGTAACTTGTATTCCAACTTGTTGCTGTCAGCTTTAGGATACAGCACACCGAAGTCTTCTACCAACATGGTCGGTAGATGAAGTTCGATATAGCCTACACCTAAAGACTTAGCAACATCTCTCACGATGGTTGTCTTACCACCACCTGGACTACCCTCAATACACATTGTTCTTTTCAACGGAAACAATGCCTTGATAGTAGTTATCAGCTCATCAGCTTTCATAGTTTACTCCTATGTTGCAAGAATGTACGAAGGGTATGTCTAGGAACACCTATCCATTTTAGTTGCCTTCAGAGTACTCGAGGTTTTAGAGGTGCCTCCGTACATTCCATTTATACTAGCCCCATGCTAGCAATTCATTAGGGATAGATACTAAGTTGCCACCTAGCACCTACCCCACATAGATGCATACACCGGTTTACATCTATGCCCCCGATAAGCTTGAGTACTATTACTTATCGTGGGATATTCATTAAGGCGAGGATTTGGTACGCAATTGTTTTAGTCCTCATTAAGTATTTGCATCTAGAATAAAACCACAATACACCTTTAAGGATAGACAGGGGAAAAGTGGTACTTACTGCTTTTACATTCCCTCTCGGCTTTCGCCACCATCACTATCTTATCCCACATGGTAGCAATAACCTTACGATTATGCTTATCCATGCTTACCTTCTTTGTTGTTTAATAATTCTTCTACCTCTTTCCATGTACGTGGCTTTGGATTACTATCCTGTGCCTTACGATTATGTATATACTCATGCACCTTTACCCAATATTTATTATCCATGCTTACCACCTTTGTTATTAATTCCTTTGAGATCTTCTTTATTACTCACGACTATGTAGTTAGACTTATGCATTGGCACGACTGTATGTCTAACCTTACGAGCCTCAACCTCACCATGTTCTAGACATGTATCATATCCTAGAGATACTCTACCTTGTGGTATATCAATTCCACATACTCTGCACTTACTCATCATTTAACTCTCAATAACTTATTATTACTTAACCCTATACGCAATGCTCTAGGGAATCCATAATACATCTCTATAGCCTCAATTCTTCTATCTCTTTGTTGATAAGTTTCTTTTCTAGGTTGTTTTAAATACTCCATAATTTACTCCATAAAGGATATCCCTAGTACATCACTAGGGATACCACAATGTTAATTACCCAATAGATAACACGTCTTTAATACTGAGTGCTTTCGCAGGGGCTCTCTTACCAGCTTTCTGACCGTTGGTCAAAGCTAGATACACACCGAACAGGTTGTGTACTCTTACCTCAGGTATAAAACCCTGTTGAGATGGATTCTTAGGTGTCCATGCTTTCACAGGTAGACCTAAGTGATTACCCATCTTAACCATATCATCATATAACCTCTGAGGCTCACTACAATGATACTTGTTAGGCTCATCTTCACCACAAAGGAAGACACCTAACTTCTTCTCACCTTTGTTCATGGTTTCTTTGATACACACAAAGAAATCATTTACTTTCTCTGGTATTTTATTACTCATAATATACTCCATATAAACTCCCAAAGACTGAGTGCCTTCGGGCTATGCTCAGGTTGGCACAGCCAAAAATTTTTGCATTCCGTGTTACCTAGAAAACCCTAGGGTGAACGACCTAGTATCTACCCTTATGTCTAACCTGTGATGTAAAGTTAGATAGCAACACCCTATATAAATCAATAGTTTACCCTCAACTATCTAGAGTATCTAGTTTTCTTGAGGTTATCTTGGTCTACCCGAAACCTTATATATCCCTGTATGTAATTCAAATAGTATCAAAGACATTACTTTACATAGATATTCTAGATAGTTTAGATAGTAAAACCTTACATGAATGGCTGTAGCCCTTACCACACAACAAGTTTACAGGTAGATGACGTAAGGTTTCGGTATATAAAACCCTAAGGAACACGTAAAGTATAACCTAGATAGACTAGATAGTGTAAACTTTAGGTGAAACCTTAGGGAAAACGTCGTAGCTACTCGGTATCTACGCGTGCCGTAACCCCCCGACGCATGGTTTATATATAAAATAAAGAAAAAAATAAAAAAGAATGAACAGTTTATAGACTTGTTCAGGTCTGTAGGTTACTTCAACTTAGATCTATGTATGATTTGGAATCTATGTCGATTATCTTTTTCCCATTGCATTCTATCGTAGTAGCTATCAAATGGTTTTAGTATTATTTTGTTATTCATTCTGTACTCTAAATAACATCTTTGTTTAAATATACTCATGTTTTACTCCTGCCTCCTCCCATTTCTGAGAGGAGGACTTGGTTGTTGTTATCTAAGAGCTCGTTTGTTAGTCTTACTCTTAGCACTGATAGGCGTTACATTAGGTTTACCGAAGAAGTTCGATATGTATAATGCACACTTTGGGTTCGCTGTAATCGCATCAACGTTGAAGAAGCTACGATTAAGTTTTACCTTTTGGCCTGCAGGTTTGATTACTTTACCGCTATCGTCTTTTACATCGCTAGCAGTAAGCTCTTCTGCATATTTGAGAGCTTCAACTAAACAGTCTTTAGCTGTCAATTTACCAGTGTTACTATATTTACCCTCATCAGAGCTACGAAGAATTACAGATATTGGTCCATATTTCTCATACTCTTTGAGGCCTTGCTTATGGACTCTATAATCAATGCCTACAGAGTCCTCCCATTTACCAATTGCCATTTTTTACCTCCTATGGATTGGATAATTAACAATCAGCAAGGTAGCAACGAGCTACCTCGTTGATGATTCCAATATGGCACATTCAAAAACTTTTGCATTCCGCTAGTATTTATACGGCTTCCATAGTATGTATATAACTTAGGCAGGGAGGGGTACTCGGACTTGCACGACGCACCGCCCCCCCAGATAAGTAAACCTCTTATAACAAGACCCAAAAAACCAACGTGTAAAGTTTTAGACTTTTAGTTGACAACCCGTTGATTTTACTTAATGATTCGATTATGGATACACTTCCCCTAAAACATACAAAGTGGTCTGATCGGTTAGCATTTGATATAGCTTTGATGCTAGAAGGTAGCGGTGAGTTACTAGATGAAGTACGCACACGCCACAACATATCTGCAGATGATCTAATCGGATTTAATAACGACAAAGTATTTTTAAAAAAGGTAGAGTCATATCGCAATGAAATTAAAGACAAAGGTATGACCTTTACGCTCAAAGCTAGAGCACAAGCTGAAGAACTTCTTACAACAAGCTGGACACTAATACATAGTCCAGAGACATCTTCAGCTGTCAAAGCAGATTTAATTAAGTCTACTGTTAGGTGGGGTGGGCTAGAGTCAAGAACGAATAGCATGGAGGAAAGTGGTGGAGGAGTCAAAATTACAATTAATCTCGGGGGGCAAGAGCATACAACCAAAGTCATCAACGCTGAAGAAAGCCCAGACGAACATGAATCTATCGAGGCTGAGCGAGCCGTTTGATACTATACATAAAGGTAAACTAGCAAAAAGAATATATACACTAAATGAATATAATAAATTTACAGCAGAACTAATGAAACTATCAATGTCATACCATACAAGAATAGTTAGGCATAAGAAAAAACCTACTGAATACTTTGTTATATTACTAGATAGTCATGGAGAGTAGATGGATATAGATTATACACCAAGTAAAGTATGTAAAGATTTTATGGTATCTGACAGTAAGATGCGTGTACTGATGGGGCCTGTAGGTTCTGGTAAATCAGTTGCAAGCTGTTTTGAAGTAGTCAGGCGAGCATCTATGCAAAAACCCAACAAGCAAGGCAAAAGAAAATCAAGGGTTGCTATAGTTCGTGAGACTGCAAGACAACTGCAAGATACGACGATTAAAACATTCCATGATTGGTTTCCACCTGGTGTATGCGGAGAATACATGAGAACAACTAAAACTTACTTCCTGAAAGTAGGTGATGTGGAATGTGAGATTATGTTCAGGGCACTTGATGATTCAGATGATGTTGCCAACTTGAACTCACTAGAATTGACATTTGCTTGGTTTAATGAGTGTAGAGACATTAACCCAGACATTGTAGACGCTATGTCAAAACGTATTGGTCGTTTCCCATCAGCAAAAGATGGTGGACCTACATGGTTCGGGATGTGGGGGGATACTAACCCGCCCACTATGGATACATGGTGGTATTATCAAATGGAACAACTTGACCCCACAGACGGCGTTTCATTTAATGATAATGGGTGGGATGTATTCAAGCAGCCGTCAGGTAGAAGCGTTGATGCAGAAAACATAGAGAATCTACCTGAAGGATATTACGACACACAAGGTAGATCAGATGAATATATTCGTGTGTATATTGATGGAGAGTACGGGCTAAGCACTGCAGGACAACCTGTGTATAAATACTTTAGACCTGACTATCACATGGCAGACCAAACTTTACAACCCATTATAAATGGCGTAAGACCAATCATTATTGGTATGGACTTAGGACTAACACCTGCAGCTGTTATAGGACAGCAAGACCCAAGAGGTAGAGTATTAATACTAGACGAAGCTGTAAGCTTTGATATGGGTATACAACGATTTGTAAGAACTGTACTAAAACCACTGCTTACAGAAAGATTCTCAGCAGCACCGATACTAGTTATATCAGATCCTGCAGGTATACAAAGAGCTCAGACTGATGAGCGTTCTGCTGTAGATATAATAAAAGCTGAAGGTTTTAGAGTTATGCCAGCGAAAACTAATAATGTATCGGCAAGGCTTTCAGCAGTAGATGATTTTTTAATGAGGCAGGTAGATGGAGACTCAGCGTTCTTGCTAGATCCAAGATGTACAAGACTAAAAGCAGCTATGATGGGTGGATATAGATTCCATAAGAAGAATGGAACAATAGAAAAGAACAAACATTCACATGTAGCAGAAGCACTACAGTACTTAATGTTACACATAAACAGTACATCAGATGGTATAGTTACGCAAAAAAGAGATATAAAACCTGTTGCAGCAGGTGGGTGGACTTGATATGCTGATAATTAACTTTCATAAAGTGGTTAATTATGACTTTTCCTCACATAATTATCTTTCAACATAACACCCTGCTAGCCTTACTCCCTAGCAGGGACCTGTCTTTTTATTGGACAATAGTGTAATTAAGTATATACTCAGAAATAATTGGAGGTAACAATGCCAGGATATAAAAACTATACAATTAAGAAATACGAGAAGGGTGGTCTCGTAGAAACTAAAACTTATAAAGACGGTAAGCTTGTTGTTGCTATGGCACCAGTGACAAAAGATTCTGAAATTAGAGGGACTGTAAAAGAATTTGTCGACCAATATGGTGAGAAAGAAGCTCAAAAACTAATAGACAGTTTTAAAAAACCTAGATTTAAACCAGAGTCAAATCTTGAGAAGGAACTAGAAAGAAGAGCTAAAGACGCTAAACCAAAATAAGATATGGTATTACAAATAATGGACAACGAGGCTCTTCGTAAACAAGAACAAGAGCAGATTGACAAAGAATTAGAGGAACGCCAAAACGAACCTTTGATTTTAGGTTTGGCTTCTCACCTGCGTAAATGCTGGGATGCTGCACGACAAGCTAAAAAACCTATAGAGAATATTATGCTCAAAGGTCTTCGTCAAAGAAACGGAGAGTATGAAGCAGATAAACTCAATCAGATAAAACAACAAGGTGGTTCTGATATCTACATGATGATTACCGAAGTCAAATGTAGAGCAGCAGAAAGTTGGCTTCGTGATATATTACTAGAGACAGGTACACCCCCATGGGATTTACAAGCAACGCCTATACCTGACTTAGAGCCAGGGCATACTGCAGATTTACAACAAGAACTCGCAGCTGAAGTTTTAAAACTAATTGAAGCTGAGGGTAGAGCTCCAGATCCAACTAGAATGGAAGAGCTCAAAGAAATGGTAAATCAAGAATACAGATTTAAATTACTGCAAGCTGCTGATAACAGAGCTCGTAGAATGAAAATAAGAATACAAGATCAATTTGCACAGGGCGGCTGGGGTGAATCGTTTAATGATTTTATTACAGATTTAGTTACATACCCATGTGGTTTTATCAAAGGTCCTATTGTTCGTAGACAAAGAAAGCTAAGTTACACAAAAGATGAAATGGGTAACACAACAGTAGAAGCTGATGAGATTATTGCACCAGAGTTTGAGCGTGTTGATCCATTTAGAATATACCCTGAGCCAGGGATTACTAATATCAATGACGGATATTTATTTGAACACCACCCACTAAGTCGTACAGAGCTGGCAGATCTAATAGGCGTTCCAGGATATGATGAAGATGCTATTAGAAAAGTATTAGATTACGGTAATGGTGATTCATGGATATCAGAAGATGTAGAGCTAGCTAAAGATGACGAGGAAAGAAAGTTTCATTCGTTTGATAGACCCACAGAAATATATGATGCAGTAGAATTTTGGGGTAAGGTAAGCGGCAAAATGCTTGTAGAGTGGGGTTTGACAGAAGAAGAAGTGCCAGATGAAGCTCGTGAGTATGACGCAAACGTATGGATGGTAGGCAATTATGTTATCAAAGCTGTACTAAACTACGACCCACTAGGTGAAAAACCGTATGCTAAAACTTCATTTATTAAATGCCCAGGTGCATTTTGGGGTAAAGGCATACCAGAGATTATAGAAGATTTACAAAATGTATGTAACGCAGCAGCTCGTGCATTGGTTAATAACATGGGTATAGCAAGTGGACCACAGGTTGAAGTAAACCTAGAAAGGATTCCACCGAATGAAGATATTACACAGATGCACCCGTGGAAAATATGGCAGGTAACAAATGACCCATTAGGGTCTAGTGCTCCTGCGGTTAGGTATAACCAGCCAGCTGATAATGCAAATACACTACTAGGTGTATACGAAAGATTTAGCAAACTAGCTGACGATCATTCAGGCATACCGTCGTATGTATACGGTGATTTGAATGTAAAAGGTGCTGGACGTACAGCATCAGGACTGTCAATGCTGATGGGATCAGCAGGGAAAGGTATACGTCAAGTAGTTATGCATATTGATTCTGACATTATAAAACCTGTTGTACACAGACAGTTTGTGTATAACATGCGTTATGATGAAGATGAATCTATTAAAGGAGATGTAGAGATTCTACCAAAAGGTGCAATCAATCTTGCAGTTAAAGAAACTGTTAATCTCCGTAGAATTGAATTTCTTAATGCAACCGCCAATCAAGTCGATATGGACATTGTTGGTAAAGAAGGCCGTGCAGCGATACTTCGTGAAGTGGCTAAGAGTTTGCAGATGCCTGTGGATGATATTGTTCCTTCTAGGGAGAAAGGAAGTTACCAGACTAGGGTTGCTCAAGAGTTTGCGGCTGCTCAAAAAGCCCAGCAAGCTCCTACACCAACCCAACCTGATGGTTCCCCTAAAGGAGGAATGGCAGCAAACACAGTTAGTAACCGTAACACTGGAGGTCAATCTTGATTAGACCAGAGCCAGACGTTATTAAGGCTTTAGCTATATTGGCACGCCAACACCCTCAAGCACTGGAATGGCTAGAAGGATGGTTGAACCACGAGTTAAAGCAGCTACCCAATGTTACTCAGAACGTGTCACTTGCACAGGGGCGGTGTCAAGTTCTGAAAGAGCTATACACCTTAGTAAAAGAGTCCCCTGATAATACAGCAAAGTCATGACGACAGCTGTTGATTAACGCACACCGTTAGGAGCGAAATATTATGGGAATACCAAAGCAAGTTAAAAGACAATCTGAGGAAGTACAATCATTGTATGCAGAACTTAACGAAGAACCAACTGAAGCAAGTGCTGGTTTAGATTCAGGAGAAAAAGTGCCTGAAGAAAAACAAGCTGAAGCTTCTGCTGAAGTACCTGTTAAGGAAGATACAACTGAAACTTCCGACAGTGTAGAAAAACAAGCAGCCAAGTCTGACGCTGAAGAGCACAGCACAGCAGACACAGAAGAACAAGAAGATACATGGGAACAAAAATATAGAACACTACAGGGTATGTATAATAAAGAAGTTCCTCGCTTAAATGCGACGAATAAAAATCTTACTACTCGTGTTTCCCAATTAGAATCTTTGTTGGGCGACCTTAAACAAAAAGAAGAGTCAAACGAACCAGAGCCAGTAACCGAAAAACTAATAACTGATTCTGATGTTGAAGAATATGGCGATTCTATTGATGTTATGCGTCGAGCAGCAAAAGAGGAGGTAGCAGGACAAATGGGTCGTGTTGCACAACTGGAAAAAGAATTAGCTCAGTTGAAGGGTGTAGTACCACAAGTACAACAAGTTCAACAACAACAAAAGTCTAGTTCTGAAAAACAGTTTTGGGATGATTTGAACCGTGAAGTACCTAATTGGAGTGACATAAATAAAAGTCCAGATTTTCAATCATGGCTTTTAGAAGTAGATCCACTTACAGGTATTAATCGCCAGACTTATCTTGAGGACGCACAGCGTAAACTAGATTCAGGTCGTGTGGTTAACTTCTTTACTACTTTTGCACAGGTTAATGGTATTGATAATAGTGCTCGTGATAAAAGTGCTACGCAATCTGCAGAGTTACAAAAACAAGTTGCTCCAAAACGAGGACGTGCTGGGCAACCTGTAAGTAATGAAGCTAAAACTTATACACCTAAAGACATCGAAAAATTTTTTACTGATGTCAGAAAAGGTAAATATAAGGGAAGAGAAGATGAGCGTGCACGAATGGAACGTGACATTTTTGCCGCACAGCAAGAAGGTCGCATAGTTAATTAATAGTAAAAGGAGGCTATTATGGCTTTTGCAACATCACCAGGTCATCCTACTTATACAGGTAATTTTATACCTGAGATTTGGTCTGGTAAGTTAATTGAGAATTTCTATGATGCCACAGTATTATCAGCAATCTCAAACACTGACTATGAAGGTGAAATTCGTAACATGGGTGATACGGTTAATATTCGTACAACTCCAGAAATCACCATTAAAACATACGTTAAAGGTCAAACTTTAGCGGTAGAAAACCCAAACAAAGCAAAACTACAATTGCTAATCGACAAAGGCGAATACTTCGCTTGTGTTGAAGATGATGTAGATGAAGTTCAATCAGATATCGCAATGATGGACTCTTGGTCTAAAGACGCTTCAGAGCGTATGAAGATTAAGATTGACCAACGTGTGTTAACTGATTTGCTACCTGATGTACATGCTAGCAACAAAGGACAAACAGCTGGAGCTATCTCTGGTAACATTGATCTTGGTGTAGCAGGTACTCCAGAAGCACTTGATAAAACTAACGTCATCGGCAAAATTGTCGATATGGGTACAGTACTTGACGAGGCTAACTGCCCTGAAACAGGTCGTTTTCTTGTAATACCTGCTAAGATGGCTGGCTTAATCAAGCAATCAGACTTAAAAGATGCATCTATTACTGGTGACGGAAGCTCACCATTAAGAAATGGTCGTCTAGGTATGATTGACAGATTTACAGTATATGTAAGTCATAACCTTAAGAAGAGCGGAAGTGAGTTCAGCGTAATTGGTGGACACACAATGGGGTTTACATTTGCGTCACAAATGACAAACATGGAAACAATTCGTTCAGAAACAACTTTTGGAAACATCATTCGTGGTCTTCAAGTTTACGGTTATAAAGTCGTTAAGCCTGAAGCTCTTGCTACAATGATTGTTACTGTTTAATAGGAGGCTAACATGGCGGCATATACAGATACGCATGGCTTTGATAAAGGTTCTGCAGCACATCCTGCTAAAGGACTTAACAGAGTCGGTTATATTGAAGTCACTTTAGACTTCGCTGAAATTACCTCAGCTAGAGCTACAGCTGGTGCTACAGCACTTGCAGCTGGAGACTCTCTTGAAGTACTTTCTATTCCAGCTGACACATTAGTGATGGCTGTTGGAGCAACAACTATAACTGCAGAAGGTGCAGCATCTACATTCGACATTGGTTTAACTGGTGGCGATGTTGATGGTTTTGTTGATGGTGGCGATGCCAACTCAGCAGGAACTACCAACTCAAATGGTGCACTTTTAATTGCAAACAATAACGGCCATTATTTTGAGTCTGCAGACACTATTGATATGCTTATTGGTGTATCAGGTGCTGTAACTGATACGGCTAAAATAAAAGTCTGGGCACTTGTTGTTGATTGTTCATCATAGTATAAACAATGTGGTCGGGGGGTAACTTTAACCCCCCGATTATCTAAATGGAGGTTAATATGGCAGGAAGATGGCTAAGAAACATAAAAGATGGTGAAATATATGGGTGGGATGAGATATTAGCAGAGAACCCACTAACTGAAGAAGTGACTGAAGAACAGGCTTTTCCAGAAAAATTTATACCTAAAAAACAAAAAGGGAGAAAAACTAAAGTTAAATTAAAGACAGAAGTGATTCCTGAAGATGAAAAAGCTGTTAACATGGAGTTAGCAGAAGAAGCAACTAAAGGTATAGATAAGAAAAAATGATTTTAAATGATGTCATTACTGAAGTTAGAAGAATATTACAGGATGAAAATGCACCTCAACGATATTCTGATACAGTTCTTTTAGGGTTTGCAAACCAAGCCCTCAAGCGTATTTCAGTATTGCGTCCAGACTTATTTGCTTTTATGGGTACGGTTGCATGTGTACAAAATGAAGTGCTTCAATCTGCACCTAGTGACTCCATAAGAATTATGGAAGTGTTTTCTGTACAAGGAGGAGAAGGGGTTATAGAAACTAACAGAGAAGTTTTAGATCAATCATATCCTCAATGGATTAATGACACAGCAGCTGCTTGTAGAAATTTTATGAGGCATCCTAGAAACCCTAACAAATTTTTTATATATCCGAAAGCTCCAGCGGGGCAGACACTAGTTGTTGAGTACGCACAGTCTCCACCAGTGTATGATGGAACAACAACAGTAGCTTTACTACCCGATGCTTTTTTACCAGCTGTCGTAGACGGGACAGTTTATCTAGCAGAATCTGTTGATAATGAGCACGTACTTCAAGGTAGAGCAGAATTATTTTTAAAATCATTTACACAAGCATTAGGTGTATCAGCTTCTAATAGAATATTTACAGATACAGAAGCTGCAGGTTTACAACCAGTAAACAAACAAAAAATTGAGGAGGACCTCACATAATGGCTACAAGAAATTTTTCAGATATTGTTAATAGATTATTACCGAGTGTACCAGGATGTCCAACTCCTGTAGTAGAAAACTATGTTCGTGACGCTGCAATAGAGGCGTGTGAACGTACACTGGCGTGGAGGTACGAACAACCAAGAATACGTTTGACTGTGGGAGGACATGATTATGAATTTGAATATCCCGCAGGAGCTGAGATACATGCATTTATTACAGCTACGGTAAATGATGAGACTTTAGTTCCTGTGACTTTAGACAAAATGTATGACTTATACCCAAAATGGCCTAATCAACCTGCTGAAAACAGAGCTAAACCAAGATATATAACTCAGCTAGATCCAGACCATTTTTCTGTAGCACCTGTACCAGATGGTGATACAACGTATGATGTGAGGATGATTGTCTGTTTAAAACCGTTAAGGACAGCAGATAGTATGGATAAAACAGTTTTAGATGAATTAGAAAATGTTATTATGCATGGAGCACTACAGCATTTATTAGTATTACCTGATAACAGTTGGAGTGATAGAGAGCTAGCTTCGTACCATGCAAAACAATTTGCTTTTAAATTATCGGAGCGTAGAGCCAGAGCTAATTTAGGTGCGGGTAGAGCATCTATGAGAGTTCAAGGGCAACCATTTGGGTGATAGACTATGGCAGATGTAATTAGATTAGTAAAAGGGGATGAGTTACCACTCATACAACTAACCTTGAATGATGATGTGGCTAACACTCCGTTAGATTTATCAGCGTCTAGTACTTCAGTATCTGTAAAATTTAGGGCTACAGGCACCACAACAGTATTATCTACAATAAGTTGTGCAAAAACTAACACGGGTTCTGATGGTAAAGTACAGTTTAACTTTTCTAGTGGTGTTTTAGATGTTGACGAAGGCTCATATGAAGGCGAGATAGTAGTTAACTTTAATGGTAGTTTGCATACTGTTTACGATTTATTAAAATTTAGAGTAAGAAGTAACTTCTAATGGCTAACATAAAATTAGTATCAGCTATTGCCGCAACGGCTATATCTTTTAGTGTTAGTGTTCATAGTAATTCAGCTGTAGTCAGCGATAGTAATAAGATATCAGCTACGGTAAACAGGTCTCAATTAGGTATTAAAGCTTTTGAAATAGTACCTACACGAAATAAATTTGACTCAATAACAGTAAGTGATTCTCCTGTTGTAGTGCCAGAGCTAAGTAAGTTTGACACCATTACGGTAGCTGACGGTAATCAGGTGTTCACTATTAGTATCGTTAAATCTGATTCAGTATCGGTTACTGATACACCAAATAAAATAATACATTCTACAGTTGATTTTGATTTAAGTGATGACGATATAGACCCAGATCCTATAAATGTGTCTGAATCTGATGCTAAAACAATTACACCTGAAGGGAAAACAGATTCTACAACGGCTTCTGATTCTCCGTCATTACAGCCAGATATACCACAATCTGACAGCGTAACGTCATCTGAAGCAGTTACTTCAAAAACAGTAGGCACTAATCCTAGCGATTCATCGTCTGTGTCTGAAGCAGTCAATACAAAATCTATAGGTACTGCTCCTGCTGATTCAGTGTCTGCATCTGAGTCTGACGCTAAAACAATTACGCCACAAGGAAAAACGGATTCTATATCAGTTTCTGATGCACCAGCATTGCAGCCAAGCATAGTCAAGGCTGACAGTTCTACTCCATCAGATGCTGTAAACTCAATAACAGTAAATATCGTAGCTGCAGACAGTGCTTCTGCGTCTGAGAGCATAAGTACAACACTTACACTCGGAGAGACAACTATGATGTACCCAGAAATTGTAAATGTTTCTGATGGTACAGTAGGCTTTATATTTACTAGAACTGAGTCTAATACAGGTATAATTGGTGGCCCAGGATTTGTAGGTCAGATTATAATGAATGACGATAGAATAACTCAGGGCGATTCATCCAACGCTGGACTTGTTGTTAATTACATATATACTGAAGTTGATGACAGCTCGTTGGGTGGACATATGTGTAATGCTACTCCACTATCAGCTGGAGCTAAGACTTAAAGGAGATGGATAAATGATTAATGATTTAATTAAAGTAAGGGGTGAATTAAAACTTACTCTTTCTAGTCCACAAGGAAATGTAAAACAAGAGATTATTGTGCCTAACTTAGTTGTTACTACGGGTAAAAACTTGATAGCGTCTAGATTAAAAGACACTACAGATGCCGCTATGACACACATGGCCATAGGTACTGGTAGCACCGCAGCTGCCGCTGGCGACACCGCATTAGGCAGTGAGGCTGGGCGTGTGGCTCTAACATCTACCACGGTAACTAACAACGCTGTTGCTTATGTAGCATCGTTTGGTGCTGGTACGGGTACAGGTGCTATTACGGAAGCAGGCTTATTGAATGCGAGCTCAAGTGGTACTCTCTTATGTAGAACTGTGTTCTCTGTGATAAACAAGGGTGCAAATGATACATTAGGTATTACATGGACTGTAACTATAAGCTAAGACAAAGGGGCTTTGAATGACAATAAAGTTTAGTAACAACGCTATATCTACATTAGCTTCAGGCATAAATAATTCTGCTACAAGTATAACTGTAGCATCTGGCGACGGGTCTAAATTTCCATCTTTAACAGGCAGCGAATATTTTAGAGCAACGCTTATAGATGCATCTAATAATTTAGAAATTGTAAAAGTTACGGCTAGGTCGAGTGATGTATTAACTGTTACTCGTGCACAAGAAAGCACAACAGCTAGAGCGTTTGCTACTGGCGACAGAATAGAGCTTAGAATTACTGCACAATCTCTACTTGATGCTGCTACTACTCTTACGTCATTAGCGGCTGACTTAGGATTAAACTCAAACGATATTACTGGAAGCGGAAATATTACCCATACAGGCAATATTACTACAACAGGCAACGGGTCTTTTAGTGGTGATTTGACTGTCGACACATCTACGTTAAAAGTAGATTCATCAAACAACAGGGTCGGTATAGGCACAGCATCACCTACAGACAATCTTACAATTGAAACTTCAGGTGATACCAACTTAATGATTAAGTCAGGCAATAGTAATTACGGAAGAATACATTTTGCTGATACTGATGACACAGATGTAGGTAGAATAATTTACTATCATCAAGATAATAATATGCAATTTTGGACGGGTGATGCTGAAGAAATGAGATTAGAAAATGATGGCGACCTTCATGTAGATGGAGATGTCATTGCTTTTTCAAATACAGTTTCTGATGTTGCACTTAAAACAGATATCGAAATAATACCTAATGCACTAGATAAGATTGATGAAGTCAGAGGTGTTACATTTACTCGCCACAATGGTCAGAAGTCTGCTGGTATTATTGCACAAGAATTAGAAAAAGTTTTACCTGAAGCAGTAAGAGAAAAGAAACTCGCATTGCTTGACGGCAAAAAATATAAAACTGTAGAGTATGATGCTATACATGGTTTATTAATTAACTGTATAAAAGAATTAAAACAAGAAATCAAGGAACTAAAAGATGGCTCTACAAAGTAGTGGTCAAATAACTTTAGCAGAAGTAAGGAATGAGTTTTTTGGAAACACAGGAACTACACAATTTGCTATATCAGGATTGTATGGTAAAGGTAATGCACCAGCAAGTAGTGGTGAAATACAATTAGCGGCAGACTTTTATGGTACATCAGCTGGTTTAAGTAACACGACTATAAACACAGGGTCACACAGTCCTAAAATCGGAGGTCCTGAAATCGGATTTTCTATCGGTAGTTCTAACGCAGGCTCAGGTGGTGTTTCTTTCGGCAGCATGGCAGATAGGTCAATATCAGGTTCTAGTATTCTTATAGATGCTGTATATTTTAGACATGATAATGGTACCGATGTGTTTAGAATCGCTTTTAGTGCTGCTTTTACAGCTTGGAATAGCGTACAAGTTAATAATGCCTCAACAGGTGCAAATATTGTCACTCTAAATAAATCACAATTTTTTAATGTTACTGGAAATGTTAGATGGCAACATAATTATGGAACGCCTAGTGCTTTAAATCCATTTTCAGGACAGAGAGCATTTGTATTGACATGAGTTATACATTTACAGAAACAGAAACATTTGCAACAGATTCAACATTTGATTCTTTATATGCAGATAGTCTTGCAGATATGGAAGGTGGAACTGTCGTGTTTGATGAAGGATCTAGTGATACTGATAAAAAAACAAGAATAATACAACTTATGAATGAACAAGAGTATAACAACATGAAAAACATTGTTGTAAGTAAAGATGATACAACTTGTTTATATATTCAAGGTATGTTTCAAGACAACACTTATACATGGAAGAATGTATTGGTAGGTAAAATAAATAACAGCAAAGCATGGACATGGACTTCTGAGTTTCACGAAGCAAACAAATCATGGATTCAATCACTAGGTGGCACTAAGTTCGCACTACAATGTATAAAAGATTCAAGAATAGATACCTACTTTACAGCAGCAACAGACGCAGGTATTTGTTTGGGAAACTTAACTACACAAGATTTAGATGAGGATATAAAACTTATGACATGGGAATACTAATGTGGCACTTACAGTTTTATATATATTTTATTTCGGATTAGCTTTATATTCTTTTGTAGCATTATCATGGCTACAGTTACTTTACACATATATACTGTTTTATTTTCTACTAGAATTTACTATGAGCTTGTTTATACATAGATGGGCTACACACAATCTTTGGAATCCACCTGTATGGTTTCAAAACATAATGAGTGTAGTATCTATGACAGCATTGATAGGCACACCAATATCTTATAGTGCATGGCACAGAAACCACCACAGATATGCTGATACTATAGCTGATCCACACAGTCCAAAACATAGCTCATGGCTTTACATTATATTTAGAACACACGAACAAGATTATGACTTAAGTCTATGTACAGACAGGCTAAGAAATAAATGGCAGTTACTATTAACGAAATACGAAAATCCTTTGGTATTCATATGTAATGCTGTTCTTTTCTTAGTCCTGCCGTTAGATATATTTTTGATGTGGGCAACAGCAGTAGCTATGACAACCTTTTGGGTAATGACAGTTACGGGTATTATGTGCCATACAGGTGAAATTAAAGATGTGCCATACATGTACCCTGTAGCGTTTTCAGAGTCATATCACAAGCAGCACCATATTAAACCGAAACTTAAACATTGTAAGTTTGATCCATGGGTGTGGATGATTACTAAGCTGGGGTGGACATGAAGCACGCTAGATACGTTCAATTATTAGCATTTACTAATATACTAATATCTATTTGGGCGTGTTTTGTTTATCCTGAATATATAATTTATGGGGTAATAGCATGGGGGTTTGTGAATATATTCTCAACCAACATAGCTATACACAGATTTATGAGCCACAGAGCATTTGAAACGACACCTATTAAAACTAAGATTCTAAAATACTTAACTATCATATCAGCATTTGGCAGCCCACTATCATGGACAGCTATGCATAGATACCACCATAGATACTCTGGACATCCTGTAGACGACAATCAATCTCCAGCTAGAATAGGATATTTAAGAGCATGGCTTACTTTATATGACCCGATAACTGTACCAAAAGTTATGATTAAAGATATATTACAAGATAAAGATTACATGTTTATCACTAAGAATTATTGGCTTTTATTGTTTACATATGTATTTATTTTGTACACAATTAACCCTATGTTAGGCGTATTTGCTTTTTCGTTTCCAGCAGCTTGTATATACATTGCAGCTGGAGCTTTTGGTGTAATACCACATAGTAAGTATTTTGGCTATAAAGTTGTAAAGTCTCGTCCAAACTGTACAGCTGTTAATAGTCCATTGACATCATTAATTAGTTGGGGTGAAGGGTGGCACAATTACCACCACACAAAATCAAAAGATTACAGACACGGACATAAATGGTGGGAGATAGACCCACCAGCATGGTTTATAGAAAAATTGTTTTTAAACAGGTAGAATATTGATATGTCAGTTAAAGTTACAAATAACGGATTTAGTACATTAGCATCAGCTATAAATAACTCTGTTACCACTATTGCGTTGGCTACTGGTGAGGGAGCTAGGTTTCCTAGTTTAAGCACTGATGATTATTTTTATGGAACTCTTATAGATACTTCAAATAATCTTGAGATTGTTAAGGTAACAGCTAGATCTAATGATTCTTTGACTGTAGTCAGAGCACAAGATAATACTTCAGCTAGAGCTTTTTCTACTGGCGATAGATTTGAATTAAGACCTGTTGCTAAATTATTTGAGGACATAGCAGCAACGGGAGGTGCGGGAGCCACTGGGGCAGGTGGAGATGAGGTGTTCGTTGAAAACTCAAGAACAGTCACAACAAGCTACTCAATTACGGCAGGCAAATCAGCAGTATGTGTTGGGCCGTTAACAATTAACACAGGGGTTACAGTAACGATTCCAAGCGGAGAGAGGTTAGTTATACTATGACTTGTAAACTTAACGCAGATACATCAGATGGATTAAAAATAGTATCAGATACAAGTGGTGCTATAGACTTTCAATCTAATGGAACAACAGTTGCATCACTAGATAGCAATGGTAATTTTTCCCATAATGGTATTGAAGTAGATATGTTTAGACTAACTTCACCTACAAGTAATGGAGCTAATGCTGATATAACTGCTAACCTTGAAAGATGTGATGATGCAAGTTTTTCCAAAATAGGCACAGGTATGACCGAATCTTCAGGCATTTTTTCATTTCCAAGAACAGGTGTTTATGAAGTAAAAGTTCAAGCACTCGTTGATGTTAGGTCAGGTGATGGCACAGCAGAGGTACAAACAAAAGTTACAATAAACAATAGCGATTATGACATTACATCTGTTGCAGTCGGTGGTGATGATTCTGGAACTAATGGAGTGCAAATAACAGGTTATGGTCAATGTTTCGTTAATGTAACTAATACATCAAATGTAAAAGTTAAATTTACAACAAACTCTTTTGGTAGTAGTTCACATTTAGAGGGGTCTTCAGACCAAAACAATACATCATTTAGTTTTATAAGATTAGGAGATAGTCAATAATGGCACTAACTTTACATGGTACAGTATCAGATAACACAGTAGCTTTAGATAGAAAGACTGCTACTCCTATAGTTATAAATGGTGATATGCAGATTGCACAAAGA
>FUFK010038501.1_pt2 | contig 55022 bp, 68 predicted proteins | sample 1021851 | NCBI WGS metagenome assembly FUFK01 (sample SAMEA51879418, study PRJEB19060) | metagenome | reverse complement strand
CATCTTTATTATCTTGAGTAAGTGCCTTATAACCAGTTGGTGGCGTACCGTTAAATTTTGTAGGATCAAATATAAGATTAGCGACAGTAGTTGTGCCTCCGGATACGATACCGAAATAGAAAGTATCCTCTCCGATTAGTGGCAACCCAAACGGTGCCGCACCAGTTCCTGCTTCGCCAGATGTAGGATCACCCGATACCGTACCGCCTCTGCCATAATATGTGAATGTAGAACCGCTTCCTCCAGATCCAACCTCACCTACATAAGCATACTTGTTATCAGCATCGTATGCAAAGAACATTCTATCTCCGTTTGATAGAAATGCTGAAAAATTACTTGTGAGGTTTGCAGTGCCATCACCATCGTGCCCGAGCCAGTGACCAGCACCAGGTGCTATCAAGAATGAACCAGAGTTGTTATTCCATGGCGTTGTTGAAGCAAACGCAACACCTGCTGGCGTAAAGAATCCCGGATAAAAAGCGGTACTAGTAGTCGCAACATCTATCTCCCAATACCATTTACCAGACGTTAAAGGAAATCCTGAAACGTAAGCGCCAGCGTTATCAACACCAGTGTATGTTAGATTACCTTTACTTAACGAAGGAGTGGCACTACCTATAGTATCTTNTCCATCNAGTACAGCTAAGTTATTCGATGGTGTATCGTTGGATTGATTTGCAGTTCCAATTGTACCACTTTCTGTAAAGTCTCTGTTATTACCAGAATCATCATCTCCAAGAGCTGAAGCATCTAGAAAATCCAGATAGTAGCCACAGTTACCAAAACCACTACCAACTCCATTGATAGTAGATTTAATCGTAGCTGGTGCTCTTGGTACCCATCTATTTGTTGAAGTATCTGTAACACCAAAAACACTTGGAGCAAGTGCTTGACCATCTACCATATACCATTCTGCAAGATAAGCATTCGCTCTATTTGCAGCAGAAGTAAATCCCGGATGTGTGCCAATGAGTTGTCTTGTAGATGCTGCATTTAGATAGGCCTGACCAGTCATATTTTCTGCTGGAGCTGTATCATAACCAGAACCACCATCACTCAGCCCTTGTAAAACACCGTTTATATAGATTTTTAATCTATCAGAAGCAGACGATACACCGCTCGCATAATTAAGTGCGACCACAACATTCACCCATTGTGATGTATCATTTATAACGTTTCCATCTGTTATTGCATAAACTACGGCACTACCACTATTTCTTGTATTATATAATACCTGACCAGTACTTGAAACAAAAATTCTTTCAGAACTATCAGTGCTATCAGTAGCAGTAGGACTGCCAGATAGAAGGTATTGCTGATCTACATCAACTGGTTTTATCCAGAAAGAGAGAGTTTTAACCTGCACGTTGGTAGGTGAAGTAGATACGGTATGTGCAATAGTTAGATCCGTGGTGCCGCTGTTTGTTCTACCATCAGCTAAGAATGATTTCGTAATTGTTCCTACATCTGTAAATGGTACAAAATCACCTACTCTTTGACCTGAGCCATTGCCCTCGTAGAGCGTAGAATCAAAATAATCTATACCTTGATATTCAGGTTCAGTACCATCTTTTGAGCTGAGTGTTTTGAATCCTGATGGTATTGCATAAGTAAGTGCTGAATTAGCTTCTGTTTTTAATTCACAATCTTGATCGAACGAACCGGCTGAATTACCAAATATAATTACAGCTTCATTGCCTATGGAAGAAGGCAGTGCAACACCCGTGCTACTATCTGTAGGATCATCCGAGCCACCGCTACCCTGCCATCCGCTAGAATCACGTATCCATAACTTTCTATTTTCCATATCAAGAGCGAGTGCCATTACGGCACCGTCAGTCCAGGCACGAACATCAGTTGCGGTTTGTGATGCATCTACATACTTATCTCCGTCACTTTCCCATGCTATGATTCCACTCTGTCTGACTGCTGCATCCTGATCGACACTAGGATCGGCAACACCTATACTCCAGTTACCGTTGTTAGCATCGTCTGCAACAAACTCTACATATACCTTTTCATTTCCCTGCACTAACTGCGTGAGTGGAATAAACCCACCACCCGAAGCGAGATTGGCTTTAGTATTTCCGTTTGTGAGAGTATAACTGTTTTGAGATTTTACAAGGGCATTAAATGTTGCATACTCTCTACTCGGAGTATTTGATGTTTGGTTTGCTGCACCTGGAGAACCGGCATCTGAAAAATCATTGTTATTAGAACTAACATCATTGCCTAAAGCTGATGAATCNGCAAAATCAAGACAGAAACTATTACCACCTGCGTTACTTGCGAGTGTAGTGAGATCGCTCGTTTTCTTTGGAACAAACTGAGTACCATTATTGCCGAATGCCCAAGTATCNAGAAAATCAGATACAGCACAATCGCCGTTTTGAATACTATCCGCATTTAAGAAAACAATTTGCGCCATATATGCATTCGTATAGCTAGACGTTGTTCTCGACCGTCTACCTATTTCATTCGCTTGGGCATTATTCCAGAATGTCTCGCCGGCGCTCGACGGAGTTCCGGCCGATCCTTCTGTAAGAACTTGCCTTTCTCCATTTATATAGATGTGTAATCGTTCATATGGACTCGCATTATTACTATCATAACTGACGATAGCGTGATACCATCCAATATCTCTTAATTTAGGTGTATAAAGATTCAACGAAGCATTATCATCGACGACCTTGAGTATATCGGGGTCCATACGAATATAAAAGTCATTGCTACCCGAGTTAGCCGAAAAGAACGTCATATCGGTCGAGACAGCGTTTAATTTAAACCACCAAGCGAGTGTCCATCTCGTACGGTTTCCAGCACTGGGTGTTCTTGTTAAGTATTGAGAACTGCCATCGAACCACATAGACTCTTCGATGTTATTGGAATGAGAGTTGTGCCAGTGCAGACCACGAGTTTTTCGTATCGTAGCGTGTCCAAGAGAACCGGGTATCATATAGTAAACTCCTTAAGATATTGCTTGGAGTGCATCGATCACAATATTGTTGGCAGACTTAACATAGTAGGATAAGACATCAGTTCCGCTCGCAGTAATAGTAGGAGCAGTACCAGAAGCAAACTTAAAGTCACTGCCGAACGATACCGTGTGAGACCCACCGTTTACAATCTCAATTGCACCACTCTGTCCAGCAACCTGATTAGTTGGGTTATTGATTGTTACATTCCCGGCGAGTGTCATCTTAAAGAAGTTAGATGCAGCAAAGTCCTGTCTGAAAGTTGTGTTTGCAATCAGAGATCCAGCATCGGTTACCGCTCCTCGCTGTGCAACACTAAATACTTGTACTGCTCCAGTCTTTGCGAGTGTCGGAATCTTGGTTTCAATCTCTCCGTTACCGAATGAATGTGCAGTTACGACACCGGCTGCAAGCTGTGTATTTGCACTTACTCCGCCGGTTCCAATCTTACCTGCCGTAACAGCTCCTGATGTAAGCTTTGCTCCAGTTACCGTTCCGTCCGATGGTGTACCGATATCGAGTGAATCACCAAGTACGAGACCGAAGAATGTTGCTCCGTTCGCCGGTGGTCCAGTGAATGTAATCGTCGAACCTGAAACTGTATACGCTGTCGTAGGTTCCTGAATCACACCGTCGATAGATATAAGCAGCTGCGTCGGTAATGAAGCGGTAAAAGCCGATCCAGAAATGGTAAGATTAAAAGTGGTCGTAGAACCATTGAAGCTGGCAGCAATAGTGTCCAACTTTGAATAGTTTCCAACCTGTGGTGCTCTTCCAATGTATGGCATATTATTTAACCCTTAATCTCTAATCCTTGTTTATTTATAATCATTAGCGTGCTGTTGCTGGNGCCGANCCTGCAAATGGATTTTCGGCAAATGCCATGTACATATAAGTGTCTGTGTTACTCGTGCCGCCATAGGCTCGATCATTCGCACGAATTTTAAAGCCATTTGATANTAAGTCTANNATGTCTCCNGANCCTTCANCANNNGNACTATNNGNNATCAGTTGATAATTNTCTTGGTTATATCCCGGTCGTTTATTATCAAATANGTACCAACTTTCACCANCATTATCTACGTTTTTAATCATAAGCCATGCTGGCGAGAAATCCAGACGTACTAAACGACCATCAGCACTATTCGCACCGCCTTCGTAGCTACCAAAAGCGCTGTAGCCAGGAATCTCTGCCCAACACCATGCAACAGCAGTACTACTATCAGCATCTCTGGTAGTACCGATAGAGAAAACAGTGCTGTTAAAGGTGTTAGTTCCCCAATAACCACTTGATTGGTTACTAGTATCATTTAGACGTAATCTATTTCCTAATGTTATAGAAGGATGATAAACACCCCAGTTTGTTGATTGGTTTCTTGTTTTAACAATAATCATTTTCGGAACTGCACCAAGACCATGACCAACGGTGTAGTTTGCTGAAGTTTGATGAGTCCATGTAACTATTGAAAATCCAGCTGTTTGGTTAACGCTTATGACGGAAGCTTTGGTTCCATCACCGTTGGCGGTACCACTACCATTACTCAAATTGGCAGCTAGCCACTGCCATGCAACCATATTTTCACCGCTTCTATTAACATAATCCCCTGAATCGTCACCAACCGTAAAACCATCAGCGTCAAATGATGTAACACCATCGCTTTCAGTACCTTCCGTTGCAGCTGCATTCGAATATTGCTGTTTCGATGCTCCTCTTACGGCATCTATCCAAACCTGATTACTGGTAGCATCTCGGCTCTTAATCCAAAGCAAATCAGGCTGAAATGTAGAATTTTCAGATTGATTAACTTCAAGAGTAGAAGATGTACCTGAATACAGCGTAGTCTGCATATGTGCAGTTCCATCTTCGATAGCAGGAGGATTAGAAGCATTTAAGTTTGTTGTGTTAATATCTTTAAACCCAGATGGTTTTGCATGTGTATAACCAAAAGCTCCAAACTCAACCTGAAAAGTTCCAGCAGATGCGTGAGCGTGCTGAACCATAGGAACGACCATTCCAGTTAGGTTAGAGAATGCTTCTCCCGCATTTGCGAATGTACCATCACTGGAATCATACCATGTATTGTTTTTTCCAAAGTATATCTTACCTGCTTTTACAGCTATCTGAAAATAATCATTGAGTGAACCGCCGCCGTTACTCTGCGAATCCCAGGTACCGTTACTGATCCCAGAAGTATTAGTAACGTTGCCGTTACCGCAGCTAAGGAACCAAGAACCTGCATTCGTTGAATCATTCGTAGGTGTTTCGTTAGCGTGATCAACCGTTGCTACGCCGACAGAAAAAGCTCCAATTGTGCTACTCGTTGTAGTCGGTCGTACGATAAAGTAATATCCATCAGAATCTTGAGAATCAAAGGCCATTGATCCGGTTAGTTGTGCACCATCAGTACCATCAGTAACTGCAGTTGTACCTCCTTCTGCAAAAACACCTGCGTTAGAATGCAGTTGAGACATTACTGCATAGTTTTCTGTCGGAGTATCTCCAGATTGAGTGGGTGAGCCTATAGCAAAAACGTTTTTCCCTACGGTTCCTGTACCATCTACCCAACTAATATGATCTGCATCTGCACTGGTATCACCCTGTGCAAAAACTATTCGCATGGTATCAGAATTTGTTTGACTAAATGTATGTACTACTGAACCGTTACGATAAACTTTTATCTGAGATCCGACTCTTCCAATTTTCCACGTATCGCCGTTTGAAATAGTAGTAGTATCAACGACTGTAGTGCTACCGTATTTAATGTCGTTATTACCAGCAACACTCGAGGCTTGAACATAGAAGCTGTCAGTCATGGAACTCATTCCACCTGACGAATTACTATCGTTAAAAGTTCCGTCCTCAGCAGTATCATAGACTCCAATAATCCAGTTCGCTTTATCTACATAACGCCATTGAAACTCAAAGTCTCCAGCAAATGTTTGTACTGATTTGACCGCTTTATCTGATGTGCCTGCCTCTATAGAACCCTGTGTAAATGTATATGCTCCAGTCGTACCGGTCCAGTCTGATGCTGAATTGAAGGTAGTCTGTGTTGCCGTTGTGGCATAATCTGCACCAAGAAATGTAGATTGAGTGAAAGGCAAATAAAAGCCGTTTCTACCAGTACCCTGCTTAGGACTCAGAACGATGGCAACCATTCTTGCTCGACTATCCGTATCTGAAGGCGTACAGGTAACAGTTTTACTTCCGCCAGTCGCATGAAACTGTGAAGCAGCCGAGTGTCTCACTGTACCTTCGATCGTTTGATCTACGTTTTCTGTAACATCACCAGTCCAAATATGAGTGCCGGTGAATGCAGATCCGCGTCCCGCTAGGATTACGCTGTTATCTGGTACGTTGGTAAAACTTACCGAGCTGGTTGAATTAGATAAATCTGTTGCGATTGCAAACTCTTCATGATCGCCATCGACTGACCATACACTAACTCCACACTGACTAACACCTGAGTTCCAAGTAACTACGATATCTCCAGTCGTGCCTGTTGGAACATCGGCTCTCCAGAGTTCACCCATATATTGAGGTTCCGCAGAACTATCAGCAACTTGTACTAAGGAAGCCGAAACTCCGCCAACCGTCATCGTGTTTATGTTAAAGGCCGATACGGACGGACCTTGTGCTGTTGACCANACATAAACTGCACGAGTGGTAGATGCCGTTCCGAGTGCGACACTACTGAATGTATAAGTGGTACGATTAACAGAATCGACTGCACTCGTAGTGTTTATTATTGATTCTGCTGTTGTGCTTACTGCAAGTTCGTCAGTTGGGTCTTTAGGTATCCATACACCATTTTCGCTGGTCTCAGCGAAAGGAGACATACTTGTAAGTGCTCGGCCGTCGAGAGCTACAATCTCAGACATGTGTCCATCGTACAGATTGTTATCACCAGAATCACCTATTTCCATTTCCGTAGAGTTAGAAAACATCAAGTGATTGAGCGCAGTGTTAGATATATAAGAGTGTGTGATAGCACCGGCACCGGAAGTATCGATACTAGCACGTTCTCCGTTCACATATATGCGCATACGATCAGCCGCTACCGGATTTTGAATATCCATGACGAACATAAGATTGTACCAAGCGTGAAGGTCTCTAAAAACTCTATCAGTTATAATGGCGTTCCAGCCACTGCCGTGGTACATCTCAAAGACAATTCGACCATTTCCGCCATGGGTGTAGGCCTGAACCCGGCCGGTCGCTGTGCCGGTGCCTGCACCAAAAAAGATATCATACTGATCATCAGAGACTCTTTTGTACCATCCAGATATCGTAAACTTTTTCTGATTCGATGGAGTGATGTCAAATGTTCTAGTGAATCTTTCACTGTCGCCGTCACTCAGCATGGCAGTGTTATCAATCGTGAAGCCGGAGCTTACACCAGAGAAACCCTGCCTTGGATTGCTTTCACCTAGTAATGGCATTCTAAAACTCCTTATGCGGTACCAAGGAGATCGATCGTAGCAACTGTATGAATCGTGTTTGATGATACTACATAATAGTCGAGACGATCCTGTTTACCTGCAACAGTGGACATGGTCGGTGCACTTCCAGTAGCAAATCTCCATTGAGAACCGAACGAAGTGGTATAACTACCATTTGCAGTAATTACAATGCTACCGCCCTGACCAGCCGTAATATTCGAAGGATTGGCAAGAGTAATGTTTCCGTTCGCTGTAAGACTAAAGTGATTAGCCGTATTCATATCTAGAGTTACGGTCGATGTCTGAACACCAAGTGCACTAATGGTACCACGCTGTGCAACACTAAATGATTGGTTTGAGTCAGTCTTCGCCATCGTAGGAATCTTAGTCTCAACTTCACCGTTACCTAACGAGTGAGCCGTAACAACGCCTGTGGCCAATTGTGTATTAGCACTGACTCCACCAGTTCCAATATCGCCGGCATCAATCGCACCTGCGGCAATAGAGTGGGTGGTTACTGCTCCGACTGCAAGGTCAGTATTAGCGACGGCTCCAGAAGCAATATCAGATGAGTCAACCGGAGATGTGGGTGGTCGTAAGCCAATATAAGGCATTGCCTAATCTCCTTAAGTTTGTTGCAATACTGACATCACTGCGTCGATTGACGAAGCTGTGTTCGAAGATACCTTGATCGAGTCACCTACCGTGAGAACGATCTTTTGGTCTCCACCGATTGGTGTAAGTGCGCCGCCGGCTGGAACCGGAGCGTTTAATACGATACGTGTATCGTTTGCACCGTCGTTGTAAGCAACTGTCACATTTACAGCGGATGCCGTAATGTTTGACACCGTCAGTCCGATTACAGTCTCCGTAGTAGAAGAAGCAACTGTATGGGATCCAACGGCTGTGAGTGAATTGCCTACACTTCGAGATGTGAATGTTTCAAATACGTTAGCCATTTATCCTATCCTAGTGCGATTGCGAAAGCGAGTGCGTTATCATCAGTACCGGGTGCGGCACCGTTTACTAATAACGTTCCATTGATATTTGTGTTTGAGGTAACTAAAAGAGTACCGCCGGTAATATTCGTGTTTGCTCCGTCGAGTGTTGCCAATCGAGTGGTTGTTACCGCTGCAGTGTTTACAGTGAAATGACCGCCAGCAGTTACAGTGTTAGCACCAACTGTGTTAGCACTTGGATTAACCTCGAAGAGATTGGTAAATCCTTGGTTAGATCTTACTCTCCAAGTATCAAATGTATCCGTCAGAGCAACGTTTGCAACTTTACCCATCTTTAATTACCCTTCTGTGAAGAGATGATAAGATTAAGCATATCTTTCAGCTCTCCAAGTTCCTGTTTGATATTATTTATATCGCTAATAATGTTGTTCTGTTGCGATCTTTTTCTTTTATAAGCGTGTAAAGCGTTATTATCTACTGAGAGAACAGCACCTGAGTTTTCATCTTTCAGATAACCATCGGCTTCTTTTATTCTTGTTAGACTCATATCCTATACCTAAATCTGTAGAGCAATAGCACGGAAGTCTCTGATCCGTGGAATATTAGATGATGAAGTTGATAACATCACAACCTTAATCTTAAAGTGTTTGAACCCAGTAAACGTTACACCGCTACTGTTTACATATTGAACTTCATCACTCGATCCAGTTTTATTTGCTGTCGGAACAGTAAACTCGTATTCCTTGAAATCTTCTTTATTTTCTGGATCAGATACGACAGTCGTTGATGTGACTTGAGTCATTTCAACATATGATCTATCGTCGAGTGTATCACCATCCTCGGCGTGAAGTATCTTATAATAGACTTTAATGTTCGAAGTTGCAGGTCGGTATGCTGCAAGGAATACCTTCAGATCTTCAGCATCCTGACCTTCAGCAAGATTGATCGTCTTAGTGATATATCTTGCCAGAGCATTACCACCACTCGTTCCATCTTCACCGGTTGAGTCGTTATTGATAAGGTTCTCAGCGATAAACAGAGCAGACCTATCATTATCAATACCAGGTGAGTGTCGAACATTTGCTGCGTTCTTGAGAACGGCTTGTATCTCTGCCGACTTTTCGCTTGATATGTTTGCTATCTCATTTGATCGGCTGAGGACAAACCTACGATTCTCGAGAACCGTTGGGTTATTAATGTTCACCTTACGGAATGCAGTATCTCTTGCGCTTGCCGAAGTATTCAACTTTGCATTCATATCAAGAGTCGTATCCTGCAATGCAAAGTTAGAAGCAAACGTTGTAAAGTTATCGGCGGGTAGATTATCGACCGATCCGATAGTAGCATCCAGTCCACTGATCTGTCCACGAATAGAATTCGTTGCTGCAAACGAACCACTGGGTTCCGATAGATGCAAGAAGGTGTTTGACTGTGTAACTGAATCAAAGTGTAGTACTTTACCGGTAGGAGTACTCTGACTCGTTATGACAGCAGTTGTTTGTGTCGGTGAACCATTCGCAAACATTACTCGTATGGTTTCACCGTTTGTAAACTTAGCGGCCGTTGTAACTTCCTTCAGTACCGATGTGTTGGCCGTTGTGCTAACAACAGTACCGTTGGCTGCAGATGTATTTCCTCGAATAGTAAAGTTAGCATTGGCTGATGGCTGCGTTGTAAATACTAGCGATGTTGGTCCGTGAATTTCTTCGCCGACTCTATCAAAGGCTCCATCTCGTGCCGAGAGAGTAAGGTATTCACGATCGAGGTTCTTGAATACAGCCGTTCCGGTTTGATTCGTACCGAAGTTCGCAAAGTACAACTTATACTTAACGTTTTCTCCAATAATAGGAGTATACGTTTCATCGTTAGATGATATGAATAGGTTACCATCGGCAGGTTGCGTTACGATTCTGTTGCCTGTTACTAGATCAGTCTCTCCAAGTCTTGAGATATAGATAACTGTGTTTTGATTGTTCTCATGAGGCTTGAGTACAATAGCATACTGGAATCCCGATACAAGATAAACCGGTGTTTCGAATACAATCGGAGTAGGAGAAGAACCATCAGTACTCGTATTGATATCTGCAGCTGGTACTTGTACCTGTGAGAAAGGAACTACCTTTTCAGTGATAAACGAAAGCGATGGATCCATCTCTCTGATCTCAACTGTAAGACCCTTGCTCGAATCCTTAGATGAGAAGAAGAGATCGATCTTAGTAAGGAACATTCCTGGAGTGTTAATGTTATCAACATCATCGACAAAGAATGATTGAGCAACAGGATCACGCCGACGAGGCGGAGGAGTAAAGATCTGGAACTCAGTACGTTCCGGCACGGCCGCGAGATTGAATCCTGAACGAGTGGAAACTATACCTCTTCGTGTTGTAACATCCAATCCAGTCGCACTGTATACTGCAGACGCAGCAGAAGTAACTGAACCGAAGTCTTCACTGTTCTGAGCATTATCACTAATACGTAATATCTTGTCGCCGTTTGTGAATCTAACCTGGTCGTTTTGTGGTAATCTGTAGTTAAAGAAGAGATCACCGTTGGAGTCACTTACGAGTGCAGTACCTTCAGCTTTAGTATTAGCAAAGCTACTGTTTGCTTGTGATACGAAACTATTGACATCGGTATCATCAAAGAATACAAAGTGTTTTGTACTCGGCTTGAGTCCATTCACATTCACTTGAATAGTTCTCGACCGCATGAAAGGAATAATTCCAACATCTACAACACCACCAAGATCTTGCTCGAGTGTTTGACCGGCTTGAACTTGTAATCTTGTTGTGATATTCTCAAAGGTTCTCAGTCCAAAACTACCACCCGCGATCTGTCGATCTACTGATGTATCGAGTCGACCTCCGATGAAATTATTCAATGCAACGAATGCATCGGCAAACTGACCAAGATCGATATTGACTTCGGGTGCTTGTGTTACATCTTGGAAGAAATCAGTCTGTGGATTTAAACTCATGAATCCTTCATAGAAGAATAATGAACCCGCAGTGTTACGAGTATCACTCGCAGTATCCTGTATCTGCACCGCATCCTGAGTATAAGGCAACGTAATGAGTTTGCCATCATCAGGAACCTTGACTTCAGATAAGGCTCGTGCTGTACCAGAACCACCGCCGGTTACATTACCACCACCAGTCGTAAATGTTCCACTTACATTTTCTAAGTACAGTCTGTCTCCAACTTGATAAAGTAGTTTACCAGATGCTGAACCCTGTGTGACTGTTTCACCGTTTGAATACGTACCGCTTGTTGATATAGTAAGTCGTACATCTTTAGACTTAGCAGTAACGTTGGTTGAGTTTGCACTGCGAAATGAAAGTTGAGCTTCATCGAGTTTGAACTGCGCTCGAGCTTCCTGATCGGTATCATTGATAGCAGTACGGTAATCCGGATCGTTAAAATCAGAACCAACAAAATCAGAGAACTGATCTACCATGATTCCGTTCTTAAAACGATCTGCACCACTATTATCTGCAAGGAAAGTATTTTTCGTCTCAGCTTCAAGCAACGATAGAGAAGTGTAGTACTCAAGGTTGTCGATTCTTTCTTCAAGACCAAGTATATCTCTCATTGTATAACGACGTACACGCTTACCTCGTACCTTGATAGAAAGATCTGGTCGACCCTTTGCAGTCGCAGTAGAAACTCTGTTTGCGGTTTCCTGTGGCAAAGATGGATACGGCTTAACATCAATGATTGCTACGGTCATGCCATCCGATGGCTCAGGCGGCGTAACTGGCTTTTGAGCCGGTGTTCCTTTGATAACTCGGAAGGTACCCTTTGCTGTAAGAACAACACGATCTATACGTGATAGATAATATTGGAAGTCAGCAGTAAAGTCTTCGTTCGGTGGCATATAACGTAAGCCACCTGAAGGTTCAACGATAGCAGTCGATGTTGCAGGGTTGCGAGAAATATTCGTAAGGCTTGTTACACTATTTGCTGTATCGGTAATACGAGGACGAATATCGATCTGATCTCTTAGATCGTAGCGAGTACCCGATACTTTACTTGTAAATACTGGAATCTCTTGAGTCGTGATAGCATTAGTGTTTGCCGATCCATTTACATCATCGATAGGATATGAATCAACTGAGAAGTAACCGATACCCGACGATGTATCATGCGTAAAGAAGTCCATCTTTACAAGATAAACATCTCCGTTTGCAATGGAGCGGCTTGACGTTGACTTTAACTTCAGTTTAGCATGATCATATAGGTTGTCAGTCATGCCGCTATCGAGTTCAAAGTCAGACGTAACATCGGTTCCATCTGATGTTGCAGCAAAGAAAGTATTACCGGTTTTCAATCGTACTTCCTGAAGCTTGTGGCCGTCAGAAAGACCGAGTGGCCATGGGCCAGTCAAACCGTGAGTTGAAAATCCGTCGCTGATATTTAATTCAACGAATCGACCCTTATTGATAACCTTTGCGATCTCTTGGCCGTTGACTTTTTTCTGCTCACTAATTACTGTTGCTGCAACTGTGCCGCTCAAGGTTTCTTGTATATCAACGGTTGCGCTTGTAGCAGAAGCAATGTTTACCGATCGTGCTGTTCCGTCTCCGCCCACGCCGTTCAGCGATATCACTTGACCCGGAGTAAAGAACTTGAAGACAGTTGCTCCACTTAGTGCTCCGCCTTCACCGGGACCATAGTAGTTTACAGATGTGGCACTGTTAAGATTTGAAATAACATACGTATTCGATTCGCCCTGTAGTTGAATCTTATCACCGACGTTATATTTAGTAGTAACCGACGTAAGACCGGTAACAGTATTTGAGTTTGCAACACGTGCCGCAGCTGTATCTCTTGCCGTTGCGCTATTTGCCGTGGCTCTCATAACAATGTAGAAGTTATCACGTTCTTGCGCCGAGCTCAGAGCACCGGTTGAGAAAGCCCACTCTTCGTTTCCAGCGCCACCGGTTGTAATTGTGAATGTACCGTCGGCAGCTATAGTAACATCTTCTGTCTTTAGGAACCTGAAGTCGTTATCGATAGCATCGGCTGCATCTCGAATAGTTTTCGTCGCACCAGCACCTATTGTGAACAGACCCTTATTGAACTCAGTATCTACGAGTGCAGTACCTTTGATATCCGCAAATCCATCGAATGTACTATTGTCGAAGTGCACCGATTTAACATTGCTAAAGTTGTTAGCAGTCATCGCAACATCGTAGAGATATAGATTATAAACGCCGTTGGCGTCTCCCTTAGTGCCACTGCTGTATTCGATTGCTCTTACTCGAGCTTCACCGATCTTTGTTCCTCTTGGTGCTTGTGCCGAAAAAGTATTGTTGGCTACGGCATTCTGTTTTAGGTTATATAGATCCACACGATCGTGACCGTTAACATCCCATGTACCAACCACATTATCTACAGTAATGTAGTTTCCGTAGTTTGCTGGAACCGTACTATTCTCAACCTGTTCAGCATCCGTTCCTTTATCGACCGCAACGTGTGTACTGATGAACTTATCGATCTCAAAACCTTTAACGTATGCTTTACCTGGAGCAACATCAATCGATAGTTTATTTACATCGCCACCGTTAGCAAGCGTAAACACACCGCCGTTGTTTGCAGAATTGAGATGCTCCCTTGGTCGAGTCGTCATACCACGAACGAGATAGTCACCAGATTCATCAAAGGTTCTACGAGCGATGTAATCATCNATAACTGCGTATATAGGCTTATCNGTTCTGAGTTCGATGTTGCCGTTTGTAATACGCACTCTCTCAATGAAGTTTTTATCGTTTGTATCAGAAACTGTACGAGTTGTAATTACAGGATTGAGTTTTAACCTGTCTGAACCTGGAGCAGCATAGTTAAATGATCCTTGTGCAGGATCCTGTAAAGATGTATCGGAAGCTTGTGTTACGATCTGCTCGAGTACATCATAACCAACACGTATTGTATTGTTGGAAGAATATCTTCCGATGATAGTATTAGCACCACTTACATTGATGAAGTGATCCTTAGCAAACATGATACCAGCACCGAGTTCCATACGTGCTGCATTGCCGACTACATTCGTAGACTGTGCACCTTCCGTACAAACATTTGCTGATAGAGATGTGTTCGATGTTAAGCGTTCACCACTGAGTGCTGCAGTCGTTGTATTGTTAGAACCGCCACTCGTATAGTAAACATAGAGAGTCTTTGTATTTGGTGTAGCTGCTTCACTACCATCAAGGGCATCGATAACATGAGCTGTGATACCACTCGTCGTACCGGTTATAGTTGATCCTATAAAAGCTGCAGCGTTTGCTGATGTACCGTTGTTATCATTATCACGAATCTTAATATATCGAATCTGATCACGATCGTATTTGACTTCGCATCCTTTGACTACGCTGCCTTCTTTGAATACATGCTCTCCGAATCTATCGATCTGATTCTGAAGCATGGTCTGCATCTGAGTAAGTTCACGTGCCTGAACTGCAAGTCCAGGTCGGAATAGCATTCGATGAAAGTTTTTCGTTTCATCGAAATCATCATAATACGGGTCGACGTTTAGATTCGTCGTTAAGGATCCGGTGTTAGCAAGTGCCATTTATACTTTCCTTAGAATTTCACGACCAGCTTAATGTCTTCGATCTGATCCGTCGCTCGAGCGATTGGGCCTCTATTTTCTTTGTACAGAACATCGCCCGTATATGGTGCTAGAGAACCATACGCTATAGAGCCCAGCGTTGCAGTGATACCACTTGTAAGTCCGGTAATTGTTTCGGAAGCAGTGAACGTACCGTTAGATTTAGCATCAAGAACCTTGACCGTGCCCGTTGTATTTGCACTGTTAGTATTTGCAAAACTTACGAATTTTGCGGATGCTCCTGATGTATTACCGCGTACCGTTTCATCAAGGGTATAATCACCCGACCCAGATACGCTCGTAACCGTAAAGTTAGTTGCTTGGTTATAGACGGAACCCGTAGCAACTGTACCATTCGCAAACTGTGGATCACGAATGATTCCTATAGAACGGAAGTCATTTGTTGTGATGAACGTATCAGATTCTGAACCACTCAGTTGCACATTAAGAATAACATTGTGTCCACCAAGCTCATCAACCGGATCCGAGCCATGACCGCCTGGAGGCGATACGAATGCTTGACCCGCACCACCCGAACCATGACTGCTATTTGCAGTGATAGCAACAGTCGCTTGTGAGTAGTTTGATCCGGTAGAAATCATATTGATATAGTTCACTGCACCTGAGTTAACATTAGCGAATGCTGTTGCTCCTGTGCCGTCACCAGTAATAGTAACGAGAGGACCAACGGAATAGGTAGATGATGTGTTGGGTGTAACCGAGAATGTAGTTTTAAGTTGTACAACCTTTGTTGCACCAACGTAATCAGTAATCTCACGAACCTGACCTGAGCCAAGACCTGAAGCAATATATAGAGCCGATCCATTGTAGATGTTATCTGTACCGGATGCTCCACTCGCAAGAGTCATCGTATCACCGTCAGCAACAGCAGCAAGGGTACCACTGTTTTCGAGATAGGATGAACCGCCGTTCGTTACATCGATAATATCGATAGCACCGTTAGCAGCAGCTTGTTGAACATCGAACTGAGCTGAGTTATCATCAGAGGTAAGTGTTTTTACAGGTTGCCAGTCAGTTGTGAGAAACTTCAGAGCATCTCCTGCTCCAACCGCATACATAAACTTCCAATGATAACCATCGGCTGTAACCAACGTAGTTGTGGCTGTACCGGTTGGTTCGACTGTAGATGCAGATCCTTTATTGTTAAACAAGCACTTATATACCTGGAAAGAGCTATTCATAGCATACATTGTATTAGAACTTGCCGGTGCATCAAAAAGAGTCGTTGAGTTAGTGTTATACTCGCGATATACCTTACCACTCGACCAGTTATAGCGTGGCACCGCAAAGGTAACATCACCACTCTGTGCTCTTTTCAAAGAAAGCATATCCCGCCAGTTATCATATTCAGTTACTTGAATAGAATCGGTAGGAGTGGGTGGATTGTTATCGTCTGGCCACGATGATACGCGAGCGATAAACAAGTACATTTTTGTAGATACTGCTTCCGAGAATGCCTCATGAAATTGTTCGGCATTATGAATACGAAAGCGTCTGGTTACTATTCCTGGCATTATTTAACCCTTTTAATCTCTATCAAGATTATTTCTATTTATTTATAATCATCTTATGCGGTACCTTGAACTCGTACGACTATTTGACCGACCATTGCACTGTGGTTGCTGCACTGATAGAAGTATGTACCAGCTGTGTTCGGCGTCCACGATACAGTTCCAACTTCTGCACCCTGATTCGTTGCTGCTGGAGTCGTGACCTGATTGCCTGTTCCGGTTCCTGCAACCGTCTTGATGTAGAACGGATGACCCGAAGCATTCACTGCGAAGTTTACCGTGTCTCCGACATTCATTGTTACTGTCTTATTATTACCACTCACGTTAGCCAACCTATCTACGCCGGTGAGTGCATATGCGCCTGTTCCGGAGTTAGTAACACTAATATCGTAAGTGTTGTTCTGATTTGTATTGTAGAAGAACGTACCATTCGTGAGTGAGCTGTTTGCATAATTCATCGTAATCGTTGCGCTGGTATTCGACGATGTTGCATTGATGAAGTATGCTCCATTCGCTGTACCACCAACGCCGACTATCATGATCTTCGTATTGCCCATCGGTATATCGGATGTAAAGAATGTATTGTTGCCGATCAGAGTCTTCGGNGATCCNAGCGAACCGATTGCCAANGTAGCGTAAGTATTGATGACGACACTCGCGTATGCACCGATGATATTGTTCGATGTAATATCGATCTTGCCTCGGGCTGTCTTCAAGATATCGAATCGAGTCTGTGCGGTAACTGTTGGTGTTGTTGCGACCAGTGTCGGCTGTGGTATGACGAATGTGTTTGCAGCCTCGCTGATATAATCCTGTTCACTTGCAGATACAACGGTCGGTACATTGACCTGTATCGTACTTTCTACCTGCAGTCTACCATTTCCTGTACTATCAACTGATGCAAGAGTAGTTTGCAGACCGCTATAAACTCTGTATCGGCCAAACATCTTAGTGCCGGCTGGATGAACAAGATCATTTACAATCTTACGATAAGTATTCGTAAATTGATCTGCTCCTATCTCGTATGAGAACTCTTGATAGTAGTAATTATCCTGTAGCTTGTTGTTCCACGATATGAACCCTTTTGTATCGATGTACTTACCTGGATAAGTAATGAAGCCCGATACCTGAGGTGCACCCTTAGCAGCCTGTGTTCCACCACGTGTAAGGTTGTTAATTGTAACTTCTTCGTTCTTATTATAGTTGATACCGAAGTTGGCAACATTCACTGATGTAATAGCACCAGGAACATTGTTAGCGACAAGACTTGCATTATCACCCTTTATTCCGCCACTACCATCAGAAATGTTTAAGTTCTTGACTTCAGGCTGTGTAACAGTTACGCCCGGAAGAGTAGAATATCCATATCCGTAGTTTGACATAGATATCGAATTTATAGTACCGTACGTACCGTTCGCGAATAGAAGTGCAGAATTGAGAGCAGATGATACATTTGCAGACGCAAGATTTGCACTTACTGATGCTGTGTTTGCTCCAAGAGAAACGAAAGTAGATCCCGTATTCAATACAACATTTGCCATTGGCAGTATCGTATCTTGGTTTATCGCTATAACCTCAGTGCTACTGAGCGATGCGACCGTACCTTCTGCTTCGAAACCGCTTCCACCAGTGAGTGTAATAACTGCATTCGCTGCAAAACCAGAACCACCGTTCAGTATAACAAACTCTATAGCACTCTTATCACTCGTAGCTGTAACAGCTCCGTTAGCACCAGTACCAGTTGTTGCAGAAAAGCTTACGAGATCATCGGCTCGATGAAAGGCTCCACCCTTTTGCACCGTAACATTTTGTAGAGGACCTTCAGTACTAACAATGGAAGCAAAAGTTGATTCATCACTTTCAAGAGATATTCTTTCACCATCCTCAAAAGTACCGACAATATCAAGAAGGTACATCTCAAAGACTCGAGCGCCAGCTGCAGTGGTACTTACGATATTGTCAACTCTGGCAGTTGCCTCTGATGTAAGACCCTTGATCTTTTCACCCTCGAAGGTGGACTTGATATCAGTAAGACCTGCTGCTTGAGGTTCTCCAACTCTGATAGTAGTTTCAACTACCCATCGACCATCTGACAGCCGAAGCATATCATCGCCGGGATAATAAAAATCTATCTCTTCATTATAGAGAAGTCTGAATAAAAGTCTGTATGATTGTTCTGATCCGCGTGACCGATACAGATCCTTGATATTCTTTGCGAGTTTCTTTTTATCTGCAAGAATAGTTCTTGGAATGGTTGGCATAATCTCACGATGAAAATACTCAAAGTACTTATCGTAAGTCTTATCAATATCTTGATAATCAAGAAGACTCTTTGAAACCTCGATAGCATTGTTGGCTTGATCCATCCACTCNTAGTAGGCTTTNATGAAAGCCGTAAAGTTAGGATGATCTCCCCTTACGAAGAAGGGTAATTGATCCTCAATGATATTCGAGATCTTTTTCTCAGNCATTAGTACACCACAGGATAGAGACCAGNATCAACCACNGTNGTNGNTACGCCNGAAGTTGTAGCCGCTACAGTAGTCGCATTGACCTGCGATGTTTGATCGTTGACTATAGTTGTCTTTGCGTTTGCAATGAGAAGAATTTGATTCCTGACTGCTACAACATCCTTATCATGAGGAGTCGCAAATACACTTACCGATGATCCTTCATATGCAGTTGGTAAGAATGCATCGAGCTTTACGAGACCAGTCGTGTAATTCACTGTACCTGCATCTGAATCAGAAACAACACGATTACCAGCAGAGTCAAGATAATAGATTCGAACTTTTCCGTTACCATCATCGTCAAGATAAGAGTCACGACTATTAAAAGTAAATTTAGATGATCTTATAGCGTATGCATGACCAGCGTGTGGATGAAATAACTTTTGATTGAAAGCAATGTTATATGTTGCTGCTTTAGTTTTAGAAGGTGCAAACCTTCTTTCCATTTCTATATCTGTTAAACTACTGAGTATCGAAGGATCGGAATCATCAATAGCTCTTGTATACTTTGAGAATCTAAATTTTTGTTTATTAAAATCACTAAGATTAGCAGACTCAAAGTTTGATATAGAAGTATTCACTTTTGTTTGTACTTCTCCCGCACTGAGTGTTGTAAAATTAGGATCCCATCGAATTGTTGTAGTTGGATTTACATAGAGGAACTGAGCATCTACGAACTCTGTATCGATAGATAGAATGTTATGCTTTTTGAGAATATCTTTAATCTGGGTCTTACGAGTAGAAGATAGAACGTTACCGGACTTTGGCTTCGCTGATACATAAACTTTACCGTAGATAGGAGGATCATTTTCTTCACCACCCCATACACTTATGGATTGTATATCTCCAGTTTCTCGAAGAATGATTCTCTTGTAATCTTCTGCAAGTACAGCACGATTCTGAGTTTCAAAATTCTTTGGTGCATTGAACTTAATAGAATCGACACTCTCGAATGATGCTCCGCCTGCTGTGTTAGCATTCACTACCGTAGTAAATACAGATGATCCACCGACTGTACTCGGATCAGTGAATGTACCGATATCATTTCCAATTTCACCATTGCAGGAACGATAATTTATAATTACGATGTTACCGTTCTGCGGTGCCTGACCAAGTATGCCGTCGCCGAAGTAAACTTCATATTGATTCTCAGATTCTTCTTCAAGGAAGTATACAGCAGAGTTTGCTTGAACCTGTGTAAGATCAGTTGCAAGATTATACCGAGTTGAAGTTGTATCGGTCGATGAAGACTGAACATCGACTACAATAGATGTCGTATCGACATTTTCATTTGGTAGAATGAATCTTTGAGTATCTAGGTTATCAACTGTAAAACGATGTGTAAGAGGCTGGCCTTCAACGACTGTGATAACACCACTGTAGTTATTTGAAGAAGTAAATGTGTATGCTTGAGGAGTTACAAACTTCAGTGTCTGACCATCTACTGATGCAGTCCATTCCGTATTCTTATCGATTGTAATATCGGTTGGTGAACCGGTAGGAGTAACCGTAACAGTAAAGTTTGTGTTTGCGCCACGAGCAGATGTCGGCATATAGTTCAACATCTTGGCTCTTGATACGACACTATCTCGTAGTTGTGCCGAGTCAAGGAACATCTCGTTGCCGACCATGCTCGTGTAATATGCATTCTGATACGTATTATAAGCAAGCATATCAATCAATAGACTGATAGCAGAACCTTCGAAGTTAAAATCAAGGAACTCTGGTTGTGCTTTCAAAAAATCTTTTAGTGATACCTTGATATCATCAAAGTCTAATTCAGTGACGCTTATGGTTGAATTTGCTGCCATTATCGAATTCTCTCTAACAGTACATCGACCTCGATGGGTTCGGGTATATTTCTAACGCTAAACTTTATGGTTACTCGTAGAGTATTCTGATCTTCCACGGGTGTTGTTATTATATCTTCAACTATCGCTCTAGGTTCGTTGTTCTCTAAAGCCTGCCTAATATTTTGCGTAACATTATANTCNGTGATCGGAGACATATTTTCAAANAACTGAGCNAGAACATTTCCACCGAGTTCGGGNTGATANGGCCTTTCGTAAAAGTTCGTAAGTACNATGTTCTTCACACTCTGCTTTATAGATTCAGCATTTGCAACCAGCTTCATGTTACCAGTGACAGGATGAACATTAAACGACATAGGAATATCTCGATAGATCTCCTGTTCTATTTCAGACTGTAAACCGGTACTGGTGATTCTGCTTGCCATCGTAAGACTCTAAGAATTTATATTATTTATAATCATGGACCAGCAAATGTGTTNTCAGAACCTGTTGCAACACTCGTACATCCTGATATTGCATCTCCGATTCTTCCGCATCCTTTTCCATTTATAAACACAGTAGTAGAACCGGTTGCAATAGGAGCAGCATGAGTAGGACATGGAGCAGGTGGCAGAAGATGTGGTGTGTTATTATCACCCTGTCTTGATATACCAGTTCCGTTTACGAATACATCAGGACTCAACTCATCTCTACGTGGCGTAGAACAGTGAGGTACATCTGCATCAACACTGTTTCCTCTACATATTGCCGGCACGTTCTCTCTCCATAAGTTGTTGTAATCTTTTATTCCACATCATTGCTATCTCGTGTTCTTCTTCTGAGTGCTCTTCGGGTATTTCATCTGGTAAGAATCTAATCAAGTGCTTAAATACAAACCCATCGGGTATATCATCCCAATCTGCAAACGTTACCATCTCGTTATTTGCTAACTTAAATACAAACTCAGCCATAATAACCTACGGGTTCAATTGAATGTTCGGGCCGCCGGTGATTGTAATATCACCACCAGCAGTTGTGTTTTGTGTTGATCCATATGTTTCGGTTACCGCACCAGTTACATTTGATGCCTGTGTGCTCGATATGGTTTCACTGTGTGAACCCGTAACGTTCGTTGTATGAGAATGTGATCCAGTATCAGTGCCGTATGTTTCATTAACGTTTTTCGTAACCGTTTTACTATTACTGCCATTTACTGTTACTGTATGAGAATGTTCATCTATCTTTGTGCCATATGTTTCTGTAACATTACGTAAAACGGTTTCGTTTGTGCTACCTGTTACAAGTTTTGTATGGAAGTTCTTATCGATTTCAGTTCCATAAGTTTCAATGACATTTGTTTCAACTGTTTCGTTTCTACTACCTTTAATAAATGAAACTTGATCGCCAAGAATTGTCTCGTGATGATTACCTTTAATTGTTTCATGTTTATTGCCATCGACTTGAATGTTCCAATCACCTTTAATATATGTTTTACAGTTTGACTCGATAGTAAGATTTACGTCACCTTTGATATTAACGAAATTCGTTCCATGAACAACCTCATAGTTATTTCCAACGACTCTGACATGTTTTGTTCCATCGTGATCAACTTCATAAAAAGTTCCTGATCGATGATATTCATGGATACGAGTGGCGTCTGGTGTATCATCGTATTCTTTAATGTGACCACTTTCAGATTCAAACACATGGTTCAATGGATATGAAGTAGAGTATCTAGATTTACCCGTATTTTTGGTGAGATGTGTCGTTTTTGGTTCATCCCATTTTTCTTTGGTAAAATCTGTTTCTGGATACTTTATTGGATTAATGCTATCGGCGTTACCACTTGCATCTACTGATTGAGGAGCACCGGCCGCCGGAATAGGATGAGCATTTTTATCGTTAATAAATTCGTTTTCTTGAATGAAGCTTGGTCTTGGTACAGCATTTGGCCCAGTTGACTTTCCTGACATAGTAGGATAGTTACCAGCTGCATCAAGAAATTTATCGTCTTTCTTTTCTTTGTTACCATATATGTCTATGCCAGCGTCTCTTGCTTCAGTATCAGCATATCCCTGAGGCAATTCTTCAAACTCATCACGTAAAGCTTGGTCACCATGAGCAATCATAACACCAGTAAGAGCAGCATTGTCTTTCGATGCGAGAACTGGATGACTAGCGTTACGAGCAAGACGATTCGTATCCGGNCTAAGNCGATCGTTCTCTTTCTCACCCGTTTTNAACTCTTCATTAGCTTCACTGTAATTTTCAGCCGGTGTAGTCGTACCTCGAGGATATCGACTTACGTATGGTTGATCTTCGGAATGACTTTCCCAAACACTCAGATTGTTTTCTTTCGTTCGACCCGTAGGATCATTAAATCCTAGAGAGGTATCGCCAGCTTCGCTTGGAATAGCAGAGATAGATCCCATTATAACTGGCCGTTGTGCTTCCTTACCATCAAGAAAGAATCCTACGACCCATGTTCCTTCGACGAGTCCGAGTGCGGTATGACCGACATCACCCATAGCAGCAGATGTGATCGACTGAATTGGTTGTGCCCAAGGTAGATTATCGGTCGGCGTATCCGACTTGCTTTGTGAATGAAATCCATAACAACGTACGCGACAGCGACCGAGCTGTAAAGGATCACCTCTATCCTCTACGACTCCCATCCACCAAGTAAACTCAGTTCCCATATTAAGCATTAGTCACTTCCTCAACTTTCTTGCCATAAACATCTTTCACACAATCCATTACGGTATAGAAAGAACTATCTTGTTTGTTAATTATATGTCGAACTGCGCCGACGAAGAATCTTTTATTATAGAGTAGATTCTCTTTTTCCATAAACTCTTTCACTTCAGTATTCTGTGGTATGACGAGTTCAACTACCTGACCAACTTCAATATCTGAGTTACCTGGAATCGTAACTTCTATTACGATATTATTGAGTTGCGTTCTTGATGTAACATCGAAGGATAGAAACTCGTGCAACTTACGTGGGTTACGCAGCTGCTGATCCGTTTCTGTTGTAGGATCATTTGCGAACGGATCGTGAACTCTTTCCTTTACGAAGGGCACGGTTCTTGGATCACCAATGTTAGTCGGCAGAAAATACTTATACGACGATTTAGTTGTCGTCTTGAATACCGAGTTCTTTGCATATAACTTTTCATTCGGTTTCTTTTCGAGATGCGCAAAGTTCTTCGCATCGTTATCATAGTTAAATGTCGTCTCAGTGAATCGTTTTAGTATCGGATCAAGAGCTTCAATGTCGTGGCTATATAATCCAGTTTGAATGTTTTCCTGTGTATCGACCTGTTTTACGACTTTCAAATCTTCAATGAGTTGACGCGGGTGAACTTTCTGAGATCCATCCATCAAAGGTTTTTCGGTACTTGCTTCTGATAAAAAGAACTTTTCGAAGGGTTCTCCTACTAACAAACTATCGAGAGTTCTGAAGTTCCATCCATCATACGACTCATAGAAAACGAAGTTAGATGCTTGACTGGTATCCTCTAATGACTCTTTAGCATCAGCACCGCCTGGAGGAATCTTTTTATTTCCAAACTTATATGTGTTATTGTTACCGCCGGTTTTGACTATACCTTCTCTTGCAGCCATGTTGATAGCAGTGATTGGTTTTTCGCCAGGAAAGTTGAGGTTAAGAAAGTTAGAGCTCTCTTGTAACTTGATCTCTTTTTTCTTTAAGAAATAATGCTCTTCTTCAATTGGTTTAAGGAACTCCTCATAGATACTCTTGGTGATCTGATCTGCTGTTAGATCCTTATATGATTTCTTGACCGATAGTCTTTCGTTATTAATGATCTCTTGAGATACGCCTGTCAATAGATAAGCTTCGTTTCTCTCACCGGCTTTCTTTCGATCACTAACTTTGAAGATACGAAATACGTAAGTTCTAAAATCATCAAAGCCTGGTGTACCGAAACGAAGAACGAGTGTTTCATCACCTACTATCGGAAAGAACTCAACAAGACCAACAGCTTCCATCATTGATACTTCACAATAGATACCGTTATCCATTATGTCGTGATATATATCTATACCCAACATGATTTCTTGGATATCACGAAAGTTCTTATCATGATTGTATAGGACGCAGCTCGCAATCTCTACGTTCTTTGCCCTATACGGTAACGAAGATAATCTTGACATTATTCAAATATGCTTTCGGCCTGATCTAGGAATAAGTTCAGATATACATTATCAAGAACCTTTATGATTCGGCGCTCATCATTCTTTTCTTCTTCATAAGTATAGTTCGATACTTCACGTTTCTGGTCTACCGGTAATCCTGCATATGTTTCAGCATCGACCTCGAAGTACTTCTGAGGTACGATGGTTCCATCGAAGAGAACCTGCTTATCCTGATACTTCCATTCGTAATGATGTCTTGTGCCTTGAGCTGATGCAACTGAACCGTACTTAGATTTAATAAAGTTAATGAAAGGGTTGTAGTCCAATGGCCACTCGAACATTGGATCAATAATCTCGTTCACTTTGTATATGACCCAGTCGAGTGTAACATCACCATAGAACCTATCAGCAATGAACTGTGCAGTCTGACCTTCCTCTACCGTATGTGTATAGTAAATAGCAGAACGTTCATTCCACACATCTCGCAATCTATACCTGACGAGTGGATTCTTAATCGTTCTCGGCTTATTATTTTTCAGAATATCGAAGTCAATAAGCGGATGATTCTCGAAGTAGTGTGCCATTATCTGTCGTCCGATTTGATATTTTCTTTTGTAATGATAGCAACTTCCTGCAGCTGCATTTCGATCTGTACTGCTACCGGTGCTTTTGTGGTTCCATCAGGACTGGCATGATATTGAGTACCATCTGGATGATAATTTACAGAGAATCCTTTTAAGACCGAAGGTGCTATATTATATAAGAACTCATTGTAATGAAAGTCGATATCAAACTGTTCTGGATAGGTTAAGAATACTGACTGACCAGCAACATCACCTAGACTGGATCGACCGGGTGCAGCATGATATTTAAACAGCTTAACGATATTATAGATAGTGTTGGATTCTGCATAGTTTCTTGCAACGAGTTTCCAACTGAATGTATGTTCCCTCATAGCCGGTGCATCGTAAAGCAGAGCCATAAACGGATTCCTTGCGATACCAGCACCGCCCATTGCACCTTTGACAGCAGGTCCTATGCCTGCACCAACCACACCAAGGACGGCTCCTGTTTTACCACCCTTAGCGGCACCAGGAAGCGCAAGACCTCCACTTTCTGCTGCCTGTGATACATAGTAACCCGCACCTGCTGCTAGACCTTTTGTGTCGATACTACCTTTCACTGCATCGGTTAAAGATTCGATCTTGCCTGACTTTATGAAGTCTGCAACGCCGCCACCGGCAGCTGCACCAAGTGCTCCAACCGGTCCTAAAGATTCAGCATTGTATCCGTGGTTGTATCCGGTTGTAAGCTGCTGTGGCATCGGTAAGAATACACGTGCAATATCTGACTGTATTGGTGAATCGCTTCTTTGCATAAGTTTTTGTGCAAAGATACGAACGGCACACCAGTGATCGAGCTGCTCGACATCTCCAGGAAAGAATAATTCCGAAGCATTACCTACATTAAATCCTGCTGAACCCAGTGATTTAGCTAAAGGAGTACCGCCGCCTCTCTTTTCTCCAGAGTTAGATCGGAATGAATTTGCAATTGGACTTGGACCTGGCATATAAATAGTTCCTTAGAAACTGTTTTAGATATTTATAATGACAACGCTGAAGGGTAGATTCAAACCTCAAAATCCGCAGAAATATAAAGGCGATCCTACGAACATTATATACCGCAGTTCGTGGGAACTTAAGTTTATGAAGTTCTGTGATCTTAGAGAAGATATCCTACAGTGGCAATCAGAAGAGTTTGCGATACCATATAAGCATCCTATCGATGGAAAGTTTCATCGTTACTTTCCAGACTTCCTTGTAAAAGTAAAGACCGCAAGCAATCAGATCGAGACGTGGGTCGTCGAGATAAAACCGTATGCTCAGACTCGAGAACCTAAGAAAACGGATTCTTGTAGAATCACAAAGAGATATATCAACGAAGTTCGGACATATGCAATCAATAAGTATAAGTGGGACTATGCCGAAGCTTGGTGCAAGGATCGTAACTACAAGTTCGTCATATTTACAGAAAAAGAATTGAACATTAAGTAGCCTTATAAATAATGATAAGGAGTAAATATGGTTGCGTACGTATTCGATAGGATTCTACAACAAGGTGTAGCGGCAGGAGAAGTTCCCGCAAGAACTCGTGCTGCGCGTGACTGGTTTCGTGAGACTGCATCTGGGTTTCGTACGACTCCAAACGAATTGCTACGCGGAGCAGCTAACGCTGAAGGAGGTAGTGCTCTTACGAGTAGGACACTCCCCGGTCGTATGTATACCTTCTTCTATGACCCGAAGACAAAACGTGATCTGCCGTACTATGATAGGTTTCCTCTTATCTTTAAGATCAAAAACATAGACGGTGGATTCCTTGGTATCAATATGCACTATCTACCACCGCAGTTAAGAGCAAGATTGATGGATGCACTGTATCCACTCGTAACGAATCGTAAGTACGATGAGACGACTCGTCTACGATTAACATACGATATTCTGAATGGTGCAACCAAGTATCGATTCTTCAAGCCTACGATTAAGAAGTACTTGAACAGTCACGTAAGATCGCGATACGTTCTCATCAATGCAAATCAGTGGGACATGGCTCTATTCCTACCGACAGAACGTTTCGTTAAGAAGAATAAGAACTTCGTTTGGCGAGAGAGTCGTCGAGCAATAAGGAGACGCTGATGCCTTTTAATATAAACGGTTTTACTTCAGAAATCAATAAAAATGGTTTTGCGCGCGGTGATTTCTTTGAAGTTCTTTTCACAGGATTTCCTTCTAAAGTTGTAACTGCTATTAAGAACTCATCAACTCCATCTGTTGATGTCACATCTGAAATTGAATCTTTAGCGCTAAGAGCTGAATCAGTTACGACTCCACAGAGAGCCATCACTCCTATCGAGTATAAAGATTATGGAGCTCCATACAAGATAGGATCGACTGCGAACTATATCGANATCGATGTAACATTTATTCTAAGTAAAAATATGAGAGAAAGAAACTTCTTTCTTGCTTGGCAAGACGTTATCACGGGAGATCATCGTCTTCAAACAGGCAACGCACGAGGATCATCTTTTGATCTTGGTTACTTTGATGACTATAAATGTGATGGGATTGAGATCATCCACTACAAGGGTGATAATGCAAAAGAAGAAGTCTTTTCTCAACCCGCTTATGTTACACAGTTAAGAGATGCCTATCCACTGAACGTAGGTCCAGTTACAAGATCATGGGCATCAGCAGAAGTATTGAAGCAGCAGGTTACATTTACGTACCGCTACTTCTCTGAGAAACCATCCGGTATTGCAACACCTGTGAGAGCTGAACTTGCTAGTGCCGGATTGTAATTGATATTAAATTATATGGAGATATACTATGCCTTTACCAAAGTTGGTAACGCCTGAGTTTACAATTTCGGTTCCATCGACTAAGGAGCCAGTTAAGATTAGACCATTTCTAGTGAAGGAAGAAAAAGTTCTCTTCATGGCAATGGAAGGAAATGATGCAAACGATATTGAGGGAGCTATTACGAATATCTTAGAAGCTTGTATTCTTACACCCGGAGTAGATGTAAAGAAGTTGCCCTCATACGACTTAGAGTATCTATTTCTACAGTTACGAGGTAAGTCGGTCGGTGAGACAATCAAACTTAAGATGTCACACGGAGAAGACAAAGAGTGTAAAGCTGTAACAGATGTCGAGATCAACGTTGAGGATATCAATGTATTCTTTGATGAAGATCACACAAACAAGATACAGGTCTCTAACGAGATAGGAATTAAGTTTAGAGATCCGAGTCTGCGAGATCTGACCAGCGTAGATATTGCAGAAAATAATTATGATACCGTAGTGAATGTTGTTGCTAACTGTATTGATATGGTATACGATAAAGAAGATGTATATGATCAATTCACGAGAGAAGAAAGTGTTGAATTCTTGAATAGTATGACACAGGATCAGTTCACAAAGGTTCAAGGATTCTTTGATACACTACCAAGATTGAAGCACACTATAACTTGGACTTGTCCAGAATGTGGAGAAACAGATAGCGTTACAGTCGAAGGACTGCAGAATTTTTTTACATAGCGCTCAGTCATGATAACTTAGCGAATTATTATCAAATGAATTTTTCGCTATTACAACACCATAAGTATTCATTGGCTGAGCTTGAAGATATGATACCATTCGAGCGCGACATCTATATACATATGCTCGTGCAACATTTAGAAGAAGAACAAAAAAGGCTCGAAAGAAATGGCTAATCTTCAAGACGTCATCGAACGTATGAAAGCGGAAGGTGATCTGACTCGAAATAGCGGCACCAATTCTCTGAAGCAGACTAATCGTATTCTTGGTGAAGTAAAAACTGAGCTTGTTGAGATTGGTAAGAGCCTTGGCGCTATTCGTACGGTTGGAGGTCTCGGTGGCGGTCAAGTAGTGCAAGTCGTCGGTGGAGCCGGTGGCGGCGGTGGAACTGCATCTGCAGCAACAGCACCTGTTTCAGGCGGTGAGAATAATGATCCACAAACTGTCATGGGTCTTCTTGGTGCGGCCATACGTAATCAAACAATAGGTAGAGTCGAAAGAGGAGCTACAGCAGCAAGGGAGGCAGTATCCGGCGCTTTTCAGGAAAGTGCACTTGGTAGAGGTGTAGCTGCTACCCAACAATTCGTCGGTCAAAGGGTCGAGGGTACGAGGGAAGGTCTACGGGGTCTGGCTGGTCTACAGACGAACGCAGAGAGAGACGACCTACTCAGACAATCTGCTGAAGAAGAGAATGCTACTCGAGAATCAATCGATAGACTCGTAGAAGTACAGACTGCCATGCTCGGTCTATCGGAAGATGAAGCGGAAAGATTACGTAATCAAGAACTAGAGAAAGCAGATCTTGGATCCGGAGGTTCAGCAGAACCTACCGCGACTATGATAGGAGCTGGAGCGACAGGAGCGGCCGGTGGTGGCGGCGGTGGTTCTCGTGGCGGTGGCGGTAGTGGAGATGGTGCCGGTAAGATGGGAGGCATTATCGGTAAGTTCTTTGGTGGACTTGCTGGTGGAGCTCTGTCGGGCTTTATCATGGCACTCGGTAATCCTGCTATGATAAAGGCATCAGCTATATTTGCTATAGTGTTACCGCTGATAGGTGTAGCTCTTGCTGGATTTATTGCCGCGCTTGGACTCGGATTCGCTGCAGCTGCAGCAGTAGCCGGTAAGGGACTCGAAGTACTTAACGATCCGCTCGAACACTTTTCTGATGTCATGGGCAACTTCCAAATGCTCGATGGCAAGGCAATTGGTGAAGCCGGTATGGGAATGGGTACATTCTTCACTGAACTACCACTCCTGAAGATTGGCGCGACGGCCGTTGTTCTCGACAAACTTGACTTAAATGGCTTAGGTAAGTTTGCTGATGCAATGAAAGTCTTTGAGAAGACTGACGGTCAGAAACTCAGCGTAGCTGCAACTGGCATATCAAACTTCTTTGATAATCTACCAGGCCTGGGTGATCTATTATCTGGATTGGCGGCCGGTAAAGTAAGTGGTAGTTTAGGAGCACTGGCTGACGCTCTTGTAAAGTTTAATGAGGTTAATGCAGATAAGCTCAAAACTATCGGTCCTGCTGTAGGACAATTAGGCGAAGGCTTGTTAGCAGCCGGTCTCGGTGAAGTCTTTAGTACTATATCAAAGGCTCTCGGAGGAGAAGGTGGTGGAATCGAAGGACAGATGACGAGCCTAGCGAATGGCTTTAGACAGTTCAGCGATATCAATGCCGATGATGTTGCTAAGATCGGCCCAGCAGTTAAAAACCTAGGTGAAGGATTAAAGGCTGCAGGTGACAGCGGTGGATTCGGAAATGCTCTTGGTGGTATCGTATCGAGTATCGGTTCATTCTTTGGAGCTGAAGAAAAAGATCCTATAGAGATGTTTAAGAAGTTTGCAGTACTCGGTGAAGGAGAGACCGGAGATAGTTTGAAGAGAGCAGGTGAAGCAGTAGGTGGATTAGGGAAAGGACTCGCTTCTATCAATAATCTCGATATGGGTAATCTTGATGACTTTGTTGATGATATTCTCCCACCCCTCACTAAGTTAAGTTCGAGTTTTAATAGTCCGGAAATGGCTGGAGATCCACTGGGTAAATTTAGTGCAGGCCTTGTTAAGCTCGGAGAACTCGAGAAAGTAAACGGCACAGAAGTTCAAGCTAATCTTACTAATATAGGTAAGGGTTTATCCAGCTTCGCTGAAGATCTTGAAGATGGTAAAATCAAAACACTTCAAAAAGCTGCCTTTATACTTAGTATGATATTCGGTAAATCTGGTGGTGGAGGAGCAGCAGCAGCGCCTCAACAACAAAGAGCAGGAGGAGCACGAGGAATCTTCGGAAGTCCTGGAGGTGCGACTCTATTGCGTGGAGAAACTAGATCCGCAGATCTTGAAGGAGCCGATGAACTAAAATACGGTAAGGAAGCCTTAGCACAAGGTCCAAGTACGCAAGCATTACAAAAAGCATTATTTTCAGATGATGTTGAAAAAAATCTTCGAATGAAAAAAAGGGTCATTGAAAATCTAAAGAGACAAGGTTATACAGATGAACAGCTTTCTCCAGAAGGTCTTGAGAAACTTACTGGCAAAAAGGGTTCAGGCACGATTAGTATTGGTGATACAACATATGATATGCGAGCCATCGGTTTATATAGAAATCTAAAACGAGAGCAAGAGCGATCTCTTATGAGTCCTGGTGGTGGAAGAACGAATGGTGCTGCTATCAATGGAGCGTCTCGTGAGATTGCTGCAGGACAGAGACAGGGTGGTGGTAATATAGTAGCACCGACAGATAACAGTAATAACTCCACAAACGTTACGAATGTAAATAACGGCGGTGGTGGTGGCAGTCCTCCACCTTCTCCACGCAGATCTCAACATCGTGGTGGAATGTATGATGTACGTAATTTCTAAAAAAAAGAGGGGACCCAATGGACCCCCTCTCAAAACCAATACCGATATTAGTTTTATTCGTCTTCGGCCAGTTGCTTAAAAAAGTCTAGGCTGTCATCAGACGATTCATCACTGCTCCAAGGAGCACTCTCTTCTTGCTTAGGAGCAGCGGATTGAGGTTCGGCGAATGCCTCTTCCTCAACTTCCTCCGCAGTGGAAGACACCGCAGTAGCACCAAGAACTCGATTGAGCTTGGCTTGCAGTTCCGAGAATGATTTGAAGTTCTTACGATCCGTAAACTCAGCAAGAGAGTACTGCGAGTTCCAGATCTTTTCAAGAGCCTCGTCATCATCAGATAGAGAAGACGTCGAGTCGAACTCAGAGCGATCGTAGTTACGATACCCTTCAACGTTACGAATCTTCATCTTAAAGTTGGCACCGTCCCAGAAGTCAAATGGATTGACCGGACTTTCGTCTTCGAACTCAGGATTCATCTGATCATTGATCTTGTCGAAGATACGCTTACCGAACTTGTAAAGAAATACCTTACCATCGTTCTCAGGATGGGCAGGGTCCTTTACGACTACGATGTTGGCGATATAGTTCAGACGCCGCTTCTGTTTACGAGCCTGATCCTTACCGGCATCATCGCCACGGTTCCAGAGCATCGAGTTGTACTCACCAACCGGATCCTTTTCATTAAGGGTCGTCAGCGAGTTCTCAATGTACCAGCCACCTGGTCCTTGGAAACCATGAGAGAACAAACGTACCCAAGGAAGGTCCTCACCCTTAGGAGCAGGAAGGAACCGGATAACGGCATAACCGTTACCAGCCTTATCGACCTCAGGTTGCCAGAAACGTGTATCGGCTCCACCGCCGCCACCGCTCTGCATTTTGTTTGTTTCGGAAACGATCTTATCGTAGACCGTTTTACGTGAACGCTTAAGTTCAGCGAAAGATGTATTCATTTCGTATACCTCGTATGTTTAGTATGTTTGCTTGTCCACATAATCATAATGTATGATATATTTATACCATAGTTAGAAACCATTGTAAATAAGTTTTCTAGAAATAATTGTCCTGTTCGATACTTTTTTGCTCCCAAGTTGGTTTCACAGTTCGTAACTCATTCTGCATGTAACTGACTTCTTTTTCGAGTTCTTTTACACGAGTACGTAATACACGCAGTTCACCTTCGTATCTTTCTACTTCAAGATTCATTGACAGTCTCCTTGAGTTTCTTTCGATATGAAAACTTATCGTAGTTTAAAAACTGACGATAATTAGAAATGAGTTGTTTCTTTTCCTCCCATACAATATCATCTAATTTTGCATTCCAGTATCGTATGAACTTCAATACATCATCCATGATAATAATCGTCTCGATACTGACCTTCTTCTGAAGCAAAAGCTTCAGTAACAAAGGATGATTGCCATCCTCTACCAGTAATAATTTATTAAGCTCCAGATCCCGATTCCGGCAGTAATCAACAAGCCAATGTAACTCACTATCAAAGTGATAGCTAAGAGATTCACGGCGCTTCTTAAATTGTACATAGTTATCTTCACTTTCTTGGGATACAAGATTGCCTACCCAGTTGTTACTAATAATAAAGTTACTGACATAGAACTCTACGAGCTCTTCCTTATTGTACTTCTTCGATAGCTTACGAAAGAAGAACCTGTCGTTNCGTTTCAANAATGACTCTTCNCCTGCNCGTACCTTACCGTTGTACTTNAAGTAATCATAGTTACTCGTGAAGTGNTGCTTCAGAGCAAGGTATACTTTATAAGCNTCAAAGCCTTCNGTTAATTCGTACATGCCTCTTTCACCGCGTGCCAACTCATGGTAGCACATTTCACTCGAGTAGGAAATTCACTTACCCCTGACAAAACTCGAAGTCTTTCTACATCATCATCATCTTCTACTTCTTTGCCAGTGCACAATTTATGGAACTTATCAAAGAGTNTATGCACCTCTTCTATTGTNCTNCCTTTAATCATNCCNGACATTATNGATGCACTCGCAATGCTGATAGCNCAACCTCGAGCTCNGTAACTTACATNCGATACAACACCATCNTTGATATCAACATACACAGTAAGCTGATCACCACACATGGGGTTTACACCTTCAGCTGTACACGTGTACTGTTCTAGCACTCCGAAGTTACGTGGACTTTTTGCATGGTCCAAAATTACTTCTTGATACAGTTCGTCGATCATACNGGTAATTTCTGAATCTTTTCCTTCATCATATTNAGATCNCTTGCTTCNGAAGCNATNGTNTGTTTGATCTTTGAGTTAAGAAGCTTTGCAGCTACTTCAATTTCCATGTCATGTTTATCACAATAATGCACAACTGCATCCATATATGAGATCTTCAATCCACAAGCAATCTTTTCAATCTGCATCGAGAAAGAGCTCGTGTTGAATATTTTTACTGCTTCTTCCATCTGTAGAAAATGTGATCCTCTATCTTAGTGGTTCTCGTCTTGGTTTTTGCCCACGCTGGAGATACATAGTCTGCGTGGTAGTGCGTTGCACCAGTAGTAATATCGATCATATTCTGCTTCATCAGCATCCGAGAAAGATCGACTATATCAGAATATGTTTTCTTCTGTCGTATCTTATCGGACTTTCCATCACAGTACCAGGAGAAGTGACACTTATTTCTTACGGGTATCATCTCACCGGTACCCTTCCAGGATGGACGATGAGGGCCCTGTGTAACAACCTCACATATCGTATTAGGGAATCTTTCATCCCTTACACGATTGAGTGTCACCTGGCCAACAGCAATCTGTCCTGCTATCGATTGACCCCTTGCTTCGTGATAGATGTTGAGAGCGAGACAGCTCGTCTCGTTATCTATTGCTGTAGCAGAGTTAGCGTAACTCGTCATAGCTGCTATAAGTAAAGCTTTTATTGCTGCTTGTTCGAACATGATAGAATTATTTTAATCTATTTTGAAAGGTTTGTAAATAAAAAATGGGGAGCTAACCGTTGGCTCCCCGCGGATGTATTACGGCATCACCCGATAATTATCCACCCCAGATATCATCGTACTTCGCACAACCATCGACATCCTTATAGAGATCACGATGAGTCTGAAGACGACTATACTTTTTAAAGATATGTCCGGTGAAGAATACTCCGATGAGCAATATCATATGTATCACTATCGATGGACCAAGTGTTACTATCAGTCCAGTCCATGCTGTAAATACCATGCACCACATAATGGACAGATAAGTCATGATTTGAAATCTTACCATCTTTGGTAGATGCATAAGAGGATTATGTTCGGGATCCATGACTGACCTCCATAAGCTACGAACTTCTTCATCTCGTGCTTTCAAAAAGTCATAACACTCATCCCATGATCTAACGGGCTTCATGATCCCTCCTTCTTATTGATAAATGATTGCAACTTCTCGGCTTGAGCAATGACCTCTTCCGGTGTAAACATCTTCGGAACATACTTCTCTACGTCCTTGTAGAGAGTCGCATTGGTCTCCATTGCTTTGCTCATTGTCTCCCAAGCCATGGTTGAAGCTTGTTCATACTGACGGTCAAGCATATCCTTGGCCATTGTCAGTAGATCAAAGCGTATTTCGTACGGATTTTTCGACACTTTTTTTCTCCTGTGTGTAGTGTGTAAGTGGGAGGCTTCTGTTGCCAGGTGCCTCCCGAACCCCGATTAACTACGCTGCAAGAGCGAAATCATCATGTGCAAAGTTATCGTTTGCATTTGTAGTGTTTGACCTATAAGGCGGTCAGCCCTGTAACTCCAATTCGCTATTTACTACCAGTCGATCCTAGTTCGCCCCCATCAAAAACAGACCAGCTTCAGACCGCAGTGTGCACACCAAAAGTCAACTGTATTTCTTCGAGGTTAAAAGTGTTGGGTCCGTCGCTAACTTTCCCGCATCTAACTCACGCCCAGATATTCACTGATCTGCTTGTGGTGGAGGCGTCGGGTACTGCCCCCGAGTCCTGTCTAGCTTTCGCTCCTCTTCAACGTTACAATATATTTATTCTAATCCCTCAGTATAGAAATGTCAATAAATTATTCAGATTTCCATATGGTAAACGCACCATAAGCGATCGCCGCCCAACAAATAAGGTTCATTGGAATGATTGCTGAAAAGAACAATCCGATCACACCGACAGCGATGAGTACACCACCATCCAAAGATGTGCGTTCCTTAATTCGATCTTTAATCCATTGCATGTTTCTATCCCTTCGATAGTTCTTGAAAAACCACCTCATACCTGAGTGGTATTTTTATTTATACAAAAAAGAGGGAGCTTCTGCTCCCTCTTCCTACAGCCTGCTAGCATCGCTGGTCGGCCGTCAATGGCTGTAGTTTATGCTGCCTCAGCAAACTCGATAGCAGTTTCGAGAGCTTTGACCTTCTTCTTACGGTTTCCACCGAACCAAGACGACTTCAGGCGAGTATCCTGAGAGTTGCCAACCAAGTGGTCGGTCATGTATGTAACCGTATTGAAAGCCTGCCACCAGGTACCACGACCGAGTTCAGCACCGGGCTGAGTATCGAGTACCTCCATTGCAGTCTCTGCATTCTTCGAGACCTTATCGTCATCCTTAGCGTTTGACGTACGAGGGAAGATGCGGTTGAAGTACTCAACGATATCCTCATCCTTGAAGCGCTTCTTGCTNAGCAACTCAGCAGCTTCCTTGTATGTCTCAAGCTTTTCCTTAGCAACACCGAGTGTCTCTTTAACGGCTTCAGCATCGAACTCACGACGGTGGTTGATACGAATCATATCATCCTTTGCTCCGTTGAGAGCAAAAGTGATCGTGTTGTTGCAGACCACACGAATGGGAGTCTGACAAACTGAGATAGACAGGCCGTACTTATGAGGATTTGAGAAGAGAAGATAGTTCTCAACGTCATCCTTACCGAAGAGTGTGAACCCATCCTTGATCTTAGCGAGTGCCCAGACCCGGCGACCATCCTCGAGTGCACCAGCAGTGTGCATCTCCATGTCACCGGCAGCTACGAAATCATTGAAGAAGTCGAATGCTTCGTGGTTCTGAAGAGGTTTCCAGTCATTTCCGACCGTGTCGAAGAACTTACCATCTGAGCTACGAACCAGAGCCGAGCGATCAGTGACGTTCTCATAACCCTGATATTCATAGGTCAGAGGAATCTGATGCACCTCCCAGTCAAGACCGGCAGCCTCGAGCATTTGGTCAGGAGTCAGATCCGCCGGTACCGGTTTACCCAAACCGTGCCAAGGAACCTCTCCCGCGTAAGCCATTGTTTCAACCATGTGTGCCATCATTTTCTCCTTTGCGATAGCGTTTCCAATCAATCAATATAATCATTCTACCCCGTTCTGATATAAATGTAAACAAATTTTCAAAAAAAAATCACTTTTTTTCTAAGCCATTGTTTTATTTATATTTTTTCAAGAAAAAAAATTAAATTAAAAACTGAATGAAATCAACCACTTAGGATCGATAATCGTTAAGCCATTGATTTTATTAGAAAAACAACGGTTGACATTATATTGAGCCTATGGTAGAATGTATATAATGGAAATTGACAAGGAGAAAAGATCCATGGAATACAAAGTTTACCAAGTTACCCTCAGCGACGACGACTATGATAAGGTCAACGCCGAAGGTCATCACGCTGTTCCGAAACACTATCGGAACCTGAACCTCAGCATGGGGTTCGGTAAGACCGACGACGAGAAAAGAGCCCTGTTCGCTGAAGCATGGAGCGAAGGCGACTACGGTGCTCCGGTTGCTACCGTTTGGGCTCGTAACCTTGAAGAGGTTTTCGCAGTCGGCAACGGCATGGGAGAGCAGGATAGGCTCGAGCAGCACAGCAAGTATATGAAGAGTGTTTCAGTCGGCGACGTCGTCCGTGATGAAGACGGTAAGTTGCACCTGGTCGACAGCACTGGATTTCTTGCCTTAGATTATCAAGGTGCTGTCAACCGTGGCGAGATGTGGACCGCTTAGATAGCTCGACCCTTCTTCTCTTCCTTGGGTGGTCCTTTGCGGCCACCCGCAATGACGTATGCTACCGCTCCCTCTATGAATTGTGGAAGAGCGACGAGCAATACGACCGATGGCCTCTTCGCAAAGTCTGTATACTCTGCAACAATATCCATGATCGGTACTCCTATTGGTTGCGACATGATGACGCACTCACCCGTCATCGATCCAAGATACATTGACATTCGAACTGCTTCTGCACTCTTCGTATCAGCCATGACAATTTTCATGATTGACTCTTCGTCTTTACAGAGAGTCTGAGCTCCTACGATATCACCCTTGTACCAATCAGTGACTTTCGGATTTGGAACCGGTGGATTGACGGTTATAGGTGGACCATCTATAATTTCTATACCGGCTTGTGCATCGTCGGTGGTCTGACATCCTATCAGGATCATTCCTGCTGTTATGATCGTTAAGATCTTCTTCATCATGCTATCCTTTGCTCAAAGAATTCGTGTGTTATGTCTGTATGTGGGTCTCCGACAAAGATCTGTGGATCCCTATCTTCGACGGCAATGAAGATAACTGTTTGATCAACGGTCTCGCCATACATCTCTCCGATCATATGGCTGTACGCAGCGGTCTGTAAGAAGTAGTCAGTCACCCATTCTCGCTTCTTGGGTCTCATGGATGTCTTGAAATCTACGACCGTAAGCTTGCCCTTGATGTCAGCAACGCAGTCGACTCTTCCTGCCAACTTATATTTATACGACCACAGCGGCGCTTCTTGCATATAGACTTTCGAAATACTTCTATCGAGTATAGGTTGCAACTGCTTGAACATCACAACGGCATCAGGCATCCTATCCTTGCAAGGATCCTCTGTGTTGTTCAAATAATCTTCAATGATTGAGTGTACTGCAGTGCCGCGGCCGGAAGCTTTACGACTGATACGATTCGCTTCGTCCTCGCCCACACGACGACGCCACTTCATCAGTCCTTCCTTCTTTCCGGGCTGATTGCCCAGAGCGGTAGTGATAGACTCAAGCATTTCCCCATTGGGTACTTTGTATCGTCTACCACTCTCCGTCGTAATCGCTTCTATAGAGTGAACCTCGAACCGGTCCTCATGTATAAATTCCATTGTTCAGTTTAGATATGATATAATCTCGCACGAGTTGAGATCTCACTATATCTCCCTCTTCAAATTGTACAGTACTAAATCCTGAGATACTACTGATGACTTTCATAAAGTCGATCAACCCTCTCTTTTCATAATCTCTTTCAAGATCCGTTTGTCTAAAGTCTCCACTAAAGATGATCCTACAATTCTCACCGACTCGAGTGATGATACTATCGAGCTCATGGAACGTTAGGTTCTGACATTCATCAACAAGCACAATGCTAGAATTGATAGTGATTCCGCGTATGAATGAAGTCGATATGAAATCCACAATACCGCGTCCTTTAAGAGTGTCGTATGCATCTCCGCGGTTAAAGAGTTCAGTAAAAATGGATTGATATGGTAACTCATATGCTTTCTGTTTTTCTTTTTGATTGCCCGGAAGGAATCCCATATCCCGCGTCGGTACAACCGATCTGACTATAACTAACTTTTGCTTACTGCTTCTTTGATGTAGAATCTCATCGAGAGCAAGATAGGAAGAAATAAATGTTTTTCCAGTACCTGCTACACCCTGTAGCAGAAGATGATTGCCGTCTTCATACTTCTCAAACGTTCGTATCTGATTCGGCGTTTGTGGATCGATATGTCTCAGTCGTAATCCTGTATTCTGTTTCTTCCTTTGTGCCTTTCTTTGTTTTTTAGTTAATCTTTGTTCAAAGAAATCTTCGTAATCGTCATGAAGATAAGCTAAGTTAGTGTTAATAGACATGAATAACCCTTCTTGGTTACATCACGTATTGTCTACCATCGGCTAAGACCCTGTGCTTTCTTTCTCTTGCTTCTCCATTTTTCTACAGCCTGACGAGTCTTAACTGCCTTTGCAGACTTATCACCATAGTTGTTTGCAAGATCGCTTGTAGGATGAGCTTCTGCAACTCTTGACATCTGCTCATTCCAACCGGCATCATTCACAATACCAGAATAGGTTTGATTCCAAACGATGTTAACGCGATCGGGTGGTAATTGTCGTATGTGTGGATGATCGGAAAGGAAATCTTCACGCTCGGACATCGACATGATTTCCTCGAACTCTACTCCAGTATCTTCATCAATAAAATTATAAGTAGGCATTCATTCCCTTCCTGATTTTATTTATCATTCCACCAATTTGGAGCAGGTCTACCCTTCTCCCATTTAGCAAACTTAATCTTATCTACTTTGTAGAACTCTTGATACGCTTTGACCGGGTCTGCAATCTCCATAAGATCAGGATATGCTTTCATAGCCTTTGCAAATGGAGTCAGCGAGCCAACACGGATGTTCCTTGGTAGATTGGCAAGAACGTCCCTGAGTTTTTCCCATGAAGCATGCACCTTACCAAATCGATACTCGAACTCCCATGATAGATACTTGAAAAGATCCCAATGCCATACATAATTAGCATATGACTCCATTGTCCAGATCGTACAAGGATGTTTAGCATGTACTGCCTTATAAATGACATCATCGTATTCTGGTAATCGATAGTGCTTAACCATCCTCTTACCTGATTTGGATGGAGCCATATATTCTTCACCGTCGAGTAATCGATGNGCGGTCGACAACATCTGTGCCGACTCAACAATCATCTTAGGAACATGTTTATCACAATGCATCTGAGCTGCAATATGTGGATCTTTATCNAATACAAAGATGTTCATTTCACATCGCCCTGATAGAACTTATAACCGCTATACACTTCAACCTCACCATCCTCATCTTCGACAAATCGTATGATATGATCTTCACGTAATAGATTTAAGACCTGCTCAGTGACTCTAGGTATTGCAAACTGATACCCTGCCCAGAAAACACAGCCCATCAACGTGAACAACAGAACCATAGTAAGTATATCATACACTATTTTTCTCCGAAAGTAAATCAATTAAGTCATCAAAGTTTGTGAAACAACTATTGATTGATTGTGGATTGTAGAGTTGACCTACATCCTTTGGATAACAGAAGATGAAGTTTACATCTGGGTTGTTTTCAATTACATAACCGAGATACTTCATTCTGTTTCTTGTATCCTGAAGGTTGGCTCTCGTCTCAAGACCGTAACAGTCAGTACCGTCATATAGGTTCGACATAGCAGTCTCTTGATCTACGACTAAGAAATCAAAGCCGAATATGTAGAGATGAGTATAGTCTTTCTTGATTGCTTCAAGAATAGCATTCATTCCTGCATTGGATCGAGGACGTTGTGGATTCCAAGCTTTATTTACAGCTCGTCCCCAGTGTAGTTCAACCGGTTCCCACCTTTCATTCTCTGGTGGTATTAGAACACGAGCAGATGGAAAATCAGAAGATTCGATCTCAGTTATGATTGGATTATCAATCGCAACGAGATAATCAGGCAGAGCATACCTAGGAGAAGACACTGCAAAGTCGCGGTATAGAGCATTGCAACCGAATACAACACCCCTGCCTTTGAGCATCAATAGATCGAATCCCTTACGAGATCCACCGTTACCTATGATGTATGCTGTCTTCTCTGGATCGATCATTATCTATCTTTCTGTTTCGCTTATTCTTCCTCACCATCTTTTTCTTTTTACTTTTCCAATTTGGTTCGTAGGGATCATCATTCCAATAATCCTTCTTACGCCGAATTGTTTTGCCCATTTGATTGAACCACCCATGTTGATGCTAGTGCTGGCCATGCCTCTTCAAAGAGACCCTTAGTGATACCTTTATACGGCATCTTCTTATCCTTAATCGAAATGACTAGCTTAGCGTCATCGGGATCAAGAGCTTCTAAAAACTGAACGAACTGTGTTTCTCTCTGTAAAGGTCGCATATTTGGATACGGCCCTTTGTCGATAAAGATACCGAACTTCCGTAGATTTGCATAGAGAGTTGCCTGACAGTCAGCTTCCTTTGGCTGTGGTTTATATGGTGGAGTTCCTGTCGGCAGAACAAACTTTATGTTTGGATTGAAGCATAAGTCAACAACATTCTCAAGCGCAATGTTGTGGTCCTTACGCATAGCTGCAACTCGCTGCTTCTTTGTTTTTAATTTTGAGATACGATCTAGTATCTCAGCAACGCCTTCTTTATAAGCCATCTAAAACTCCTGTATACAATCCATGAGATTTTTCATTCTTTTTGAAATAAAGTAATTGAAGATCTTCTCTCTACCATTCATTTTATAATCTTTGAACATCTTGAGAGCTTGAGTTTGAACCTCGGCGGGTACATAATCGAGATCCACGAGTTGCTGATTGCGTTTGTAACCACGCAGCATCTCTTCATTGCAGAACTCTTCGGGTGACATACCATTCCAAGCATCGATCTTTTTAGAAGCGAGTGGTCGCTGTCTTTTACCTACAATGAATACATCATCAGCAGATAGAAAATTAGGAACCCCGTCGCCGCGATCGCCCTTAAGGATGTGTTCATGAATATACCTTGCTGGGTTGCTACAATTTACATACTTCTTCTGCATAGGACTGTACTGCTCAACGTTTGCATACTTCTGCAGTTGAACAAAGTCTTTATCAGATGAGAGTATCAAGATAGGTTCTGCAGAACCATTCTGAATACCTAAATGACCGTACTCATGGCAGAGAGATGCAATGATGTCATCAGCCTCTGCACGATCAATCTGCAATACCTTGTAAGGAAAGTGTTCCTTGATGTCGTCACGAATACCATTCAACACTTCGAAGATGGTGTGCCAATCGAGACCCGACTTCTCACGATCCTTCTTACGATGTGCTTTGTAGTATGGAAAGATATCACGGCGCCAATAGTTCTTGTCATCGCAACAGATAACAAGCTCGCCGTATTTTTCACCAAACTTTCTACGGTATAAGCGTAGAGAATTTAGTACCATGTGTCGAACAAGATCTTCCTCGATAGGATTGTTCTTGCCAACTATTTGCATCATCAGGTTTGATATCATAACCTGATTTAAGTCCACGAGTATCATATCAATTCTCAGTTACATTCTATCCTATATTTATTATACTTAGATAGATAAGAATGTCAACAAATTACAGATCTTCATCATCAAAATCTTCAAGCTCAATGTCGAGAAGTTCGAAGGAGTCTTCCATAATTTCATGGAATGGNTGATGAATATCNAGAGTTCCATATAGCGTTGCGCGCATACTCTCAACAACGAACGAGAATCTTAGAGCAAAGTTTTCTTCCCAAACATCAAACCCATGCATTCCTAATTTATTGATAAGTTGCGTACTGTAGTGATCTACAACATGATCGACATAGGTCTTTTTATTTTTAAGAAAACGTTCTCCAAGCTCTTCTTCATTCTTTGGTTTTGGCATTGCACCGATATTGGGAAACTGAAGAACATTATTCGCTGTCATCTTGCTAGCACTCTGAGTAAGATAGTATCACCATTGATCCTACCGTTTGGTATCAGGCTTTCTTTACTATTTATCTCACTCATAAGCTTTTTCATAACTCGCTTTCCACCGCTGAGTACCTGTGGTAAGATCTCATCCGGCTTTCTCAGTTTCTTTTGAACGGACTCATCGGGATTGTAACCCTGTAGAGTTGTACCCTTGACTGACAGACCGGATGGACCCATTGCTTGAAACTTCTTCAGCATACGATACTTTGTGTTGAATACCCAGAGTTGGTCAGCTCCTATAATGTCAGCAGGATTGATGCTTACAATCTTGTACTCTTTGTTTTCTTGTTCGAACTTGAGATTCTTGATTTGCTTCTCTGTTGAGATCGGTTTCTTCTTACGAGTCTTGCGAACTGTCTTTTGATTAGAACCCCATGTTTCAGCGTCTCCAATGATACTCGCAATGAACTCTACGAACCTCTTGACCTCAGCTTTCTTCATGTGGCTGTAACCCTCGTTAAGTTGTGGATCCATACCACCCTGTAGCTCGAGAAGCTCTGTTAACAAAGGTTTGTAATATGATGCAATTGCATTTGATTGCTGTGACTTTACACCATTCTTCTGCAGCCAATCATACATCTTAAAGTCGGTCTTGTAACTNTCAAGTGTAAACCTATCTACCTCTCCTTCGATCTCTCCAATATATTCTGAGATCTGTTCCTTGATCCTCTCTTGAATCGATACGACCGGTTTCTTTTCTTTAGCCTCTTCCTTCTTTTCATCCTTGAGTTTCTTTGCTTCCTCAAGCATTTCATCCAACGAGTCGTTGAGATACTTCAGAGACACATTGGGTATTTTTAAACCACAGGCCTGCATTCTTGCAAGGTAAGCAGCAGAAGAATTTACTCTCCAGTCCGGTAACCTCTTGAGAATGCGAACTTCCTTCTTGTCTCGAGGATAGTTATTGAAAAGAAGTTTGGCCTTATCCTTCGCTTTATTGAAATAATTATACCAGTTGTAGGCAGCACCTATTCGAGAACGCAGTTCCTCTTCAGACAACTCATCCTGATCCTCCCAAGTTGGTTCTGATCCCATGTACTTTTCGTCTAGGGATCGAGCAACNCGTGGTGCCTTCCGTTTTCTACCCGTCTTCAATAAGCTTGGTCGTCTAGCCATTGTTTAATGCCTTCAATAAACTCGTCCACTCCGGTACTCTTGAATCCCATGAATAGAATGCATCAGCCCAGATCTTAGTAAAGTGCAACTTATCCTTGTGATGCTCATCCCAGTATTGATCTATGACGACCTTAAGAAGACTCGCAAACACGTTAGCATGTGAATTAAAGTCTTCATGCCACTGATACATATTCGCAAAGTTACCGGCCGTTTCAGGAAGTCCGCAATAGTTGGGACATACAATTGCACAGGATGCGCTCATGGCTTCCATTAGAGATATACAGGATGTCTCTGGCCAGATGTTAGGGTATGCAAATATATGAGCTTGCTTGAGATACTCGCGTACAACACTATTATCAACCGAACCATGGTAGGTAATACCAGGATGATCCTTACACTTTTGAAAGAGTTCCTGATACGGTTCATCTCTCTGTGGCCATCCATATATATTGAATGAAGAGAACACATCGAGATGTATCTTATCCTGATACCCCTGTTCCCATAAATGTTCGAACACCGGTATGAGTAACTCGAGACCACGATGAGGAGTAGTATGATAAATCAGACGAATAACATCCGACTCCTTATCCTCAGGTGTGATATCGATTGGTGTAATAGCATTCTTTAAAATAGCAGCTTCACCGTATCGAATGCCGTGTGCTGCTTGATAGGTTTGAAACTGATAGTTTGATACGAATACCAGTTTAGCAAATCGATTACGAGATTCAATATCATTCAGATGCTGAGCTTCAGGATCATCCCAAGTATCATGCAACCACAGAATGTTCTTTTTGTCTTCGCTGATATCTCGAACACGAGAACAGATTATGTTAAACTGACTCGCGAGATCAGGATCGAGTCTCTCGAAGAGACCCTCCTTCATCATCTCTGTTCCACCACGAGCCGCAACAACGTCGCCGTTGTCGTTAATAGTTCCGGCAAGCGGATCATCCATACCAGTTACGGTAAACTTCATAGCATCACCGTCTGAATATCAATGACTGAGTCGACACGAAAGGATCGCCAGCCCTTCTTATCTAAATCCCAGACCGGAACTACTGACTCATTCGCCTTCTTATCGTCATTCATGTCAATATATTCAGGCAACATATCTTTCTTCAAGGTACAGCGCATCAGACGTTCTTCACCATTTACCTTGATAAACTTTACGTCGCATACGTTGGTCTGTAGAGTTGAAACGATATCAGACTTCTGCATTAGGAGTTCCCTTCATAATAAACTTTTTGTTTGGATTTGGCCAAACGTCAGAAGCAGGTACTCGAATGAAACGCTTGTTGGTCTCATTCGTATTAGGGTTAGGAACGGTAAGCATCACTCGCTTGCCAACCGCGAATGCAGCCTGCTTATTTAGCACTACTGCTAGATCGTTTGAAACGTATTCCCGACGGGCTGCATTACGAGCCCACTTAGAAACATTAGGCCGTTGGCCTTGACTGACAAAACCTTTGGACTTGCCACCCTTCTTGCGTGCCATCTCGCACCTCCATGATTAAACCATAATCTAATACTACTATTTATTAGTATCAATGTCAATAAGCTTTTATAAACCGTTTGGCACTATTATGTAATGTATCGCCAAAACAACTCCAACTGATGCTCCAAGACCAATCATCATCTTAAAGAAGTCTTTTCCTATCAATGGAAACACTACCTTGAACTTTTCTTTACCAGTCATAGTAGCCATCGCGAGTTCTCGACCACAAAGAAGTCCTACAAACACCCATGTCGTTGACATCGGAATATCGTTGAGTTCCTTAAAGAAGAATAAGATCACCCAATACACACCATCAATAATGGTTGCACTTCGTACATAACGTGTATTGTGTTTCTCGAGGACAATGTTCTGGATCTTACCTCCACCTTCTCTAAACATCCACCACAGACCACCGACAAATACCACACTGATACACACCATAAGGTCTACTGGAATTTCTCTAGGAAGGAACACNGCAATGTTTGCCATGTCATGAGATAACCAAGTCCACCAGAGAAACCCCGTAGTNGCCCACTGACCGACACGCCACCACTTCTTATGTTCCTCTTTTACAGGTTTCGATTCATCAAGAACTTTAGTCACACCAATCCAAATAGCATATGCTGCAACAGCTGCTACTGCATATCCCATCATAGATTTCATCAGCATTTTTTCTAACACAAAGGTAGAAGCAAAAGCAGATAGTACTAAGAATGAAGTCGATACCGGAACTCCTATTCGAGTAAGCAATAGAAGCAGACCAGGAGCAAGAGCATGATACCACTGTATCTCCTGGAACGGTATCTTGTTAAGTCGACCGTATGATATGTCTCCCCCATACATATACCAACCATACCATAGTGCCCATAATAAAACAGACGATGCGCATAACCACATCGTCGTCCAATTAACTTTTTGATTATTAGATGCGATCCATGTGCCGAGTGTTTGCACAGAATCATTAGCTATCACAGAATAAGCAGCAAAAAGAAATCCAACTGCCATCCATAGAGTTACTAGTTCCATAGTAATTTCTCCATAAATNTTAGAGGTTATATNTTTATATATTCACAATAATTCTTATGTAACAGAACTTTAACTATTTCCTTTCGATGTCTTCCTCCACACAGTTCTTACCGTACTGTATCTCGATGATATGTAGCGGTTCCTTCTCTTCATTCGCAAGCATATGCCAACCATTCATACCAACGTGAATAGATTCAAACTTATGTTTCTTTGATACCAATTCAATATCGCTNGATGCTTCACTGAGTGTATAAACAGTCGCGATTCCTTTGGCTACAAACCAGTGTTCCGATCTTTCTCGATGTCTCTGCATACTCAAACGATCGAGTGGATTAACAACGAGTTCCTTCAGTTTTACTTCAGGCCCATAGTCCTTGAGCACTCTATAGTATCCCCAATCTCTCTCGGTCTTCGGGTTCGACCAGTCCTGTAGAAGCCATCGAGAACTATTCGCCTTTTCATCTCCACCCACACCGTATACGAACCGAACGTTTGTTGAGTGTTTATAGAAATCTTCTTCTGCACAATTCATTGCAGTACGATCACCGCCGTTAGCGAAAACAATGTCTTTCGCTCCTATGGATTGAGCATAGAAGATTGCTCCTGATGCATCATCCTGCTTGTGGTCGTTTATAACCGGTATAACTTTATCGACCATCTGTAGGTTTTCAATGATACTTAGACGTTCTCTGTAATGCATAAAGGGCTGACCCTTCTTACGAGTCAACCATTCGTCTGAGTTGAGTCCGACCCACAGTTCATCACCAAGTTCACGTGCTGCTTTAAAATAATCAATGTGACCGGAATGTAAGGGATCAAAGCCACCCGTCGCTATCACTGTTCTCATTTTTCGAGCTCACTTATCCTCTTTTCGAGTTGATCTAATTTATCTGCTATGACGGGATTGCGTTTCCGCCACAGGTCTTCTGGCTCCTCGAGCCACTTCAGTCCCCATCTCTTTACAAGATAATCAAGGAACTGATCTACCTTTCCATAGAACCATACACCGAGTCGTGTTGTGCTTAGGTATGCTACCGTAATTGCGCCGAAGATCGAACCCACTATTCCAGTGTAGATCCATAAACGATCCGTCGCCATTTGAACTATCATATCCCACATGTGTACCTCCGAACTTTATTTATTTAATGAGATACGCAACGATTCCATTTGCAAAGATAGCAACTGCAACAGCATTAACTACGATGAGAGCTCGGTCGTTCCAGATAATTGCTACCCATAACCAACCACCAAGACCAATAAACTGTAAATACATATTCCATGGATATAGATTATTGGTAGTAGCTATCATAGCAAAGATTAGAACAATAGACGACGCCCACTTTAACCACCACGAGAATGGATGATGTTCTCTCTTAGGAGTAAGAGTCTTTGATGGATGTTCGTGATCTTTTAAGTCCATCAGCTTTCTACGATAAAGATTTTACCGTCATGCATAGCTACACGAGCATAGGGGTCGTTGATTTTAATATACTGTACCCGTATGCCACCATTCTTGATCTGCCTTCTGGCTTCGCTCTTAGAATTAACTAGACCGGATCGCATAAACAATTCAGCTACATCCATACCTATCTGGTTCTTCATCATCGCTTTATCTCTGCGAATGTTGTTTTATTATGTATCATAACTTCGCTGTCCGTTTCGATCCAGAGTCTGGCTCCACATTTCCTTGGTTTATCGGGACTGTATACCATCGAACTTGGTCCAAGAATGTCTACCTTTGATCCATACCACGTCTTACCATCAACCTCAACTCGACACACGGGCAATGACTTTCCGTGTTTATCGTTCGACTGTTTTAAGTTCTTGTTGATATGAATAATGGTTTTCATAACAAAGCAGTATACAGTTTACAAAGCAATTCAGGATCGATTAAATTCTGCCATGGAGATAGTTCTATCCAGAAATCGACACACCAGCAGAACATGAGTTCCTGTGTTGGTTCAACAACCTTCATCCTCTTCTCATCGTAGCAACCTCGACGGCTGCTTTCTTACTACGTATCGGCACAGCATTTGACTTATGCATCTGAGAGATACCTATGATCTCTGTGCCGGTATATACGTTGGCTTGCTTCTTTGACATAGAAGGATCCCAGCCAGGCTTTTGGTCGGAGTGGTAAGATTCGAACTTACGACCCTCTGCTCCCAAAGCAGATGCGCTACCAGGCTGCGCTACACTCCGTTTGTTCTTTGATTGACCCACACCCATACGCTTCAGGAAAGCCTGGTGTTCCTTCTCAGCTGCAATAAGAGACTTAGTCTTGTTCTTCTTTTTGCGCTTGCGAGTATTCGTTGTCGTGTAGTACACAGGAAGCATATGCATAGTCATTCGTACCCACCACCCTTTAATTGTGCAGAAATGTCAATCCACATGTTATGATGAACAGTGTCTCGTATAGTGTCACTCAGATTACTCTCAGTAAGCATAGCGGGCCAATCATAACCCTGCATGATAAACCTTTCAAGACGCTCAATCCTCGCCTTGAGTTGATCCACCTCGGTCGTCTCCGCCATGTACTCGGAAGGATTGATAAGATCGCTGGCCATTCATAGTCTCCCATAACCACTCGTATAAAGTACTCAACTCACAGTTGTCGACAGCCTCGGATATGCGAGGATCTCGTAACCATCTTTCATATTCTAAACTATATACCTTCATATGTCAAAAGGTTTTGGCTTATTTTTATTGAATGTAACTTTAATGTTGTAGGGGCTCGTGTACAGAGCACTCTTTTGTTTCAAAGATTTAATCTCTTCGAGTTGAAGCTCTATGATGTCGATAAGTTCTTCTTCACTAAGACCCGTAAGCTTTTCCCTTAGTGACATCTTCTGTACTTTCTCATAAGAGTAGTGATAACCATCTGCCAGTAATCTTTTGCCCATGGATCTGTTGCTGTTTCCATCGCTCTGTAAGCGTTATCGATAAGATGATCTATGCGATCCATTTACCCAACCTCCAAATACGGATATAAAGTTATCCTTGGCCTGTATCATATACACAATTTCATCTGCGGTCTTTTCACCGCAATCATACAATCTATGCAGAAGTAATACGTCATCTGTCGAATAACCATACTTCGCATAATTGAGTGCATCACGAACTTTCGATGGTAACCTATCGAATGCTATCCACATCTCTTTCTTCGACGCAGTCGGCATCGTAGGGATAGTCGTAACAGTAGTCACGATGTGCTTCCTTCATTCTTGTAACAACAGATAAAAACATTTCCATCATAGCAAAGAACTTATCGGAGTCGATCTTTTCATCGAGCCGAGGAACGCAGGTTACGTTGATGTCGACCTGTTGAGTCTCAACGACCTGCTTCTGCTTCAAGCACTCTTCCATCGAAGGCATCTTGGTGGTATAGTCACCTTCTGCTCCAAAGATGCCGGATACGATCATCAGTGCTTTCAGCGACATTAGTAGCACCTGCCATACATGCCACAGGAGTATGCTTTCTTCTGAGCAAGAACCTGAACATGACGGAGTCGCATGGACAGACCACGAAGACACTCGGAACGAACACCAGGATTGAAGTACTGATCACATGCAGATGTTCCACCGTAGTATGTCTGAGCGGGTGGTGCTGGATAATGATGCTGCTGAGGAGCGCTGTTATGGTTGTACATCCGACCACCGACCGTTGCACCCAAAAGAGTACCGACCGCGATGGCAGCATGCTTACCGGATCCTCCACCGATACGGCTTCCGATGAAACCACCGGTCGCGGCACCGATCAGGTTACCAACGTTGATGTCNCCNAACANNCCGTTCTGAGCTGATGCAGGAGTTGCTACCATTGTGACTGCGATGGCGGCTGCCGCAAGTTTGATCTTCATATCTTTACCTCTTTTCCAATCATATATACATTCTACCATATAAATTTATATATGTCAAATGTTTTTTTGCGAAAAAAACTGAACAGAATCAACGAGTTAACGATTCTTTAATGATCCATTCACCCTTTTCGTAGCATGCGGTACCCACATCTCGCCTTCCGAGAGCGGTATACTCACGACACTCACCCTCTTCGTACATCGATTCCCAACGAAAGTTGATCTCGCATGGCTCGAAGTCGCTTACCGTTCTCAGGATCCGACTTAACATGGATCACTTCATGGTTGCTGCAGTTGATCAGCTTACAGAAGATTGGAGAACCTACTATACCGATGGCGGTAGTAATAGGCTCCAATGCAACTGCAGGACTACTGAATAGTAGACAGCTCAAGCTTACGACGAGCAGCGTCTGCTTCTTCAGACTTCTCTGCTTCATTGTCGAGTTCCTTCCATGCTTTCGTGGCACGTAACTTATTGAACAGCATCTCATCCTTACGGATACGATTCGTCAGTATCTTACGAGCCTCCGAGTCAGAATATTCAAGAAGAACGAAGACACGATACTGAGATCCATGAGGAATGATGTCGAGCTTAGCCTGACTGTATCCAGAAACATCGGTATTCGTCGTGATGTTCTTTACAGCCTTCTCGAGTTCCGTCATAACCTCTGCATCGAGATCACCAGTACCNACCTTCGCACGAAACTGTTTGAACTGAGAACGAAGTCGCGAGTTGATACGATCAGCAAGCATATACTTCGCATTCAGATTAGCAGCATCGATAGCGAACTGTAGATCCGGAGTGATGGATGTACCCACCGCATAGATGTTTGCCTCATCTCGAGGCGGATCCTTGAACCAATCAGGAATTGCTTTGACCTGTTCAACTATACGATCACGCTTGTACTCGTACTTCGCNTGATCNGCTTTCGATGAGCCGGGTGCTGCACCATCCTGCATCGTTCCACAACCGGCGAGTACGATTGCACTCGCTCCGATCATGAGTAGAGACTTATTTCGCATCTTGAGTTTCTCCCTTCGCGTTCTGCCACTCGGTAACCTTTGCACCGACGTCAGATATATCCTTTCCAACTCCAGAGATCGTATTGCCACAGGCAGATACAGCTAGAGCGAAGAATGCAATCAACAGAACCTTCATTAGAACACCATGTATTCAAGGGTAGCGAGTGCGAGATTCGCAACGACGATACCGCCGACGACTGTTAAAACGATCATAATCACTTCTCCACGTTTCGTAGAGTCTCAATGATTGCATCTCGAGCACCTGACTCTACAAAGGCGTCGATAGCTAACGGCATTATGCCGAAATGATAAGCGGCAAGACCCGCACAGAAACCAAATATAAACGTCCACATTACAAACAGACTTCCTTCCAAGCCATCACGGGGTTGTTATCGATCAGTACAGTAATCCAGTGACGATGAGGCGTACACTTCTTCGTTGCAACATGAAGAGGAGCAGCGGTCACCGGCTTTACGGGTTGTGCGGGAGGAGCGGGTTGTAGGTTACCACACTTCTGATCCACGCGACGATTGAGTACTTCGGGTACGGCCTCGTTCAGAGCATCCTCCTTNGCACGAGTCAGAGCCTGATCACAGGCCTCGTTACGACTCATGTCCGGACCGAAGATGAACCTGCCGTGTCCCTGATAGAGCTTATCATTGATGGTTGCATCGATCGTCATGTGGCAGGAGGACATCTCCTTCTCACGATCCAGAACAAGAACGGCTCTCTCCGTGATCTNGTGTTTATCGATCTTACCCGTGAACTCGGTATCCGTNATCGAACTGTACGAACACTTGATATCATCCGCAAGACTCGGAGCCGCGACGAGCATCGCTGTAAGAACCCCCGAGGAAATTTTGGAAATTTTCATCATAATATATCCTACATCAGTATCTACGAATTGTCAACAAGTTTCCACGTCTTTCCTACGAAGCGTATCCCCGATCTCTCGACGTACTCTCGTGCGTAGGGTTCCTGTAGACGATACGCCTCTCGCTCCCACGGCTGCTTACTGTAGGGGATCGATTTCTTCAGNCGNTTCCCCTTCCACACCTGCATCTGCCTCGGTCGAAAGATCTCATACAATTCAGAACGAGCCATCTGACGTACATGCACCATCTCGTGCACTACAGTAAGTATCATCTGTGAGTAACTCTGCTCCTTACGNATCTGAACTGAGAACTCTCGAGGGCGTAGATTGTCATCCATCCATTCACACCAACCATCAGCGTCAAGATTGGAAATGATCTGAAAGTTACAGTATACAGAACGACTCAGACGACTACCCAGTATACGATCAGCCATATGAGATACGATACTCTCTACCAGAGAACGCTGCTTCTCACGACCACCACTGACTGTAATAATCATAGTATCAATTCTTCCACATCATCTTACGAACGAAACCGAATCCTACGTATACGACGTTAGAGTCCTCGGGTTCCCACACTGCAGTACCGTACTTCTGTAGACTGAGTAGTGCATCACGGTATCCCTCCTGAAACGGAGTGTCTGCCGGATCTCCAGCGAAGAGATAGAGAGACTCGGAGACATCTGTGATCTCGCCTCTCTGCCACTCCTCTATCGCGGTGATGTATCCATCGGTATGCGTGAGATCGCATTCCTCTTCACGGAATTCATTTCTTACNGGATTCATAGTTTCCTTCCTTCGGAAGCGCGCGCGATGGTAAAAATCGATTTCTGGTGCGAGATATTTTTCTTCATTAAATATAATACACCCTACGCGCGCGTTTTCTATATAAAGGGCTTCGCGAACTAGCCGGTGGCCAGCAGCACGAAGTACCCTACGCCGAACATACCGAGTAGACAGATGAACTCGGCGATACGCGTCATGAACTCCTTCATGACAGTGACAGGATCCATGGTCCTACTCCGTAGTGGTACGCCAGGATTCCCAGACAGAAACAGATCAAGACCGTACATTATTCTACACTCTCTACGGTTGCNCGAATGGTGATCTCATCGTACTGAATACCATCCTCCTCGGACTGCTCGATGCCATGAGCCTCGAGGATCATATCCCACATGGATGAGTCCTTGAAATCAGAACGATAGAGTACGTGGGTAGCTCTGTTCATGTTACTTACCCTCGCGGCAGAGGCGACCAACGTCGGAGTCGATGTAGTCACCCTTGTGGGCCCAGGTACGAAACGCCGAACACTCAAGGTTCTTGATCGCGCACTCATCGGCACGGTCGCATACATCGCAGGGGATGTCGCGCTTGTTCTCAGGACCGGTGTGGTACTCGATCGTGTTATAGATGGCCGACTCCTCGCTCTTGAAGCGATTCATGAAGGACGTGTCGGTCTTACACCAATCGTAGGGATTTCCGGTTACAATACTCAATTCATTCTCCTTAACTGTGAGATTGTCAGTGGCTCTGAACCCTAGCTCCGAGGAGCGCCAGTAATCTCGTTATGTTCCATTATATACATTCTACCACAACCCACATATAATGTCAACCTTTTTTTTCACAAATAAACTCAATGGATTCAATACCTTATACGGACCACGGCCTAAGCCATTGATAACAAACGGAAACAAAATGAAATTAATTTCATATACCACTGAATAGCTGTCAAAGCTATTCTACCACACTGGTCCGGGATGTCAATAAGTTTTCCGCGCAAAAAAGGGGTTGACATATTTTTCAGAATATGGTAGAATGTATATATGATGATAAAGGATAAGGAGATTGATATGAAAGTCATTACTGGTCTGACCCGTGTACGCTGGTCCTCTGCGATGGGTGTCCTCGAGGGTACCGTTAAGCGTGTCGATACCGCTAAGAACGCCGCTGGTGATTGGATNGAGTGGCTCGTGATCGGTGATATGGTACAAACGAGCACAGGCACCCTCATTAGAGTTGGATCGGAGGACTACACGACTCGGTTGCCCGCTACGATGTGGGCGAGTCTGAAGCTGGAAGTGATCTAAGCAGACGCTTCCACACTTCCTCTCTGATCCCTGTGGCCGCGCCATTAGCAGCAACCCACCGCACACGCAATGCATAAATAAATGCCTTTTTCTGAAC
>FUFK010044872.1_pt1 | contig 55065 bp, 55 predicted proteins | sample 1021851 | NCBI WGS metagenome assembly FUFK01 (sample SAMEA51879418, study PRJEB19060) | metagenome | reverse complement strand
GGATATGCTTCTGGAGAACTCAAACATGGCCCAATTGCACTTATAGATGATAGTGTCCCAGTCATTATTTTAGCGCCATATGACAATTTATTTGAAAAGAGTATTTCAAATATGCAGGAGGTAATTGCGCGTAAAGCAAATGTGATAGTAATTTCTGATAATGACGGCCTTCGCGCAGCTGGATTAAAATCTGAAACTTCTATAGAAATACCAAAAGCCGACGCCTTATTAGCGCCATTTGTCTATGCACTACCAATTCAATTACTTGCATACTTCACCGCTGTATTTAAAGGTACGGATGTTGATCAGCCCCGAAATTTGGCAAAATCCGTGACCGTGGAATAATGTTATGGTATTTGTATGCTAAAACCACGATTCAGTCTGCATTATGATGTAGAAGTTGCTACTTATGTATTATAAGTAGGGGTTGTAGTTTCACGAAATTAGTATAAACACACGTAATCTTTTTGTAATTAGTGTAAGCGTAGTCACTCGTGGTTGGGAACAAAAAGATTTAACCCCCTTCCTATGAAACGCGCCATTGATAGATTGGAAACAAAGATGCCTCTATATGAGCATGTTTTTATTTCTCGACAAGACTTATCAAATACCCAGGCTGAAGGCCTTGTCGAGCACTTTGGAATAGTCCTTAAAGATAATGGTGGTACAGTAGTCAATTCCGAATATTGGGGATTGAAAACCATGGCCTATAAAATCAACAAAAATCGTAAAGGACATTATGCAATGATGCGAACAGACTCACCTTCAGAGGCTGTTCAAGAAATGGAACGATTAATGCGTCTTCATGAAGATGTGATGCGAGTTTTAACTATTAAAGTTGATAAACACGACGAAGGTCCATCAGTTCAAATGCATAAACGAGATGATCGCGGCGACAGACGCGAACAGCACGATTAGGCCGGTAAGGAGTTTTCAAAATGACAAACAAACCGTTTTTTCGCAGAAAGAAAGTGTGTCCATTCTCAAGTGAGGATGCCCCAAAAATTGATTATAAAGACACAAAATTACTTCAAAGATACATATCAGAACGTGGAAAAGTTGTGCCATCAAGAATCACGGCGGTTTCTGCAAAAAAGCAACGAGAATTGGCCCGTGCTATAAAACGTGCACGCTTCTTAGCGCTATTACCTTACGCCGTTAAGTAGGAAGAGAGGTAGACATAATGCAAGTTATTCTTTTGGAAAGAGTATCAAAACTAGGCCAGATGGGCGACGTAGTCGACGTTAAACCAGGCTACGCAAGAAATTTTCTACTGCCTCAAGGAAAAGCTCAAACAGCATCAGAAACTAATATTGCTGCTTTTGAAAAGCAGAAATCTCAGCTCGAGGCCCAAAATTTAGAAACTAAGAAAGAAGCCGATGCACTTTTAGGAAAGCTGGATGGGCAGACTTTTATAGTTATCAGATCAGCATCAGACTCGGGAGCACTTTATGGGTCGGTTTCTCCAAGAGATGCAGCGGAAGTTGCTACTTCTGCAGGGTTTTCTATTGACCGTAAGCAAATTTCTCTGGTTAAGCCTATCAAGGAGCTTGGGCTGCATGAAATGTCTGTTGTTTTACACCCAGAAGTGACGGCAACGATAGTTCTTAATGTTGCCAGGTCGAACGAAGAAGCTGAGCTACAAGCATCCGGTAAATCCATTCAAGATGTTGCTGCTGAGGCAGAGGCAGAAGCTGAGTTTGAAATAGCAGAATTATTTGACGATATTGGAAGCGCAGCTCTTGATGAAGAAGTAGAGGAAGATCAGGAAGCAGACACTAAAGCGGCCGACGAAACTAATTCTTAGTTTGTTTTACCAATTATAATAAAAAAATGNGCCTTAGTGGGGCTCATTTTTTTTTGTGTGTTGCCAAAAAAAGAAANNTTCTTTCCAATTATTACTTTATTTCAATAATATTCGTAATAAAATTAAAAAATACCGTTAAATTATCGCTAAATAGAGCCATTTCTAGTTGACCAATCTTTTTGTTGTTCATATGTTGGCCTTTNCGAGTGAATNAGAGCAAATTTTATCGATTTATTAATTAGTTAAAGAGNGAGCAGGAGTTTCTATATGACTAGCCAAATGACTGGAGCCAAAATGGTAGTACAAGCCCTTAAGGATCAAGGGGTAGATACTGTGTTTGGATACCCGGGTGGAGCAGTACTGCCAATCTACGATGAAATTTTCCAACAAAATGAGATAAGGCATATCCTAGTTAGACATGAACAAGGAGCAGTTCATGCNGCTGAAGGATACGCTAGGTCAACTGGAAAACCTGGAGTGGTTTTAGTAACATCTGGACCAGGCGCGACCAACGCTGTTACAGGATTAACCGATGCTTTAATGGATTCTATTCCTTTAGTTGTTCTTACTGGACAGGTACCTACCTTTATGATCGGCTCAGACGCTTTTCAGGAAGCAGATACGGTTGGGATCACAAGACCATGTACTAAACATAATTGGCTTGTTAAAGACACAGATCAGTTGGCACCGATTTTACATGAAGCTTTTCATGTTGCAAAATCTGGTCGCCCAGGGCCTGTTTTAGTTGATATTCCAAAAGATGTTCAATTTGCTTCTGGTGATTACATTTCAAATAAAAAAGCACCAAACTCCCAATACAGGCCTAAATTAAAGGGCGATATTGAACAAATTACAAAACTCGTTGAAGCAATTGANCAATCNNAAAAACCAATNTTNTACACAGGTGGCGGAGTGATTAATTCTGGCACAGGTGCGAGCCAACTTCTGAGAGAATTGGTTAAAGGTACTAATTTCCCAATAACTTCCACTCTAATGGGCTTGGGGTGCTATCCCGCGTCCGGCAGCAACTGGCTTGGAATGCTAGGAATGCATGGTCTTTACGAGGCCAACATGGCGATGCACGATTGCGATCTTATGATAAATATCGGTGCTCGATTTGATGATCGGATTACCGGTAGAATAGATGCTTTCAGCCCAAGCTCTAAAAAAGCGCACATTGATATTGATCCATCATCTATTAATAAAGTAATTCACGTTGATATTCCTATCATAGGCGATATTGCACACGTATTAGATGACGTTTTGAATATGTGGAAAGCCCGAGGACGTAAGACGAACTCTGCTGCTATCGATAAATGGTGGAGCCAAATAGGCGAATGGCGATCTGTTAAGTGTCTAGATTATAAAAATAGTAAAATGACAATTAAACCACAATTTGCGCTTGAGCGTCTAGAAGAGCTTACTCGGAGTAGACCAGACCGGTTTATATGCACTGAAGTTGGTCAGCATCAAATGTGGGCTGCTCAGTTCTTAGGTTTTGAGGAACCCAATCAATGGATGACTTCAGGCGGACTTGGAACAATGGGTTATGGCTTTCCTGCATCAATAGGCGTGCAAATTGCTCACCCAAAGGCATTGGTTATTAATGTCGCTGGCGAGGCTAGTTGGCTGATGAATATGCAGGAAATGGGTACGGCAGTCCAATATAAGTTACCTGTTAAGCAATTTATATTAAATAACGAAAGATTGGGTATGGTAAGACAATGGCAAGAGTTGCTGCACGGTGAACGCTACTCTCACAGCTGGTCTGATGCCCTTCCCGACTTTGTGAAATTGGCAGATGCATTTGGTGCAAAAGGCATCATGGTATCAGATCCTGCAGATTTAGATGATGCTATTATGGAAATGCTGTCTTACGATGGTCCGGTTCTCTTTGATTGTTTAGTTGAGAAACATGAGAACTGCTTCCCAATGATCCCGTCTGGGGAGCCTCATAACAAAATGTTGTTGGGAGAAGCGACAACGGAGGACGCCATAGGAAGCAGCGGGGCAGTATTAGTATGAGAATTTACTTCGTAGGTTACAGATGTCAGCATTAAAAATAAAAAAAGGATCTAGCAAGCATTCTGCTTATGATCTTAGGTCTACTTTTGGTGATGAAATACAAACACATACCTTAGCAATATTAGTTGATAATGAGGCTGGAGTTCTTGCTCGCGTAATAGGGCTTTTCTCAGGGCGCGGATACAATATCGATAGTCTAACAGTTGCAGAGGTTGACCACGAGGGTCGTCTCAGTCGAATTACAATCGTAACAACAGGCACTCCTCAGGTTATTGAACAAATAAAAGCCCAATTAGGACGAATTGTACCTGTTCATGAGGTACACGATTTAACTGTAGACGGCCCTCATGTAGAGCGAGAGCTTGCTCTGATCAAGGTTGGAGGAAAAGGTGAAAAAAGAGTAGAAGCATTACGTTTAGCGGACATTTTTAGAGCAAACGTGGTAGATAGCACGCTAGACAGCTTTACTTTTCAAATCACCGGCACACCAGAAAAAGTTGATGCATTTGCAGAATTGATGCGTCCGCTGGGCCTTATAGAAATTGCCAGAACGGGTGTAGCAGCTCTGTCTCGCGGCTGAACAACAAGCTGAAAATATTGTCGTTTTCAATTTAGTCAGGTGTCGTTTTGAGCTAGCCTCAAATAGTATCTTTTTTTATCAATATAAAAAAATTGAGCCAGACAATGGAAAAGACAGCTAGACTAAACCAGGTTTGCTTACCAGTAGATGAAGCAAATGGGCTTCCAAATGAACATTACACTTGCCCATCTGTTTTTAAAGAAGAAAAAGATATTCTACTTTTTGGCAAATGGAGTGGGCTGGCAGTTTCAGCTCAAATTCCAAATATAGGAGACGCTGTACCTATTTCTTTTCAGGGTACTCCTTTGTTTATTATTCGCACTAAAAAAAACAAAGTAAAAGTTTTTCAAAACACTTGTCGACATCGCGGCATGATACTTATTGATAGAGTGAAATCTATAGAAGGAGCTATCAGATGTCCCTATCATAGCTGGTGTTATTCCACAGAAGGCAGTCTAATCAGCACACCTCATGTAGGGGGGCCAGGTAGAAATCTACATGATGCTATTGATAGGTCTGAATTAGGATTAACTGAAATTCGAAGCCACGTATGGATGGGTGTAATTTGGATAAATCTTTCCGGAGACGCACCAAAATTTGAAGACAACATGAAAGAATTGATAGATAGATGGTCAGACTTCGACAGACCCCTTTTTCACGGAGGNAAGGAGAGTTCATTTACGATCGAAGTTGCAGCAAATTGGAAATTGGCGGTAGAAAATTATTGTGAAAGTTATCATTTACCTTGGGTGCACCCTGGCTTGAACAGTTACTCCAAATTAGAAGATCATTATCACATTGAGCACAAAAATAAATTTTCGGGCCAGGGAACAAGAGTTTATCAGCAGCTAAAGGATGGGAACGGTAACGTTTTCCCTGATTTTGCTGATTTAAATGCTAAATGGGATACTGCCGCTGAATATATTGCAGTTTATCCTAATGTTCTACTGGGTGTTCACAGGGATCATGCGTTTGTAATTATCCTAATACCAGATGGTCCTGAAAAAACATATGAACACATTCACCTATTTTATTCTAAGGAAAACACTCCGAAGCAATTGCGGCTCCAAAATATGAAACAATGGAAGCTAGTTTTCGAGGAAGATGTTCCAGTCGTCGAGGGCATGCAACGAGGACGTCACGCGGTAAATTTTGATGGTGGTAGATTTTCACCCGCAATGGATAATCCTACTCATTGTTTTCACTATTGGGTTGCTAATGAGGTCCAAAATGGACGCAAGCAAAAAAACTAAAATCGATTTAGAGGAAAAAATTTTAACTGCCCACCAGAATAATGATGGAGTAAAATTAGCAGAGTTATACGCTAAAGCAGCATATACAACATCTAATATAAACAAGGCCTGTTTTTTCATGGTGAATGCTTACACTCTTGCTCTGGAGTNTAACCACCCTGACACGTTATCCTTCTTTCAGTTTCTGCAAAAATACGATAGAGAAAAATAACAGTCTTCCGCGTTGGGAGTGCTATTTTCTGTAAAACTAATTTTTAACAAAGGAATTTCATTGAGGAAAAGCCTTTTATATACGGTGTTTTTATTAGCGCTTGGAGGATCAGCCGGCTGGTTAGCATCAAAAACCCNAATGCCACTGCCTTGGATGATAGGTTCATTATTAATGTGTGCTGTATGGTCAATTAATTTTGGAACTAAAATAATTCCTGCAAATTACACTTTCCCACAAAAATTCAGAAATTACTTTGTGGCGATAATTGGCGTAATGATTGGATTACAGGTTACTGCTGATCTGATACTTCAGATAACTGATTATCTACCAAGTTTATTAGGTTTAATTGTTTTTAGTTGGTGCGCCCATTTTTTGAACTATAAAATTTTAANAAAGTTTGGAAAATATGATCGAGCCACAGCATTTTTCTCCTCTGCGCCCGGTGGATTAATGGAGAGTATAGCGATGTCTGAAGAGTATGGCGGAGAAATAAAAATCGTCACTCTTCAGCAATTTTTACGTATAATTTTGGTAATAATTCTAGTTCCAATCATAATTTCAATTTGGTTTGGAGCTCCAGTTGGTAGTGCAGCCGGAATTACCATACAAGAAAATGCAACGATCACTTTAACTGACCTAATTTACATCTTTTTTTTAGTAATTGTAGGCTTGAGTCTAGGATCGCGCTTAAGGATACCTGCTGGGCACTTGTTTGGCCCGATGCTTTTAACAGTTTTTGTTACTTTGGGCACAGATACTAACATTCAACTTCCCAATATACTGATTTTAGTCGCACAGGTCGTAATCGGAACTAGCCTGGGAGCAAGATTTTATGGGATAGATAAAAATATTCTTTTCATTGCAGTTCGATTATCAGCATTGTCGGTAGTCACAATGCTTATCTTGGCGTTCATTTTTGTATTAGTGCTCCAAAGCTTATCAGACTTGTCCGTGGTTACGCTTTTTATATCCTTTGCACCTGGCGGTGTCACAGAAATGTCATTAATTGCTTTGACTATTGCCTCAAGTCCAGCTTTAGTAAGCGCTCATCATATTTTTAGAATTGTAATTACCGTCTCATTATTAGGGTTTATTTACAAAAAGTGTATAGAAAAAGTACATTAGAGTAGTTAAGATGGCCTGCTCAAATTATAAGGACAGTAGCAATTTCTCATCCCTTTTTATCTTCAAGTAACAACCATTCTTCCATAATTTCATCCAGTTTAAGCTNACGTTCCGCCAACGCAGTTGAGGCTTTATCAAATTTTTTTTGATCAGACAGATAAAGGTCATCGNTCGACAAGAAATCTTCTAATTTTTTTATTTCTAACTCAAGCCTTTCAACCTCTCTCGGTATCTCCCTCAGCCTATGGTGATCTGTGAATGATAAATTTACATTCTTCTTTTTTGCATGCAAATCCATCATGGTTTTGGACTTTACGGATTTTCGATCAGTATTTTTTCGGCTTTTATCCACTGAACGATTGTTTAAGTATGATCTGTAACCCCCGGTAAAATCGATTATTTTACCATTTCCTTCAAAAAATAGAAACTCGAGTTGCCACCTGCTCAACAAAATCTCTATCATGACTAATCAAAATAATTGTACCGTCGTAATCACAAAGTATTTCCTGCAATAAATCTAGTGTCTCTATATCCAAGTCATTGGTTGGCTCATCCAACAATAATAAATTGCTCTTTTTAGCCATTAGTTTCGCAAGAATTAACCTAGATTTTTCACCCCCAGAAAGAGAACGCACTGGTGCCCTTAAAGCACTGGGGTCAAACAAAAATTCTTTTAAATACCCAGCNACATGTCTGGGTATACCTTTCACTAGTATCTGATCAGCTCTACCAGGAAGTGCAATTTCAGGATCACCTGCCAAGTTTTCCTGTAGACTTGCATCCATATTCAGACTACCTCTATCCTGCTCAAAGTTGGCAATACTTAAGTTTGTACCTCTCTTAATAGTCCCTTCGTCGGGAGTTAAATCTCTAAATAGAATATTTAATAGTGTGGTCTTTCCGACGCCATTTGCTCCAACTAAAGCAATCCGCTCTCCACGAGAAATTGTGACACTAAATTTACCACATATTGGCTTTCCATCAATTTTTTTACTGATAGATTGTGCTTCTAATACCTTTCGGCCAGAAATTTCACCAGATTGAAAAGACATTTTTGCAGTTTCTTGACGTTTTATTTGCAAATCATTTTCAAGCTTGAGCTCTTTCAGTGCTTTCAACCTACCCTGATTTCTTTTGCGTCTTGCAGAAATACCTTCGACGGCCCATACAGATTCTTCTTTTATACGTCGCTTTAATTTATGGTTACGTGCATCCTCTTCAGCCCAAGTTTTATCTCGCCAATCTTCAAAATCAGCAAAATTTTTCTCATTTCTCCGAAGAATTCCCCTATCCAACCATAAAGTGGTTTTGGATACTGCTCGAAGAAATGCTCTATCGTGGCTNATTATCACNATTCCACACTTTAAATTTCTCAANAGGTCTCTCGAGCCATTGAATACTTTCAATATCTAGGTGGTTGGTGGGTTCATCTAAAAGCATCAAATCTGGCGTTTCTGCTATTATTTTCGCCAATGCTGCTCGTCTAATTTCTCCACCAGACGCAAACTTTACCTCTTGTCTAAGATTTAACTTTAGCCCATTACTTATCGCCTCAATTTTATAAATCTCATTACTACTTAATTTGCTTGCTGCAAAATCTCCTAAAGTAGAAAAAGAAGATAGGTCCGGATCCTGTTCCATAAGACTTATTTGAATGCCCTTTTGCACAGCAACATGACCCGCATCGGGGACAATTTTACCAGCAATCAGTTTTAGAAGCGTTGATTTACCAGACCCATTTCGACCAACCAGACATGTGCGCTCTCCCTTGTTCAAAACCAAATCTATATTTTTGAAAATATCATGCTTTCCAAAACCAAGGCTAACTTCACTCAATTGGATTAAAGGGGCACTCATAACATACTGAACTAATTCAGAAAAATTATCAGGTCAAGGTTTCTTCAGTAGAAACCGTTTCTTTGCAGGTGGTATTTTACTCACCTCCAAGCCTGTAAAAACATGAAGCGTGTTTAACTTATTATCTATAACAGCATGATCGCTTACCCACCCCCCCATCAAAAGGTAAGCACGTAATAGCGGAGGCATCTTCATCATTGCTGTCTTTAAATTAACTTCCGACCGAAGTTTTTTTGCAAATTTTAAAACAGATTGTGACTTTACACTTGGTAACATATTTTTTGGTCCTAAATATCGCGCTCGAAGAACAGCAAAACAATCAATATATTTTTTGTAATCAGTTCCTTCGAATGAAGTACAACCAAATACAAAAACAATATTTCTTTTCTCAACGAACTGTGCCAAATAAGCCCAAACTAATCGCAATATATCTGGATCATTCGCAAAGGGGTCAGTGCATACACGCCCCACCTCCAATACCGGTTTATCAAATCTTTCTAAAGCTTTGAGGNCATAATGAGCGGCAGAATAGCCATTTTGAATACGCGAACCAGAGCTATAACAAGTATACCTAAAATATCCTACGACTTTGCGATGTCGCCTATCACGGATAATTATGTGATTAAATTTTTGATCATACTCATCTTTATCAAGCCCACTCTCATTTACCACTCCGAATGCTTTGTATCTAAATGCTTGAGCTTCTTTGATATCAACAGGATTTAAAGCTGGCTCTATATCAAACTTAGGATGAAAAAAAATCAACAATNTTTCTCCTATTAGAACGGAGTTACAGAAGGCTTATAAAGGTCAAACCAATCTTTATTTATTGTAGTAAGGACTCGGCAGAGGGGCCTCCAACATTTTGAAATAGCCGAAATAGAAATGACATATTTTTTAGCCCAGATGGAGTGGTTCGGTAATCTAAAATAACGATTTTACCCTTATCAATTCCAAATTTTTGAATATTACTTAGTCTATCATTGTCGTCGAAACTTAAAACAAGAACTTGCCGATCTATAGGCTTCGAAGCTCTTATGGAATTCTTCAAGACTTTGGACTGAACAAAATAAATGTTTCCATCATTTAAGATACCACCAANTGATGGCGTTCCAAGCTTTTCGATAACACTATTTTTATCATCTTGAGATACAGAAACACTTGATAATTCTTCGTCACTAGGTATGTAACCATGATTACGATATTGTTCGGAACAACCGAAAATAAGTACTAGTAAAGCAACACTTAAAATCTTTTTAAGAATTCCANTCATGAATTAAGCCTACTTGATTAAAATACAACGCTATCTTNAAGTACATCATATTGAATGTTCATTACAACCAAGGAAGAAATTTATAAATGCCCAAAATTGAAATTTCTGACAAAATCATAAAATTTGCGAACTTAAATACGGTAAGGACGAATAGTTTCCATTGGAAAAGCGATGCTATAAATAACTCTAAGATCGCGAAACAGCTTGATTTACTTTCAGTTGAAAAAATTGACTTTAAAGGAAAAATAAGCGCTCACGGCAAAAAAAAGTGGTTGCTATCTGGTAAATTGGGTGCAACAGCACTTCAACAATGTGTGGTGACGCTAGAAGCCGTAAAATGCCGTATAGATGAAAAAATAGTGCGGATTTATATACCTGTAGAAGAAATACCTTCTTTAGAGAAAGATGACGGACGAGATGTTGAACTCGAGTTAGACGAGAACTTAGAGCCATTAACCAATTCTTTAGATCTATCAACGATAGCATTAGAGGCTCTTGCCCTGGCATTACCCGACTATCCGAGATCAAATAATGCCAAGTATGTAACAAGCTCGATAGGTATTGATGATCAAATAGTCGCAGAAGAAAATAGCCAAAATCCTTTTGCGATTTTAAATACCCTAAAGGAGAAATTAAAGTCTTAAAGAAAAGCATAAAATTTAACTAAATTCACAAAATAGGAAAAATTGGGTTGTATATCGGTGCCGAATAGATGTATTGCGCTANGNTGATAATTAACTTTGGGATAAACCCCCTATAATACTGAGATTTAGACATGGCTGTTCAGCAAAATAAAGTATCAAAGTCCAGACGAAATAATCGTAGAGCTCATGACGCTCTGGTGGCTGGGAACCCTAATGANTGTCCAAATTGTGGTGAATTAAAACGTCCNCANCATNTATGCGCATCTTGNGGCTTTTATGGAGATAAAGAAGTTATATCCATGACCGAGGAAATCGACTTGGATGATGACGCAGCCTAATTCCTAATAAAGGAAGGCGANATGACCACGACCGTAAAAAACAATTCGGAGGTGGTGCATTCAGGCACAACTATAAGCATTGACGCNATGGGAGGTGATTTAGGNCCATCTGCCATAGTANCAGGACTAGTNCGAGCTGCNAAAATANATGACAGTATACACTTTCTTTTGCATGGCAAAAGTGAACTACTTAAAAAATTAGTAAATAAACGTCGCTCCTTAGTAGGCAGAGTTACGATAGTAGATAGTCGTGAAGTAATAAAAATGGAGGACAAGCCTAGCCACGTGGTGAGACACGGAAAAGCAACCTCAATGTGGTCAGCCATTGANTCTGTAAGAGACGGCAAAGCCAGCGTTTGCGTCTCCTGTGGTAATACTGGAGCTTTGATGGCAATAAGTATGTTAAGACTACGTAAGCTTACTGGGGTAAACCGTCCTGCAATTGCAATACTATGGCCATCTTCCAACCCTATGGGATTCAATGTTATGTTGGACGTNGGCGCTGACATTAGAGCTGAGGCAAAAGACTTACTACAATATGCTTTGATGGGAGTATCATACGCCAGAAACGGATTGGGAATACTAAAGCCAAGAGTTGGACTGCTTAATGTGGGGACTGAAGAGCATAAAGGCAGAAGTGAACTAAAAGACGCATTTTCAAAAATTGAGCACTGTCAAAGAGACGCAAATTTTACTTTCGAGGGATTTGTAGAAGGTGGAGATATCCCTGGTTCAAAAGTTGATGTTATAGTTACTGATGGCTTTACAGGAAATGTTGCTCTGAAAACAGGTGAAGGCACCGCAAGTTTAATTGGTTATTTACTTCGCGAGGCATTTAAATTTTCACCATTATCAAGACTTGCAAGTATTTTAGCATATACCTCATTAAATCGACTTAAAATGAGAATCGATCCCAGAAGAGTTAACGGCGGGGTATTTTTGGGTCTAAATGGTACAGTAGTAAAATCACACGGCTCGGCTGACGCAACTGGAATCGAGGCAGCAATTAAATTAGCATTTGAGCTCTCGAAAAATGATTTTTCTCAAAAAGTAGCCGCGCGGGTTGCATACGCAGGCGCAATTGATAACCATGTACACGATGTTACAGATAAATAGTTTAGGATAATCAATGACGGTTCGTGCTGTGATACAGGGATGTGGACACTACTTACCTAAACGAGTAGTTGATAATTCTGAATTCGAGAGAACCTTAGATACATCCGACGATTGGATTTCTAGTCGTTCTGGGATTAAACGCAGACACTTTNCAAACNAGGATGAGACCACCTCTGTCATGGCTACACTGGCAGCCAAAGAAGCGTTAGCAGATGCCAACTTACGGGCTGATGATATAGACGCAATCATTCTAGCAACTTCAACTTCAGATCTTACATTTCCCTCCGCTGCTACAATGGTACAGGCAAATTTAGGAATAGTAAAAGGTTTTGCCTATGACGTTCANGCAGTTTGCGCTGGTTTTGTCTTTGCTTTAGCAAATGCGAATGCACTNATAATTTCGGGACAAGCAAAAANAATCTTGGTGATCGGTTCTGAGACGTTTTCAAAATTAATGGACTGGGAAGATAGATCCACGTGCGTACTTTTCGGCGATGGTGCCGGTGCGGTCATTTTGTCTGCAGAAAATGGGAAAGGAGATAAATATGATCGTGGAATTTTGGCGTCTGACTTAAACTCAGACGGACGGCTGAAAGATATTTTATATGTGGACGGAGGTGTATCCACGCAGTCTACTGGGTATTTAAGGATGCANGGCAAAGAAGTTTATAGACACGCAATTGANAAGTTAGCAACTACTGCTCAAAACTCTATGAAATCTGCAGGTATTTCTGTTGAAGAAATNGACTGGATTGTTCCCCACCAAGCCAATATTAGGATTATTCATGGAACTGCAAAAAAGATGGGTATANCATCAGACCGNGTNTTAACAACAGTGCAGGATCACGGAAANACCTCNGCNGCCTCNATTCCNCTCGCCTTGTCAGTTTCAAAAATAAACGGNCATATNAAGAAAAATGACTTNATTGTTACAGAGGCNATTGGNGGNGGGCTCGCNTGGGGATCGCTAGTTATACGCTGGTAAACCTAAATATATAGAAAAAATTAACATCTTTTCTTATCGTTGTCCCATTTAAGTTGACTTACTAAATTTGTGAGCACTACAATTAGATAAAAATGGGGGATGATTAAATGAGTGAAAAGACGTTAACGCGAATGGATTTAAGTGAATCAGTTTTTCGGGAGGTTGGACTTTCCAGAAACGAGTCAGCCGATTTAGTAGAAAGCGTGCTCGAGAAAATTAGTGCATCACTCGTAGCAGGTGAGCAAGTTAAGATTTCTTCATTTGGAACATTCAGCATTCGTCAGAAAAACGCCAGAGTTGGACGAAATCCGAAAACTGGCGAAGAGGCGCCTATACCGCCTAGAAGAGTTCTTACATTCCGACCTTCTCATTTGATGAAAGACAGAGTGTCAGACGGCAAATAAGTAAGGTCATTGTAGAGTTATGGCAAAATCTGAGAAAGCTTTTCGTAATATAAGTGAAGTTTCAGAGTGGCTAGCTACCCCNACTCATGTNCTGAGGTTTTGGGAAAGTAAATTCAGTCAAATTAAACCGATTAAACGAGCTGGGGGACGGCGTTATTACCGTCCAAAAGACATGCTGATTATTGGTGGGATAAAACANCTACTGCATATTGAGGGACATACCATCAAGGGTGCGAAACAAGTTTTTCGCGAAAAGGGCCTAAATTACGTNNNAGGACTATCAAAACCCTTAATGTCCCAAGATCTCGCGGGAACAGGCAGCGATAAAGAGACCATTACAAAAGTTGTTAAACCTTTTGAAAAAATAAGAAATGCAGATCTTGTTTCTGTGAAAAGTGAACAACTCAATACTTCAAGCCCAAAAGTCCCAGAACAACCAGGCCTTTTTGACTTTTTTGAGGCAGAAAATCAGAAAATTGATCCAAAACCCATCGAAAATAAAACGAGTGATGTGTTTTCAACANCAGTTTTATTGAGAGAGATTGAGAATTTAAACAACGACCAGGTAAACAAAATTACACCGATAATAAATGATATGAAAAATCTGATTTCATTATGGAAGTAAAAATAAAGTAAGAAAATTTTTAACTTGTGTATGGGAAAAAAACCAGTAATTAGGGTGTTAACAAGGCGGGCTATGGCGCAGCCTGGTAGCGCGTCCGTCTGGGGGACGGAAGGTCGCAGGTTCAAGTCCTGCTAGCCCGACCATGTGAATTTCAATTATATTGGAAGTATTTTAAATGAGCGGAGTNCTCCCAAATCAAGAAATAGAGAAACTCATTGAAGTTGGTTCAATTACCTCAGATGTCCCAATAGATCCTGAACAAATACAACCTGCAAGCCTAGACTTGAGACTAGGNGGTAAAGCATTTCGTATAAGAGCATCTTTTTTGCCCGGAAGCCGCGAAAAAGTTGAAGATCGATTAAAATCTTTAAAAATGCATGAAATTGATTTAAGCGACGGTGCAGTGCTAGAGAAAGGGTGTGTTTATTTAGTACCNCTCCTCGAAGAGCTAAATTTATCACAAGATATCCAGGCTGCAGCCAACGCTAAAAGCTCAACTGGGCGCCTCGATTTATTAACCAGAGTAATTACAAACTCCGGGGAAGAGTTCGATCGNGTTTCCAGTGGATATTGCGGCAAACTATACGCTGAAATATGCCCCCGCTCTTTTTCGGTATTAGTGCGACAGGGAATGAAACTCAATCAAATTAGATTTAGAAATAAAAATACGACTTTGAATGATGAAGACTTAACAGCTCTTCATGCTCAAGAAAAATTAGTACCTGGAAACGCTATAATTGATGACGGACTTGGGTTTTCAGTAGATTTAAGACCATCACAAGGTGACTTNGTCGGTTACAGAGCAAAACCACACACTGGAATAATTGATCTAGATCTAATTGATTACTACGATCCAGCGGAATTTTGGGATGAGATAAAAACTTCACAAGGTGAGATAATTTTAGACCCTGGCGCATTTTATATTTTGGTTAGTCGTGAGAGTGTTCACATACCGCCAGAATACGCTGCGGAAATGGCACCATATGTCGCCATGGTTGGCGAATTCAGGGTTCATTACGCCGGCTTTTTTGATCCAGGTTTTGGTCACAATGCAGCAGGTGGATCAGGCGCGCGTGGCGTATTGGAAGTAAGATGCCATGAAGCCCCATTTGTCTTGGAACATGGTCAAGTTGTAGGACGTTTGATATATGAAAAAATGTCCAATCGACCTACAAAACTATATGGTCAAGGGGTAAAATCAAATTANCAAGGTCAAGGACTAAAATTATCAAAACACTTCAAGAAAAGTTTCTGAGTTTTTAATTCACAAAGAGTTTTTTCTATTCTTCAAAAAGCTCAGGCTGATCTAAATTCTCTGATAAATCTTGCTCTTCATTATCGAGTCCTTCCCCAGTCTCTTTAACATTTGGGATAGTACTTTCGAGCAAACCAGCAGACTTCAATTCCTTAAGACCAGGCAGATCTTTTGCACTCTCTAGCCCAAAATGATCCAAGAAATGTTGAGTAACAACAAAAGTAACTGGCCTTCCTGGAGTCATTTTTCGTCTGCCAAATTTTATCCAATCCATCTCTAAAAGTAAATCAACAGTACCCTTAGAAACTCCCACACCTCGGACCTCTTCAATTTCTAACCTTGTCACAGGTTGATGGTAAGCAATTATAGCTAATGTTTCCACTGCTGCACGACTCAATTTACGAGTTTCGATAGTCTCTTTTCTCATTAAAAAACTAAGATCAGCGCTAGTGCGCATCGCCCAACCATCACCAACTTTTACTAAATTAACACCGCGGCTACTATATTGCACTTTTAATTCATCTAGAGCAAATNCGGGATCAGATCCTTGCGGCATTCTGTTTTTTAACTCTGCAACCGTAACTGGTGTAGAGGAAGCAAATAAAATTGCCTCCACCATACGCTGTTGTTCAGGGATTGATGGAGCTTCGAAAAGGTTGGCTTGGTCAATTTCACCCATCTTGTGCTCAGCTAACGATTTATTAGATCGATCACTCATTCAGTGGTCCTTTTCCTAAGCTCAATTTTAGCAAAGGTCTCTGTTTGTCTAAGTTCAACCGCTCCTGACTTAACTAACTCAAGAGTTGCTGCAAAGGTTGCAGCGGTAGCTGCCCTCACTCTTTTTGGCTCATTTTGCCATTCTTCTGGCAAAAAACTCATCAGATCGTTCCAATCTCCTGAAAATCCAAGCAACTCTCGCATTCTTTCTAAAGCACTCTCCATTGTGAATACACTTTCTCTATCCGCACTAAAAGGCCTGAAGTCNTCNCGTGTACGAATCCTGGCNTATCCNTGCATTAGATCGAGAAGNCTCAATGTNTAGTTAATCGTNCGTTTTTTCTCTAAAGNTTCAGGAATACCTCTTGAAAAAAAATCTTTACCNAGTTGATTTCGAGCAATTAATTTAGCGCCAGCGTTCCTCATNGCTTGTAATCGTTCTAGCCGGAATGCCAAGATGGCGCTCAATTCTTCTCCCGTTGGCCCATCATCATTCGGATCAGCCGGAAGTAATAAACGCGATTTGAGAAATGCAAGCCAAGCGGCCATTACGAGATAGTCAGCAGCCAATTCTATCCTTAATTCTTTTGCTTTTGCTACAAAATCTAAATACTGGCTCGCCAGCTGAGAAATAGAAATTTTAAGTAAGTCTACTTTTTGGGTTCTGGATAAAGTCAGTAACATATCCAGAGGCCCCTCGAAACCATCTACATTGACAACTAAACTTTCCGGAGAATTTTCTGAGATATAATCATTTTCTGGAAAAAATTCTAAGTTCGGTGTGTTACTCATACTTCACTCTTGCGGACCCCTGAATAAAGCTGATCTTTCAGAACAAAGATGTCAAGTAATTGCATGGAAGAATCCGTAAATTAGAAAAATTGACTTAAGAGATTCTCTTAATTCACTTTGCTATTACGGGCACACAGTTTTCTTGAGATATGACCGCAGAACAAAAGCGGCTAGCGTCATCAATATTAACAAAGCCACCTAGTCTCAAACGGTATATCTCGTTACCATTTCTTTTAATACGTTCAACATATTTTGGCCTACCATCCAAAATAACTGAAAGATTTTTGGAAAGCCTATCCCATTCCTCAAAAGCCACTGTTTCTGTTGCGAATGTTCCAAATTGAACTACCGCAAGGCCTGTCTCAACAGAAGCAAGAGCTGGACGAATGACTGTCTCAGTAGTAGACAAACTTACTTCAAGTAACGAACCTGGTCTGGGCCTGGGTTTTATTTGTTTGAAATTATTGTTTTGCGCAACAGCATTGCCTATTAAATTATCAGCNCTTGGCTTCAAAGCTANAGCAAGGGCAGCAGCCACTANTTCAGATTGATNTTCAGTAATACTATAATTCGCGGTNTTAGTTACTGTATTGACTGGTTCGAATGAAATTTCTTTCGAAAGATTGGGCTCAATTACCCCTANATGAATNTGATTNTTTAGTGCNGCTTGCCTNTCAATTATCTTTTTTTGTCNTGTAGCCTGAAATATCGTTAAATCGTCAGGGGTTAACTTTTCAGTGCTGGGGGCTAACTCAACTGCCTTAGGATTGGGTGGCAATTCTTGTGAGGCAATCTTAGTGACAGCTAATTCAATGTTTTCTGCCTCAATACCCCCTGGAGTATCCGGAGCGACNCTGAGTGGCCCTGGTTGAGCCGCAACAATTGGTATTCCGTTTATATCACGAGAAATGATATTGTATGTCCAATAACCTGCCCACAATATCAGATTTAAACTTATTACAGCACCAAATATTGAAAAAATAGATAATTTGCTGTTTTGGATATCTTTATATAAATTTCCTTCAGCGCTGGCCGAATAAACCTGCTCAGTCATTATAACCTCTCTTCGCTGGGTTATCCCAGCACCTTGCCTCATAAACCGCAGAATTATCGTTTTTACATTTTTTCTGCTGGTTTCACACCCAGAATAGCAAGCCCTGAGGAAATAACAATAGAAACTGCACGGGCAAGTGCAATTTTGCTCTGAGTTTTTACTAAATTATCATTGTGCAGAAACCTAAGGTCCGGATTGTCGCTACCTTTACTCCAATGAGCGTGTAACTGGGACGATAAGTCAAAAAGGTAAAACGCAATTCTATGCGGCTCATATAAACGAGCTGCCACCTCAACAAGTCTGGGCCATTCAGCGATCTTTTTAATAAGACTCAATTCTGACGAATGTGTAAGACCAGTNAAATTCGTCTCGGANAGATCGCGATCTGAAATATCAATATCCAATTCCTCCGCCTTACGAATAACTGACTTNATTCGCGCATGTGCATACTGCACATAAAAAACTGGATTTTCGCGACTTTGCTCTAATACTTTTTGAAANTCAAAATCTAGTGCTGCATCNTTTTTTCGAGTAAGCATGACAAATCGAGTTACGTCGGGCCCGACCTCCTCAACCAGGTCTCTGAGCATTACAAAATTACCTGCACGCTTAGACATTTTAAACGGCTCGCCATTTTGATAAAGTTTTACCAGCTGACATAATTTAATATCCAACGGNACTTCCCCATTAGAGAGAGCAGAAACTGCGGCTTTCATTCTTTTTACATAACCGCCATGATCCGCTCCAAATATATCTATTAAAAGATCAAAGCCTCGGGTTATTTTATCAAAGTGATAGGCTATATCTGGAGCAAAATATGTCCATGTACCATCAGATTTTAAAACTGGCCGATCTACGTCGTCGCCATGCAGAGTGGATTTAAATAATGTTTGCTCACGCGGCTCCCAATCTTCTGTCTTTTTACCCTTAGGAGGCTCTAAAATCCCTTTATAAATGAGCCCATTATTTNTTAGGCGATCCAACGCNGCCTCTATTTGNCCACTGTCATAAAGAGATTTTTCAGAAAAATAGGTATCCATTTCTATACCGAGAAGATCTAAATCCGACTTAATTAAGTCCATCATCGCCTGAACAGCGTAATCTCGGAATTCAGGAAGCCACTTATCCTCAGACTTTTGTAAATATGCATCTCCAACTTTGTCTTTTAGCTTTAGTGCAATTGGTATCAAATAGTCTCCCGGATAAGTCCCATCCTCAAATACAACCTCCTTGCCAAATGCTTCCTGATACCGGAGGAAAACAGACCTAGCCAAAACATCTACTTGAGCGCCACCATCGTTAATATAGTATTCCCGGGTTACTTCATAACCAGAATATGATAGAAGACTTGCGAGGGCATCGCCAAAAACGGCGCCTCTTGTATGGCCTACGTGAAGTGGGCCAGTCGGGTTAGCAGAAACAAATTCTACGTTTACCTTTTTTGAGGATCCAATATTAGACCTACCAAAATTTATGCCATTTAATAGTACGCTTGAGAGTAAAATGTGCCAGCATGCCTCACTCAAAGTGATATTTATAAAACCAGGGCCAGCTATATCTACCGATAAAACGATTTCATTTTGTGACAATGACTCACTTATTATCTTAGCTAGTTCCCGCGGTTTAGTTTCTACTGACTTTGAAAGAACCATCGCAGCGTTCGTGGCCATGTCCCCATGACGAGAANCTTTAGGTGGTTCTACCGTAATTTGTGAAAAATCTGTATCAGCAGGCAAAATACCTTGAGTTGACAGATCATGTAAAATATCTATCAAAATTTCACGAACGTGCGTAAATAAATTCATATTTGCTTAAACCTTTTAACACCTTGTGTTTATCAAGCTACGAAAAAAGTTCAATGCTCTATCAGGACCAAGTTAAATTTTAAGAAATCTTAATCGGCTTACCCAATATCTTTTCATATTGAGAAATTGCAAATCGATCTGTCATTCCTGCTATATAGTCACAAACTAGGCTTACTATATCGGCATCAGAGTAAACAGAAATAAGATCCTTCTGCCACTTTCTAGGCATCAAATTTGGATCGTTAGTGTAAGCCGCAAAAAGCTCTTTAACAATATTTGTAACCTTCTCTCGCATTTGCAAAACACTNGGCGCCCTATACATCCGTTCAAAAAGGAAACTTCTTATTATATCCAAATTCCTCTCTAGTTCATGAGAAAAACTAATAACCTGGTAACCAGCTTTCCTAAAATCANCTGGCGAAGTGGGTACCAGTTTAGCGAAANTCTTTTGCGCTTCTTTAAGAACATCATCAACTAACATACCCAAAAAACATCTTAATGCCTCATGCTGTCTTCGGTAATTATCAATTTGTGGATACTTCTTATCCACTGACTGAAAACATTCACNTAACAAGGGCAGTGATGCCAACTCTTCGATGCTAAAAAGCCCCGCCCTTAGGCCATCGTGTAGATCGTGACTATTATATGCAATATCATCTGATATTGCGGCTACTTGAGCTTCAGCGCTAGCATAATCAAACAAATCTAATTTGTGTAACTTGTCATAATGCTCGATGTACCTTGGAACCTCTTTCACTAGAGGGCCATTGTGCTTAACTATACCCTCCAAAGTCTCCCAACTGAGATTTAGCCCATCAAAAGCGGCGTAGTGGCGCTCAATAAATGTTACAAGTTTTAATGCATGTGCATTGTGATTAAAACCTGAGTGCTCTGACATTAGACTATTTAAGGCTTCCTCTCCTGTGTGCCCAAAAGGCGGATGACCCAAGTCATGTGCTAAAGAAATTGCTTCGGTCAACTCCGAATTTAGTCCTAATACACCCGCAATAGTCCGAGCAACCTGTGCAACCTCGATTGTGTGTGTTAATCTCGTTCTGTAATAGTCGCTTTCGTGTTCAACAAAGACCTGCGTTTTGTGTTTTAAACGACGAAAAGCGCTGCAGTGAATAACTCTATCCCGATCACGCTGAAANTTATCACGGAAACTACTTTTATTTTCATGATGCAATCTACCCATGCTTTGCGCAGGGTTTGATGCGAAGTTTGACTGCATTTTTNTGAAGATTCCTTGTAAATTGAGTGATTACNNATTATAATATANATCTNTAGTATACCATATAATATTGGAANTTAATCGATGTATCTACCACCAAAAGTCACNCGCAGAGCATTCGAACGATTGAGTGAAATCAATGCTGCTAATGANGGAAAGGCTTTACGAATTGCTGTAGAAGGNGGTGGTTGCTCNGGATTTCAATACGAAATAAGTTTGGGAAATCCAACAGCGGAAGACCTGNTAATAGAGGAAGGTGGAGAAAAAGTAATTATTGACTCAGCTTCTCTCCCATTTTTGGAAAATGCTATTATTGATTATTCCGATGAATTAATTGGTGCCAGATTTGTGATCGATAACCCTAACGCAACGAGCTCATGTGGTTGCGGTACTAGCTTTTCAATTTAAAGAAGCAATCACGGTGAAAATTGCCAGCTTTAATATTAATGGAATAAAAGCAAGAGAAAAGGCTTTAATGNCTTGGCTTGAAGAAGCTCNGCCAGACGTAGTTCTGATGCAAGAAATAAAATCAGTTAGCGAAAAATTCCCATCAAACCTATTTGAGGATGTTGGTTATAACGTAGCAGTTAATGGACAAAAATCATTTAACGGTGTTGCCATTATTTCAAAACTCCCTCTTGAGGACGTTGTGACAGAATTACCAGGCGACAGCACAGATGATCAAGCTCGTTGGTTAGAAGCCACAATTGTGGGAGATCACGCAATTCGTATGTGTAATTTATACCTTCCAAATGGAAATCCTACACCTGGGCCCAAATATGATTATAAATTAAAGTGGATGCATAGACTTTACCAAAGAGCTAAAGNTCTNATAGATAGTGAGGCGCNNGCATTTATGGCAGGNGATTTCAACATCATTCCCCAACCAGAAGATGCAGCAAATATAGACAATTGGGAGAAAGACGCGCTGTTTTTACCAGAAAGTCGAGCCGAGTTCAGGAAAATAATTAATTTAGGTTTTACAGATGCTTTCCGGGCAAAAAATTTTGGTTCAGGAAACTACAGCTTCTGGGATTATCAAGCTGGTGCCTGGGANCGCGATGATGGAGTGAGAATAGACCATTTTTTACTCACTCCTCAATGCGCTGATTTATTGGAAAACTGCAAAATTGATAAACATATCCGATCTAGAGAAAAACCGTCTGATCACGTCCCAATCTGGATTGAACTCAGTATTTAATCTTACTTACAATAATCAATGCACTGGATCAGCTAGAGTAATNTTTATTTGTAACGTTGTGGTCATAGATCCAGTTAAAACGCTTTACAAGAAGATGTGGAAAGAACTTACTCAAGAACCGCAATGAAACTTGGAAAACCNTTCTTAATATTATGTTTGATAAATGAAAGATATGCGCATTTTTTGTGGATGCGAGCACTACGCGCTGTACACGGGGAAACCTTTCACGTCTGAACTCTTTGAACGCAACAGATGAATTTGAAAATTCAAAGATTTTAGAAGCAAGCACGAAGCTGTCTTCAATTGCCATTGCAGCCCCCTGAGCCAAGAATGGTAAAGTGGGATGAGCAGCATCTCCAATCAAAATCACTCGGTCGTTGTACCAACTTTGTTTCAGAGGATATCTAAACAATCCCCACTTATATACATTTTCTATTGAGGATATAACTTCAGCCGTTCCGCCAGAAAAATCCTTGAAGTTTTCTTTTACTACTCTTGGATCTTCAAGATGTTTCCATCCATCCGGCTGCCACTCATCTTGCTCCTTAATGAGAACTAAATTNAATTCACTTCCATCTTTAATCGGATAGCTCACCAAGTGCCTTTTAGGAGCTAGTGTAACATGAGAAAAATCACCCTGATTGATTGAATTCGGAACAATTGATCTCCAAGCAATTTGACGAGTAAATACGGGTTTAGCCTCATCAGCAATGGTTTTTCGAACATTGGAGTGCAATCCATCTGCTCCGATTATTAGCTCAGCAGATAATGTCTCCCCATCTGAAAACACAGCTTTTTTATTAATTATTTTCTCTAATTTTTTATTAAAGTAAACTGGAATCTCCAATTTTTGGCAGGCTGCATATAGGACCCCAACTAAATCCGCTCGATGGCAAAAGTAAAAGAAGTCATTACCTTTGAATTTCATGTAATCGAATAGCGCAAGCTGTCGGTTTGATTTATAGTCAAAGACCTTAACACCATGACAGCGTATCGAAACCGAAGAAATCTCTTTCAAAACTCCTATCCTGGAGAGTACTCTGTTTGCGTTTGGGCTAAGCTGAATTCCCGCACCGGCAGTTATGATTTCAGGGGATCTCTCGTATATGCTTGTTCTTATACCATAGTGCCTCAAACTGAGCGCAGCGGTTAGGCCAGCTATTCCGGCTCCTACGATAATAATATGTTTCGAGTTTTCCAGCATCGAGACTAGAAAATATCAAACTATATTTCTAATCGTCTCTGTGCACTTTTTCGCTACGCTCATGACGTTCTTGAGCTTCAAGCGTCATTGTTGCGATTGGTCTTGCATCAAGCCTTTTGAGTGAGATCGGCTCGCCAGTCATTTCACAATAGCCGTATTCACCCTCATCGATCCTGCGAAGTGCAGCGTCAATTTTGGAAACTAACTTTCTTTGTCTATCTCGCGTTCTCAATTCAAGCGCTCTGTCAGTTTCTTCACTAGCCCGATCCGCAATATCCGGAATATTTCGAGTGTTATCCTGAAGCCCCTCAATAGTCTCCTTGGAATCAGACATAAGATCATTTTTCCAAGTAACGAGTTTACGTCTAAAGTATTCTAATTGACGATCATTCATAAACGGTTCGCCCTCGACTGGACGATAATCTTCGGAAAAAACCTTATCCTGTTTCATGCTTTGTCCCCCAAGCAGTTCATAAATCCAAAACTTAACCAATATCTAGATTCGTAATTAAAGCTATCTCTGGCCAAGTAAAGCAATTGGATTAAAATGTCACTAGTCAAAGATGAAGATTGAACGTTTTTTATTTCTGTGCGAAAGATCTCTTTGTTTTAAAGGTTGGTGTTTTTANNAAGAAGGTGATCTGAATGAAGTTTGACGGCACTCAGAATTATGTTGCAACTGAAGATTTAAAAATTGCTGTAAATGCAGCAGTTACTTTGGAGCGGCCTTTGCTTGTCAAGGGTGAGCCAGGTACTGGAAAAACCGAGCTCGCAAAACAAGTAGCTAGCTCTCTGGGCCTACAACTTTATGAATGGAACATNAAGTCAACAACTAAAGCCCAACAAGGTTTATATGAGTATGACGCTGTTTCACGCCTGAGAGATAGCCAGTTGGGTGATAAAAAAGTCGAAGACGTAAGAAACTACATTAAAAAAGGGAAGCTATGGCAGGCTTTTGAGTCCAAGGAAAAAGTTGTTTTGCTTATTGATGAAGTTGACAAAGCCGATATCGAGTTCCCTAACGATCTTTTGCAAGAACTAGATAAAATGGCTTTTCACGTGTATGAGACGGNCGAGAACGTAAAAGCGATAAAAAGACCGGTAGTGATTATTACCTCAAATAATGAAAAAGAACTCCCTGATGCGTTCCTGAGACGCTGTTTTTTTCATTACATTAGGTTTCCTGATCAAGAAACATTAGAAAAAATAGTTCGAGTGCACTACCCCAATATAAAACAAAACCTTTTGTCGACAGCACTGGCACAATTCTTCGAGTTACGTGAGCAGCCTGGATTGAAAAAGAAACCTTCAACCTCGGAGGCATTGGATTGGTTAAAGTTATTATTGGCAGAAGATCTGAGTGCAACTGATCTGACCAAGCAAGGTAAAAACGCTTTACCTCAGTTGCATGGAGCACTCTTAAAAAATGAACAAGACGTACAACTTTTTGAACGCCTCGCCTTTATGGCGCGNAATCAAAGATAATTNTGNGGAGATACCTATGTACCTATTATTTGGCATTTTTGGAGGTATTTGGGGTGCTAGATTAGCTAAAAAGCGTGGTGGCAAAACACTTGATATACTTCAATACTCTGCTGGATACTTTCTATTTTATGCAATAATTGGTGTAATAGTAACTGTTATTTTGGACAGAACTATTTTTTANAAAATGTTTATCAAATTTTTCGAAAATTTACGACAACATAAGGTACCAGTGAGTTTAAGAGAATACTTAACATTTCTTGAGTCCGTATCACTTGAGCTTTGTACTTACGATGTTGATCACTTTTATTTTCTCGGACGCATAATAATGGTGAAGGACGAAAGGCATTTAGATAAATTTGACAGAGCTTTTTCAAAATCCTTTGCCGGTATTGAATCTTTATCAATCAGAGACCTAATAGANTCTCTGGATGTGCCTGAGGCTTGGTTGAAAAAACTTACGGAGAGAGTGTTCGACAAAGAAGAATTAGAAAAAATTGAAGCGCTTGGTAGTTTTGAAAAGCTGATCGAAACTCTTAAGAAACGTCTAGAAGAACAAGAAAAGCGCCACCAAGGTGGTAGTAAGTGGATTGGGACGGCAGGCACCTCACCCTTTGGTGCCTATGGATACAATCCTGAAGGCGTCNGGATTGGTCAGGACCGAAGTAGGCACCAGCGTGCTGTTAAAGTTTGGGACAAGCGTGAATTTAAAAATTTAGATGACACGATAGAACTTGGTACAAGAAATATTAAAGTAGCAATGAAACGTCTAAGGCAATGGGTGAGAAATGGTGCTGAGGATGAATTGGATCTTCAAGGTACAATTCGGTCTACTGCTGAGAAAGGTTACTTGGACGTTAAAACGCAACCTGAGAGACGTAATGCGGTAAAACTACTTCTTTTTCTAGATGTTGGTGGTTCTATGGATCCATATATCAGATTAGTTGAGGAACTATTTTCGGCGGCCCGTGCAGAATTTAAAAACCTCGAACACTACTATTTTCATAATTGTCTTTATGAGGGTGTATGGAAAGACAATACTAGGCGTTGGGAAAAGAAAATAGACACTTGGGATATTCTAAATACATATGGTTCTGATTATAAATGTATATTTGTAGGTGACGCATCGATGTCTCCGTATGAAATCCTGTATCCAGGCGGCGCTAATGAATATTGGAATGAAGAGTCTGGTTCAGTTTGGCTAGAGCGTGCACGAACTCAATGGCCATCCAATATCTGGATCAACCCCTTACCTGTTTCTCAGTGGAAATACACGCAATCAGTAGAAATTATAAAGGAAATATTCCAATCAAGGATGTTCCCGCTAAATTTAAATGGAATAGACCAGGGCATGAAAACACTGCGCTCATGAGTTGAAAATTGCTGACCAAAGTATCATATCGTAAAGGATGATAAAGTTTGTTCCCATAATATTGCCTTTGGTATATGGTTTGGTGATGTTTCGGTTATCAGCTTGGAGGTTGAACCGAACCCTTAAAAACCAATCAAGCTTGTTAGCAGATAAACAGCTCCTTAAACCAATTCAACTGCTGGCTAATGCACTTGATTTAGAAAGCATATCTGTAAACATCTATGAGATCGAACCAGTGAATGGGTTGGCAGCGCCCGATGGGAAAATTTTTATAACAAGGGGGTTTTATAATAAATTTACGTCCGGTGAGGTAACTGGGAATGAACTCGCCTCCGTGATCGCACACGAATTAGGTCATGTTGCCTTAGGACACGCAAGACGACGGATGATAGATTTTTCAGGACAAAATGCTCTTAGGATGGCTTTGGGAAGCATTCTTTCAAGGGTTTTACCAGGTATAGGCGGAATTGTGGCCAACGTGCTTTCAAATCTTTTGATGGCTCGTTTGTCTCGAGCAGATGAGTTCGAAGCTGATGAATACGCATCTGCATTAATGATTAAATCTGGGATAGGTGTCAAACCTCAGATCTCCATGTTNGAGAAATTAGAAAAATTAAGCGGAAATAACGGCAACTTACAGCCCGCTTGGCTGCTCAGCCATCCCAAAACCAACAAACGGATTGAGAAAATNCAAGAAAATGTATCAAAATGGGATGCAGACAAATAGGATATAAAATTGATTAATTTATGCTTTTTTGTAAGTANCGATNCGTGCTAATAGCATTTTAGTAGACCCGTCTTTTGTNGCAGCACTTTTTTTGCCNGCAATAATTTGAGTAAGTTCTTCCGCCAAAACTTTACCTAACTCGACACCCCATTGATCAAAGCTGTTAATTCCAAGAATTATTCCCTCAACAAAGACGCGATGTTCGTAGAGTGCTATAATTTTTCCAAGAGTTGATGGGTTAAGTTTAGAATAAACTAGTGTGGTCGAGGGTCGGTTTCCTGGAAATACTCGATGAGATGCAATAGCTTCAAATTCTTGCTTATTTTCCTCATTTTGGGCCATTCTTTCGATAACCTCCGATAAAGAAAGCCCAAGCATTAATGCCTCCGACTGGGCAAGGCAATTCGCAATCAAAATATCATGATGTTTGACAAGATAGCTTTCACTTCCCATTGCACCTACCAAAAACTCGCATGGAACAATCCTGGTTCCCTGATGGATTAATTGAAAAAAAGCATGTTGCCCGTTTGTGCCGGGCTCGCCCCAGACAATCGGGCCAGTGTCATAATTTAATTTTTTACCCTCCATAGAAACATTTTTTCCATTACTTTCCATCTCTAACTGCTGCAAGTAGGCAGGTAATTTAGATAATCTTTGCTCGTAAGGCAAAACTGCTCTCGTGTGGTAACCACAAATCTGGTTATGCCAAATGCCTACTAAGGCAAGCATNATTGGCATATTTCTTTCCGCGGGAGCCTCCATGAAATGCTGGTCCATCTCAAAGGCTCCCTCAAGAAATTCGTCGAAGTTCTTTACCCCAATTGCAAGCATCAATGATAATCCAATAGGGCCCCAAATCGAGTACCTTCCTCCAACCCAATCCGCAAAATCAAAAACACGNTCCTTTGGAATACCNAAGGCTTTGGTATTACTTACTGAATTTGAAACAGCAACAAACTGATTGGTGGGATTTGGAACTTCGCGTGACATCCAACTCAAAGCTGTGCGTGCGTTCGTCATAGTCTCAGTGGTTGTAAAAGTTTTTGACGCAACAATTATTAAAGTTGTTTTAGGATTAAGGTTTTTCAAAATGTCATGTATCTGAGCGCCGTCAACATTGGAAACAAAATGACATTCCGGGCCACTATGATAGGCGGCCAATGCTGACGTAGCCATAAGCGGACCTAGATCTGATCCACCGATGCCTATGTTAACAACATCAGTAATAGGACCACCTAACCCATTAAATTTTCCTTCCTGTATACTTTTTGTAAATACCCGCATTTTTTCAATAGTGTCGAAAATTTTTGGCATCACATTTTCACCGTCAGAAAAGATCTTTGTCTCTGATTTATTCCGCAATGCCATATGAAGCACGGATCTATCTTCGGTTCTATTTATCTTGTCTCCCGAAAACATTGCATTCTTAAACTTCTCGACCCTTTGGAGTTCCACAAGTTTTAAAAGTTCTGCACGACATTCGTCATCAATTTGAGTTTTAGAATAATCAAAAAAGAGATCTCCCAAATCCACTGAAAAATCCATAGCTCGTTTNGGATCATCAAANAGAGANATTATTGACCTAGAACTTTTTTCTTTCCAAAGTCTTTCTAACTTCTTGAACATTTTATTCTCTCAAATAATTCAGTTTTCTATTCGGCCCAATGAACTAAGGCGCCATCTAAAACGGCACTAACCGGTGCAGATAAAGGATCAAGAAACATTGCTTCATCAAGAACNCTCTTCTTATCTACACCAAAAAACACCAAATGTTTTTCTTGCGAGGCATTTAGAACTCTCGCAGTCAAAGAGACTCGAGGTTCAGGTATGCCGGGAGCTGATACAGCAACCACGTTCGGAGCATCTTTACTTAAAGCCAGCCTCAAATTTTTTGATCCCGGGAAAAGAGATGCGGTGTGCATATCTGCCCCCATACCCAAAAGAGCTACTGACAAAGGAAGAGCAGGCTCAATATCTTTATTAATATGCAAAATACCATCTTCTGGACTTGCGAAATCAGCGTACATAGGGATAAACCTCGCTTTTTTTGCCTCATTCTTGAAAAGTGTCTTCATTATCAATCTNGTATTTGATCTTTCGTGAGAATGAGGAACCCATCTCTCGTCTCCCAGAATGACGTTCACCCTAGCCCAATCTAAGTAAAATTCAGAAAGTTTTTCTAAAATAGGTCCAGGTGTTGTACCGCCTGGCACCGCAAATGTAATGGTTTCACGACCGTCTAATGCAGTAATTAAGGCACTCGATATTTTTGCTGCAACTTTCTGAATTAATTCTTCTCGTTCGTCATACTTTATTATCTNTGTCATGATATTTCACGCCATTTTCTTCCATCTTTATGCATGAGNATCATAGAGTCTTCAGGGCCAGAGCTTCCAGANTCGTANGAGACTGGCGAAGTACCTTTACTTACCCANTGATTNATCACNGGGTCTGTCCAAGACCATGCTGCCTCAACCTCATCGCCTCGCATGAATAGCGTTTGGTTACCTCGGATAACATCCATAATAAGCCTTTCGTATGCATCTGGAACTGCACCAATCTCAGGACCTAGAGCCTCGGCGAAAGTCATATCCAAAGGAACATCAATCAGTCGCATACCACCAGGTCCCGGTTCTTTTATAGTGAGATCCATCGTCATCCCTTCATCNGGTTGCAACCGGATAACAAGTGCATTTCTATGACTTCCCGCATCTGGGCCAAAAATTGAATGGGGTGTTTCTTTGAACACTACCGCTATTTCAGAACATCTTGCTTTTAATTTTTTACCAGTTCTTAGATAAAAAGGAGTACCAGCCCAACGCCAATTGCTGATTTGAAGTTTAAGTGCAATAAAACTTTCTGTTTTTGAACGAGGGTTTTCTACAGCCTCTAGATAACCCTTTTCTGTCCCCACAGCACTATATTGCCCACGAACAACATCTTTTGAATTTATTGGATCTAAAGCACGTATAACTTTCAACTTTTCATCACGCACTGCATCTGGTGAAAACTTAGCTGGTGGCTCCATCGCAATTAAACAAAGCAATTGCATAAGGTGGTTCTGGACCATATCCCGCATGGCACCAGCTTGGTCATAATAACTACCACGCCCCTCTACCCCTACTGACTCAGCAACAGTGACTTGAATATGATCGATATACTGAGAATTCCACAGCGGTTCAAATAACATATTTCCAAAACGAACCGCCATCAGGTTTTGAACTGTTTCTTTGCCTAGGTAGTGATCAATTCTGTATATTTGCTCCTCGCTAAAATGTTCTTTTAGCACCACATTTAAAGCACGAGCTGAGTTTAAATCTCTGCCAAAAGGTTTTTCTAATACTATTCGTGAACTTTTGGATGAAATTGAATATTGATGCAACTTTTCAGCTAAAGGACCAAACAAGGACGGCGATACTGAAAAATAAAAAGCTTGTATTGCATCTTTTCGAACTATTTCCGCTAAATCTGACCAACCAAGGTCACCTTGAGCATCTATCTGTACATATTGGATTTGTTTGATAAAACTTTTCAATTCACCTGACGCCGACAGCTCTGGCTCAAACTCTTGCAGTGCAGCAATAACCAAATCTTGGTAGCCATTAGTGTCAAATTCTGATCTTGCAACCCCTATAACATANGCATTATCTGGCATCTGACCCGCAACAAACCTTCGAAAAAGACTTGGCAGAATTTTTCTTCTGGCAAGATCACCAGTTCCACCAAAAACCACAAGATCGAAGGCTTTAACTGGGATTACACGCGAGACCATTTTTTACTCCTAAAAACAATACCCGACTGTATAGTAAACCACTCGAGCTCAAATAACACCCCATATACAAGCAATGCTTATGTTAGCGCTAACTATAAACGATTTATTACTGAAAAGTAAATTTGTCCATAGGAACTCTTAACAATTAAAAATAAAGGATTTTTTAGTAAAAAAGAATATATTTCATGTAAGTATCTTTTACTCGGTCTGCTACCTAGTTATAAAGCAGTGAAATTTAAAGATAGGATTATTGATGGTTTTCCGACCTAAGTCAGATTTTCTAAACATTATGATATCTCGTGGTTTTATTTCTGATTGCACCGACTATGAGGGGTTAGATCATCTTTTGAGGTCGCAAGTTTGTCCAGGCTATATAGGATTCGACGCCACAGCAAAATCTCTACACGTCGGCAGCTTAATGCAAATTATGATGCTTCGTTGGCTGCAAAAAACTGGAGGAAAACCAATTACATTAATGGGTGGCGGCACAACAAAAGTTGGAGATCCAAGCTTTAGAGCAGATGAAAGACCTTTATTAAGCGATTCACAGATAGAAGAAAATATTTCAGGAATAAAAGGAATTTTTTCAAATTATCTTAATTTTGGAGAGAAGAATTCTGATGCATTAATGGTAAACAACTCGGAATGGCTCGATGATCTGAATTATATTCAGTTCCTTCGTGAAATCGGTGGCCATTTTTCTGTTAATCGCATGCTTTCATTCGAAAGTGTTAAATCAAGATTAGATCGAGAACAATCTTTATCATTTCTGGAGTTCAACTATATGATCTTACAGGCATATGATTTTTACGAATTAAACCAGCGATATGGATGTATACTCCAAATGGGTGGTTCCGATCAGATGGGAAACATAATAAATGGTATGGAATTGTCACGCCGTAAAGCAAACGCAAAAGTATTTGGTTTAACATCTCCCTTACTGACAACTTCAGACGGCAAAAAAATGGGTAAATCTCAAAACGGAGCAGTCTGGCTAAATAAAGAAATGCTATCACCCTTTGATTTTTGGCAATTTTGGCGAAACACTGCTGATGCAGATGTTGGTAAGTTCCTTAAACTTTATACGGAAATTGACCTGATCGAATGTGAAAAATTAGGATCTCTGAAAGGCTCCGAAATTAATGAAGCAAAGTCTATTCTAGCAAACCAAGTAACCAAGTTATGCCACGGCGAAAAAGTGGCATCAGATGTAGAAAAAACTGCAAAAGAAGTTTTTGAGAAAGGTGGCGTTGGCAGTGATCTTCCATCATACAGCGTTTCGAAGAATGAAGTTGAAACTGGTTTGTCTCTGGCCCAATTATTGACAAAAACAGGACTCACTAAATCAGGAAAAGAAGCCAAACGCTTGATTTCAGAAAATGGAGCTCGTCTCAATGGAGTTTTAATCAGCGATACAAATCAGATGCTAAGTGTTNATGACTTTAATGAACCTTTAAAAATAAGTGCGGGCAAGAAAAGGCATGCTATTGTAACTCTTCAAAAATAGTAAAACATGTAAGCTTGGAATTTATTGATCCATAGACGAAACTTTTTCCATAAAATCTGGAGCTCCTAAAACCGCTCCATTTGATCCTAGACCTAACTTAATGGTGTCAACGATTTCCATTCCCTCNACGACTTNACCCACTACTGTATATTGACCATTCAAAAAGTAACCTTCTTTGAACATTATGAAAAACTGGCTATTGGCGCTGTTTGGGTTCTGAGCTCTAGCCATACCAACTATACCTCTATCGAACGGTATATTCGAAAATTCTGCAGGCAAATCTGGCAGTTCTGATCCACCGCGCCCTGCCATAGCAATATTGTCTCCAACTTTACCGAATTGAACATCACCAGTTTGAGCCATAAAGCCTTCAATCACCCGGTGAAAAACTATACCATCATAGCTTCCATTAGATGCTAGGGTCAAAATTCTTTCGACATGCTGTGGTGCCACATCTTCAAAGAGGTCTACTACTACAGTACCGTTTGCCCCCTCACCTTTTATTGAAATTTCGAGTTTAGCCGCGTTGATGCTTATGGTCGAAAACATAAAAATAAAAAAAGACAGTAACAATCTATGCATCGGCAGCCACCACGACCGATATCATTTTATCTGGAGATGCCGGTGGCTCGCCTCTTTCAAGTGCATCAACAAACTCCATTCCTGATATAACCCGCCCATAAACCGTATATTGCCGATTTAAAAAGTGATTATCGTTAAAATTTATAAAAAATTGACTATTTGCACTATCTGGGTTCGCACTTCTAGCTGCTCCAAGAGTGCCTCTATCATGGGGAATGCCTGAAAATTCTGCTNTTACATCCGGAAACTCAGAGCCCCCACGGCCTGCCATTCTTATATCAAAATTTGACTCCATGTTGCCATATTGCACATCTCCAGTTTGCGCCATAAAACCTTCGATGACTCTGTGGAAACAAACATTATCGTAAAGTCCTGACCTCACAAGGATCTTCATCCTTTCACAGTGAAGTGGTGCAATATCTGGCAGCAATTCTATCAGAACGGTACCACCTTTTACTTCCATAATAATTGTGTTTTCTGGGTCTTTTATATTGTCCATTTACGGCTCCTGTTAATTGTCGCTACGATACCTATGATGAAATTATTTTATTAACAAGATATCGTATTGAATAATTGCTAATTATTAAGGCATAANAGCCCAAGTNTGAATTGAGGGGAANATCNGTGGGCTGGAAAACGCTGGATCAAATGGAATTAGAAGGCAAAAGGGTTCTGACCCGAGTAGATTTAAACGTCCCAATCAAAGACGAAAAAATTTCAGACGATACGCGAATAAAAAAAATTATTCCAACCTTATCTCACATAATTAAAAGAGGCGGGCTTCCNATATTAGTTGCTCACCTTGGCCGACCGAATGGTCAGAGAAATCCAAACTTAAGTTTTGCAAAAATATCTGCTGACATAGAAAAATTAGTCGGTTTGCCGTTAATATTTGCTGCCGACTGCATTGGAACTGCGGCTGAACTGGCTGTCACATCACAGAAAACTGGTGGAGTTGTTTTACTTGAAAATACCCGTTTTCATGAAGGTGAAGAGAAAAACTCTATCTCATTTGCAAAATCATTGGCAAAACTGGCTGACATTTACTGCAACGATGCTTTCTCTTGCGCCCACCGAGCGCATGCATCCACCGANGCGATTGCTCATTTGCTCCCAAATTGCTCTGGCAAGTTGATGGAACAAGAGCTACTATCTCTAGAAACCGCACTTACCAAGCCNGAAAGACCTTTAACAGCGATTGTGGGCGGTTCAAAGGTATCTACCAAGCTAGATTTACTCAANAATCTTATCCAAAAAGTGGATACACTGATAGTGGGCGGTGGCATGGCAAACACTTTTTTATTAGCTAAAGGGTTTTCAATTGGAGCTTCTTTAGCAGAACACAAAATGAAGAATAATGCNTGCATGATATTAGATACTGCCCANAAAGCTGGATGTAAAATTTTACTGCCNTCAGACGTGGTAGTCGCAAAACNNTTAAATAGCGATGTTGAAAACTTTGTTGTTCCAATAACNGATTGCCCGAGTAATTTAATGATCTTAGATATTGGGCCTAAAACGCTAGAAAACGCTAAAGGAATTCTAGTAAACTCCAAAACCNTAATTTGGAACGGTCCACTCGGGGCNTTNGAAATAAAGCCTTTTGACCAGGCGACAAATATTCTAGCAAATTTTGTTTCAAACTTAAGTTACAATGAAAAGCTAATTTCNATTGCTGGTGGTGGAGACACANTAGCGGCGTTAAATAACGCTGAAGCCTCTGATGGATTTAGCTATCTGTCTACTGCTGGTGGCGCATTTTTGGAATGGATGGAAGGTAAAAAACTTCCTGGAATTGCAGCACTGGAATGAAAAAATAATGGATAATTGGTTGTAAATAAATTTTAATTTATAGCGCTAACAGGATTGAATCATTTTTCTAGACTTCTAAGCTATTGTTCATCTTATTGTTTTTAAAGGTCCAAATAAATTGAATAATGCACAATTGTTAAAAATATCAACTGGCCANGGATTTATTGCAGCCCTTGACCAAAGCGGCGGATCTACGCCAAAAGCTCTAAAACNCTACGGCGTNGAGGAGTCAGAGTATGATAATTCCGCAGATATGTATGATTTAATTCATGAAATGCGCACACGAATTATAAAGTCAAATGCATTCTCTAGCGGCAGGATTTTAGGAGCAATACTTTTTGAAAACACAATACAAAAGAAAATAGACAAAATACCATCTGCAATTTATCTCTGGGAAAAATTGAAAGTCGTGCCGTTTCTTAAAGTTGATAAGGGCCTACTTTCCATAGACAATCAAGTGCAACTACTAAAGCCAATTGATGACCTTGAAGCTTCATTGATACTGGCAAAAGAAAACAAAGTGTTTGGTACAAAAATGCGCTCTGTAATAAATGGCGCAAATAAAACTGGCATCAAAGATATCGTAGATCAGCAATTTGATATAGCTTCAGAAATATTATCATATGGGCTTGTACCAATAATCGAACCAGAGGTGGCCATCACAATTCCTGACAAAAAAGAAGCTGAAGATTTACTGTACGACAGCCTTAGGAGTGGGCTCGATCGAATTGGGACGAACAAACAAGTAATTCTCAAGCTGAGCCTCCCTGATCAAGACAATTTATACGAACCATTAACAAAACATCCCAACATATTGCGAATAGTCGCTTTAAGTGGTGGGTTCAAAAAGAACGAAGCCGTTGACAGGCTAATCCGAAATAAGAAAATTATCGCAAGTTTCTCAAGAGCTCTGGCGGAAGGCTTAAAAAGAAACGACCCNAAAGAAGAGTTTGAAAAACAATTAGAGCAAACTATNCAAAGTATTTANGNNGCATCTCTNACTTAAGTTAAAAAAGGGGATTCACTTTTGAATTATTCTGTGCCATCNTNTGACCAAAAAAATACATTGAGGCAAAATGGCAGAACAAAGATCAAGCACACCTTGGGTCATTATTTGTGTTTTCACAATTTCTCTTTCATTGGGACTTTATTTTACTTTTGCAGCCGTGCAAGGCGATTTTGGTATCCTTCGTCGAGCTGAAATAAATCACGATATACAAAAATTACAGGCAGAATTAACGAGTTTGAATGTCGAAATAGCAGNTTTAAAGAACCTGACNCGGCGTCTTTCCGATCATTACTTGGATCTAGAACTNTTGGACCAACAGGCCAGAGATATTCTCGGATACGTTAGATCAGACGAACTTGTAATCCAGTAGCACCATTTAACATTTGAAATTGCATAAAAGTCATAGCTGATATGCTTTTGAATTTTTGCACTCGCACTTCACAAAAATATATGTAATAAGTAGTTTAACGTTAAACTACTTATCGGAGAAGAGCTGATGGCTGCAAAAAAAGTCACTAAAAAATCTACTGATGAGAACCATGACTTANTCAAATTTTATCGGGACATGCTCCTGATAAGACGCTTTGAAGAGAAAGCAGGGCAGCTTTATGGCATGGGATTGATAGGTGGTTTCTGCCATTTGTATATTGGTCAAGAGGCAGTTGTTGTTGGCTTGGAGGCAGCNGCCAGAGACGGCGATAAGAGAATAACTTCCTACCGAGATCATGGGCACATGCTTGCCTGCGGCATGGACCCTAATGGTGTTATGGCCGAACTCACTGGGCGCAGTGGAGGCTACTCAAAAGGCAAAGGTGGATCCATGCATATGTTTTCCAAAGAAAAAAANTTTTATGGTGGGCATGGAATTGTNGGGGCACAAGTACCTCTCGGTGCCGGCTTGGCCTTTGCAGATCGCTACCGAGAAAACAATTGCGTGACATTTACTTATTTTGGAGACGGNGCAGCTAACCANGGTCAAGTCTACGAAACTTTTAACATGGCAGCATTATGGAAACTTCCNGTAATATTTGTAATAGAAAATAATCAGTACGCNATGGGAACAGCCCAAGAGAGATCAACATCAAGCCCTGAAATTTATACAAGGGGTGAGGCATTTGGAATAAAAGGTGAAGCTGTTGATGGTATGGATGTAATAGCTGTAAAAACTGCAGGAGACAAAGCTGCAGATTATTGCCGTGCAGGTAAAGGTCCATATATCTTAGAGATTAAAACTTACCGGTATCGAGGACACTCTATGTCTGACCCTGCAAAGTATNGAACTCGCGAAGAGGTGCAGAAAATGCGAGCTCANAGAGATCCAATAGAAGCAGTTAGAACTCTNTTAATTTCAGAAAAACACGCCACAGATGAAGAAATCAAAACTATAGATAAAGAGATTAAAGAGATAATTAATGCATGCGCTGAATATGCAAAAGATAGCCCAGAAGTTTCCGCAGAAGAACTTTGGACAGACATATACGCTTGAGAGTTTAAACTATGACAACTGAAATTTTAATGCCAGCATTATCGCCGACTATGGAAGAGGGCAAGCTTGCTAAGTGGCTTGTAAAAGAAGGCGACAAAGTGTCAGCAGGAGATATTATAGCCGAAATAGAAACAGATAAAGCNACTATGGAATTTGAAGCAGTAGATGAAGGTATACTNGCAAAAATTATAGTGGCTGAAGGTACAGAAGGTGTATTAGTAAATTCACCAATCGCGATNATGGCAAACGAAGCAACCGAANGTACGGTTGATTTACAGCCNATTGAGAAAAATGTTCAGACTGATGCTTCTTCAACCANGACTGAGTTTAANAGCNNAGAANCACCATTAAGCGGCATNGAAGCCGAATGGGGCGCTGACATCCAAACCAAAACACAAACGGTCAGAGAGGCCATTCGAGATGCCATGGCAGAAGAAATGCGCCGTGATGAAACCGTGTATCTCATGGGAGAAGAGGTAGCGGAATATCAGGGGGCATATAAAGTTTCTCAAGGTTTATTGGATGAATTCGGCTCAAAACGTGTTATAGATACACCAATAACTGAGCATGGTTTTACCGGTATAGCAGTAGGGTCTGCATTTGCAGGGTTACGACCTATCGTTGAATTTATGACTTTTAATTTTTCTATGCAAGCNATCGATCAGATTNTCAATTCCGCAGCTAAGACCCTTTATATGTCTGGTGGCCAAATGGGTGCGCCAATGGTGTTTCGAGGGCCCAATGGTGCTGCTGCTCGGGTTGGCGCACAACATAGCCAAGATTATGCCGCTTGGTATGCCCACATACCGGGATTAAAAGTAGTTCAACCATACTCAGCATCCGACGCTAAAGGTTTAATGAAAACAGCAATACGTGATGACAACCCAGTTATCTTNCTAGAAAACGAAATACTTTATGGNAAATCATTCGAAGTTCCACTTTTGGAAGATTACACGGTGCCTTTCGGCAAAGCCCGTGTTTGGCNCGAAGGTACAGATGTTACAATTGTGTCGTTTGGCATTGGAATGCAATATGCTCTTGAAGCCTCAAACCAGTTGGAAGCAGAAGGCGTATCAGTAGAGGTTATCGATTTACGCTCGCTACGACCGATTGATTACGAAACAATTATAAATTCAATCAAAAAAACAAATCGATGTGTAACTGTTGAAGAAGGCTTTCCTATAGGTTCGATAGGTAACCATTTATCTGCTGTTATAATGGAAAGAGCATTCGACTATTTGGATGCTCCTGTAATTAATTGTACTGGGAAGGATGTACCTATGCCCTATGCTGCTAATTTAGAAAAACTTGCACTAACTACTACAGCTGAAGTTATTAGTGCTGTCAAAAAAGTAATATATAAGTAAGGAGAAAAAATTGGCTATCGAAGTTTTAATGCCAGCGCTTTCTCCTACNATGGAAGANGGTACATTGGCAAAATGGTTTGTTAAAGAGGGAGACAAANTTGAATCTGGAGACCTTCTTGCAGAAATAGAAACAGACAAAGCAACCATGGAGTTTGAAGCTGTCGAAGAAGGAATTATCGAGAAACTTTTAGTTGCTGAAGGCACAGAAGGNGTGAAAGTAAATTCAGCAATTGCAACCTTAAGTGGGGAAGATAATTCGACTAGTAAAAAAATTGAAGAGCCTGCTGCTCCTAAACCAGTTATAACTGATGCAACCCAAATAACTGCGAAAGACATTAAAAATAATTCAAGTAAGTCCAAACCTAGAGACCGCGTTTTTATTACGCCTCTTGCACGTCGAATTGCAGAACAACAGGGAATTGATATAAATTTAGTTAAAGGGACTGGGCCTCACGGTCGAATAATTAAAAAAGATTTAGCCTATATAAAATCAACATCTTCAGGTAAGGTTCTCCAAAAACCTGATGTCATAACTGCAAAAAATGTATCTCCAGATACATCAGATAGTTTTTCTTATGATGCGCTCTTGGAAATTTACTCAGATAGAAATTTTACAGAAATAGCATTAGATGGAATGCGCAAAACTATTGCGTCTCGTTTGTCTGAAGCAAAAAAAACTATTCCTCACTTCTATTTAAGGAGAAGTGTAGAAATGGAAAACCTTTTAGATTTTAGACAAAAAATTAATAAAAAATTGTTGGATAAAAATATAAAAGTAAGCATTAACGATATTGTAATAAAGGCATGCTCGGAAGCACTGCAAAGCAATCCTAACGCAAATGCAATATGGGCTGGAAATAAATTAATTAAATTCAAATCATCNGATATCGCCGTCGCAGTCTCAGTTGAGGGTGGCCTATTCACACCTGTAATTAAAGATAGTGATCAAAAAACTATTTCAAATATTTCGGAAGAAATGAAAGATCTCGCCTCCCGGGCTAGAGCGAAGAAACTAATGCCCACAGAGTTTCAAGGTGGAAGCTTCGCTATTTCAAATTTAGGCATGTTTGGTATAGAGAGCTTTGACGCAATAATTAACCCGCCTCATGCTGCAATCTTAGCNGTGGGCACTGGTAAGAAAAAACCAACTGTNTTAGATGATGGNTCCCTGGGTGTTGCTACAAAAATGGAACTGTCTTTATCAGTTGATCATCGAGTAATCGACGGTGTTCTTGGAGCTCAACTTTTGCAAACTATCGTCGATAATTTAGAGAACCCGGTTGGGCTACTTAATATTTAATTTAAATTGCCGATAAACGAGTTACTTTCTTTTAATTATTTGATCCATACTGATCGATGGGTTAGTGCATCCAGCTGCGCCAACAACCTTTGCGGGAACACCTGCGACAGTTGTTTTTTCCGGCACATTCTGCAACACCACAGATCCTGCTGCAACCCGTGAGCAACTACCAACNGAAATATTACCAAGCACTTTAGCTCCCGCTCCCAAAAGAACACCATCTCCTATATTAGGATGCCTGATTTCATCATCTTTACCCGTGCCACCAAGAGTTACAGAATGTAGCATGGAAACATTATCTCCTACCACAGCGGTTTCTCCAATAACAATTGAGTGTGCATGATCGATCATAATTCCCTTACCGATACGAGCACCTGGATGTATATCAATACCAAAGACTTCAGAACAGCGCATCTGTAGAAAGTAAGCCATATCCTTTCTACCCTTCTTCCAAAGCCAATGCGCAACTCTGTACGCTTGTAAGGCTTGGAANCCCTTAAAAAATAAAAGAGGTTGGAGATAAGTATTGCAAGCAGGATCCCTTTGATAAACTGCGACTATGTCGGCACGGCCAGCCATGGAAAGCTCACCCTCACTTTTATAAGCATCATCGCATAATTCACGCAGGATTTGCTCACTCATTTCTTGCGACGCAAGTTTAGCGGCTATTCGATAGGCCAAAGCCTGTTCAATTGAACTGTGGTGAAGAATGCAGGAGTGAAGCGAGCCTCCAAGCAGTGGCTCCTTTTCAACGGCAGCTTTGGCTTCGATCTGAATTCTTTCCCAAACTGGGTCAAGTGCGTCTAGCACTTCTTTTTTCTTCCCCATAAGATTTTCTACTCCACTCAAATTATTACTGTTTTTTGACAGCTTTGCTCTCAGATTTGTTAATNATATAATATTATTTACTTATTTTCAAATTCAGTAGATTCTAACGATACAAATCATTGAAAGATAACTCATGATTAATTATCGGTTTTTTCAATCTTTCGCCACTTTGCAACATTTATATTATGTTCTCGCAAATTTTCAGCAAAAGCATGCCCACCACTGCCATCTGCAACAAAATATAAATAGTTAGTTATATCGGGGTTCAACGCAGCATGTATCGAGGCCTTTCCCGGATTTCCAATTGGGCTAGGTGGCAAACCTTTATTTACGTATGTATTCCAGGGTGTATCTTTTTTTAGCTCACTTCTACGAAGCCCCCTACCAAGGACTTTTTTTCCTCTGGTAATTCCGTATACGACCGAAGCATCTGTTTGCAATGCTATTTCTCGCAATAATCGATTTACAAACACGGATGAAACTTTACCTCGTTCAGTTTTCAAGGATGTTTCTTTCTCGATAATTGAGGCTAAAATAAGTGCTTCCTGTTTTGTATTAATTGGAAGATTTGGCTGCCGAGCATTCCATGCTTCGTTCAGAATAGACGCTTGCCTTTCTTGCATTTTTTTAATTAATGNCTCTTTTGTCATACCTATAACAAAATCATAACTCGCCGGTGCAATAGTTCCTTCGTCAGGAATATTTTCTAACTTGCCCGATAAGAATTTTATCTCCGACAATGCCTTATATACTTGCCAACTCGACACCCCCTCGGCCAGAGCAACTCTAAACCTGGTGGAGTGCTCAGAGGCAAACTCATTAATTTTTTCATCTGCAAACTCATCAAAAATAAAATCGCCAACCTTAACCATCTTGCCCGTATTGGGATCAGTATCCCTTATTTCAATTTTTAGCGATGTTACACCAACACGGTAAATTATTTGATTACCACAATTACTAACGCCAGACTCAGTAAGTCGCTTTGATATTTCCGCCATTGANGCATTTTTGGGGACTAAAAAACTTCCAGCTTTGATTTTTCGAGACANACCACTGGATTCCATGCCAACCCTAAAAACAAATTCTGAAGAAATTGCTTTATCATTAACCAAGTCTTGAACCACAGTGCGCATGCTGGTGCCACTTTTGACTTTGAAACAAATTGCATTTTGAAGTGGACCCTCTGCCACATATTGCGACTTACCCCAAATACCTATGGCNCCAATCAGGAAAAAGCCAAAAATCAAAACGGTTANCATGTTCGACGCCAAAGAGCGTAACATTATTGCAGTTTACCCAAAAGTAATGAGGCATTAGTACCTCCAAAACCAAAAGAATTAGACAAAGCGTAATTAACTTCACATTCTTGATTCCGATTGGCGACTAAATCAACTTGCGTCGTTACAGCTGGCTCGTCGAGATTTATAGTAGGAGGAACAACCTGATCGCGNATGGCTAATATTGAGAAGATAGCTTCTATAGCTCCGGCTGCTCCCAGAAGGTGTCCTGTCATCGATTTTGTCGATGACATTTTTACTTTCCCAGCGGCATCACCCATTAATCTTTCAACCGCTGCAAGCTCAATAACATCAGCCATAGTTGATGTCCCATGAGCGTTAATGTANTTAATGTCCTCAGGATCGAGTTTTGCTTTTGATAAGGCGGCTCGCATAGCCCTCTCACCGCCTTCACCATTTTCTGACGGTGCGGTTATGTGATACGCGTCTCCGGACAGGCCATAACCTAGTATCTCAGCATATATTTTTGCCCCTCTAGAAACCGCATGCTCAAGTTCCTCTAAAACCACAATTCCTGAACCCTCTCCCATGACAAAACCATCACGGTTCATATCATAGGGCCGTGAAGCAGCCGTCGGCTCACTTTCAAATTTGGTTGATAATGCCTTACAAGCATTGAATCCNGCAATACCTATTTCTGATATTGATGCTTCTGCGCCCCCNGCTATCATTACATCGGCGTCATCGGTCATTATCAGACGAGCTGCATCGCCGATNGCATGTGCGCCTGTAGAGCAGGCTGTGACTACNGAATGATTTGGGCCCTTAAAACCATACTTTATGCTNACTTGGCCAGATANAAGATTAATTAATGCTCCGGGTATAAAGAACGGGGATACACGTCTTGGACCCTTTTCATGGATCAAAACGGCAGTTTCAGCAATTGAGTTTAAACCACCAATCCCTGATCCTATCATAACTCCAGTTCGTTCTAAGTCTTTTTCATTATTAGGTTTCCAACCAGCATCAGTAACCGCCTGTTCGGCCGCGGAAACTCCATACAGAATAAAATCATCTACTTTACGGCGTTCTTTTGGCTCCATCCAGTCATCGGGATTAAATGTACCATCTGCCCCATCCCCAAAAGGAACCTCACAGGCATATTTTGTAGTAACTCTTAACGGATCAAATCTAGTAATTTTACCGGCGCCCGATTGACCAGCTAAAAGCCTGGCCCAGGTGTCCGAAACGCCACAAGCTAATGGCGTTACTAAACCAAGACCCGTTACCACTACTCGACGCATGTTCATTCCTTTGTTTAAAGCATTTTAGAATACTTAATAACTCGACTAATGCTNGTTGAGCAAGGCCAGCAACAAAATCGCCCAATAAAAAGCCCTTGTCCTATGACAAGGGCAATAATCGCTATTAACTTGAAAATACTAAGACGCGTCTTCGATAAATTTAACAGCATCACCGAATGATTGGATATTTTCCGCAGCATCGTCTGGGATTTCTATACCGAACTCTTCTTCAAATGCCATTACTAACTCAACTGTATCCAAACTGTCTGCACCTAAATCATCAATAAAAGATGCATTATCAACTACTTTATCTTCATCGACCCCTAGATGCTCGACAACAATTTTTTTCACGCGGTCTGAGATATCACTCATAGTATTTCCCTCATCAAATAATGGGCCAAGCCCGTTTCGCCCAGAATGGGCCGTTACATAGCCCAGCTAGNTTCTAAAANTCCTAACTGGAAACTTGGCAATTCTGAAATTCTGCCTGATTTTATGAGCCGCCTATATCATAGCATGAGCAATTGGCAAACATTTTTACTTAATTTTTTTTAAAAAATTAAAATCAAGCGGCACGATTTTGAAANTCTANCTTGCANAGANTATCATCGNCTNGAGCTATTTTCCAANGGGNATTAAAGCATCGCCATACCACCATTTACATGNAGAGTTGATCCAGTAATATAAGATGCNTCTTCGGATGCCAGATATAACGCAGCAAAAGCTATATCTGATACTTCTCCCATTCTTCCGGCTGGTATTTGCAATTTGATTGCCTCTTGTTGCTTCTCGTTTAACTTTTCAGTCATAGCAGTTTTTACAAAACCTGGCGCAATACAATTTACGGTTATGCCTCGAGAAGCTACTTCATTAGCCAAAGACTTCGACATACCAACTAATGCTGCCTTGGAGGCAGCATAGTTTCCTTGACCAGGATTGCCAGTAGAACCAACTACTGAGCCAATATTTACAATNCGGCCCCATCTCGACTTCATCATTCCTCNTAACACTCCACGACAAAGTTTCATAGTGGAAGTCAGATTTACCTCCAANACACTAGCCCAGTCCTCATCTGTCATTCTTAAGAATAAATTNTCTCTTGTTATNCCGGCATTATTTACCAAAATATCTACCGAACCCATTTTTTCCTGAGCGCCTTTAGATAAATTTTCAACTTCAACACCATTAGATAAATCGCAGCCCATTATGTGAACCCTATCACCTAAACTCTTTGCAAGTTCCTCCAAAGNTTCCATGCGAGTNCCNCTAATNGTTAACNTGGCTCCAGATGCGTGAAGNGTCTNCGCAATAGCCCTTCCAATTCCNCCAGAAGCACCAGTNATGAGTGCATTTTTACCATTTAAATTAAACATTATCTCATCTCATTTTGTGAAAGAATTACTTTTTTAACTTCTTCAGGTTTGGAAACAGATGAACATGAAATAGAGCGATCAATCCGACGCACCATTCCAGAAAGTGCTCTTCCTGCACCAATTTCCCACATTTCTGTTACTCCATTACTCGCCATCCACTCAATTGACTCTCTCCACCTAACAACCCCNGTAACTTGTGCTACAAGCAAACTGCGAATTTCATCAGCTGAAGCTACTGCTTGCGCTTTTACATTAGAAACCAGAGGAATTTCCGGGTCTGCTACAGAGGTATTTGAAAGTGCNTCTTNCATTTTTAGAGCGGCNGGAGCCATTAGCTCACTATGAAATGGCGCACTTACAGGCAGAAGCACTGCACGCTTTGCNCCCATTTCTTTTGCAATTTCTATTGCTCTTTCCACTGCATCTTTGTGCCCAGAAACAACAACTTGAGAGGGGTCNTTATCNTTAGCNGCTTGACAAACCTCATTATCAGCAGCTTTTTTAGCTACCTNCACTAAATCNCTNTAGGTCAGACCCAAAATAGCAGCCATAGCGCCAATTCCAACAGGAACCGCGTTTTGCATTTCTCTGCCGCGAATACGGAGCAATTTGGCTGCATCGCCTATAGATAAAGACCCAGCCATGGCCAAGGCGGAATACTCACCTAAAGAATGTCCAGCCACGAATTTGGCGTCCTCTAATTTTAAGCCCTCAGACTGAAGAGCCCTGAAGGCCGCTAAAGTAGTCGCCATCAACGCTGGCTGCGCATTNTCTGTCAGTGTTAAATCTTCTATTGACCCGTGCCAAATCAGATCGCTTAATTTCTCACCCAAAGCGTCGTCAACCTCTTCGTAAACAAGGCGCGACTGAGGATATGACTCAGCCAGTTCTAGACCCATCCCTATGAACTGTGCGCCCTGCCCTGGTGCGATGAAAGCAAGAGCCATAAATAATCTCCTTTTTGATAACGGCTTATACAAAGGGTACCTTATCCGCAATGTAAATCTTATTATTATGGCAGATGGAAACCAGACCAGAACATTTAAACCAAATAATTCAAAATTATAAACAGCTTCTTTTCTAATTAAAATTTGGAATATTTACGTAAGGCCATTTTGTGTGCTCATGCCATGCTTGTGCAATACTCAAAATATAGCCATCGGATCCTTTCGAGCCTATGAGTTGTATTCCGGCCGGCAAACCTGTTTTACCAAATCCAATTGGTATATTGACAACAGGCAAACCTAGCAAACCTGCTGGGATGGTTACTTGCATCCATCTGTGATAAGTATCCATTTTCTCATTTTTAATGGACACTGGATAAATTTCTGCCAGATCAAATGGCCACACTTGAGTACTCGGCAAAACGAGCAAATCAAATTTTTCAAAGAGTTCTGATGCCGAGTTATACCATTTCGACTTCTTCAAAGCCGCATCATATATATCTTGACCTGATAAGGACAAACCATTTTCGATTTCCCAAACAGCCTCAGGCTTTAAATTCTTCCGCTTCTCGATATCTTCGTAAATATCTCTCAATCCGTTGGTAATTTGCCAGGCACGTAAATCGCACCAAGACGTCCAAATATCGTTCATCGCAAATGGAGCCTTTAGATCGTGAATAATCGCACCGAGCGAAGACATTTCGTTTAAGGCATTTTGCGCTAGATCTAGCAATTCATCTTCAAAAGTTAGTGTTCCACCCCAATCCCCTAACCATCCAATTTTGATACCTTTCATAAGTGGTTGTGCTGTAAAATTCCAAAAACTCTTACTCTGTAAAACATAAGATTTATTGTCAAAATGATTTGCTTGAACATCCAAAAGCAAAGCCAAGTCCTTTGGCGATCGGGCCATTGGACCTAAAGTTGAGAGCTGAGAGAGGAAGATTTCCCCTGATGGCTCAGGAGGAACAAGTCCCCAAGTGGGACGCAGACCATAAACATTATTCCAAGCAGCTGGGTTTCTTAGAGATCCCATCATATCAGATCCGTCAGAAATACTTAGCATTCTGGTGGCTAACGCGACTGCNGCTCCTCCAGACGAGCCACCACATGTCCTGGTGAGATCATACGGNTTTTTAGTTTTACCGTACACCGGGTTGAAGGTGTTACTGCCCAGTCCAAACTCAGGCGTATTTGTCTTTCCAATAAATAATGCTCCTGCGGCTCTTAATCGAGCAACCATTTGATCATCTTTTCGAGCTAATCTCTCTGAATACAAAGGAGATCCTTCGGTAGTTTTAAAACCTTTTACATTCGCTAGATCTTTAATTGCCATGGGCATCCCGCCCAAAGCCCCCCCAANAGGGTACTCTGCTGACGTCAGCTTCTCACAGGCCTCTTTACTNAATANATTAACTAGAGCGTTNACTTTAGGATTAACTAACTCTATCCGAGCTAAAGTCTCCTGCATTAATTCTGAAACACTCAACGCTCCAGCCTTAATAAGCGCTTTTTGTTCCCAAGCCTCTTTGTTTAAAATATCCACTGATTATCAATCACTTATCCAAAAGCTCTCAGCACTTTAACTTAAAAGTTATCAATTTCAAGATGTTGCCTCTGCTCTCGATTTACCAGATAAATCAAGGGCTAANGTCGCTGCCATAAATTCATCAATATTGCCGTCTAGCACGCCTTTCGTATCCGAAGTCTCATAAGAAGTTCTTAAGTCTTTAACCATTTGGTATGGATGAAGCACATATGACCTGATTTGATTACCCCAACCGGCATCACCTTTATTCTCATGTGCTTCCGTAATTGCAGCATTTCTACGGTCTAACTCCATCTGGTAAAGCCTAGACTTTAGTGCCTTCATCGCTATATCACGATTTTGATGCTGCGACTTTTCNGAACTTGTGACAACGATTCCAGTGGGATTATGTGTTATCCGAACTGCNGAGTCTGTTGTATTCACATGCTGTCCCCCCGCTCCAGATGAACGAAAAGTATCAATCCNNATGTCGTTAGGACTGATATCAATATCAATATTATCATCTACAACGGGGTAAACCCATACTGAGCAAAAAGAGGTNTGCCTNTTTGCGGCTGAGTCAAAAGGTGAAATTCTTACTAATCGGTGCACACCACTTTCAGTTTTGAGCCATCCATAGGCATTTTGACCAGAGATTTTGTAACTTACAGATTTAAGTCCCGCTTCATCACCGGCCGTTTCNGACTGAAGTTCAACTTTATANCCTGACCTTTCAGCCCACCTTACATACATCCTAGAAATCATTCCTGCCCAATCACAACTTTCTGTACCTCCCGCTCCAGCATGGATCTCAAGAAATGTATCATTGCCATCTGCCTCACCGTTCAATAAAGCCTCTAATTCTTTCGCTGAGGCCCTGTTTTTGAGCNGTTNTAAAGCTGTAACTACTTCTTGCAATATTTCTTCATCAGCTTCGACTTCAGCTAATTCGATTAACTCAATGTTCTCTTTCAATTCAGTGCTCATTGCATCATGAGCATCCACCTGATCAATAAAATTCTGCCGTTCCCGCATAAGCTTTTGGGCTTTATCNGGTTCATTCCAAAGATCAGGATCTTCCGTCAAAGCATCAAACTCTTCTCGCTTTTTTCTAACATTATCCCAATCAAGCCTCTGCCTTAAGAGCGATAGAGATTTGTCGATTTCACTAATAATAATCTGTATGTCAGCGCGCATATCTGAAACTTACTCCACTAGCAGTCAAGAAATTAGTTAAACCAGTGATNCGCCAAGAGCAAGCTCAGTATAAACCGCCTGCGCTTAAAGTTCCCAACGTTGCTTTAGGGGCTACTAAAACTGTTTCCCCAGTGGTTGTTTTGATTTCTCNAAGAACTGTTTCACCAGGCTTNATCAAGGTNAAATTACTACCCATTGCAAAGCCCCCATCAAAAGTTAANCCAAACTTTGGTTCCTCNCCATCCCGAAAAAATTCCGCAACAACGTGCTCNCCGTCGGCATGATCTGGAAGCCGCTCTCCNGAGTATCTATCGATTTTAATAAACTTGCCGCCTTGCGGTATTATAAAATCAGCTCCTCCATAAATCTCCGTTACAGCGGACATGAACTCATTAAAAACAGGACCACACATAGAACCACCCCCGGACCCCCGTCCCAAAGGCCGTGGAATGTCATGCCCAATGTAGCAGCCTGCCACAATGTTGGACGTGAAGCCTAAAAACCAGACATCTTTTGCTTCATTGGTAGTGCCAGTTTTTCCTGCGGTTGGAACTGCTAGGTTAACTGTCCTTCTAGCGGTGCCNCGGGAGACTACCCCCTCCATCATAGATGTTAATTGGTAAGCNGTTATTCGGTCCATAACGCGCTCTCTATTAGTTAAAATCGTAGGAACATCTCCCAAAGATAATTGATCAATTCCGCAATCTAAGCAAATTCGCTGATCATGCTTAAATATAGTTTTACCATATCGATCTTGTATTCTATCAACCATAGTAGGCATAACTCGTTCGCCACCATTTGCAAACATGGCGTANGCTGCTACCATCCGATATAATGTTGTTTCCTCGGAACCAAGAGAGTTTGCAAGGAATTCTTTCATATTATCATATACGCCAAATTTTTCAGCATACTCCGCAATTATATCTAGACCCACCTCTCGAGCTAAACGAATTGTCATGAGATTTCGTGACATTTCTATTCCAGTCCGAAGTGGAGTTGGACCATAAAATTTATCATTCGAATTCTTGGGACGCCACAAACCTTGTGGGGTATCGATCTCAATTGGAGCATCTACAACAACTGTAGCTGGAGAATACCCGCTATCTAAAGCTGAGGCGTAAACAAATGGTTTAAAACTGGATCCAGGCTGCCTTTTTGCTTGTGTAGCGCGGTTAAAAACCGACGATTCATAAGAAAAGCCCCCCTGCATTGCAATAACGCGTCCATTGTTGACGTCCATTGCCATAAAGGCGCCTTGAACTTCACTAACTTGCCGCAAACTCCAATGCAAAAAATTACCATCCTGATCAATAAGCCTTCTAACTAGAACAACATCGCCAATATTAAGAAAATCTGAAAATTGCCCGACTACATCTACCAGCTTTCCCGAAGCAAAAACCTTTTTAATCCAAGTCATATCAGTTGGTGGAATCCAACTACCTTCAGCTGTCTCCTCAATCCCCTCGATGCCAATACGCACTTCAGAATTTTCAATTCCAAGAATAACCGCTGGAATCCATTGACCATCTAAATTTATGTCTCTAGGTAGCTTTAAACTAGCCAATGAATTTTGCCACTTTGCCTCATCANTTAAAATTGCGAACGGAACCTTTTTGCCAGTACCACGCCAAANGCCTTGCTTACGGTCATATCGTTCAAGACCTCTCTGTAAAGCCAGAGCAGCTTTTCGNTGCAAAATTGGATCAAANGTCGATCGAACCGTCATNCCTCCCGTAAAGAACTCTTCTTCNCCAAAAGTCNCGCTGAGTTGCCGTCTTATTTCATCTGTGAANTAGTTACGACTNGGCAATTTAGATCGAAAACCTGTATAATCTCGACCCTGCACCGATTTTANGGGTTGTGTTAATTCATACTCATAAATTCTCTTCGGAAGATAACCATTCTGGAACATTTCTTTCAAAACATAATTACGCCGTTCCAATAAACGTTCTTTCTCACGAACAGGATGGTAATCTGATGGTGCCTTAGGCAAAGCAGCCAGAAATGCTGCTTCATGTGGAGCTAATTCATCTAAGGTTTTATTAAAGTANGTCTGAGAAGCNGCTGTGATTCCATAAGAATTCTGACCCAAGAAGATCTCATTTAAGTAAAGTTCGAGAATTTGTTCTTTTGTCAAACTTCTCTCGATACGAGTAGCCAATATTATTTCTTTAACCTTTCGCTCCGCTCTTCGCGAACGATCCAGTAGGAAATTCTTCATAACTTGCTGGGTTATTGTTGATGCTCCCCGTATTCGCTTACCTCTCGACTGAACTGCATCGACTAAAGCGGCTAAAATACCTCTCATATCATAACCCGGATGCTCATAAAAATTTTTATCTTCTGCGGAAATAAACGCATTTTTTATCAAATCTGGGATTTGATTTGCTGGCGTAAATAACCGTCTTTCTTTTGCAAATTCATCAATTATTTTTCCTTCCGCGGAATAAATTCGGCTAATAGTTGGAGGTTTGTACTGAGCAAGAAATTCATGGCTTGGCAAATCGCGGCCATAAACCCAAAAAATACCACCTAAAGACAGCCCACAAACAATGGTACTCATAGTAATGAGAGTAAAAATAGTGCCTAAAAAGCCGAACACACTGCGAACGAATTGACCTAGCAATTCTATAATTCGCAGCTTAATGAAAAATGGTAACCTCAGTTCGAGCATTATATTTTATGTTCCGCGTCATTCCATTCTATTCTTTGCAAACAACTGATCCTCTTCAATCCACTCTAAAATTCCTGAAGATATCGCTAAAGCAAATTTCTCAGCCCAATCTTGATCTTGTAAGTTTTTTAAATCAGAACTCGTAGACATGAAACCAGTTTCGATCAAAATTGAGGGTACACTAGGTAGCTTTAATACAGAAAAGTTTGCCTTTCGGGAAGGTTTAGGGTTTAGCTTAATATCAAAGGTTTCCAAATTCTTTATAATTGATTTTGAAAATGTATTGGATCGTACAGTATTCTCCCGTCTCAACAGACCCATTAAGGCAGATGTTACTGCTGTTTCTGCGCCTGAAAGATCCAGACCAGAAATAAGTTCGTTTCCACCATGCCTGGCAGCTAATCTTGCACTCGCTTTGTCAGAAGCTTCGTTTGATAGAGTGTAAACAGTTGATCCAGACGCCTTACCCTTTTTAACAGTGTCTGCATGCAAAGAAATAAATAGATCGGCACCAACTTGAACTGCTAATGTAAGTCTTTTGTCCAATGAAGTAAATTCATCGGTTGTCCTAGTTAGAATGACAGTTGTGTTATCAAGGGCGTTAATTTCTTCCGCTACCACCCTGGCCAAAGTGAGCATTAAATCTGATTCTCGAATACTTTCAACCTGCGCACCGGGATCCAGTCCACCGTGACCCGGATCAATAACTACGGTCAAATTATTATTTGTATTTTCGAAGTCCTCATTTTTAACACCGATGGGAAGCCTATCAAAGCGGTCGTCAGCAAAAACTCTAACCATTTTATTGAACTCTTCCTGTTCGATTGGAACCAGTGCAAAACTTANTTCTGCATCCAAACCGTGCAATTTATGTTGGTCCATGGTTAGATTTTGGACTTTTGCTGGTTTGGCTAATTNGATAGAAATAGTTGACCACCCATCTAAACCTTTCGAAAATTTTATTTCCCCCAAAAGGGGTGAACTTGTTACTTCTAAATTTTCAAGACCTTTGATAGCAGATGTATGCAACTCAAGGACAATCCTATTAGGATGATTAAAACTATAAACTCTGAATGGTACTGCCTCATCCAATTTTAATCGGAAATCATAAATAGCATTGAAATTTGAAGCATTCGCCATTTGAAATATTGGATGGCTACCAATTTTAGGTCCAAAATTTGCCCATATCAGAAACAACAAAAACAGTATTTTAATATATTTCATTTTAAAGTCTGTACTTGCTCATGAAATTATTAAGTCGTCTTATTCCCTTCTTTAGATCTGAAGTGCTGCAGGCGTATGACAACCGAACAGTTTCAAGTCCACGCTCCGGATCAAAATCAATCCCTGGAGTTATTGCTACACGCACCTCTTCCAAAATTGCTTTGCAGAAATTTAGGCTATTATCTGTATATTCCGAAACATCTATGTAAAAGTAAAACGCNCCATCTGGNGGAGCAAATTTTTTAAAACCCATTTTGGGTAGTTGCTCTATTAGCAAAGCTCGATTTGCTCTATATGTTTTGAGGTTTTGATTTAACTCATNATGAGAATCTAATGCGCCCAGAGCCGCGACTTGTGATATGTGGGGCGCGCAAATAAATAGATTTTGTGCTAATCTTTCGAANTGCCGAATGTAATCATCAGGAACGACTATCCACCCTAATCTCCAACCGGTCATGGAAAAATATTTGGAAAATGAATTTATAACAAAACAGTCATCAGAAATTTCTAAAGCGGATACAGCCCTCGCATCATATTCNATTCCATGATAAATTTCATCGCTAATGAAAACTGTTTGNTTCTGATCACATGCCTCCATCAGCCCCTCTAGTTCATCTTTATTTAACATAGAGCCTGTTGGGTTAGCTGGTGAAGCAATNAGTAAACCATCAAGGTTATTATCGATAATGTCAGNAGCTACAGGTTGNAANTTATTATCNCTTGTTGTCTTTATCGCACACGTATTTAGACTNAGAGCTTTGAGAATTTGCCTGTAACTTGGGTAGCCAGGCGATCCTATTCCCACAGTATCACCAACATCAAATAGCCCTGTGAAGGCGAGTATAAATGATCCCGATGAACCAGGTGTTACTATAATTCTCTCTGGATCGACTTTAATTTTGTACCATCGCCAGTATAAATCAGCTATTTTTTCTCTTAATTCTGGTATACCCAACGCAACGGTGTAACCCATCGTAGNGTCAGACAAACCATTTATCACTTTTTCTTTAGCCAAGGTGGGGGCTCCAGTGCCAGGCTGCCCAACCTCCAAATGTATTACTTCATGCCCTAATTTCTCAATTTGTCGGGCGGCCTCCATAACATCCATAACGATAAATGGATCCACTCTACCACGAGCTGAGTTCTTCATCTTAATATTCCAAAAGTTGTTTTCAAAGTTCAAATCAATTGCAATTGCTGTATACCCAAAAAGATACATAATATAAAAAATAGACAAGTTGAACTTTTTAAAAATAGCTTTAAAACGCATTTAATACGTTCAAAAAATCAGAGAGTTGATCGTAGTTCAAATAACTTGTAGCGAACTTAAGTTTGGTAAAATTTTGTATAAAGCACTATTAACGTCAGTATTACTCTTTGCATTCAGTTCAATGGTGATTGCGCTAGATTTGAACAATTTAACAAATGCAGATCGAGAAGTTTTGCAAAAAGAAATTCGACGATACATTCTTGAAAACCCAGATATAATTTTTGAAGCTGCCGATCTTGTGAGAAAGCGGGAAGCGGCGATCGAAATTCTTGAAGATGAAGAGCTGATCAAATCCAATTATGAAGAAATATTTTATGACAATTACTCATATGTCGGAGGAAACTTAGACGGCGATATAACGTTGGTGGAATTTGTAGATTATAAATGTAGCTATTGTCGAAAAGCCGCTGAAATAGTTAGAGAATTACTGAAAGAAGATGACAATATTCGATTTATTGTTAAAGAATTTCCTATTTTAGGGGAAGCTTCACTTACTACCTCAAAATTTGCGATAGCGGTTAAGAATATTGGTGGATCAGAGAAATATAAGTTAGCTCACGAGATCCTTTTGACACTTACTGCAGAGCCGAATGAAATTTATCTTCGAAGAATAGCCACAGAGCTAAAACTAGACCCCAACGAACTTCTTAAAGAAATGAAATCCGATGCAGTTTTAAAGGAAATTTCCCGCACTGCAGAATTAGCTCAAAAACTTCAAATCAGTGGAACACCAACATTTATTTTGGGTGGCCAATTTCTGCGTGGATTTGTACCTTTAGAGATGCTTTTACAGGTGGCTCAATCCGAGAGAAAAAAATGAAGCGACAAAAGTGTCATTTTTTCACCCCGACTTTCTTTATAAAATTGTCGATCATTTCAGCAGTCTCCAAGGGATATTGATCAACAAAAAAATGCCCCCCTGGCATTTCTATCCTTGAATAAAGTTTCCCTTTAGTTTTCCAAACAGAGTCCATATCAAACGTTTTNGCCATAACCCCATCCCTGCCCCATACAGCGGCAAATGGTACTTTAATTGGGGAATTACCGTCAGCAGCCTCATGATGCTGATCAATNTGATATGCTGCTCTATAATCATCACACATTGCNCGNATACAGGANTTATTTCTCCAGCTTTTTTGATACGCATTTAGTTGGTTTTTTGAAAAAGCATTAATGCCAGTGGCACCCCATCCTTGAAGACAGCTATTATAAAATTGATCAGGGTCCCTTTCTATAAGTTTTTCAGGAACTGGAAAAGGTTGGGATAGAAAAAACCAATGATAGTATGAGAAAGCTAATGATGCAGATAGCTCGGTAAATACTGTATTCGTTGGGACTATATCCATAAACATCGTGGAAGATACTAATTCTGGATTATCTATAGCCAGCCGATATGCAACTCGAGCACCTCTGTCATGGCCAATGAAGTGCGCCTTTTTGATATTTCTGGATTTTAAAATAGCAACGATATCTTTTGCCATATTGCGGAAAGTATAATTTTCATAACCTAGTGGCTTAGCTGATTGACCATATCCGCGTAGGTCAGGGCAAATAACGTGATAGC
>FUFK010042451.1_pt1 | contig 55092 bp, 48 predicted proteins | sample 1021851 | NCBI WGS metagenome assembly FUFK01 (sample SAMEA51879418, study PRJEB19060) | metagenome | reverse complement strand
CGGGGGTGAACGATCCCCGCCGCGTTTCGACGCAGGCGGGAAGCCGCGCGCTCGATATGGGTTGAGAAACCCGCGGCCCGCACCTAATGTGCCAGCCATGCCCGACGCGCGCATCATCACGACCACTACCACCACCCCGGGTGACCGGGGGCGGTCGGTCGCGGCTTGATCCGCGCCGCCGCCGCCCGGTTTCGGGCGGCATGGCGTTTCCTCCCGAAACCGGATTTTGCGCAAACGCCGCTTCAAGCGAGCGCGCCCTTGTGCCATGGGCGCCGCAACCAGACGGACGACGAATGACATGACGGAACTGCTCAAGATCAGCCTGCCCGATGGATCGGTGCGCGAAATGGAACAGGGCTCGACGCCGGCCGACGTCGCCGCAGCGATCGGACCGGGCCTCGCCAAGGCGGCGATCGCGGCGCGCGTCGATGGCGAATTGCGCGACATCAACCGCCCCTTCGACGGCGATGCCGAGCTGGCACTGGTAACCGCGCGCGACGAAGAGGATGCGCTCGAACTGGCGCGGCACGATTTCGCGCATGTGCTCGCCGAAGCGGTGCAGGCGCTNTGGCCGGGNACGCAGATCACNTTNGGTCCCGCGACCGACGACGGCTTCTATTACGATGTGAAAGCNCCCGAGAGCCGCGACCCGTTCAGCATGGACGACCTGCCCGCAATTGAGGAGGAGATGCGGCGGATCATCAAGGCCGANAAGCCGCTGCGNCGNGAGGTCTGGAGCCGCCAGCAGCTGNTCGANAANTGGGAAGCCGAGGGCGAGACCTTCAAGGCCGAATGGGCGCGCGAACTGCCCGAGGACGAGGANCTGACGGTCTANTGGTCGGGCGAGGACTGGCTCGACATGTGCCGNGGGCCGCANNTGCCGAGNACNGGNAAGCTCGANCCGCAGGCGTTCAAGCTGATGCGGGTGGCGGGTGCCTATTGGCGCGGCGACCAGAAGAATGCGCAGCTGACGCGGATCTACGGCACCGGCTGGCTGAACAAGAAGCAGCTCAACGCGCATCTGACGCGGCTGGAAGAAGCGGCCAAGCGCGACCACCGCAAGCTGGGCCGCGAGATGGACCTGTTCCACCTGCAGGAAGAGGCGCATGGCAGNGTCTTCTGGCANCCCAAGGGCTACCGTATCTGGCGCGAGCTCGAAGCCTATATGCGCCGCAAGATGGATGGCGGCGGCTATCGCGAGATCAAGACGCCGCAGCTGATGGACGTGCGCCAGTGGGAGCAATCGGGTCACTGGGGCAAATATGCCGAGAACATGTTCGCNGTGCCCGANATGGTGCCCGAGGTCGACGACAGCGGTGCGGGTGCGCANCCCAGCGTCGCCAAGGACGCCGACTGGATGGCGATCAAGCCGATGAACTGCCCCGCGCATGTGCTGGTCTTCAAGCAGGGCATCACCTCCTATCGCGACCTGCCGATCCGGCTGGGCGAGATGGGCTGCTGCCACCGCAACGAACCGCATGGGGCGCTGCACGGACTCATGCGCGTGCGNCAGTTCACGCAGGACGATGCGCATATCTTCTGCACCGAGGANCANGTCGTCGAGGAAGTGCGCGCCTTCTGCAGCCTCGCCGCCGAGGTCTACAANGACTTCGGCTTCAGCTTCGCGATNAAGCTGGCGCTGCGGCCCGAGAAGCGTCTGGGTTCGGATGCGGACTGGGACAAGGCCGAGCAGGAACTGCGCGATGCGGTCGAGGAAGCCGGCATGATGAGCGAGGAGTTCGGCTGGGAAGAACTGGAAGGCGAAGGCGCCTTCTATGCGCCCAAGCTCGAATGGCACCTCACCGATGCGATCGGNCGGACCTGGCAGGTCGGCACGATCCAGGGTGACCGCGTGCTCCCCGATCGTCTCGATGCGACCTATATCGGCGAGGATGGCGACAAGCATCGCCCGGTCATGCTGCACCGTGCGATCTTNGGNAGCTACGAACGCTTNATCGGTATCCTGATCGAACATTTCGCCGGGCGCCTGCCCGTCTGGCTNGCNCCGGTGCAGGCGGTGGTCGCGACGATCGTGTCCGACGCNGACGACTATGCGAANGAAGCGGTNGCCAAGCTCGAGGCCGCGGGCATCCGCGTCGAGAGCGACCTGCGCAANGAGAAGATCAACTACAAGGTGCGCGAGCACAGCCTCGCCAAGGTCCCGCACCTGCTGGTNGTGGGCAATCGCGAAGCCGAGGAAGGCACGGTCGCCGTNCGCACGCTGGGCGAGAAGGACCAGCGCGTGATGAGCCTNGACGAAGCGATCGCGATGCTGCGCAGCGAAGCCACNCCGCCCGACCTGCGCTAGAAGGCCTGCCTAAGTGATCGACCTGCTGGCCGCTTATGCGCCGTGGCAAATCGCGGCTGCCCTCGTGGCCGGCTTCGGTTCGGCATTCGTGCGCGGGCTTACGGGTTTCGGCATGGCTATCCTGCTCGTGCCGATCCTGGCGCTGGCATTGCCGCCGGTCGAATCGGTGCTGCTGGCGAACTTCCTGTCGTTCTTCATCGGAATGAGTGAAATTCGCCGGCTCGTGCGCGGGGCGGAACCGACTGCGTGGCGCATTTCGGCCTTGGTCGTGCTGTTGACCCCGCTGGGGCTGTTCGGCCTCGCGGCGACCAGCGAGGACCTTGCCCGGTTCCTCATCGCGATGATCGCGCTATCCGCTTTTGCGGCGGTCTTGCTGCCGCGTCGTTCCGCTGCCGAGCCCGGTCATGCGGCAACCGGCGCGGTCGGCATCCTCAGCGGACTGATGACCGGCTATGCCGGCATGCCCGGCCCGCCGGTGGTTCCCTATTACGTTGGGCGCGACATTCCCCGCGAAACGGCAAAGGCGTCGATGATGCTGATCTTCACGATCGCGTCGCTCGCGGGGCTGGTATCCGGTGCGGCGTTGGAGATCCTCGCATGGCGACTGCCCGTGCTCGCGGTAATGCTGTTTCCGGCAGTGCTGCTTGGCAACTGGCTCGGCAATCACGCGTCGGGCCGCGTTGGCGACGGCCTGTGGCGCGCGGTCGTCGGCGTGATTTTGGGCGGGGCTGCGCTCGCGGCGCTGCTGCGGCTGCTCTAGCCGATCAGAACGGCAGCACCGGTCCGGCGAGGACCAGCGCTAGGCCGCAGCCACCGACGATCAGCGCGCGCGCGAGATCGACCACCGACNGGGCGGGGGTCTGCGTGCGGGAGAGAGCGGTGGGCTTGACCATGACCGCCATTCTCGGCTGCAATAGCTAATGAAANGTTAAGGCNGCCATCCNGCCGCGGGCATCTGNTGGCTCGCGCAATGGAACCCGCCTCCGCCGGCAAGCACGGCATCGCCCGGCAGGCCGATCGTTGCGCGGTCGGGGAACAGTTCGGCCACGGCTGCCACACCATCGGCATCATGCGGGCTGCCGAAGGTCGGCACGACGACGAGATGGCTGGTGATCGCGAAATTGGCGTAGCTCGCGGGTTCGACATGGTCGCCGCTGGTGACCAACCCGGGCGAGGGGATCTGCTTCACGGTCACGCCCACCGCTTCGGCGCGCGCCTTGGCATCGGCATAGATCGCCGCATTGGGATCGTCGGACCCGGTCGCGCGCGGCAGGCACAGCGTGTTGGGCGCCACGAAGCGCGCGAGATTGTCGACATGACCGTCGGTGTGGTCGTTGATCAGCCCTTCGCCGAGCCACAGCACGCGCNTGAAACCGAGATCGCGCCGCAACCGGGCCTCGATTTCTTCGCGCGACAGTTGCGGATTGCGGTTGGGGTTGAGCAGGCACTGTTCGGTCGTGACCACCAGCCCCGTGCCGTCGCCNTCGATCGCCCCGCCTTCGAGGATCCAGTCCGCCACNTCGAGNGGTAGCCCCGCATCCNCGGCNAGTTNGGCGCCGACCNTCTGGTCGCCGTCCATCAGATATTTGCCNCCCCAGCCGTTGAAACCGAACCGCCGCGCNGCGCGGTTGCCCGNNCCGTCGCACAGCACCAGCGGNCCCGTGTCGCGCAGCCAGACATCGCCGTAGCTGCGCCGTTCGAGCGNNACGGCGCCGGTTACCAGCTGGCGCGCGCGTGCCTCGTTGGCGGCGTCGCGNACCAGCAGNCGAACTTCCTGNCCGCTNTCNGCNACNGCATTGGCGAANGCCGCGATCTGCTCCTGCGCGCGCGGNAGCACTGCGGGCCATTCATCCGCGTCNTGCGGNAACCCGATCCACAGCCAGTCCTGCGGGGCCCATTCGGGCGGCATGCGCNNCGTCATGGANCGGTTCTCNCGCTCNGCAGGNTCANGCGGCGCAGCCAGCGCCNTCGGNGGCNCAATCNTCGTCGCGCGTGNCCTTGAACTCGTCGCCCTCGTTCCAGTTGGGCCAGCTNGTCGAATCGGCCAGCATGCGCCCGATGCGGTAGAACAGCGCGAGATCGCTCATCACGCCCGACCAGTCCCAGTTCGGATCGTATTCGTCCTTGGGCCCGTGATAGCGGTTCTCGCGGTAATCGGCGGCTACGGCGGCGCCCGCCTCGGTTCCGCCGTCGATCAGGTCCTCACCGCCATCGAGATAGAGCATCGGCACGCCGCGCTTGGCGAAGGCGAAATGGTCCGAACGATAGTAATAGCCCGCTTCGGGATTAGGGTTGGGCGTGGTGACGCGGTTGTCGTTCATCAGCGCCTTGTCGAGGAACAGGTCGAGCTGCGACTTGCCCGGTCCGACTACGGTCACGTCCTTCGCCGCGCCCGCCATCAGGAAGGCATCCATGTTGACGCCGCCGACCGTCTGGTTGAGCGGGAACACCGGATTGGCAGCGTAATAGTCCGCGCCGAGCAGGCCCGATTCCTCCGCGGTCACCGCAAGGAAGACGAGGCTGCGCTTGGCCGGACCGGCCTGGGCATGCGCTTCGGCCAATGCGACCAGCGCGGCGGTGCCGGTGGCGTTGTCGACCGCGCCATTGCAGATGTCGTCGCCATCGGGTGCCGGCGTGCACCGGCCGAGATGGTCCCAGTGCGCGGTGTGCATCACATATTCGTCAGGCCGTTCGCTGCCTGGCAACATGCCGATGACGTTCTTCGAGGCAAAGGTACGGATGTCGTTGCGGAAGCTGGTCGAGGCGGTCAGTCCGAGCGCGACCGGGGCGAAGCCCTCTTCGCGCGCGGCGGCGGCCAGTTCGCCGAAATCCTTGCCCGCCGCGGCAAACAGGCGTTCAGCCACGCTCTTCTGCACCCAGCCATTGAGCTGCGTCATCGGCGGCGGGTTGTCCCCGCGCGAGGCATAGGCCTGCGGGCCGGACCAGCTGCTTTCGACCACGTTCCAGCCATAGCTGGCGGGTTCGGTGTCGTGGATGATGAGCGCCCCGGCTGCGCCCTGGCGCCCGGCTTCCTCGTATTTGTAGGTCCAGCGGCCGTAATAGGTCATGGCCTTGCCGTTGAACGGGCCTTCCAGCGTCTCGGCGCCGAAATCGGGATCGTTGACGAGGATGACCGCGGTCTTGCCTGCCATGTCCAGCCCGGCATAGTCGTTCCACCCCTTTTCGGGTGCGTTGATGCCATAGCCGACGAAGACCAGTTCGCTATCTTCCAGCGCGGTCTCGACATCCTCGCGATAGCTCACGCCGACCCAGTCGCTGGCATAGGCCAGTTCCATCGCCTCGCCTTCGCCGCCCGCAATCGTCAGCGGGGCGTAGTTCTTACCGGTGATTTCGACCAGCGGCACTTCCTGCACCCAGCTGCCGTTATTACCCGGTTCGAGGCCTGCTTTCTCGAATTCCTCGACCAGATAGGCAACGGTCTTTTCTTCGCCCCGGGTGCCTGGCGCGCGGCCTTCGAATTCGTCCGACGACAGGCGCTCGGTGACGCGCTTCATCGTTGCTTCGGAAAGCGTGCCGTCGGCGACTTCGGGCAGGTCGAGCATGGCATCGGCGCCTGCGCCGGTTTCCAGCGCGCCATCGCAGGCGGTCAGCAGCAGCGCCGAACAGGCAGCAAGAACGAAGCGTTTCATCGAAGGGAGTCCTCTCAAGTCGAACATGCGCGCGTCTTGTCAGCATGGCGCGGCAAGGGCAAGCTTGCGCATCCGCGCCGCCTTGCGGCAGAGGGACAGGCGATGGCTGCCGACTGGACTTCTGCGCTCAACCGCGCCCGCGATCACGCGCCTTTCCTTGCCCGCGCATTGGAACGCCGCCCCGAGCTGGCGGAACTCATGGCAAGCGGCGATGGCGAGGCTGCGCTGCGCGCCGCCAAGCAGGTNCGCGCAACCGATGTCGCGAGNGCGTTGCGGCAGGAACGGCTCGGCCTCGCGCTGGTGCTGGCCGTGGGCGACCTTGCCGGGGCATTCGATCTCTACAAGGTGATGCGCGAGCTTTCGACTTTCGCCGATCGCGCACTCCATGCAGCGATCGAGGCGGCGATCCGCAAGCGCGTTCCCGATGCGGAGCCGGCGGGGATGATAGGCCTTGCGCTGGGCAAGCACGGGGCAGGCGAGCTCAACTACTCATCCGACATCGACCCCATCCTGCTCTACGATCCNGCGACGNTGCCACGCCGCGAGCGCGACGAGCCGGGTGAAGCGGCGCAGCGCTATGCCCGCGAAACCGTGCGCTTGCTGTCCGAAGTCACCAGCGAGGGGTATGTTTTTCGCGTCGATCTGCGGCTGCGACCCGCTTCCGAAGTGAGCCCGCTGGCGCTGCCGCTCGATGCGGCGATCACGCATTACGAAAGCTCGGCGCTGGCNTGGGAGCGCGCGGCGTTCATCCGGGCGCGTTCCTGCGCGGGCGATATCGCCGCGGGCGAGGCGTTTCTCGATCATATCCGGCCATTCGTATGGCGCCGCAACTTGGATTTCGGCGCGATCGACGAAGTGCGCCGGCTGACCCACCGGATCCGCGAGGAGCAGCGCGGGCCTGCCGAACCGGGTCCGGGCTACCATCTCAAGCTGGGCCGCGGGGGCATTCGCGAAGTCGAATTCTTCGCGCAGACCCACCAGCTCATCCATGGCGGGCGCGATCCCTCGCTGCGCGGCCGCGGNACACGCGAAGCGCTCGATGCGCTGGCGGCGACCGGCCGTATCGGAGAGAGTGACGCGCGCCGGCTGGGTGACAGCTATGACGGGCTGCGCACGATCGAACACCGGCTGCAGATGGTCGGGGACCAGCAGACCCACAGCCTCCCAAGCNGCCAGGCGCTGGACGAGGTCGCGCGGCTGCACGGTCTCGATACCGGCGCGCAGCTGGTCGANGCGGTGGAAACGCTTGCCCGCCCGGTTGCGGAGCGCTTCGATGCGCTGCTNGACGAGGACCGTATATCGGTTCCCAGAAGCGCGCCGCATGTGCTGGGCGAGGACAGCCATGCCCCCGATATCGCTCCGGAACTGGTGGAGCGCGTGGCCGGGTGGACCAGCGGCAAATATCAGGCGCTGCGCAGTTCGGCNGCGCTGAGCGCGTTCGACGCGATCCGGCCCGACCTGCTGGCATCGATTGCGGCCTCGCCCGACCCGGATGCCGCAGTGCTCCGCTGGGAAAGCCTGATCGCGCGTCTCCCCAGCGCGGTAAACCTGTTCCGCCTGCTCGAAGCGCGGCCGGGTCTGTTCGCCCTGCTGGCGGATTGCCTGACGCTCGCTCCGCCGCTGGCCGACGAACTCGCGCGGCGCCCCGACCTGCTCGATGCGCTGATCGATCGCACCGCGCTGGATCTTCCCGGCGGGGTCGATGAACTTGCGGCCAAGATGGGCCGCCGCGAACGCGGTGACGACTACGAAATGCAGCTCGACCGCTTGCGCGTGGTGACCGGGGAAGAGCGGTTCGCGCTGGCAGTGCAACTGGTCGAGGCGGCGCACGACCCGCTGGCGATCGCCGCCGGGCTGGCGCGCACCGCCGAAGCCGCTTTGCAGGTCGCCGTGACTGCCGCCGAAGAGGAATTCGCCGCCAAGCACGGACGGATCGCGGGCAGCGAACTGGTCGTGCTCGGTCTGGGCCGGCTGGGCGGCGGCGTGCTTACGCATGCATCCGATCTCGACATCGTCTATCTGTTCACCGGCACGCATGACGGCGAATCCGATGGCGAGCGCCCGCTTGGCGCGACACTCTATTTCAATCGCCTGGCGCAGCGTGTCACGGCTGCGCTCAGCGTGCCGACCGCGCAAGGGGCGCTGTACGAAGTCGATACGCGGCTGCGCCCGCAGGGCAACCAGGGGCCGTTGGCAGTGAGCGTGGAGAGCTTCGCGCGCTACCAGCGCGAGGACGCCTGGACGTGGGAGCACATGGCGTTGACGCGTGCACGCGTGCTGGTCGGCAGCACCGGCGCCCGCGACGAGGTCGACGCGGTGGTCCGCGACATCCTGTGCAAACGGCGCGATGCCGACCGGCTGCGCGGCGATGTCCTGAAGATGCGCGCCGAGATGGCGGGGCACAAGCCTGCCAAGGGTCCGCTGGATGCGAAGCTGCTGCGCGGCGGGCTGGTCGATCTCGAATTCCTCGTCCACTTTCTCCAGCTGCGCGATCACGAAGGTCTGGTGCCGGGTCTTGCGCAGGCCATCGCCGAGCTGGCCGAAGCCGGCCTGCTGCCCGCCGGGATTGCCGATGCGCATGGATTGATGACGCGGTTGCTGGTCGGTACACGGCTGCTGGCGCCCGACCTCGATCGGCCTGATCCCGCCGCGGCGGCCCTGCTCGCGCGGCAAAGCGGCTGCGATAATTATGCCGATCTGCTGCGCAGCCTGCGAGGCGCGCGCGAGAGCGTCGCGGCGGCCTGGCAGGACGTGTTCGGCGAAACTTTGGAGATGGATGGATGACCGATACTTTTACCGAAGGCGATGCCTTTCCCGACTTCAGCATGGAAACCCCCGACGGCGGCACGGTAACCAAGGCGGACCTCGCGGGCAGCAAGGCGGTGATCTTCTTCTACCCGAAGGACAACACGCCCGGTTGCACCACCGAGGCGAAGGAATTTTCCGCGCTCAAGCAGGAATTCGAGAAGGCGGGAACGCGCCTGCTCGGTGTCAGCAAGGATTCGCCGAAGAAGCACCAGAATTTCATCGCCAAGCACGATCTGACCGTCGCGCTCGCGACCGACAAGGAGGAAGGCGGTCTGTCCGATACGCTGGGGGTGTGGGGCGAGAAGACCAATTACGGCCGCACCTATATGGGCATGATTCGCTCGACCTACCTGCTCGGCGAAGACGGGCGCATCCTGCGCATCTGGCCCAAGGTCCGGGTCAAGGGCCACGTCGACGAAGTCCTCGAAGCCGCGCGCACCGCCTGACCGCGCAGGCGGCGGGCAAGCACCGGGCGCTCCTGCGGTCTGCAGCCAGCGAATCGTTGACCCTGCTGCNGGCATTGCCCGGTTCGGCTGCAACCGATTTCGCGGATTACTGCCGGATTCGGTCGAAAATATCGGAAATCGCTGCANAATCGCGTGTCGAAGTCGATTTTCGGGGGGTGGGAGCGGGGTTTCAACGACTCAACGCGTTTCGCNTGCGGCCTGCCGCGCGTCCGTTCCGCAGCACTTGCCTGATCGATTTTTTACCCGATAACCCAAACTCACGAGNCGCCGGGGGGTTCCGGCAGTGACGTAAAAATGGCGAAAGCGGCATGGGACGCTGTCTTCGCCAAGAGCAAAAGGCGCGCAAAGCGTCGGATGGACGGGTTAGCATGATCACCAAGCGCGCAACGCTTGCTTTCGCAATTATGGCCGGTTTCGGTCTTGCCGCCGCTCCGGCGCAAGCGCAGGAAACCAACGCCGCTGCGGCGGTCGGTGCCATCGACATGAGCAAGGTGGCCCAGTCGGCCCAGCCGGGTGACGACGCCCAGTTCCAGCAGCTGTTCGCCAAATGGGACGAACTCGACCGCTCGACGCCGGCAGCGGCGCGGGTCTCGGTGCCTTCGCGGATGCCGCTCGACGATACGCGGCTGACCAGCGACTACGGCATGCGGACGCACCCCGTGCTCGGCGGTCGCCGCAGCCACAAGGGTGTCGATCTGTCGGCCCCGACCGGCACGCCGATCTATGCCACCGCCGATGGCTATGTCAGCAAGGCGGAATGGTTCTCGAGCTACGGCAAGTTCGTCTCGATCGAACATGGCGCCGATCTGCAGACGCGGTTTGCACATATGTCGGGCATTACGGTGAAGGCCGGCACCCGCGTGAAAAAGGGTGACGTCATCGGCTATGTCGGTTCGACCGGCCGCTCGACCGGCCCGCACCTCCACTACGAAGTCCGCATCGCCGGCAAGGCCGTGAACCCGGTTCCCTATATGGTCGAATCGGAAGCGCAGCGGGCTTTCGCGCTCGCTACCGGCACCGGCGGGCAGGGCGACGGCGACGACAACTGATCGAGCCGGCCTTTCGGGCAGGATAAAAAGGCGGCGGGAGCGATCCCGGCGCCTTTTTCCTTGCCCATGTGAAACGCATAGGTAGGTTTCTTCTCGAAACTGGACGAGTCCGCGCACGAACAGCGGACCGACAGAGAGGAGAGAGCCAGCAATGCACCCCATCACCCATGCGCAGACGCGCCCCGACCATCCCGCGATGATCATGGCGGGCAGCGGCCAGACCGTGACTTTCGCGGAAATGGACGCCTATGCGAACCGCTTTGCGCAACTGCTGCGGGCACGCGGGCTCAAGCGCGGCGACCATTTCGCAGTGCTGATGGAAAACAACGTCCATTACCTGCAGGTGGTGTGGGGGTCGCAGCGTGCGGGCACGATGATGGTGCCGATCTCGACCCGGCTGACCGCGCCCGAGATCTGCTACATCCTCAAGGATGCGGGAGCCAAGTTCCTGCTCACCAGCACGCGCTATGCCGAGGCCATCGAGGGCATCCGCGACGAATGCGCCGACCTGCCGCTGCTGATCGTCGATGGCGAGGGCGAGGAAGATTACGAAGCCGCGCTCGCTGCGCAGCCTGCCGAGCCGATCGCCGACCAGGCGCCGGGCCAGTACATGCTCTATTCCTCGGGTACCACCGGACGGCCCAAGGGGGTCAAGCCCGCGCCGCCCGAGGATGACGACATCCTCGCGACCAATCCGCTGATGGGCCTCGCGGTGATGGGCGCCGGCATGCCCGCCGATGGCAGCATGGTCTATCTCTCGCCCGCGCCGCTCTATCATGCTGCGCCGATCGGCTGGTGCACCACCGCCCAGCGGCTTGGCGGCACGGTCGTGGTGATGGAGAAGTTCGATCCCGAACACGCGCTCGAGACGATCGAGAAATACAAGGTCACCGACAGCCAGTGGGTGCCGACGCATTTCGTCCGCATGCTCAAGCTCGATCCCGAGGTGCGCACGCGCTACGATCTCTCCAGCCACCAGCGCGCGCTGCACGCCGCCGCGCCGTGCCCGGTGCCGATCAAGCGCGAGATGATCGAATGGTGGGGGCCGATCATCAACGAATATTACGCCGGCTCCGAAGGCGTCGGCATGACGCTGATCAAGGCTGAGGACTGGCTGACCCATCCCGGCAGCGTCGGCAAGGCGATCCACGGCACGCTGCATGTCTGCGATGCCGAGGGGGAAGAGGTCCCCGCGGGCCAGGACGGATTGCTCTATTTCGAGAACGATCTGATCCCGACCTATCACAACGACCCCGAGAAGACGCGCGAAGCGATGCATCCCAAGGGCTGGATGACGCTGGGGGATATCGGCCATGTCGACGAGGACGGCTTCCTCTACCTCACCGACCGCAAGAGCCACATGATCATCTCGGGCGGGGTCAACATCTACCCGCAGGAGATCGAGAATCTGCTGGTCACGCATGACAAGGTGATGGACGCGGCGGTGATCGGTGCGCCCTGCCCCGATTTCGGCGAGAAGGTGGTCGCGGTGGTGCAGCCGATCGACATGGCCGAGGCGGGCGATGCGCTCGAGGCCGAATTGCGCGATTTCCTCGCTCCCAGCCTGTCCAAGATCAAGATGCCCAAGCTGTTCGACTTCCGCGCGCAGCTCCCGCGCGAGGCCAATGGCAAGCTGTACAAGCGCGAATTGCGCGACGAATACCAGCAGCAGGCCGAGCAGCAGACGGAACAGGCGTGATGGCGGCGCAGGACCGGCCCCGGCTCGATCCCGCCACCGCCCGCGCGGTGATCGACCCGCAGAGCTATGCCGAATGGGACGGCCTGCTCGACACGTTCGACCGCCTGCGCGAGGATACCCCCGTCGCCTGGGTCGAGCCGGCCGATGATGCGGTGCACCCGCCGTTCTGGCTGGTCACGCGCTATGACGATGTGATGCGCATGTCGAAGGACAATGCGACCTTCCTCAACAACCCGCACAGCGTCGTCTTCAGCCTGACCGAGGGGATCGAGTTCGCCAAGGCGCTCACCGGCGGCAGCGAACACATGGTCGCCAGCCTCGTCACCTTCGATGCGCCGGTCCACATGAAGTATCGCAAGCTGACGCAGGAATGGTTCATGCCCAAGAACCTGCGCAGCGTGGAGGACGAGATCCGCGGCATCGCACATGCGGCGGTCGACCGGCTGCTGGCAGGCGGCGGCGAGGCGGATTTCGTGAAGGCCGTTTCGGCGCCCTATCCGCTGCATGTGGTGATGCAGATCCTCGGCGTGCCCGAGGAAGACGAGCCGCGCATGCTGACGCTCACGCAGCAGATGTTCGGCGGTAGCGACGAGGACCTCAACCAGTCGGGGATGAAGGACCTCCCGCCCGAGGCGATCACCCAGCTGGTGGCGGGCGCGGTCAAGGACTTCGAGGCCTATTTTGCCAAGCTAACCGCCAAGCGCCGGGCGAACCCCACCAGCGATGTCGCCAGCACGATCGCCAATGCGGTGGTCGACGGCGAACCGCTCAACGACCGCGACATGATGGGCTATTACATCATCCTTGCCGCCGCGGGGCACGACACCACCAGCGCCAGCACCGCGGGCGCGATGCTCGCACTGGCGCAGGATGCCGACCAATGGGCGCGGGTGCGCGCCGATCGCGGCCTGCTGCCCGGTATCGTCGAGGAAGCGATCCGCTGGACCACGCCGGTGCAGCACTTCATGCGCACTGCGGCCCAGGACACCGAGGTCGGCGGGCAGGCCATTGCCAAGGGCGACTGGCTGATGATGAACTATGTCGCCGCCAATCACGATCCGGCGCATTTCGACGACCCGCGCCGCTTCGACGCCGCACGCAGCCCCAACCGCCACCTCGCCTTCGGCGCGGGCGCGCACCAGTGCCTCGGCCTGCATCTCGCCCGGCTCGAGATGCGCATCCTGTTCGAAGTGCTGCTCGACCGGATCGAGACCGTCGAACTGGCGGGCAAACCCGCGCGGTCGAAATCGACCTTCGTCGGAGGGCTCAAGACGCTGCCGCTGCGCTTCACTGCGGCCTGACCGGCCTCACGGCGACCTGCGCCGCGCTGGACCGGCAATCGCGCTGTGAGAAAGCGTGACCTTCCGCTGCCTGCCGCCGCGAAGCGTGGGTGCACGGGGATGGTGCCGCGTCTGACTGTGACCTTCCGACCACCCAGTTCTGTGACCGCAAGCCGTCTCTGGCGACGGAACGCCCTTTGGTGCGGGTATGAAAGGGAGCGGAAAGAACGCGACACCGGGCGAAGGCTACCAAGTACTAGCCGTGTAGGAAAATCGCCCAGCCACGCAGTTGGGGCCCGGCGTCCACGGCCCACGGCAATCGCGCCGATAGCCGCCGCCCTACGGTCAAACGGAGCGAGCCCAAACCCGCCCCCCGGATCAGGTCCGGGGTGACGGCTGCCTATGCGGCGGACCGGAAGCCTACTCCGCCAGCAACCGCTGCGCCATCGCGCGGACTTCGGCGCCCATGTCTTCGCGTTCGAGTGCCAGTGCCAGCGTCGCCTCGACGAAGCCGGTCTTGCTGCCGCAGTCGAAGCGGCGGCCGGCGAAGGTGGCGGCGTGGAAGGGCTGGTTGCCGATCATTTTCGCCATTGCGTCGGTCAGCTGGATCTCGCCGCCCGCCCCCTTGCCCTGGTCCTTGAGCACGCCCATCACCTCGGGCTGGAGGATGTAGCGGCCCGAGATGATCTTGTTCGACGGCGCCTCGTCGACCGGGGGTTTTTCGACCAGCCCGGTCACCTCGGTCAGCGTCTCGGAAAGCTGGGCGCCCGGCGCGATGACGCCGTAGCTCGACACTTCGTCATGCGGCACTTCGAGCACCGAAATCAGATTGCCGCCGACCTCTTCATAGGCTTCGACCATCTGCTTCATGCAGCCGGTGCCGCCGCCCTTGGCCGCGACCATCAGCTCGTCGGGCAGGAGGATGGCAAAGGGATCGTCGCCGACGATCGCGCGCGCGCACCAGATCGCATGGCCCAGCCCCAGCGGCACCTGCTGGCGCACGGTGATGATATCGCCCGGCGTGGCGCGGGTGGGTTCGAGCACCGAGAGGTCCTTGCCGCGCTCCGCCATGGTGGTTTCGAGTTCGAAGGCGACGTCGAAATGCTCGACGATCGCGGTCTTGCCGCGGCCGGTGACGAAGATGATCTGCTCGATCCCCGCCTCGCGCGCCTCGTCNACNGCNTACTGGATCAGCGGACGGTCGACGATNGGCAGCAATTCCTTGGGAATNGCCTTGGTCGCGGGGAGAAAGCGGGTNCCGAGACCGGCGACGGGAAACACCGCCTTCTTGATCGGTTTACGGGCTGACATNTCTGTTCCTCCTGCCTGTTTGCGCGGNCGTTTTCGCGCGAGGGGGCGCACGGGATCGGTCGACGATACATCCGCTGGTGCGGCGCTGCGANGCTATCGTGACGCTTGCCAGCATGACGCGCGAGGGTAAAGCACGGTTCCATGGACAAANTGATCATTCGCGGCGGNAACCGCCTGTCGGGGACCATCCCCATTTCGGGCGCCAAGAACGCCGCGCTCACGCTGATACCCTGCGCGTTGCTGACCGAAGAGGCGCTGACGCTGCGCAACCTGCCGCGGCTGGCGGATATCGACGGCTTCCAGCACCTGATGACGCAGTTCGGCGTCAGCCATACGATCCCCGGGAAGCGGCCCGAGGAGTTCGGCCGCAATGTCACGCTCGAGGCGATGCGCATCACCAGTTCGGTCGCGCCCTACGATCTGGTGCGCAAGATGCGCGCTTCGATCCTCGTGCTCGGTCCGCTGCTGGCGCGCACCGGCGAGGCGACCGTGTCGCTGCCCGGCGGCTGCGCGATCGGCAACCGCCCGATCGACCTGCATCTCAAGGTGCTCGAAGCCTTCGGCGCGCATATCGAACTGGCGCAGGGCTATGTGAAAGCCAGCGCGCCCGACGGCGGGCTGCCCGGCGGCGAATTCGACTTCCCCGTCGTGTCGGTCGGCGCGACCGAGAATGCATTGATGGCGGCGGTGCTGTGCAAGGGCACCAGCCGGCTGGTCAACGCCGCGCGCGAGCCCGAGATTGTCGATCTGTGCAATTTGCTCACCGCGATGGGGGCGGAAATCGAAGGGGTCGGCACCTCCGAACTGACGATCCACGGGGTCAGCAAGCTGCACGGCGCGACCTACCGGGTGATGCCCGACCGGATCGAGGCGGGCTCCTATGCCTGCGCGGCGGCGATCACGGGCGGCGAAGTGCGGCTCGAGGGGGCGGAAGCGGGCGACATGGGCTCCACGCTGCATGCGCTGCGCAATATCGGGGTCGAGATCGANAGCGACAAGCACGGCATCAACGTGGCCGCGAACGGGCCGCTCAAGGCGCATAATCTCACCACCGCGCCTTTTCCGGGGCTGGCCACCGACATGCAGGCGCAGCTTATGAGCCTGTTGACCCGCGCCGAAGGCACCAGCGTGCTCAAGGAAACGATCTTCGAGAACCGTTTCATGCACGTGCCCGAACTGGCGCGGATGGGCGCGGATATCGAGACCGAGGGGCGCACCGCGATCGTGCGCGGGCCCACGCGTCTCACTGGCGCCGAAGTGATGGCGACCGATCTGCGNGCCTCNATGAGCCTGGTGATCGCCGGGNTNGCCGCCGAAGGCGCGACCACCGTGCGCCGGCTCTACCACCTCGANCGCGGTTACGAGCGGCTGGAAGAGAAGCTGCAACTGGTGGGCGCGGATGTNGANCGNNTCGGCGACGATTGANGCGTGATTGAAGGACCTTTCCGGNGACCCGTACGTTGGGGCAGCAAGAAAGGAGTTTTCTCATGTTACTCAAGCTTTTGGCACTCGGCGGTCTCGGTTATGCCGGCTATCGCTATTACGAGAAGAACCGTGTCGACAAGAATGGCGTCGCCTTTGCCGACGGCCANCCGGAGGGCCAGTTCCGCGATGCGGGCGCGGCAGCGACCGGCACGAAGGGCGACACGATGAGCGCAACCGACGAAGCGCTCGACGAAACCTATCCGGCGAGCGACGCGACCGCGAAATACTGACCCGGAAGGGTTCAGCTGTCGGCCAGTTCCGACACCGNGGCGGCTGGAGTGATCCAGCCGCCTTTTTCGTGCGTGACCAGCCAGATNCGGATCGCGCCGGCCAGCCCGGGCGGCGTATCCGCACGGATGCGTTCGGCGTCGATCTGCGCCACCAGCGCGTTGATCGACTGGTTGCGCATCCGCGCTGCAGTGGTGAGCTTTTCCCAGAACAGGGGTTCGAGGCTGATCGAGGTACGGTGGCCGTCGATGCGGACCGAGTATTTCTTCGGCGGGTGATAGGGGGGAGTCATCGGCGCCCCCTCTACATATCCGCAGCGCTCGCACCACGATTTTTTTCGCGAGAGGCCCCGGAACGTTCCCGGGGCGCGGCGGGAGGGTGCGCCTCGGCGCACCCGATCAATACATGTGCTGTCCGCCATTGATGCTCATCGTCGAACCGGTGACGAATTCGGCGTGTTCGGAGCACAGGAAGCTTACCCCGCGGGCGATCTCGCTGGCGCGGCCGAGCCGGCCGACGGGGATCTTGGCGACGATCTTTTCCAGCACCGGCTCGGGCACCGCGGCGACCATTTCGGTGTCGATATAGCCCGGCGCAATGGCGTTGACCGTGATCCCGAAGCGCGCGCCTTCCTGCGCCAGCGCCTTGGTGAAGCCGTGGATCCCGCTTTTGGCGGCGGCGTAATTGACCTGGCCGTATTGCCCCGCCTGGCCGTTGATCGACCCGATGTTGACGATCCGGCCCCAGCCGCGTTCCTTCATTCCCGCGAAAGTGGCCTTGGCGGTGTTGAAGCAGCCGCCCAGATTGGTGCGCATGACCGCGTCCCAATCGTCATAGCTCATTTTCAGCAGCGTGCCGTCGCGGGTGATGCCGGCATTGTTGACGACCACGTCGATCGGCCCGTGTTCCCGTTCGATCCGGGCGCAGGCCTCGTGGACCGCGTCGGGATCGCCGACATCGAAGCGCGCGGTGGGCAGGCCCGTCTCCTCGGTGAACCGCGCCGCCGCGTCGGTGTTGCCCGCGTAATTGGCAATGACCGTGAAACCGCGCTCGTCGCGCAGCCGTTCGCAGATCGCGCGGCCGATCCCGCGCGTGCCCCCGGTTACGATAGCCACCCGTGACATAGAATTCCCCCAACTTGCCGTAGCGTTCGCNCAGACTAGGCGAGCGGAGCCGATCGCGCCAAGCGCTTTGTCCGCGCNCGGGGGCGCGTGCAGACGTATTTANCGGATGGCGCGGAGCCTAGAAGCTGACGCGGGTGCCGACGTAGACGGCCTGGTCGTCTTCGACCCCGTCGGTCAGCGGCGCNAGGCGGTTGCTGTCCTTGGACAGGCGCACGCCGGCGGTCACGTTGAGATTNCCGACCACGCGNTAGGACGTGCTGAGATCGACNCTCTGGTTGCCCATGCCTTCGAGCGTGCGCGGTGCACGGCCGGCATTGTCCTGCTTCTCGAGCGCGAGCCGCGAATCGAACCGNCCGGGNTTNGCCGGCTTGTCGCCCTTGTCGGGCGCGAAATTGGCGAGATCGGGCATGCCCATGTCACGCAGGCCGACCGAAACGGTGGCCGGCTTGGCGGTCTGCGCGAAGCTCTGGTAGCCGCGCGAGATGCCCAGATTGTAGCTGGTCGGGCTGATCGCGAGCACGCGTTCNGCGCTGCCGGCGGNGCCNACCGAATCGATTGCCGTGCGCACCGACATGGCCCGCGCGGTNGCATCGTCCACCCGTACNGCGACGGTGACGGTGCGGTCTTTCGCCAGCCCCGACTTGTTCGCAGGGGTGAAGCGCAGCCCGTCTTCGCCGATCAGNGCAGCGACGCGTGCGGCCAGCCGCGGATCCGAATTGGCGGGCGTGAAGGGGAGGTAGGATACGGTTTCGGGCAGGGCTTCGGCCCCGTCGGCCTGCACCACGGCGAGACCGGCGGCGGGAATGGTCAGCGCCAGACCGGCAGCAATAAGCGCTGCCGGAACGAACCGCGTCTTGCCCTGATCTGTACCCGAACGTGCCATTGCGAACCCGCACCCTTCATCTTCAGNANCTTCAAGTCACAGGTCCGCTGAACGGTTCCTGTATTTCTGCACAAGCGCAGCCGAGTCCTGTCTGTTCTCCGGCCATGGTACCAGCGGGCGGTGCCATGGCCAGCTTTTCCACAGCATCTGCGACAGTTTCGCAAAAGGTGTTGCGGTTTGCCCACAAGCGTGGTGGCAAAGTGCCTGCCAGCGGAATTTTNCGGCTCTTCCCGGTAACTTATCGAATGCCGCAAGCAGCATTGGCGATGCCCTCCGCGCTCTGGAACGCCCCGCGATGCNCNGCCGCTGCGGAGCGGCGGCCTGCTCGCCCGGCATGCGATGATCGCGGCATGCCGCCGTGCGGATTCAGGCGGCATTCAGTGCCATGGAGGCCAGACGGGCACTGTGCCGCGCGGGACGAACGCTTGCCCGTGCGCGCGCAGTCTTTATAGAGCCGGGAACGTCAGTGATACCAAGGATCGACATGAGCGCCTTTGCAACCATTCGCCGCCCTGCAACCTTTGCCGTTGCGATTGCCGCCACGGTAGGCCTCGCGGCATGCGGCGGCGGGCGTGAACGGCCGCAGGCGGACATGGCGGCGGCACAGGTCACCACGATCGGCGTCAATTCCTACCTCTGGCGCGCGGCGCTCGATGCGCTCAGCTTCGCCCCGCTGCTTCAGGCGGACAGCAATGGCGGCGTGATCGTCAGCGACTGGTACGCCAATCCCAGCAACCCGGGCGAACGGGTCAAGGTGACGGTGACGATCCTCGATTCGGACCTGCGCGCCGACGCGCTGCGTGTGGCGGCAAGCCGCCAGGTCAACCAGTCGGGCAGCTGGGTCGACGCACCGGTCCAGGCGGCGACCGTCCAGCGGCTGGAAGACATCATCCTGACCAAGGCCCGCGAACTGCGCCGCGAAGCGGTCAGCTGATCGCGGGGCGCAACCGGAAAAGCGCCTTCCCATAGCCCGCAAAATCCGTAAACGCCGCTCGCATGAGCAGCGAAACCCGTTTCGATCCCGCCCGCGCCGATGCGCGCTGGCAAAGCGCGTGGGAACAGGCGCAGACCTTCCGCGCGGATAGCGCTTCCCCCAAGCCCAAGAGCTACGTGCTCGAGATGTTCCCCTATCCTTCGGGGCGCATCCATATCGGCCATGTGCGCAATTACACGATGGGCGACGTGCTGGCGCGCTACAAGAAGGCGGTGGGGCACGAAGTGCTGCATCCGATGGGCTGGGACGCCTTCGGCATGCCCGCCGAAAATGCGGCAATGGAAAAGGGCGTCCATCCGGGCGGCTGGACCCGCGACAATATCGAACACATGAAGGCGCAGCTGAAGCGCCTCGGCTTCGCGCTCGACTGGTCGCGCGAGCTGGCGACCTGCGAACCCGATTACTACGGCCATGAGCAGGCGCTGTTCATCGATCTCTACGAAGCGGGCCTCGTCTATCGCAAGGAAAGCGAGGTCAATTGGGACCCGGTCGACATGACCGTGCTCGCCAATGAACAGGTGATCGACGGCAAGGGCTGGCGCAGCGGCGCCGAGGTCGAGAAGCGCAAGCTGAACCAGTGGTTCCTCAAGATCACCGATTTCGCCGAAGAGCTGCTCGAAGGGCTCGGCAGCCTCGAGAACTGGCCCGACAAGGTCAGGCTGATGCAGGAAAACTGGATCGGCAAGTCCAAGGGGCTCGAATTCAGCTTTCGANCTGTCGAATGGCGACACGCTGCCGGTCTACACCACNCGGCCCGACACGATCTTCGGNGCGAGCTTCGTCGCNGTTGCCGCCGACCATCCGGTCGCGCAAGCGGTNGACAGCGANGAGGCCCGCGCCTTCATTGCCGAATGCAAGAAGGGCGGCACCACGGCGGCCGAACTCGAAACCGCCGAGAAGCTGGGTTTCGATACCGGGATCAGCGCCAAGCACCCGTTCACCGGCGCAGACCTGCCCGTCTATATCGCGAACTTCGTGCTNATGGATTACGGCACCGGCGCGATCATGGCGGTACCGGGCCACGACCAGCGCGATTTCGAATTCGCGACCAAATACGGCCTGCCGATCCCCCGGGTCGTCGCGCCCAGCGCCGATCAGGCGAACAAGCCCTTCGACGGCGAGGCCGAGGCGGGCGAGGGCGTGCTGGTCAATTCGGACTTTCTTGACGGGATGGAAATCGAGGACGCCAAGCGCGCAATCATCGCGCGCATCGAGGAACAGGGACGCGGCAGCGGCAAGACCGTGTGGCGGCTGCGCGACTGGGGTGTGTCGCGCCAGCGGTACTGGGGCACGCCGATCCCCTTCATCCATTGCGAGAAATGCGGCGTGGTCCCCGCGCCCAAGGACAGCCTGCCGATCACGCTGCCCGAGGATGTCGATTTCCAGACCCCGGGCAATCCGCTGCTGCGCCATCCGACATGGAAGCATGTCGACTGCCCCAAATGCGGTGGCAAGGCGGAGCGCGAAACCGACACGCTCGACACTTTCGTCGACAGTTCGTGGTATTTCCTGCGCTTCGCCAGCCAGCCGGCGGACAAGCCGTTCGACAGGGACCAGATCGCCAAATGGCTGCCGGTCGAACAGTATATCGGCGGGATCGAACACGCCATCCTGCACCTGCTCTACGCCCGGTTCTGGACCCGCGCACTGGCGCATATGGGCCAGATCGACGTGACCGAACCCTTCGCTTCGCTGTTCACGCAAGGCATGGTCACGCATGAGACCTACAGCCGCAAGGATGGGAGCAAGACGCTCTACTTCGCGCCGGACGAGATCAGCCGCGAAGCCGAACGCGCGCTGCTCAAGGCAGATGGCGGCGAAGTCGAGATCGGCCGTGTCATCAAGATGTCCAAGTCGAAGAAGAACGTGGTCGACCCCGATACGATCGTCGACACCTATGGCGCCGACGCGGTGCGCTGGTTCATGCTGTCCGACAGCCCCCCCGAACGCGACCTGCCGTGGTCCGAAGCCGGGATCGAGGGCTGCAGCCGTTTCGTGCATCGCCTGTGGCGCTTGTTCGCCGCCCATGACGCAGGGGCCGAAGGCGAGGACAAGCCGCTGCTGCGCAAGATGCACCAGACGGTCGCCGCGGTCGCCGAGGACATCGAATCGCTGGGTTTCAACAAGGCGGTGGCGCGGATCTACGAACTGACCGGCGCGGTCGAGAAGGCGCAGCCTTCGGCCAGCCGGTCGGCCGCGATCCGCACGCTGGTGCAACTGGTCGCGCCGATGATGCCGCATCTGGCCGAGGAAGCCTGGGCGTCGCTGGGCGCCGATGGCCTGGTGGCCGATGCCGCCTGGCCCGCAGTCGATCCCGCGCTGCTGGTCGAGGACGAGGTCACCATCGCGGTCCAGCACAAGGGCAAGCTGCGCGACACGCTGACCGCGCCCAAGGGCGCTTCGAAGGCAGATCTCGAAGCAATGGCGCTGGCCTCGGAAAAGGTGCAGCGTTCGCTCGACGGGGCGGAAATCCGCAAGGTCATTGTGGTGCCCGACAGATTGGTGAATATCGTCACCTGATGCGCGTCGTCCTCGCCTGTCTCGCCCTGTGCACGCTCTCGGCCTGCGGCCTGTCGCCCATGTATGCTGGCGGCGGCAGCGGCGCGGTCGCGCAATCCATGGCCGCGATCGAGGTCGCGCCGATCGAAGGGCGGGCCGGCTGGCTGGTCCGCAGCGCGCTCGAGGAACGCTTCGGCGCAGCAGGCACGGTCAGCCCGCAATACCGGATCGATGTCCGGCTCGACGACCAGCTCGAAGGGCTTGCGGTGCTGCGCGACGATACGATCAGCCGCGAACGGCGGACGCTGCGCGCGCGCTATCAGCTGGTCGACCTCGCCACGGGCGAAATCCTGCTCGACGCGACCGATGGCTCGGATGCCGGGATTGACGTGGTGTCGAGCGAATATGCGGTTATTGCCGCTGAACAGACCGCACTGCAGAACCTGTCGCAGGATCTTGCACAGCGGATGGTGACGCGGATCGCGCTGGCCTTGCGGCGGCAGGGCGACACGGCACAGTGAAGCTCAGCAACCGCGATTTCGCGGCCAAGGGACGCAGCGCCGCCCAGGGCTGCGGCATTTTCTTTTTCTGCGGGCAGGACGAAGCCGGCGCCAGTGCGGCGGCCAACGACCTCGTGACCTGGCTGCCCGAACCAGGCGAACGCGTCGAAATGTCGGGTGCCGAACTGCGCGGCGATCCCGCGCGGCTGGGCGACGAGGCACGGACCAATTCGCTGTTCGGCGACCAGCGGCATATCTGGGTGCGGGCGAGCGGCGACGAGGCGCATGAAGCGCTCAAGGTGCTGGTTGAAACCAGCGAAGCGGGCGGCGGCGAGGCCTGCCCGGTCATCGTGGTGGCCACCTCGGCCACCGACAAGTCGCGCTCCGCCAAGCTGCTCGAAAAGCGCAAGGATGCGCTGGTGGCGATGTTCTATCCACCCGACCTGCAATCGGTAACCCGCAGCGTGCGCGGCCTTGCCGACGGGGCGGGGGTGCGACTGGGCGGCGACCTGGCCGAACGGATTGCACGCGCGGCCAATCTCGACGTGCGACTGGCGAAGAGCGAGGTGGAGAAACTCGCGCTCTATCTCGATGCCACCGCGCAAAGCCCGCAGAGCGCGACCGCGGAAGACCTCGATGCGATCGGCGCGGCGAGCGAGGACGATGGCTTCACCCCGCTGGTCAATGCGGTGATGGGCGGACAGGCGGCCAAGGTAGGCACCGAACTGGCGCGGATGAAGCAGCTCGGGCTCAACCCTGTCGGCGTGCTCCTGGCATTCGAACGCCGGGCGGCGCAGCTCGCGCGCATCGCCGCCGCGCTGGGCCCGCGGTCTTTCGGCGATCTCGACCGCGGCGAGGAAGCGCGGCTGGGGATCTTCTTCAAAGAAAAGCGCGACATCGGCCAGCAGCTGGCGCTGTGGCGGCACGGCGACAAGCTGGGCCGGCTGACCCAGCGGCTGGTGNCGCTGCACCGTGAATTGCTGACCAACAGCCAGGCTGCCGAATTGCTGCTGGCNCAGGGTCTCGCCGATATCGCCCGCGTTGCCGGGGCACGGNCGCGCTAGGCGCGGCGCAGGGGACTCAGTTCTCGGGGACCGAGAAGCTGCCGGTCACGCGGCCGCCCGATTGCCCTTCNCCGGTGACCGAGGACGAGCCGCTGGCGCGGCCGTCGACGCTCGACACGCCGGAGGCCAGATCGATCACCAGCCGTCCCCCGTTGAGCGTATCGCCCCCGCGGTTGAGCCGGACATTGCCGGCCATGGTGATGATCCGGCGGTTGAAGTCGTAGACCGCGGTATCGCCGCGCGCGCGCTCGTTGCCGCGCGATACGGTTACCCCGCCGGTCGCCATGATCCGCTGGATGCTGAGGCTGCCGGCGTCCGAGTAGCTGACGATCGTGCGCGCTGCGGACAAGCCGAGCCCGGCCTGCGTGATCTGGACATTGCCCGACAGGACGACGCGGTTTTCCCGGTCCTGCAATTCGATCCGGTCGGCGGCATAGGAAACCGGCGCGTTCGAATTGTGCGAGGCGATCGCCTGCGCCGACAGCTGGATGCCGGCGAAACCTGCGGCGGTGACGGCAAACGATCCGATGCCCCAGCGGGCGATGGTGGAGAGCAGGGGCTTCATCAGGGCATCCTCAGCTTGCCGGGCTCCATGCGCAGCCGCGCATTGCCCGTCAGGGTAACGGTGCGCGCCGACAGGTCGGCGGTCAAGCGATCGGCGCTGAACGTCCCGGCGGGAATCGCGCCTTCGACGCCCCCCGCACCGACGAGTTGCTTGGTTTCGAGATCGACCGAGACATCGCGCGCCATCATGCGGTAGCCATCCGCCGCGATCATCCGCATCGGCCCGGTCACCGCCACGGTGTCTTCGTCGATATCGTAGAGCCCGGCCTGCGCGCTCAGGCGCGCGGGACCTTCCTCGAGCAGCAACCGCGCGACGAGATCGTTCATCCTGACGATACCCTCCGCGCTCGAGCGCTGGACCGCTTCGCCGGCAGTCAGCGAAAAGGGCCGGCCCTGGTTGTCGGCGCCGCGGTAGAGCGCGTTATCGACGCGCAGCCNGTCCTCGATCACCGCGACCTTGTTCCGGTCGAGCAGGAAGCTGATCTCGCCGCGCGGGCTGAGCGGGGTGATCACCATCAGCGCGGCGAGCACGCCGACGCCCATCGGCAANACGCGGGCNAGCACGGCGACCAGCCGGTCGTGCGAGCCGCCGGGCTCGGCCCAGAGGCGGCGTTCGCCGCGGCGCTCCTTCGCCTCCTGGGTTTCGATCCTGCGCTGCCGCAATGCCATGTGTCCCGCCTACCCGCGTGATCCTTACATGTGGCTGAAAATATCGTGATCCGCCCAGCCGGCGACATCGAGCCGCGCGCGGGTGGGCAGGAAATCGAANCAGGCCTGCGCCATTTCGGTNCGGCCTTCNCGCGCCAGCCGGCGGTCCAGCTCTTCCTTCATGCGGTGCAGGTAACGCACGTCGCTNGCGGCATAGTCGCGCTGCGCGTCGTTGAGGTCGGGGCCGCCCCAGTCGCTCGACTGCTGNGCCTTGGAAATGCTTTCGCCGAGCAGTTCCTCGACCAGCATCTTGAGCCCGTGGCGGTCGGTATAGGTACGGACCAGCTTGCTGGCGATTTTGGTGCAATAGCAGGGCGTCGCTTCCACCCCGAGGTAATATTCGATCGCGGCGAGGTCGAAGCGCGCGAAATGGAACAGCTTGAGCCGTGCGGGATCGGCCAGCACCGCCTTGAGATTGGGCGCGTCGTAATCGCTGTCGGGCGCAAAGCGGACAAGGTGCTCGTCGCCCTTGCCGTCGCTGATCTGGACGACGCACAGCCGGTCGCGGATCGTGACAAGACCCATGGTTTCGGTATCGACGGCCACGGGGCCATCGGCGAGGACGCCTGCGGGGAGGTCTTCTTCGTGGAAATGCACTGCCATGGCCGAGGCCTTAGGCGCATCGGGGATTGCTGGGAAGGGGGTGCTNGCGCGCGCCTGCGCAGCGGCCTACTCCTGCTGCCATGGCAAGCGATGCGATCCCCGAAAGCTGGCGGCCCGTACTCGAACCCGCGCTCGCGGCGCCCGAGGTCCGGCGGCTGGGCGGTTTCCTGGTGGCCGAGGAAGCTGCGGGCAAGCCGGTCTATCCGCCGCAGGGGTGCCGGCTGAAGGCGNTNGAGCTNACCCCGCTCGACAGCGTCAAGGTGGTGATCCTGGGGCAGGACCCCTACCACGGGCCGGGGCAGGCGATGGGGCTGTCNTTTGCGGTTCCCGAAGGCGTGAAGGTCCCGCCGAGCCTGGCGAACATCTATAAGGAGCTGGAAGCCGACCTGGGCNTCGCGCGCCCCGCGCATGGCGATCTGAGCGCCTGGGCGCGCCGCGGCGTGCTGCTGCTCAACAATACGCTGACGGTCGAAGGCGGCAAGGCCGCCAGCCATGCCGGGCGCGGCTGGGAAACGGTCACCGACGCCTGCGTCGCTGCAGTGGCGGCGCGCGCGGAGCCCAGCGTGTTCATCCTCTGGGGCAGCCATGCGCAGGCCAAGGCGAAACGCATCGAAGGACTGCGTGCCGGGCAGCACTGCGTGATCGAAAGCCCGCATCCCAGCCCGCTGTCGGCCTATCGCGGGTTCTTCGGTTCGCGCCCCTTCAGCCGCGCGAACGCATTCCTGACAGANCNTGGCCGCGCCCCGGTCGACTGGCAGGTCTAGCTGCCCCAAGGNGGAGCCGCTTGCCATGGGCCGGCGCGTATAGGACAGTCGCGCTCCACTCTGGGAGTACGAGCGATGAAGGCGGTTTTCCGGGCAGGCGCGGCACTCGCGGCTTGGGGCATGGCGGTTCCGGGCGCCGCAGNTGCGCAGGATGCCCCGCCGGTTGGCGCCGAGGCGCTCGATCCGGCGAAGGCCGCCGCCCTGGGTGAGGCGATGCGCGCTGCCGAACTGTGGATCGACGGGCAGCGGCGGTATCGCAGGATTCCCGCAATCTCGGCNGCGCTGGTGCGGGGCGATNCCACCGTCTGGGCGAAGGGCTTCGGCACCACCGACCGNGCGGGCCGGATCCCGGCGACGCCCGATACGATCTATTCGATCTGTTCGATTTCCAAGCTGTTCACCGCCGTTGCGCTGATGCAGCAGTGGGAACGCGGCACGGTCGCTCTCGACGCGCCGATCGAACGCTATCTTCCCTGGGCCCGGCTGGCCGACGACCCGCGGGACAGCGTGCCGATCACGCTGCGCGGCCTGCTGACGCATTCGGCCGGCCTGCCGCGCGAAGCCGACTTCCCCTATTGGACCGGGCCCGACTTCGCCTTCCCTTCCCAAGCGCAGGTCCGCGTGGCGATTCGGGAGCAGACGCCGCTCTATCCCGCATCGACCACCTGGCAATATTCGAACCTCGGGCTCACGCTGGTGGGCGAAACCGTCGAGGCGGTCAGCGGCACGNCCTATGCCGANTATGTCGACGCCAATATCCTCGGCCCGCTGGGACTGGACGATACGCGTGCCGGCATTCCTGCGCAGCTCTATGGCCAGCAGATGGCCGTCGGCTGGGGCGCGCTCGAAGCCGACGGCACGCGGCCCGNGGTNGGCCTGTTCGATCCGGCGGGGATCACGCCTGCGGCGGGCTTCACCGCCAGCGTGGCCGATCTCGCCAAATTCGCCAGCTGGACCTTCCGATTGGCGAGTAGCGGCGAGGAAGAGGTGCTGCGCCCCTCGACCCTGCGCGAGATGCAGCGCGTCCATTATATCTCGCCCGATTGGGAAACGAGCTGGGGCCTCGGCTTCTCCGTCCGGCAGGAAGGCGGCACCACGGTCGTTGGCCATGGCGGCGCGTGCCCGGGTTATCGCAGCGCGCTGATGCTGGCACCGTCGGAAAGCATGGGCGTGGCCGTGGCGATGAATGCGATGGATGATCCCGGCGGCATCGCCCGCGGGATTGCCGCGCTGGTCAAGGCCCGGGGCGAAGCGGCGCCGTTCGACCCCGTCGCGGGGGTCGATCTGGCAGATTATGCCGGCGTGTATAGCGGCCAGCCGTGGGATTCGGATTTCATGCTGATCCCCTGGGCCGGCGGGCTGACCTGGCTCGATCCCGATGCGGTCGAGCCTGCCCGCGCGCTGTGGCGCCTGAAACCGCTGGGCGGTGACCGCTTCCGCGTGGTGACCGACAAGGGGGCCGAACGCGAGGCGGTGACTTTCGAACGCGATGCAGCCGGGCAGGTCCGCGCGATCCGCCGGCACGCGAACCTTTCCCCCCGGGTGCGCGGCCTCTAGCTCAGAAGATCGAATAGCCGCCGTCGATCACCACCGAATCGCCGGTGTGGAACTTGCTCGCATCGCTGGCGAAATACACGGCCATGCCGGCGAAATCCTCGCCCTCGCCCCAGCGCCGCATCGGCACGCGGCCAATCGCCTTGTCGTTGAACGCATCCCAGTTCTGCAACCGCTCGGTCATTTCGGTGGCGATCCAGCCGGGCAGAATCGCATTGGCGCGGATGCCGTGGCGCGCCAGTTCGACTGCGGTACCGCGGACCATCGCCAGTACGCCTGCCTTGGTCGCGGCATAGGCCTGGTTCTGCGGCGCGCCATGGATCGCCGACACGCTCGATGTGACCAGCAGCGATCCGCTCTTGTCGCCTTCCTCGGCGCGCGCGACCATGTGCCTGGCCGCTTCACGAAACGTCCAGAACACCGCATCGAGATTGACCGCGGTGACCTTGCGCCACTGCTCGGTCGTCTGTTCGGTCAGCGGGGCGCCGCCGCCCACGCCGGCATTGGCGATGCAGCTGTCGATCCGGCCTAGGCGCGACAGGCTTTCGGCCATTGCATCGACCACCGCCTGTTCATCGGCAACATCGACCTCCAGCGCCTCCACGCGCGTACCATGTGCTTTGAGCCGTTCGAGCGCGGCGGCGTTCTTGTCCGCATTGCGCCCCCAGATCGCGACGTCGGCGCCGGCTGCCGCAAGCCCTTCGGCCATGCCCAGGCCGATACCGCCATTGCCGCCGGTGACCACTGCTGCCTTGCCGGTCAGATCGAAGGGTTTGAAAGCCATATTCGCGTCTCCTCTCGCTCGGTGCACAGTGAAGGGCAGCGGGCGAAAGATTGCAAGATGCAACTTGTTCGCTAGGCTGGCAGGATGACCGACCTCATCCTGACCGAGATCGCCGACGGCATCGCCACCGTCACGCTCAACCGCCCTGAAGCGATGAATGCCCTGTCGAAAGCGCTGCGCCATCGTCTCTACGAGGTGATGACCGCGCTGGATGCCGATGACGGTGTGCGGGCAGTGATCCTCACCGGCGCGGGGACGCGGGCGTTTACTGCCGGGCTCGATCTCAAGGAACTGGGATCGCAGGAAGGCGCATTGGGCGCAGCCAATGCCGAGGGGGCGGACGAAAACCCGGTCAAGGCGATCGAAAGCTGCCGCAAGCCGGTGATCGGCGCGATCAATGGCGTGGCGATCACCGGTGGGTTCGAAGTCGCGCTCGCCTGCGACGTGCTGATTGCCAGCAGCAACGCGCGCTTTGCCGATACGCATGCGCGGGTCGGCGTGGTGCCGGGCTGGGGGCTGTCGCAGAAACTCAGCCGGATGATCGGCATCAGTCGCGCCAAGGAGCTCAGCTTTACCGGCAATTTCCTCGATGCCGCCACGGCCGAACGCTGGGGGCTCGTCAACCGCGTGGTCGCGCCGGAGTCGCTGCTCGCGGAGGCGCGCCGCCTGGCCGCCGACATGGCAAGCGTCGACCCCGCCTTCCTTGCCGGATACAAGCGGCTGATCGACGAAGGCTATGCCGCCAGTTTCGGCGAGGGGCTGGCGATCGAACACCGGCAGTCATCGGCCGCCAACAGCGCCGTGCGCCCCGCCGAGCTCGAAGCCCGCCGCGCCGCCGTCCAGGCGCGCGGCCGCACGCAGGGATAGCCGCGCGANGCNGCTACCCCGCGATTGGTTAGCGCGGCAGTTCGGTTGCGCCCATCAGGGCNAGGTCGACGGCGCGGGCGCATTGCCGGCCTTCGCGGATCGCCCANACCACCANGCTCTGCCCGCGCCGCATGTCGCCGCAGGAGAACACATTGGCTTCGCTGGTGAGATACCAGTCGGTGTCCGCCGCGACATTGCCGCGCNCGTCCAGATCGACTCCCGCCCGGTCGAGCAGGCCACGCCGCTTGGGGCCGGTAAAGCCCATGGCGAGCAGGATCAGGTCGGCCTTGAGCGTGAACGTGCTGTCGGCCACTTCCTGCATGCGGCCGTCTTTCCATTCGACCCGCACGCATTCGAGCCCTGAAACGACGCCGTTTTCCTCGATCACGCGCTTGGTCAGCACCGCCCAGTCGCGGTCGACGCCTTCCTCGTGGCTCGACGAGGTGCGCAGCTTGAGCGGCCAGTCGGGCCAGGTCAGCGCCTTGTCTTCCTTTTCGGGCGGCTTGGGCATGATCTCGAGCTGGGTGACGCTGGCTGCGCCCTGCCGGTTGCTGGTGCCCACGCAGTCGCTGCCCGTGTCACCGCCGCCGATCACGATGACATGCTTGCCNGTTGCGGTCAGGCTGCCACGCGGCGCGGCGCGGACTTCGTCGTCGCCCGCGTTGCGCTTGTTCTGCTGGGTCAGGAATTCCATTGCCAGCCGCACGCCGTCGAGTTCGGAACCCGGGATGTCGAGCATACGGGCTTCTTCCGAACCGCCCGCAAGCACCACCGCGTCGAAATTCTCCTTCAGCGCCTGGAAGCTCACTTCGACCCCGACTTCGCTCGAAGTGCGGAACTGGACGCCTTCGGCCTCCATCTGCACCGCGCGTCGGTTGATCAGNTGCTTTTCCATCTTGAAGTCGGGAATGCCGTAGCGCAGCAATCCGCCGATCCGGTCGCTCTTCTCGAACACGGTGACTGCATGGCCCGCGCGGGCNAGCTGCTGTGCGCAGGCCAGGCCGGCAGGCCCGCTGCCGATCACCGCGACCGACTTGCCGGTGCGCTGTTCGGGCAGCTGCGGNTTGACCCAGCCTTCGTCGAAGCCGCGGTCGATGATCGCGCATTCGATGCTTTTGATCGTTACCGGCGAATCGACGATATTGAGCGTGCAGGCCGCTTCGCACGGGGCGGGGCAGACCCGGCCGGTAAACTCGGGGAAATTGTTGGTCGAATGGAGGACGTCGAGCGCGTTCTTCCAGTCGTCTTCATAGACGAGGTGGTTCCAGTCCGGGATGATGTTGTTCACCGGACAGCCGTTGTGGCAATAGGGAATGCCGCAGTTCATGCAGCGCGCCGCCTGCCGGCGCAGCTGCTCCTCGCTCAGCGGGACCACGAATTCCTTGTAATGCGTCAGCCGTTCTTCGGGATCGCGATAGGTGCGATCCTCGCGCTCGTATTCGAGAAAGCCGGTTTCCTTGCCCATGACCCTTACTCCGCCGCTTCCATCGCGGCCTGTTCGCGTTCGTCCTCGAGGGCCTTGAGCGCGCGCTGGTAGTCGCGCGGCATGACCTTGCGGAAATTGCCCAGTTCGGCGCTCCAATTGTCGAGCAGCTTCTTGGCCTTGGCCGAGCCGGTATGCAGGTGGTGGCGCTCGACCAGGATCTTGAGCCGTTCGGCATCNTGGTAGAGCGGATCGCCCATCCCGGCGTTCTCGACCGTGACGGGCCGCTGCTGCGGGGCACCCCAGCTCTTGTCGGCGCCTTCGCCTTCGCCATCGCCCGACCGGACATCGAGCACNTCGACCTGCGCCGGGTTGCACAGATCCTCGAACCGTCGCTCGGGGTCGTAGACATAGGCGATCCCGCCGCTCATCCCGGCAGCGAAATTGCGCCCCGTGGCGCCCAGCACGCAGACGACGCCGCCCGTCATGTATTCGCAGCCATGGTCGCCCGTGCCCTCGACCACTGCGACCGCGCCCGAATTGCGCACTGCGAAGCGTTCGCCCGCGACACCTTCGAAATAGGCTTCGCCCGCGATCGCGCCGTAGAGCACGGTGTTGCCGACGATGATGTTGTCACCCGGTGCGCGCGGCGCCTCTTCGGGCTGGCGGACGATGATCCGTCCGCCCGACAGGCCCTTGCCGACATAGTCGTTGGCATCGCCGGTCAGGCTGATGGTGACGCCATGCGCGAGCCAGGCCCCGAAGCTCTGGCCGGCCACGCCGGTGAAGTCGATCCGGATCGTGTCCGCGGGAAGCCCGGCATGGCCGTGCGCCTCGGCGATCCGGCCCGACAGCATCGCGCCGACGGTGCGGTTCACATTGCGGATCGGGCGGGTGAGCTGCACTGCCTGCCCGCTTTCGATCGCGGGCTTGCAGGCTTCGATCAGTTCGACATCGAGCGCTGCCGCCAGGCCGTGGTCCTGCGTTTCGGTCTGGAACAGCTCGCGCCCCTCCTCGAGCGGGACCGCGTGGAGCACGCGCTTGAGATCGACGCCGTGCGCCTTCCAGTGGCGTTCCACCCGGCGCATGTCGAGACGGTCGACGCGGCCGATCATTTCCTCGACCGTGCGGAAGCCCATCTCGGCCATGATCGCGCGCAATTCCTCGGCGACGAAGAAGAAGTAGTTGATGACGTGCTCGGGCGTGCCGGTGAAGCGCTTGCGCAGTTCGGGGTCCTGCGTGGCGACCCCGACCGGGCAGGTGTTGAGATGGCACTTGCGCATCATGATGCAGCCCGCCGCAATCAGCGGAGCGGTGGCGAAGCCGAACTCGTCCGCGCCGAGCAGCGCGCCGATCGCGACATCGCGCCCGGTCCGCAGCCCGCCGTCGACCTGCACCGCGATCCGGCTGCGCAGATCGTTGAGCAGCAGCGTCTGCTGCGTCTCGGCGAGGCCGATTTCCCATGGGCTTCCGGCATGCGTCAGGCTGGTCAGCGGGCTGGCGCCCGTGCCGCCGTCATAGCCCGAAATGGTGACGTGGTCGGCCTTGGACTTCGACACGCCCGCGGCAACCGTGCCGACGCCCACTTCGGACACCAGCTTGACCGAAATGCGCGCTTCGGGCTGGACGTTCTTCAGGTCGTGGATCAGCTGCGCCAGATCCTCGATCGAATAGATGTCGTGATGCGGTGGGGGCGAGATCAGCCCGACGCCGGGCGTCGCATGGCGCACCGCGCCGATCCGCTTGTCGACCTTGTGGCCGGGCAGCTGGCCGCCTTCGCCGGGCTTTGCGCCCTGGGCCATCTTGATCTGGATATCGTCCGAATTGACGAGATATTCGGTGGTCACGCCGAAGCGGCCACTGGCGACCTGCTTGATCCGGCTGCGCATCGAATCGCCATTGTCGAGCGGCAGGAACCGTTCGGGCTCCTCGCCGCCTTCGCCGGTATTCGAACGGCCACCGAGGCGGTTCATCGCGATCGCCAGCGTCGAATGCGCTTCGTGGCTGATCGAGCCGAAGCTCATCGCGCCGGTACTGAACCGCTTGACGATCTCGGCGGCGGATTCGACCTCGTCGAGCGACAGCGGCTGTTCGGCCGGGGTCAGTTCCATCAGCCCGCGAATGGTCAGCAGGCGTTCGCTCTGTTCGTTGATCGAACGCGCGAATTCCTCGTAATTCTTCGCGTCGTTGCCGCGCACGGCATGCTGCAATTGCGCGACCGATTGCGGGGTCCAGGCATGCGCTTCGCCGCGCAGGCGGTACTGGTAGATCCCGCCGACATCGAGCATACCCTTGTACAGCGGATTGTCGCCATAGGCCTGTGCGTGGCGCTGCACCGCTTCCTCGGCTACCTCGGCGAGGCCGATGCCTTCGATGGTGGTCGCGGTGCCGGTGAAATAGGTATCGATGAACTCGGAATTGAGCCCGACGGCGTCGAAGATCTGGGCGCCGCAATAGGACTGGTAGGTCGAGATGCCCATCTTGGACATGACCTTGAGAATGCCCTTGCCGACTGCCTTGACGTAGTTCTGGCGCACGTCCGCGGGATCGCGGTCGGGGAAGCGCTTGGCGCGCAGGTCCTCGAGCGTCTCGAACGCGACATAGGGGTTGATCCCCTCGGCGCCGTAGCCCGCCAGCGCGCAGAAATGATGCACTTCGCGCGCTTCGCCGGTTTCGATGACGAGGCCGGTCTGCATCCGCAGGCCCTGGCGCACCAGCTGGTGATGCACGGCGGCGGTCGCCAGCAGCGCGGGCATGGGAATGCGGTCCGGGCCCTGGCCGCGATCGGACAGGATNAGGATGTTGGCATCGCCCAGCACCGCTTCGGTCGCCGCCCAGCACATTTCCTTGAGCGCCATGGCAAGCCCGTCGGCCCCGGTGCTGGCGTCCCAGGTGATGTCGATGGTGGCGGTGCGGAATGCCCCGTCGAGCGCGACTTCGACCGATCGGATCTTGGCCAGGCCTTCATTGGTGAGGATCGGCTGGCTGACTTCGAGCCGCTTGTGCGTACCGGCATCGCGGCCCAGCANNTTGGGCCGCGGACCGATCATCGACAGCAGGCTCATCACCAGTTCTTCGCGGATCGGATCGATCGGCGGATTGGTCACCTGGGCGAAGTTCTGCTTGAAGTAATCGTACAGCAGCCGGCTGCGGTCGGACAGCACCGCGATGGGGGTATCGGTGCCCATCGATCCGATCGGGTCTTCGCTGCCGCGGGCCATCGGCTCGAGGAAGCGGGACACGTCTTCTTGCGTGTAGCCGAACGCCTGCTGGCGTTCGAGCAGGCTGGTGGCCGTGGTCGGGATCTCGCTCAGATCGGGCTCGATATGGTCGAGGTCCTTGAGCTTGTACTGCGCCGCTTTGAGCCATTGCTCATAGGGCTGCGCATTGGCGAGCTCGGTCTTGAGCTCCTCGTCTTCGACGATGCGGCCCTGTTCGAGGTCGATCAGCAGCATGCGGCCCGGCTGGAGCCGCCATTTGCGCGTGATATCGGCATCGTCGAACGGCAGCACGCCGCTTTCCGACGCCAGCACGACGAGATCGTCCTTGGTGGTGCACCAGCGTGCCGGGCGCAGGCCGTTGCGGTCGAGACAGGCGCCGATCTGGCGCCCGTCGGTAAAGCAGACCGCGGCGGGGCCGTCCCACGGCTCCATCAGCGCCGCGTGATATTCGTAGAATGCGCGGCGCGCCGGGTCCATCAGCGCGTTCTTCGCCCAGGCTTCGGGCATCAGCATCATCATCGCATGCGCGAGGCTGTAACCGCCCGTCACGAGCAGTTCGAGCGCGTTGTCGAGGCAGGCGGTGTCCGACTGGCCATGCGGGATCAGCGGCCACATCTTGTCGAGGTCCGAGCCGAGCAGCTCGCTTTCCATCGTCCGGCGGCGCGCTTCCATCCAGTTCACATTGCCGCGAACCGTGTTGATTTCCCCATTGTGCGCCATGAAGCGATAGGGGTGCGCCAGCCGCCAGCTGGGGAAGGTGTTGGTGCTGAAACGCTGGTGGACGAGGCCGAGCGCCGATACGCAATCGGGATCGCGCAGGTCGTCGTAGAAGCTGCCCACCTGGTTNGCCAGCAGCAGCCCCTTGTAGACTACGGTGCGGCTCGAGAAGCTCGGGATGTAGGCAGTGGTCAGGCCCGGAAGGTCGTATTTGCCCTCGAGCGCAGCCAGTGGATTGAGCGTCTGCTTGCGAATCACCACCAGCTTGCGTTCGAACGCGTCGCCGTCGGGGCAGTTTTCGCCGCGCGCGATGATGCACTGGCGGATGACGGGCATCGAATTGATCACGGCCTTGCCGAGACCGTCGAGCGTNGTGGGGACGTCGCGCCAGCCGACCACGCGCTGGCCTTCCTTCTCGGCGAACCGCTCCAGCTGTTTCTCGACGAAATCGCGCGCCTCGTCCTGCGCGGGGAGGAAGCACATCGCCACCGCATAATCGCCTGCCTGCGGCAGGTAATGGCCGTGCTCGTCCGCCCATTTGCGGAACAGCGGGTCGGGCACCTGCAGCAGGATCCCAGCGCCGTCACCCAGCAGCGGATCGGCGCCCACCGCCCCGCGGTGGTCGAGATTGGCGAGGATTTCGAGCGCCTGGGTAACGATGTCATGGCTCTTCGCGCCCTTGATATGCGCGACCATGCCGACGCCGCAGGCGTCGTGTTCGTTACGCGGATCGTAAAGACCCGTGGCGGCTTGGGGCGGCGTGCGTCCCATGGGCGAAGCGTCCTTCTTCGGGCCCGCCGACCGGCCTCGCAGCGATGGCGGGGCGGCCGGGAGCATGGTCTGGCAGTGCCGCTGGCGACACCTGCAAAATTGCGCGAAGAAGCTTCATGCCGACAGCATCGAAATTTTGCAACTGCGAGACGCGTAGCAAAATTTCAGCCGTCGCAAGAATTACGCTGTATTGCGNGATTCCGTAACGGAAGGCCNCGGGTCAGCCCGTAGGGTTCAGTCGGGCTTCCCGATCCGGGTAAGCTTGTCGAGCGCGCGGCGCAGTTCGGCCTGCGGATCCTCTTGCTCCGGTTCGCCTTGAGCCACGTGGTGCTGTCCAGCTTCGCGCCCGGTTTCGCGCTGGAGGAATGCAACCACCGAATCGGCCGGCGCCCCGGCATCCTCATCGCCGGCCTTGCAGGCTGCCAGCGCGTNACCCAAGCGCTGGGTCAGTTCCTCGAGCGAGAGTTCGCTGAGCGAGGCCGGGGGGATCGATGGGTCCGCCGATTGCCAATCGCCTTCTCCGGCCATCCCGAAACCAGTTTCATCCGTCGCTTGGCGGGCGATGGGATAGTGATCCTCCTCCTCCTCCTCCGGGTCGGCAGGCGCGGTGATCGAAGGTTCGGNCGCGGAGGGCGGCAACTCGACCGGTTCTTCCGGATGGTCCAGCGGATCGTGTTCCGTCACGGTCCAGGCGTCATCGTCGCGGTCGCCGGATAGCGGGTCGGCCCATAGCTCGGTGGAGAACGGGTCTTGACCAGCCGGTTCGATATTCTCGAATTCGGCGTCCTGCGGCGCCGTTTCGACAGGATCGATCGCGAGCGGCGGAATGGCAGTCGGATCGCGGAAGGGAGCAATGCCTTCCTCGGCCAGATCCTCGCGCGGGTTGAACAGCCGCCGCGGCGCAGGTGCCGCTGCCGGCTCGGGCGGCGCGTGCGGGACGGGTGCGGCAGGCTCATCCACATCGCCCAGCCAGATCTTCGTTTCGGGCTCGGATTCGCTCGGGGCGTCTTCGACGGGATCATCTTCGCCATAGCTTGCATCAGTGNGCGCGGCGATGCGCCCCGCGATCGCCAGGCCGAGAAGCAGGCCGAGCAAGGCAGCGAGGGCCGATAGCGCCATCCGCAAGAGAGCGGGATCGGTCAGCACCGTGTCGAGCGCCAGCCGTTCGCCCANTGACAGATGCACGGCAGCCGGCATGACGAAGAGGCCGAGACCCAGCAACAGCGCGAACCACGCGCCTACCGCCCATTTGAAAAGCGGNGTGNNTGCTGATCGGGGCAGGGTGATTCGCTGCGCTCATGGGATCCCGTTATAGACTAGGCAGGCGGTTATGCGGCTGCGGAAGAATCGGTTGCTAGCAGCTTTTGGTAAATATGCTGATAACCTTCGATATTCCGCGCCCAGTCGTGGTGGCGGGCAACATGCTCCCGCCCCGCGCGGCGCATGTCGGGCCACTTGTCGCGGGNATCGATGAACGCGGCCAGCGCGCCCGCGATCGCGGGCGGATCGCCGGGCGGGAACAACAGACCGGTGGTTCCAGCTTCGATCAGTTCGCGGTGGCCCCCGACATCGCTGGCCGCGACGATACGCTGCTGCGCCATCGCCTCGAGCGGTTTGAGCGGGGTGACCAGATCGGTCAGCCGAGAGCGTTTGCGNGGATAGGCGAGCACGTCGATCAGCGAATAATAGCGTTCNACCTCGGTATGCGGCACGCGTCCGGTGAAGACGATCGCGCCGGTCGCAGNCGAGGCCGCGGCCTGCGCGCGCAGCGCCGCATCCATCGGTCCGCCGCCCACCAGCAGCAGCTGGGCACCNGGGTGCCGCTCGCGCAGCGCGGGCAGCGCGGCGATCAGGTCATCGAGCCCCTCGTAATCGTAGAAGCTGCCGATAAAGCCGATCACCGGGCCTTCGCCGATACCGATTTCGCGCGCCAGCGCATCGTCGCGCGGGACGGGTTCGCCGAACAGNGACAGGTCGACACCGTTGGGCGACAGGGCGATCTTGCCTGCATCATGACCGCGCCCGACCAAGTCGGCACGCAGCCCTTCGCAGATCGTGAACACGGCTTCGGCCCCCGCGACCACGCGGTTTTCGAGCGCACGCGTGAGGCGGTACTTGAGCGATCCTTCGCGGCCCATGCCATTGCCGACCGCGGCATCCTCCCAGAAAGCGCGGATTTCATAGACCAGTGGCAGGCCCAGCCGCCGCGNCGCGCGCAGGCCGGCCATTCCGCACAGCGCGGGCGAATGGGCATGCAGGATATCCGGCTGCCAGTCGTGGGCGACGCGTTCGATCTGCTTGCGCAAGGTCTCGATCTCGCGCCATTCGCGCAGGCCAGGTGNCCCCCCCGGCNCAGGNGCAGCCGGCAGGCGTTCGAAAGTCAGTCCGTCGATCGTTTCCCGGGGCGGACCTTCGGCCGAATGCCGCGCGCCGGTAATCGCGCGCACNTCCACCCCCGCTTTCTGCAGGCTGGTGAGGATCGCACGCGTGCGGAACGTATAGCCCGATTGCAGCGGCAGCGAATGGTCGAGGATGTGAAGCACGCGGGTCATCGNGGGCTGATGTGTCACATTACGCTTAACGGCGCGTCAACTGCGATGCATTAGGAGCCGCTNCGGAGACCAAGCACTCGTGATCGACTATNTCGCCCTCGCACTGACGCATGCGCTGATCCTCATCGCGATCCTGCGCGTGTTCATGCGCGACGACCTCGACCGCGAGGATCCGCCGGGCGCGGAGCCGGAGGAGGCGAANCCGAGCCGGCGCGAGGCCCGCCGTGCGCGGCGCGCAGGCGGAAAGGCGCGCAATGCTTGACGCNGCGCTGTTCCTTTTCGTGATGACGCTGTTCGCGCTCGGCCTCAGGCGCCCCTTCGTCTGGGTGCTCGCCTATCTCTANATCGACATCCTGGCCCCGCAGAAGATCGGCTGGACGCTGACGCCGATGCTGCCGATTTCCTTCATCGCCTTCATGCTCGCCTTCGCAGGNTGGGCACTGGTCGATGCGAAATCGCAGATCCGCTTCACCCTGCGGCAGGGCATTCTCATCGCCTTCCTNGGATGGTGCTTCCTCACGCTGCAATGGGCCGACTTCCCCGAGGATGCGGCCTACAAGTGGGAATGGGTCTGGCGCGCGATGGTGTTCGCCATCTTCCTGCCCTTCACGCTGGTCACGCGATTGCGGCTGGANCTCGCGCTGCTGGTCGTCACGCTNACCGCNGGNGCNATNATCATTTCCTCCGGTCTCAAGACCGCGCTTGGCGGCGGGGGCTATGGCAGCCTGTATNTCTTCGTGAACGACAATTCGAACATCTACGAAAGTTCGACGCTCGCGACGGTCGCGATCGGNCTGATCCCGATCATCTGGTGGTTCATGAACCACGGNCGGATCTTCCCNCCCGACTGGCGGGTCAAGCTGTTCGGCGGCGCGTTCATCTTTGCCTGCCTGCTGATCCCCGTCGGAACCGAAGCACGCACCGGGCTCGTCTGTATCGGCGTTCTCGCGCTGCTGCTGCTGCGCGACGTGAAGCGCCGGATGACCTTCATCGTCGGCGGCATTGCCCTCGTGNTGATGGCCGCGCCCTTCCTGCCGACCAGCTATTACGAACGCATGGGGCTGATCACCGGGCACGAACAGGACCAGTCGGCATCGACCCGCCTNGCGGTCTGGCAATGGACCTATGAATACGCGCTNGAGAACCCGCTTGGCGGCGGNTTCGATTCCTACCGCGGCAACAAGTTCGAATANCGCCTGCCGCAGGTCAGCGAGAATGGCAGCACGACCACNGTCGAATACAAGGACGTGGTCGACGAAGCCCGCGCCTTTCACTCNTCGATCTTCGAGGTGCTGGGNGAACAGGGGTGGATCGGCCTGTTCCTGTGGGTCTGGCTCCATGCCAGCGGGCTGTGGCAGATGGAAAAGCTGCGGCGGCGGTGGCGNGGGCGCGAGGGGGCNAGCTGGCAATCNCCATTGGCNAGCGCGCTNCAGATGACGCAGNTCATCGCGCTGGTCGGNTCNCTGTTCCAGGGGATCGCCTACCAGCCGGTGATCCTGCTGATCATCGCCCTGCAATGCGGGCTGTGGACCTATCTCAAGCGCTGCGAGGAAGCGGCCGCCGAGCCGCGCTCCTCGCGNNGGCGCGCNGCCCANCGNTCGGAGCCCCANCGCGCCACCAGCGCATCGAACGCGGCCCGTTCGGCTCCGGCGAGCGAGGCGTAATCCGCACACTGCCGCGCGCGCGTGACGCAGGCTTCGCCGCTGTCGAGCCGCAGCGAAATCACGCCGAGCTCTTCATGCGCGAGACCGATCGCGGTCGGCTCGTCGAGCGGCCCGATGTGGAGGAAGGGCGCGGGCGGCGCGGCGGCGGGAACATCCGCGCCCAGAAGCCGCAGGATTATCGCGCGGTAGTCGCTTAGCGCCAGCGGCGCGCTTGCTGCGCCCAGCGGACGGTTGCTGGCGAGGAAAGTCGCATTCTGCCGGTCGTTGATGACATGGCCGTGACCCAGGAAGCCGTCCTCGAACAGCGCCTCGCCGTGATCGCCGGTGACGATCAGCACGGTGTCCTGCCACACGCCCATCGTTTCCAGCTTCGCAATCAGCCGGCCCAGCGCGGCGTCGGTATGCGCGACCGCGTTCCAGTAGGTCCGCTCCAGCGCCTCGCGATTGTCTTCGGCGATCTGGCCGCGTTCCAGCGGGGGGGTGGCGAAGCGGTGCGGGACGGCGTCGTGGTGATAGGGGAAGTGCGGCGTCTGGAAATTGAGATAGACGAATTGCGGCGTCTTCCACGCTGCGGCCTCGCCAAGCGCGGCGTCGAAACGATCGAGCACGATATTCTCGTCGACCAGCAACGAGCCCTGCGCTGCGAAACTGAAGGCGCGCTGGTCCTTGAGCACTTCGGCATCGACGAAGCGGTCGGCCACCTCACGCATTCCGACAGCTGCCGAAATACCGCCGAAATCCTCCGGTTGTCCCGAGAACACGCCGATCTCGTAACCGCTGGCATCGAGCTCGCGGAACAGGCTGGGCGATCCGGGCGGCACGACGAGGCTGCCCGCGAAGAGCGATTTGAGCGAGGCGGTGGTAAAACCCACATGGCTGTAAGCGGGCGCGAGGGCGCCGCCCTGCGCCGCCACGCGCGCGAGATTGGGGGCGACGGGTTTTCCGTCGATGCGCTTGCCCAGCACATCCGCGCGGGTGCTTTCGAAAACGACGATGACGAGATGCGGCTTTGCGCCGCCGATCGGCGTAGCGGGCAAGGGCTCGGCAACCGGGACCAGCGCAAGATCGCCGCCGTAGCCATCCTCGTCGACCCCGTTTCCGGGAATGTCGAGCGCGAGCGGATGGCGGCTGGCATCGAACGGGGCCGGGTCGATGGTCCGCCCGGCAAGGCCGTANCCATCGCCGTCGAAATCGCTCGCCAGTGCCAGCCCGTCGGCCAGCCCCTGCCAGGCGACGATCCGCTCCAGCCCGCGCGGCGCATCGCCGNCGAGACGCGGCAACACGATCACCGCGCCGGCGAAGGCCAGCCACNCGAGGGCGACTGTCTTCCAGCGCGGCCAGGGGGACGCCAGCNCCGGNTGTCTGCCNAGCCATNTGCGCAGCAGGNGTGCTGCCAGCCACCATGCCGCGAGGAAGAGCAGCAGCGCGCCCACNCCGAGCATGATCTCGTTCTTGGCGAACAGCAGCGCATCGGCCGCGCTGCCACCGCCCAGCTGCTTTAGCAGCGCGAAGCTGACCGCATCGCTGAAATAGGAATGGAGCTGGTAACGCAGGCTGAGCACCAGCANGCTGGTTCCGCCATAGAGGAACGCGAAATGCAGTACGGCGGACTGCGCCCCGGAAGATCGGGCCAGCCGGGCNGCCAGCTTCCAGGCGAGCAGGGCGACTGCGGTATGCGCCAGCGTGAAGCCGATCAGGAACAGGGCCAGTTCNCCGNCGGTGTCGACCGCGCTCGACTGGCCGAACCCGCCGGTGAACACGCCGTACTTGCGGTCGGCGACGATGAGCTCNGCGGCGGCGACGATNGCAGCGACCAGCGGGACGCCGAGCGCAGGCTTGAGNGCAGTGNCGAGGATACGGGCCAGCATGGTTTCTCCAGCNTCGCGGGCNCCGGTGCGCCGCCTGCCGGACCATACCGCCTGTACGAATCGGCTCAATACGTGCCGCCTCCTCCATCACCGGACATGGCGCTTCCCCATGCCGTAGCGGCACGTTCGGCGGTGTTGCGCGCATCCCGCACATGCGCCATGACTNGCGCCGCACGCGCGACCGGAGTCGCGCCAAACCATGATTTTCGAACAGAGGAGAGGCGTATGAGCCCGCAGGAACTGGCAGACAAGGTCGGCGAGAACATCGGCACGAGCGAATGGGTCGACATGAGCCAGGAGCGTATCAACCAGTTCGCCGATGCCACCGGCGATCACCAGTTTATCCATATCGACGAGGAAAAGGCCAAGATGACGCCGTTCGGCGGCACCATCGCGCATGGCTTCCTCACGCTGTCGATGATCCCCTATCTAAGCGCCAAATCGGACATGCCCAAGCTCGACGGCGTGAAGATGGGCGTGAACTACGGCGGCAACAAAACCCGCTTCATCTCGCCCGTCCGCAGCGGCAAGCGCATCCGCGGCCACTGGAAGCTGGTCGAAATGACCGAGAAGCGTCCCGGCCAGTGGCAGCAGACCTGCGAGATCACCATGGAGATCGAGGGCGAGGAAAAGCCCGCGCTGATCACCGAGTGGATCACCCAGATTTTCGTCTGATTTCCCCCTCCTCCCCGGCGAGGATCCAGACACAACCACAACCAAGGAAATACCCATGCGTGACGCAGTCATCGTCTCCACCGCCCGCACCGCCATCGGCCGTGCCTANAAGGGCGGGTTCAACGACACCAAGGGCCCGACGCTCGGCGCCTATTCGCTCAAGCCCGCGATCGAGCGTGCCGGCATCGACGCCGGCGAGGTCGACGACGTNCTGTGGGGCAGCGCGCTNCAGCAGGGTGCGCAGGCCGGCAACCTCGCCCGCCAGGTCGCGCTGCGCGCCGGTTGCCCGATCGGCACCAGCGGCATGACCATCGACCGCCAGTGTTCGAGCGGCCTGATGAGCATCGCCACCGCCGCNAAGCAGATCATCACCGACCGCATGGACGTGGTGGCCGCCGGTGGGCAGGAATCGATCAGCCTCGTGCAGACCAAAGAAATGCGCGTGATGCCCGATCCCGAGCTGGTTAACATGCACGGCGCGATCTACATGCCGATGCTGCAGACCGCCGAAACGGTCGCGCAGCGTTACGGCATCAGCCGCGAAGCGCAGGACGAATACGCGCTGCAGAGCCAGCAGCGTACCGCCGCCGCGCAGGAAGCCGGCAAGTTCGACGACGAAATCGTCTCGGTCAGCACCACGCACAAGGTGCAGGACAAGGAAACGGGCGAGATNTCNGACGTCGANATCACCATNGNCAAGGACGANGGCAATCGGCCCNCAGACCACGCTNGANGGNCTGCAANNGCCTCAAGCCGGTNATGGGCGAAGGCACCACGATCACNGCNGGCAACGCTTCGCAGCTGTCGGACGGTTCGTCGGCCAGCGTGCTCATGGAAGCCAAGGTCGCCGAACAGAAGGGCCTCGAGCCGCTCGGCCGCTATGTCGGCATGGCGGTCGCCGGGACCGAACCCGACGAAATGGGCATCGGCCCTGTCTTCGCGATTCCCAAGCTGCTCAAGCGCTTCGACCTCAGCGTCGACGACATCGGCATCTGGGAACTGAACGAAGCCTTCGCGGTGCAGGTGCTCTACTGCCGCGACAAGCTCGGCATCGATAACGCCAAGCTCAACGTCAACGGCGGCTCGATCTCGATCGGCCACCCCTATGGCATGACCGGCGCACGCTGCACCGGCCACGTGCTGCTCGAAGGCAAGCGCATGGGCGCGAAATACGGCGTCGTCACCATGTGCGTCGGCGGCGGCATGGGCGCAGCCGGCCTGTTCGAAATCTTCTAGGGTCAACCTAGCCTGAAACCGAGAAGGGCGGCCGGGGCAAAACCCCGCGCCGCCCTTCTTCTTGGCATGNTNGCTGGAACGGCTTCACCGCGGCTGACCGCGTGGGAGGCCGCCGACGCCTAGCCGTGTTCGGCGATGAACTCCTCGACCACGGGGGCGATCTTGTCGCGCCAGCGGCTGCCGTTGAAAATGCCGTAATGGCCCGCGCCTTCGGCCATGTAATACCGCTTCTTGCCGGCATCGAGCTGCGGCGTCAGTTCGAGCGCGGCCCGCGTNTGCCCCAGGCCCGAGATATCGTCGCGTTCGCCNTCGATCGCNAGCAGCGCNGTCTGCGTGATNTCGCCCAGGTCGATGCGCTTGCCGCGATGCAGGAAAGTGCCGTTGGGCAGCGCATGGTCCTGGAACACCTCCTGCACCGTCTGCAGGTAGAACTCGGCGGTCATGTCGCACACGCTGCGGTATTCGTCGTAGAAATCCTTGGTCGCCTGCGCGCTTTCGTCGTCGCCGACGGTGAGGTGNTTGAACATCTCGTAATGGCTGATCATGTGATTGCCGAGGTTCATGCTCATGAACCCGGCCAGCTGCATGAAGCCGGGATAGACCCGCCGGCCCGCNCCGCGATACTGCATCGGCACGGTGGCGATGACATTGTGGCGGAACCACTCGATCGGGCGGTCCATCGCCAGATCGTTGACGCTGGTCGGCGAACAGCGCGTGTCGATCGGCCCGCCCATCATGGTCAGCGTGCGCGGCGTGCACGGATGGCCATCGCGGTTCATGATNGCAGTGGCGGCAAAGACGGGCACCGAAGGCTGGCACACNGCCATCACATGCGCACCGCCGCCCTGTGCATCGGGGCCGATGTGTTCGAGATAGCCGATCACGTAATNGATGTAATCATCGAGATCGAAGGTCCCTTCGTGCAGCGGGACNGTCTTCGCATCGGCCCANTCNGTGACATAGACGCGGTAGCCTTGCAGCATCCGTTCGACCGTGCCGCGCAGCAGCGTGGCGTAATGCCCGCTCATCGGCGCGACGACCAGCAGGCGCGGGGCGTCTTCGGGCAGGTCTTCGCGGTGGAATGCCTTCAGATCACCGAAGGGCCGGTTGACCACAGTCGATTCGACGATCGCCACGGGCTTGCCATCGACATCGATCGCCTCGAGGTTCCACGCCGGCTTGCCGTAGGATGCCGTCGCATGCGCGAAGACTTCCAGCGCGCTCGCTGCCACCGGGCCGATGTTCATATAGCCCATCGGGCCGAGGTAATTGAACGGATTGGCCGGGTTGTTCAGCATTTCCACCCCGATCGAGGCGAAGGCGCTGGCCGAGTTGAGCCAGCTGCGCTGCAGTTCATAGGCGTGGTAGAGCAATAGATGTCCCCTGCGTACCCGGCATTGTATGGCTGTGTCGTGCGGGTGGAATATGGCAATCCTGCCGTTCGATCGATAATTGTGCAATGCACAATCGGTTTAAATGTGCCTGAGCATGTGCAGCACAGTGGATTTTAACCGCGCGGCGACGTAACTGCGTGCGCATGTCAGCCAAGGACCAGACGGAAACCGACGGCCGCGGCCGGTTCGCACGCAAGCGCGCCGCTGCGGATGCCCCGCGCCAGCGTTCGCTGGGTTCACTGCGCATGGTATGGCAGGCGGGCACGCGCTATCCCGGCCATGTCGCGCTCGCCATCCTCGCGCTGTTCATCACTGCGGCGGCGACGCTGGCGATCCCCGCGGGCTTCAAGATGGTGATCGACCGCGGCTTTGCCGAAGGGGCGACGCCCGAGGACATGGGCCGCTGGTTCCGCTACCTGCTGATGATCGTCGCCGTGCTTGCCGCGGGCACTGCGATGCGGTTCTATTTCGTCAGCTGGCTGGGCGAGCGCGTGGTCGCCGACATCCGCCTGCGCGTGCAGGAAAACCTGCTGCGCCTGGCGCCGGGGTTCTATGAAGAGAACAGTCCCAAGGAAATTTCCAGCCGCATGACCAGTGACACCGCGCTGGTCGAACAGGTCGTCGGCACCACTATCTCGGTCGCGCTGCGCAATGCACTGATGGCGATTGGGGGCACGGCCTATCTGTTCTGGCTGGTCCCCGGCCTGACCATGGGGCTGTTCCTGCTGATCCCCGCCATCGTTATCCCGATCACGCTGTTCGGGCGGCGCCTGCGCAAGGTCTCGCGCACCAGCCAGGACCGCGTCGCCGATATCGGGGCGATGGTCACCGAAGTGCTGTCGGCGATGAAGATCGTCCAGGGTTTCAACCAGGAAGAACGCGAACATGCGCGCTTCCGCGAGGCGGTCGAACGCACCTTCTCGGTCGCGCGGCGCCGGGTCATCATCCGCGCGGCGATGACCGCGATCGTGATCCTGCTGGTTTTCGGCGGCATCACCCTGCTGGTCTGGCGCGGCGCGCAGGCGGTCAGCGAAGGCGCAATCTCGGGCGGGACGATCGCCGCATTCGTGCTCACCGCAGGCCTCGTCGCAGGCGCGATCGGTGCGCTGACCGAAGTCTACGGCGACCTGCTGCGCGGCGCGGGCGCGGCGAGCAGGCTGTCCGAACTGCTCGAGGAAAGACCCTCGATCACCGCACCCGCACGGCCGCAGGCATTGCCCGCGCCGCCGCGCGGCGGGCTGTCGTTCCGCAATGTCACCTTCCGCTATCCGACCCGGCTCGATGCGCCGGCGATCACCGATTTCAGCCTCGAGGTCGAACCGGGCGAAACCGTCGCCATCGTCGGGCCGTCGGGGGCGGGCAAGTCGACCATCTTCCAGCTGGCAGAACGCTTCTACGATCCGCAGGCAGGCTCGATCCGGCTCGACGGCATTCCGCTGACCAGCGCCGATCCCGCCGAAATCCGGCGGCGCATCGCCTATGTCCCGCAGGAAGGCGTCCTGTTCAGCGCCAATGCCCGCGACAATCTGCGCTATGGCAATTGGGATGCGAGCGAGGACGATATCCGGGCCGCTGCACAGGCGGCCAATGCTGCCGAATTCCTCGACAAGCTTCCGCAGGGGCTCGACACCTATCTCGGGGAAAGCGGCACGCAGCTGTCGGGCGGCCAGCGCCAGCGCATCGCCATTGCCCGCGCGCTGCTGCGCGATGCGCCGATCCTGCTTCTCGACGAGGCAACCAGCGCGCTCGATGCCGAGAGCGAGCGGTTGGTGCAGGATGCGCTCGAACACCTGATGCGCGAGCGTACGACGCTGGTCATCGCCCACCGCCTGTCGACCGTCCGCGCTTCCGACCGCATCGTCGTGATGGAGGATGGCCGGATCGTCGAACAGGGTACGCACGACACGCTGTCGGCCAATGGCGGGCTCTACGCCCGGCTCGCTTCGCTCCAGTTCGGTCTGGAAAGCGCCTGACCGCTTGACTCGCGCAGTCCACTGCTCTTGGGGCGTCCCGCAATGAACGATTACATCACCGCGATCTTCCTCGGCATCGTCGAGGGGCTCACCGAATTCATCCCGGTTTCATCGACCGGTCACCTCATTCTCGCGACCGAACTGTCGGGCGCGGATCCCAACGAATGGGCGATGTTCAACGTGGTGATCCAGCTGGGCGCGATCCTGGCGGTGGTCTACCAATACTGGGGCACCTTCTGGTCGGCCGGGATCGGCGTGCTCAAGCGCGAACGCGAAGGGCTGATGTTCGCACGCAACATCCTGCTCGGCTTCCTGCCCAGTGCAGTGATCGGCTTCGCGCTCTACGAAAGCTTCGAGGCCATGCTCGGCAACCCGGGGATCGTGCCCTGGGCGCTGATTGCCGGCGGGGTGGCAATCATCGTGATCGAACGTGCGGCCAACCCCCGCGACGAAGGGCGCGGCGTGGCCGAACTGCCGCTNGCNAAGGTGCTCGGCGTCGGGTTCGCTCAATGTCTCGCCATGGTGCCGGGCGTGAGCCGTTCGGGCGCGACGATCATGGGGGCGCTGGCGATGGGCATCAATCGCAAGACGGCGGCCGAATTCTCCTTCTTCCTGGCGGTGCCGACGATGGTCGGCGCGACCACGCTCGAAGTCGCCACCAAATACGACGAGATGATGGCCGGCGCGACACGGGTGGGCTGGGACCATATTGCGCTCGGCTTCGCGGTCAGCTTCATCGTCGCGCTGTTCGTGATCCGCGCCTTCGTCGCCTATGTCAGCCGCAGCGGCTTCACGCCCTTCGCCTGGTACCGGATCATCGCCGGTTCCGCCGCCCTTGCCTGGCTGACTTTCGCCTGACGAAGTGTGGCATGGATGCCACGGGGCGAGCGATCCGGGGTCTGCCGTAAGGAACCTTTGATCATTTGCGTGCTTGTCTCCGGTGAATGAAAGACAAAGGTTCGCACCGATGGGTTTGTTGATTCTGGTTGTCGTAGGAGCCCTCCTGGGCTGGCTGGCAACGATTATTCTCAGGATCGAAGATGGCCGCAGCATCCTCGCCAATGCGCTCGTCGGCGTGCTCGGCTCGCTNGTGACCGGGCTGATCGCCGGCAACGGGGCGGTTTTCGGCACGGTCAGNGGCGTCGCGCTGCTGTGGGCAGTGCTCGGATCGGTCGTCGCGATCGGGGTGTTCAACCTCATCCGCCAGCGGGCCTATAACTGAATCCCGCTTCACATCGCCCGATCATCGGGTACAAACGCGGACGGAATGGATTGGCGTCTCGCATACGGTTGACGGCCCGGGCGTTCCCCGGGCCATTTCGTATCCGATACGGCAAACCTCCACCCCCGGCGTTCTTGCTTGACTGCCGGGAACCGAAGGAACAATAGTCCGTTCATCACATTCTTGCCGCATTTCGAAAACGCGGCTGGAACGACAAAAGGGGAATTTACATGAAGTTCAATAAAGCAACGCTCGTCGCTACCGCCGCCGCCATGAGCCTCGGCCTTGCCGCTTGCGACAGCGCAGCAGAAAACGAAGCCGAAGAAAACATCGAAGAGATGGAAGACGCTCGCGACAACCAGGTTGACGCCATGGAAGAAGCCGGTGAAATCACCGAAGACCAGGCCGACGTCATGGACGACCAGACCGACGCCATGGAAGAATCCATGGAAGAGCAGGCTGACGAAATCGACGAAATGTAAGCATCGTCGATCGTTATGCGATCATGCGGCCCCGGAGCGATCCGGGGCCGTTTTTTGTTGGGCGCTGGTTTTCGCCGGACCTTGCGGAGGTCAGACCGGGGCCGCGCCCGATCCGCGTCCGCCGCGCAGCGTGTATTCGAGCGAGCCGTGGTTCACCACATGGTCGACATCGATCACCGCGGTGTTGGCATAGGTGAACCCGGGCCCGAGGCTTTTGTAGAGGTGGTCGAAATCGCGCTCGACCGTCTGGCGGTAGAGGTCCTCGAAGCTCTCGATCACGAAATAGGTCGGCTGCAGATCGCTGATCACGTAGTCGGTGCGCATGACGCGGTCGACATTGAGCATGATGCGGTTGGGGCTCTTGGCCTCGGTGGCATAGACCACCTCGGTCGGGCCCGAGAGGATCCCCGCGCCATAGGCCTTGATCCCGTCGGCTTCCTGCAGCAGCCCGAATTCAACGGTGTACCAGTAGAGCGAACCGAGCGCCTTGAGCCGGTTGTAGCGCATCGCCTTCCAGCCCGCGCGGCCATATTCCTGCATGTAATCGGCATAGACCGGATCGGTCAGCATCGGGACGTGGCCGAACACGTCGTGGAACACGTCGGGTTCCTGGATGTAATCGAAGGTCTCGCGCGTGCGGATGAAATTGCCTGCGGGGAAGCGCCGGTTGGCCAAGTGCCAGAAGAACACGTGATCGGGGATCAGCATCGGCACGGGAACCACGCTCCACCCGGTGAGCGTATCGAGCTCTTCGGACAGGCGTCCGAATTCGGGCACCCCGCCGCGGCTGAGGTCGAGCTTGTCCAGCCCGGCCATGAACGCGCTGGCCGCGCGCCCCGGCAGCACCTTCATCTGCCGTTCGAACAGGTCGTTCCAGATCGCGTCGTCGTCGCTCGAATACTGGGTCTGTTCGGGCTCGAGCCAGTCGTCGCCCACGCGGTCCGGTTTCTTGAGCGGGGCGGTGAATACCTCTGCTGGAAGCTCCGGCAAACGGGTAAAATCCTGTTCGGTCTGTGCAAGTGTAGCCATATCGTCGCGGATGATACTATCATTGGCGGCCGCACACAAATGCCGAGGGCGTGATGAAATCGAGGGACTACAAGGCCGCGCTCGCACCGATGCGCGAGGAACTGGCCGCCATGGCGCGCTGGGCGCAAGCGACGGGGCAGCGCATCGTCGTCCTGTTCGAGGGGCGCGATACTGCGGGCAAGGGCGGCGCGATTCGCGCGGTGTCCGAAAAACTCAATCCGCGCCAGTGCCATATCGCCGCGCTCGCCAAGCCGACCGAGGCCGAACAGAGCCAGTGGTATTTCCAGCGTTATGTCCGGCACCTGCCGAGCGCGGGCGAAATCGTGCTGTTCGATCGCAGCTGGTACAATCGCGCGGGCGTCGAGAAGGTCATGGGCTATGCCGATGCGCCGCAGGTCGCACGGTTTCTTGAGCAAGCTCCGACCTTCGAGAAGATGCTGGTCGATGACGGCATCTTGCTGTTCAAATACTGGCTCGGCACCGATCAGGCACAGCAGGAGGAACGGCTGCGCGAACGGCTGGACGATCCGCTCAAACGCTGGAAGCTGTCCCCCGTCGACCTGGCGGCGCGGGGGAAATACGATGCCTATACCGAAGCGCGTGAGGCGATGCTGGCGGCGACGCATACCGAATGGGCGCCGTGGACACTGGTCGATTTCAACGACCAGAAGCGCGGCCGACTGACGCTGCTGCGCGACCTGCTCGACCGCCTGCCGGATACGCGTGTCGCAGCGCCGCAGATCGACTTTCCGCCGCTGGGCCGCGAGCCCAAGGTCGAACGCTATACGGTGATCGAACCGATCGAGAGCTTCCCGAGCGACTAGGCGAGGCGGGCAGAGGCTTTTGTCACCTGCCGCCCGTCCCCCGCGAATGCGGCGAGCTCGATGTCGTCGCCGGCCCCGCGCAGCACCAGATGCAACGCTTCGCCGGCAATCGCGGGGCTGACCCCGCGGAAACCGAACTGCGCCAGCCGGTTCTCGCCAAAGCGTTCGGCGGCCAGTTGCAGCAGCAGGCTGGCGGTCAGCGGGCCGTGGACCACCAGGCCGCGATAGCGCTCCTGCTCCAGCGCATAGGGCGCATCGTAATGGATGCGGTGGGTGTTGAAGGTCAGCGCCGAATAACGGAATAGCAGTCGCGTATCGGGCACCAGCTGGCGATGGAGGTCCCATGCCTGCGGGTCGAACACTTCGGGGGATGGTGTCGGCGGCGACAGGGGGGCATCGGGTGCCAGCGCCTCGAGATAGACCGCGCTCTGCCGCTCGCGCACGGCGAGTTTGCCGTCGGCGCTGGTCTCGTGGTCGATCTCGACGAAAACCATTTCGCCGCGGCTGCCCGACTTGGGCGTGATCGAGACGACGCGGCTGGTCCGCTCGATCGTCGCACCGATCGTCATGGGGGCGCGGAATTCGATATCGCTCGACGCCCACATCCGCCGCGGCAGCGGGATCGGGGGCAGGAAGCTCGCCGGGTCGTCCTCGCGCAGCGGATGCCCGTCAGGGCCCAGCCGCGCAGTCGGTGCTTCGGGCGTGCAGAGGCAGAAATGGATCCCCTGCGGCATGGCGGTCGAGGCCGGCGCGCCGTGATCGAAGGTTGCGTACCACCGCGCAGCGAGCGCCGGATCGAGCCGGTCTGCAGCGCGCTGCTCGCGCCCGATCCAGTCGGCCCAATCGGCCATCAGGCGGCGCGTTCGAAGACGGCGGCCATTCCCTGGCCCCCGCCGATGCACATGGTCTCGAGCCCGTAGCGGACCTCGCGGCGCTGCATTTCATGCGCCATGTCGGCGAGGATGCGGATCCCCGTCGCGCCGATCGGGTGGCCCAGCGAAATGCCCGACCCGTTGACGTTGACCAGCTCGCGGCGGCTGTCGTCCTCGGCGAAACCCCAGCCCTTCAGCACGGCGAGCGCCTGCGGGGCGAAGGCCTCGTTGAGTTCGATCAGCCCGATATCGTCCCAGCCCATGTTGGTCTTGGCGAACAGCCGTTCGACCGCGGGAACGGGGCCGATCCCCATCCGGCTGGGATCGCAGCCGGCCGCGCTCCACGAATGGAACCACAGGATCGGTTCGAGGCCCAATTCCTCCACCTTGTCTTCTGCCACCACCAGGCAGGCGGCGGCGGCGTCGTTCTGCTGGCTGGCATTGCCCGCCGTCACGATCGCATCCGCATCGCGCTTGCCGTCGATNGNGCGCAGCTTGCCCAGCGTGTCCATGCTGGCATCCTCGCGGAAACCNTCGTCACGNGCGAAGACCACCGGATCGCCGCGCCGCTGGGGGATTTCCACCGGGACCAGCTGTTCGTCGAACTTGCCTTCGGCCCAGGCGCGGGCGGCGTTCTGGTGGCTGCGCACCGCGAATGCATCGGCAGCCTCGCGGCTGATGTCGTAATCCTTGGCGAGATTTTCGGCGGTTTCGATCATGCCGGTGATCACTCCGAAGCGTTCGATCGGCTGGCTCATCAACCGCCCGCGCGTCAGCCGGTCCCACAGCACCATGTCGCCCAGCCGTGCGCCGTGGCGCGCCTTGGTGGTGTAATGTTCGACATTGGACATGCTCTCGACCCCGCCCGCGAGCACGCAGTCGGCGACGCCGGTCTGNACCATCATCGCCGCAGTCGCGACCGCCTGCAGGCCCGAGCCGCAGCGCCGGTCGAGCTGGAAGCCGGGTACCTCGATCGGATAGCCCGCCGCCAGCCAGCTCCAGCGCCCGATCGCGGGGGCCTCGCCGCTGCCGTAGCCCTGGCTGAACACCACATCGTCCACCCGCAGCGGATCGATCCCGCTGCGTTCGACCAGCGCCTTGATGATCACTGCTCCGAGCGCGCCCGCCTCGAGCGGGGCGAGGCTGCCGAGGAACTTGCCCACCGGCGTACGCAGGGGCTTGCAGATGGCTACGCGGCGGAGTGTCGTCATGGCTTAATCCTTGTCGGAGAGGCGGGCGATATCGCGATCGACGAGCTTGCCGATCGCGCCCGAGGACAGGCCGAGCCGTTCGGCGAGCACTTCCTCGGTGTGCTGGCCCAGATAGGGCGCGGGTGCGGGCGCAGCGGCTTCGCGCGAAGGGATGTTCGCAAAGCTGCGCGTGGCCGGATATTCGAAGCCGCTGGGATTGGCGGGCGAAGCACCGAACAGCGGGTTGTCGGCCACCAGCGCGGCGTCGTTCGCCGCTTCGTGCATCGTGCGGTAGCGTTCGAAAGTGGTGCCATGCGCGGCGAGACTGGCGGACAATTCGTGCCAGTCCATCCTGTCGGCGCGTTCCTGGAACAGCGCGAACAGCCGGTGGCGGTGTTCGAAACGCGGGCGGTCGCCATCGGCGAAGCGCACGGCCAGCTCGGCCTCGAGCGCGGCAATCGCGTCCGCGATCCCGAAGGCGGCGACGAGGCCGTCCCATTGCTTTGCCGTCAGTGCTGCGACCATGAAGCGTACCCCGTCGCGGCTGCGGAAGTCGCGCCCGAATGCGCCCCAGATCGCATTGCCGAGCCGTTCGCGGTCGCCCCCGCGATAGAGCATTTCGGCCATGGCGCCGCTATTGGCCATGGTCCCGATCGCGACATCGCCCAGCGGCACGCGCAATTCGCTGCCCTGGCCCGTCGCATCGCGCTGGCGCAGCGCGGCGAGCAGCGCGAAGGCGCAATAGGCCCCGGTGATGAAGTCCCATGCGGGCAGCACCTGGTTGACCGGCGGCGCGGTGGTCATGTCCCAGTCCTCTGGACCGCACATCAGCGGATAGCCGCTTGCCGCATTGACGGTGAAATCCATCGCCTGGCGCCCATCGTGCCAGCCCATGATGCGCACGCTGACCAGTTCGGGCGCGCCTTCGGGCTGCTGCGCGGCGATGGCATCATGCCCGAGGAAGCTCTTCTCGGGCAGGTTGGTGATGAGATTGCCCGTATTGGCCGACAACGCGACCAGCAGTTCGCGCCCCTCGCCGCTGCGCAGGTCGAGCGCGACCGATTTCTTCGCCCGGTTGAGGTTTTCCCAGCTCAGGCTGCGGCCTTGCTCGGTCAGCATGTAGCGGTCGTAATCGAGCCCGCCTTCCTTGTGATCGACGCGGATCACCTCGGCGCCCAATTGCGCGCAATAGAGGCCGGCGGTGGGCGAGGCGACGAAGCTCGAGGCCTCGATGATGCTCAGTCCGTCGAGAAGCTGGTACACGCTCAGATCCCCGCCGCGTAATCGCGCAGCATGTGCTTGGCGATCTGCAGCTGGAGGATCTGCGTGGTGCCTTCATAGATGCGGTAGATGCGCGCATCGCGGAAGAAACGTTCGGCATCGTATTCGGCCAGATAGCCCGCGCCGCCGTAGATCTGCACCACCCGGTCGACCACGCGGCCGCACATTTCGGAGGCGAACACCTTGAAGGCGGCGGCGTGCTTGACGGTGCTCTCGCCGCGATCGACCCGCGCGGTGACATCGGCCATCATCGCCTCGGCAGCGTAGATTTCGGTCCAGCTTTCGCTGAGCATCTGCTGGATCAGCTGGAAATTGGCAATCGGTTCGCCNAANGCCTGCCGCTCATTGGCGTATTTGAGCGCCGAATCGAGCGCNCGGCGCGCATAGCCGGTGCTCGCCGCNCCGACCGAGATACGGCCATTGTCGAGGCTCATCATGGCGAAGCGGAAGCCCTGCCCGGTCTGCTCGCCCAGCAACGCGTCGCCGGGGACNTGCACGTCGTCGAGCATGATGTCGGAGATATGGCTNCCNGCNTGGCCCATCTTCTTGTCGGGGCTGCTGGTCGATACGCCGGGCGTGTCCATCGGCACNATGAAAGCGCTGACATGCGCGTTCTTGGGCTGCGCGTCCTTCTCGGTGCGGGCCATGATCAGCCCGACATCGGCATGCGGGGCATTGGTGATGTAGCGCTTGGTCCCGTTGAGGATCCAGCCATTGCCCTCGGGATCGGGCCGCGCAGTGGTCGCCATGGCGGCGCTGTCGCTGCCCGAACCGGGTTCGGTCAGGCCGAAGCAGGCGATCGCGCCCTCGGCGATCCTGGGCCACCATTCCGCCTTCTGCGCGTCGGTCCCGCCATTCTTGATCGCCGAATTGAACATGCCCACATTGATCGAGAAGATCGAGCGATAGGCGGGCGCGGCATAGGCCATCGTCTGCACGACCTTGGCATATTGGGTGGTGTTGAGGCCGGCGCCGCCGAAATCCTCGGGCACGGTCAGGCCGAACAGCCCCATCTCCTTCATTTCCGCGATGATATCGTCGGGGATGCGGTCGTTGGCGATGACTTCGGTCTCGGCCGGGATCAGCCGTTCGCGGACATAGCGTTCGAGCTGGTCGAGGAACTGGTCGAAGGTTTCGGCATCCATGCCGGGGGCAGTGGTGACACTCATTGGGGAAGCTCCATTGGTTCCGGTCCGCCCGTCTCGCGCGGGGCTGCGGCGGGCGGCATCGCCCCGTCGTCGGGCACGAGGCCTTCGGGCAGGCGCCGCTCTTCGATCATGGCGGCCGCATCGTCGAGCGCAGCAGCCTCGCTCTGGGTCACGGCTCCGGGCGGCTGATCGCCCTCGCTGCTATCGCTGCAGGCGAGCGTGGCGGACAGCGCAAGCAGCGCGGCAGCAGGGGCGACGAGTCGGGTCATGGACGCGAAGGCTAGGCCGCCGCGCGCCTGCGGTTGCGGCCGATCATCATGACCTCGCTCGCCTTCATTCTGGGCATGGTTCCGCTGG